>Ga0209006_10000724_pt1 | contig 30684 bp, 39 predicted proteins | sample JacPin_JW_Ref_O2_FD_188567 | JGI IMG/M metagenome (GOLD analysis project Ga0209006, IMG submission 188567) | Forest soil microbial communities from Algoma, Ontario, Canada - Jack Pine, Ontario site 1_JW_Ref_O2 (SPAdes) (version 2) | ecosystem: Environmental > Terrestrial > Soil > Boreal...
CTGAGCTCCCTGGGCGCCGGCTCTTGTCATCGTTCGGTATCGGTGTTCTACAGCCTGCTTGGCGGCTCGCCGGAAGGGCTGATCCAGGGCGGGCCCAACAACCCGATCTGCGTCTCCAGGCCACGGGAGCGAGACCCAGCGCTCTTCTGCGAAGCGGGCTTGGAGGTGATCCAGACGGCGGTGCCGGCGTCGGTGCGCTCGGTCAGGCTCGTGCTCGCGGACGGGCACACGATCGAGTCGCACGTGGTCCCCGTGCCGCGCAGGGACGGTGGTCCCGTGGGTATTTACGCCCAGGAGATCCGTGGCAGCTCCAGCCACGCGGTGACGCTGGTCGAGCTGAATGCGGACGGCGTGGCAGAGCTCAGTTTGCACCTCCCGCGATACCGGTGCGTGAAGCCGCGCGAGCAACCTGAAATCCCGCCGCGCTTGGTGGAACTCGCGGCAGGGAACACCCCGGAGGGGGAATTCTTCGCGATCAGTGCTTTCGGGAGCATCAACGGCGAGCCGTTCGTCACCGTCGACACGGGCGTCGACCCAGAAGTCAATGAAATAGCGCTAGGAGCTAAAGCGAGTAGGGGGTTCCCCTGGTCGCTGTCGATCGGCTGCGCCCCGCACCCGTACGCGATCCTCTACGGCATCCTCGCGCCACCGGGAGCGTCGGTGACGGCGCAAACCGCCCAAGGTGCCGTGGCGCTGAACGTGGTCCCGATCGAATCGCGCCTGCACGCGAAGGGGCAGCTCGTATACGGCGTGTTCAGCGCTCTGCCCTCCGAACTGACGGTGCGGGGCACGAACGGCTCGAGCGTGTACACGGAAAACCTGCAGTCGCAGGCGACGGAAGCGACGGAATTCTGCGAAGGCTACGAGGAACCGGCGTCGTAGCTGACCCGCGCCAGCGCCAACCCATGTGCAGGCGCGGTCCTCCCGGCCTCAGCCCGCGGGCGCCCCTCCAGCAGCTGAAGAAATTCCTCGAGCGTGCGTATGCCGGAGGCGACGTCGAGCATGGTGCCGACGAGCACACGGTTCATGTGGCGCAGGAACATGTCGGCCTGGATCCAGAACTCGAGCAGGGGCCCGTCGCCGAGCCACTGGGCTGAGAGCACGTTGCAGATGAAGTAGGAGTGCTCGGTCTCGGTGGGGGTGAAGGCGGTGAACTGGTGCTTGCCGATGAGCGCATGGGCGCACTGGTCGAGCAGCTGCCGGTCGACTGCCCCAGTCCACCAGAAGGAGCGCTGGCGCTCGAACACGGAGCGGGTGCGCCGGGCGAACACGCGGTAGCAGTAGGTGCGGCTGAGGGCGTTGCGACGTGCGTTGAAGCCATCGGGTGCGGGTTCGGCTGCGAGCACGGCAACGTCGGCGTCGAGCAGCCCGTTGAGGCGCAGAGGGTCGACGGCCTCGTGGGCGTAGCTTGCGACCTGCCCCCAGGCGTGCACGCCGGCGTCGGTGCGCCCGGCGACGGTGAGCGCGAGCGGGCGTCCGTCGTGCGCGGTGTCTCCGAGGACGGTGCGCAGGGCGCGCTCGAGCTCCTCCTGCACGGTGCGCTCCTGGGGCTGTCTTGCCCAGCCGGCAAAGGCGCTGCCGTCGTACTCGATGGTGAGCTTGGTGACCATCCCGGGAGCGCTGGGCGCTGCGAGAGGGCGCGGCTCAGACGAGCTCGATGAAGACCATCTCGGTGGCGTCGCTGCGACGCGGACCGAGCTTGAGGATGCGCGTGTATCCGCCGGGCCGCTCGGCGTAGCGGGGCGCGACCTCCTCGAACAGCTTGTGCACGGCGAACTTGTCCTGTGAGAGCGTGGAGAGCGCCTGGCGGCGGGCGTGCAGGTCGCCGCGCTTGGCGAGCGTGATCAGCTTCTCGATCTCGGGCTTGACGGCCTTGGCCTTGGCCTGGGTGGTTTCGATGCGCTCGTGCTCGATGATCTCCTTGGAGAGGTTCATGAGCAACGCCTTCCGATGGGCGGAGTCGCGGCTGAGCTTGTTGCGTGTCTTCTGGTGGCGCATGATCTCTTTTTTATGGGAGGGCGGAGTTCGTGGTGCGTGGCCGGCGGCTCAGTGTAGATAAAGGGCCGGGGTGTTGGTGGTGCCCTCAAAAGTCTGTATTACCATGGCACACAAACTTTTCAGCGGGACACTCACCCCCACCTCTTTAGCTTCGCAGCTCAGTCGTGGCGCAGGTCGAGCCCCCGCGCGTGCAGCGTTTCGATGACCTCGTCGATGGACTTTTTGCCGAAGTTGGGGATCGCGTTGAGCTCGGCCTCGGACTTGGAGATGAGATCGCCGACTGTTTGGATGCCGGCGCGCTTGAGGCAGTTGTATGAGCGCACCCCGAGCTCGAGCTCCTCGATGAGGATGCCCCACTCCTCGCCCTGCAGCGCAGCCTGCGGGCCTCCGGCGACGGCGAGACCGTGCCCGTCGAGCTGTCCGCCGGGTGCGGCGCGCAGCTCCTGGATGCGGTCGGCGTCGGTGAAGATGGCGAGCTGGGAGATGAGCAGCTCGGCGGCCTCGCGCAACGCTGCCTGCGGGTCGATGGAGCCGTCGGTCTCGATGTCGAGCGTGAGCTTGTCGAAGTCGGTCTTCTGACCGACACGGGCCTGCTCGACTGCGTAGGCGACGCGCCGTACGGGCGAGAAGATGGAGTCGATGGGGATCACGCCGATGGGCTGGTCGGCGGACTTGTTCTCCTCGGCGGGCCGGTAGCCGCGCCCGCGACCGATCGTCATGTACAGCTCGAGCTTGGTTTTCTTCTCGAGCGTGGCGATGTGCAGGTCGGGGTTGAGGATCTCGACTCCGGCGGGCAGGTCTATGTCCTTGGCGGTGATGTCGCCGGGCCCGGTGACCACGAGCGGCGCCTCGACCTCGCTTGCGTCTGAGTGCATGCGGCAGACGACGCCCTTGAGGTTGAGCACGATGTCGGTCACGTCCTCCTTGACGCCCTGGATGGTTGAGAACTCGTGCGCTACGCCCTCGATGCGCACGCTGGTGACGGCTGCGCCGGCGAGTGAGGAGAGCAGTACGCGCCGCAGCGAGTTGCCGAACGTGTAGCCGAAGCCGCGGTCGAGCGGCTCGATCGTGAACGTGCCACGATTTTGCTCCACGGACTCGCTTGTGATCCGGGGGATTTGGAAGTCGAGCATGAAAGTCCTAACGTCGATTTGGTGTCGCACCGGCACCCGTGAGGGCGCCGGCTCTGAGCGCCGCCGCCCAGATGGGCTGCGACGCGGGCAAAAGTCCTACTACTTCGAGTACAGCTCGACGATGAGCTGCTCCTGCACCGGCGCGGCGACCTCGCGTCGCTCCGGCTTGCGCAGCACCTTGGCCGTGAGCGACTCGTGATCGGCCTGTAGCCACGCGGGAATCTGTCCGGTCAGCTCGGTTGCGTCCCTGACCACCTGCGTGGCGGGCGTGTCGGCCTTGATGGTGATCACGTCGCCGGGCCGTACCTGATAGCTGGGGATGTTCACCCGTCGACCATTGACAGTCCAGTGACCGTGGCGGATGAGCTGGCGCGCCTGGCGGCGGGATGCGCCGAAGCCGAGTCGCACGAGCACGTTATCGAGGCGGCACTCCAGCAGCGTGAGCAGGTTCTCGCCGGTGATGCCGCTCTGGCGGGACGCCTTCTCGTAGTAGCCGGCGAACTGCTTCTCGAGCACGCCGTAGTAGCGCTTGGCCTTCTGCTTCTCGCGCAGCTGCACTCGATACTCGCTCTGTTTCATGCGCCCACGGCCGTGCTCGCCGGGCGGATAGGCGCGTCGCTCGACGCCGCACTTGTCGGTGAGGCAGCGCTCGCCCTTGAGGAACAGCTTCTGTCCCTCGCGTCGGCACTGCTTGCACTGCGGACCGGTGTCTCTGGCCATGCTCTAGACCCTCCGCCGCTTGCGTGGGCGGCATCCGTTATGGGCCTGTGGGGTGACGTCCTTGACGCCGCTGACCTCGAGGCCTGCGGCCTGCAGCGAGCGGATTGCGGTCTCGCGTCCGGAGCCGGGGCCCTTGACGTAGACCTCGACCTTCTGCAGGCCCTGTTCGAGGCCCTTGCGCGCGGCGGCATCGGCGGTGACCTGTGCGGCAAACGGCGTTGACTTGCGCGAGCCCTTGAAACCGGCGCCGCCGGCGGACTCCCAGGCGATGACGTTGCCCGCGGTGTCGGTGAGCGAGACGATGGTGTTGTTGAAAGAGGTCTTGATGTGGGCCTGCCCGACGGGAATGTTCTTTTTGGGCTTGCGCCGCCCACGGGCGCGTTTGGGAGCTGGGGGCATTACTTCTTACCTGCTCTCTTCTTGCCGGCGACCTGCATGCGCTTGGGGCCCTTGCGGGTGCGGGCGTTGGTCTTTGTCTTCTGTCCGCGCACGGGCAGCCCGCGACGATGGCGCAGGCCGCGGTAGGAGCCGATCTCCTGCAGGCGCTTGATGTCGTTGACGCGCTCGCGGCGCAGGTCGCCCTCGACGGTGAGTCCGTCGTCGATGGCGTCGCGCAGCTTCACGACCTCGTCCTCGGTGAGGTCGCGGATGTAGGTGTCGGGGCTGATGCCCACCTGCGAGAGGACCTTGTTGGACGTGGAGCGTCCGATCCCGTAGATGTAGGTGAGCCCGATCTCAGAGCGCTTGTTGAGCGGGAGGTTGACGCCGGCGATACGTGCCATCGACTACCCCTGACGCTGCTTGTGACGCTTGTTCTGGCAGATCACCAGCACCACCCCGTGGCGGCGGATGATCTTGCATTTCTCGCACATCGGCTTGACCGACGGTCTTACCTTCATGATCCCTTTCGGCGGCTGGGTTCCGGCGACTCGGCTCTGGCTGCCGTTGCGGCCGCCGCTACCGGGTCGAGGACAGGCCCCTTGGCGCAGGCGAGAAGCCCGGCCGTAGGGCAGGACTCCGCATGTTAGCAACGTCAGCCGGCGCTCGCGATCTGCTCGACGGCTTGCTCCTGGCTGCGAGAGTCGGCGGGCAGGTTCCAGGGCGTGAGGATGCGCGGCCCGGAGGCGGTGATGGCTACGGTGAACTCGAAGTGCGCGGCGGGTGAGCCGTCCTGGGAGTAGATCGCCCAGCCGTCGCCGCCAACGCGGACGCTGGCGCGTCCGGCGGTGGTCATGGGCTCGATCGCGAGGACCATGCCCTCCTCCAGCAGCGGGCCCTTGCCGGGCTTGCCGTAGTTGGGCACCTGCGGGTCCTCGTGCATGCTGCGCCCGACGCCGTGACCGACGAGCGAGCGCACGACGGAGAAGCCGTCGGCCTCGATCACGCGCTGGATGGCGTTTGAGACGTCGCCCATGCGGTTGCCGGAGTGGCATTGCGCAACGCCGGCGTACAGCGAGCGCTCGGTGGTGTCGAGCAGCTTGCGCACGTTGGCGTCGATCTCCTCGACGGGGAAGGTCCTGGCGGCGTCGGCGACCCAGCCGTCGAGCGTGACGCCGACGTCGACGGAGATGCTGTCGCCGCTTTTGAGTTTCTCGGGGCCGGGGATGCCGTGCACGACCATGGCGTTGGGCGAGGCGCAGATGGAGCCGGGGAAGCCCCGGTAGCCCTTGAAGGTGGGGACGGCGCCGTGGGAGCGGATGAAGCGCTCGGCGATCTTGTCAAGCTCGGCGGTGCTGACGCCGGGACGGATGCTGCGCTGCATCTCATCCAGCGTGGCAGCCAGGATCAGCCCCGACTGCGCCATCTTGTCGATCTCGTGCGGCGACTTCTTGATGATCACCAACGGAGCTTAGCTGGCGCTCGGCTCTGCCTGACTAGAAGCCCTCCTCCATGCGCAGCGTGGCGATCGTGGCCCTGATGTGGGCGTGCACCTCGTCGGCGCTGCGCCTACCGTCGAAGCGCCTGAGCAGCCCGGCGTCGTCGTAGTAGGCGATCAAGGGCTCGGTCTGTGAGTGGTAGACCTCCAGGCGCCGGCGGATGACCTCCTCGCGGTCGTCGTCGCGCTGCATCAGCCGCGAACCGTCCTGGTCGCAGACTTCGTCGTGCTTGGGCGGGTCGAAGTCGACGTGGTAGATGTGGCTGGGGTTCTTGACGCACACGCGCCGCCCGGCGAGCCGGCGCACGAGGTCGTCGTCGGGGACTTCGACGAGCAGCGCGCCGGTAAGCTTGCGATCGAGCCCGTGCACAGCCTCGGCGAGCGCGTCGGCCTGCACGATCGTGCGCGGGAAGCCGTCGAGCAGGAAGCCGTCGCGAGCGTCTCCGTCGGCGAGCCGGTGAGTGATCATGCCGACGATCACCTCGTCGGGCACGAGCTCCCCGGCGTCCATGAAGCGCTTGGCTGCGTTGCCCAGCTCGGTCCCCTCTGCGACCTGCGCACGCAGGATGTCGCCGGTGGAGATGTGGGGCAGCCCGAAGTCGTCATGCAACCGATCGGCCTGAGTCCCCTTGCCGGCACCAGGAGGCCCAAGCAAGATCAAATTCAGTTCAGACACAAGGCAGTCAGCCTATCCGCAAAGGGGGTGCGTCCGCCAGTGTGAAACCCCTCACCAAGCGCGGGTGACCACCCGCCTCCCCCAGCAAAGCAAAGTGGGGGCCGCCTGGCGGTCGCCCACGAAGTCGCGACCGCCATGCGGACCCGACGTAGCCCGGCTACTTGAGAAAGCCCTCGTAACTGCGCATCATCAGCTGCGCCTCGAGCTGCTTCATGGTTTCCAACGCCACACCGATGACGATCAGGATGGAGGTGCCGCCGAACTCGAAGTTCTGGTGCGTGCGCGCGATCAGGATCGCGGGCAACGCAGCGACGGCGGCGAGGAACAGCGCGCCGGGGAAGGTGAGGCGGGCGAGAATGCGATCGAGGAATTCCGCTGTTGGACGCCCGGGGCGCACGCCAGGGATGAAGCCGCCGTACTTCTTGAGGTTGTCGGCCTGGTCGACGGGGTTGAACGTGACGGCGGTGTAGAAGTAGGTGAAGACGATGATGAACAGGGACTCGCCGACGACGTAGTGCCAGCCGTTGGGCGTGAAGAAGTCCGACAGCGACTGGCCCCAGTGGGTTTTGACGAGCTGCCCGACGGTGGGCGGGAAGGCCATGATGCTGGCGGCGAAGATCACGGGGATGACGCCTGCCATGTTCACGCGCAGCGGCAGGTAGGTCTGCCCGCCCTCGGACATGCGCCGCCCGATGACGCGCTTGGCGTACTGCACGGGAATCCGCCGCTGTCCTTCCTGGACGAAGACGATGCCGGCGACGACGGCGAGCACGAGGAACGGCATCATCACCTTGAAGACCTGGTTCTGGGTGGTCCACCACGCCTGGATGCCGCTGGGAAGGCGCGAGACGATGGAGGCGAAGATCAGCAGTGAGATGCCGTTGCCGATGCCACGCTGGGTGATGAGCTCGCCGATCCACATGAGCAGCACGCAGCCGGTGGTGAGGCAGATGACGATCAGAAAGATGTGCGGCAGGTCGAAGTGCGTGATCACGTTTTCGCCGGCTTTGGCCTGCAGCGTGTGGAACAGGAAGACGTAGCCGATGGACTGGGCGAAGGCGAGCCCGACTGTGAGGTAGCGCGTGTACTGGGTGATGCGCGCCTGCCCGACTTCGCCTTCCTTGGAGAGCTTCTCGAGCGACGGGACGGCGACCTGCAGCAGTTGCAGGATGATGGAGGAGGTGATGTAGGGCATGATGCCCAGCGCGAAGATGGCGAGTTTGGAGAGGCCGCCTCCGGAGAACAGGTTGAGGTAGCTGAGGATGCCTGCGCCGCCGAACGCCTTTTGGATGTTGTTGACGGCGGTGAGGTTGACGCCGGGCACGGGCACGTGGGAGCCGAGCCGGTAGATCAGCAGCATCACACCCGTGAAGGCGATCTTCTTGCGGATGTCCGCAACCTGGAAGGCGTTGAGGATGGTGGAGAGCATGGCTTCTAGTCCGCTGCGCGCAGGCTTGGTGCCTGTGCGTGCTCGGGTCGGCCGCCGATTCTAGTGGATGCGCTGTGCGGCGCCGCCGGTTGCACGGCGCGTGAGGGCGCTAGCTCTCGACCGTGGTGCAGGTGCCGCCGGCCGCCTCGATGCGCTCGCGCGCGGTGGCGCTGAACGCGTGGGCGTGGACGGTGAGCGCCTTGGTGATCTCGCCCTTGGCCAACACCTTCACGGGGATGCCCTTGCGTGTCCCCAGGCCGTTGGCCTTCATCAGCTCGACCGTAACCTCGGTGCCGGCGTCGAAGCGGTCCTCGAGCGCTGAGATGTTGACGGGCTGCGTGTGCGTGCGGAACGGCTCGAAGGGCATGGACTTCTTCATGTGCGGCCCGCGCAGCTTTCGCATGCGCATGTGGATCGGCATCTGACCACCCTCGAAGGCGGCCCTACTCTTGGAGCCGGTGCGCGAGCCGGCGCCCTTCTGCCCGCGGCCTGAGGTCTTTCCCGTGCCTGAGCCTTCGCCGCGCCCGATGCGCTTACGGGGGCGTCGGCTGCCGGGTGCGGGCGCGAGGTTGTGCAGGCCGATGCGCTCTGACTGCTCGTCTTTGGTGGGGCTCATTTGCCCTCCTTGACCTCAACGAGGTGGCGCACGGCGTGGAGCATGCCGCGGGCCTGCACAGTGTCGTTGACCTCCACGGTGTGGCCGATGCGGCGCAGGCCGAGCGAGCGCAGCGTGTCGAGCTGTTTGCCGTTGGCACCGTTCTTGGAGCGGAGCTGGGTGACGCTGAGCGCAGCCATCAGGCCGGCGCTCCGCTGGCGGCGGCTGACGCATCGGCGTCAGGCGCAGCGGCTGCCTCGTCGGGTGCGTCTGCGCCGGCTGTTGTCTCCGTCTCGCCCTCGGCGGCATGCGGCGCGCCGTTGGTGCTCTGGCTGGTGAGCCCGAGCACCTGGTTGATGCTGAGCCCGCGTAGGCGTCCAACCTCCTCGGGGGTGCGCAGCCCGCGCAGCCCTGCGACGGTGGCCTTGACGAGGTTGATGGGGTTCTGCGTGCCGAGGCTCTTGGAGAGGATGTCGTGGATGCCTGCGAGCTCGAGCACCGCGCGCACGCCACCGCCGGCGATCACGCCGGTACCGGGGGAGGCGGGCTTCAGCAGCACGCGTCCGGATCCGAAGATGCCGGTGGTCTGGTGGGTGATGGTGCTGCCGTGCTTGGGCACCCGGAAGAGGTCCTTCTTGGCGCGCTCGACGCCCTTCTGGATGGCGAGCGGGACCTCGTTGGCCTTGCCGTAGCCGACGCCCACGACGTCACGTTCGTCGCCGACGACCACGAGCGCGGTGAAAGAGAAGCGCCGGCCACCCTTGACGACCTTGGCGACACGGTTGATCTCGACGACGCGCTCCTGGAGGTCCAGGCCGGCGGGGTTGACTGAGCGATCGATGGAAATTGACATGGGCAGGAGGGAGAGGGTAGCGGGAGCGGACGGTTAGGCCGTCAGACGGTGATGCCGGCCTCTCGGATGGCTTCGGCGAATGTGCGCACGTGACCGTGGTACTGGTAGCCGCCGCGGTCGAACACGACCTGGCTGACGCCCGCGGCTTTGCTGCGCTCGGCGAGCAGCTCGCCGGCGCGCTTGGTGCGCTCGGCTTTGCCCAGCGAGCGGAGCTCAGGCTCGTACCAGTTGACAGCCGCGAGCGTGCGTGCCGAGACGTCGTCGATGAGCTGTGCGGAGAGGCCGCGGTTGGAGCGGAAGACGCTGACGCGCGGTCGCGCGGCCGTGCCGGAGATCTTCGCGCGAACCCTGCGGCGCCGTTTGAGCCGGCGCTTCTCCTTGGTGATGACGCTCATGCGCGCTTTCCTACCTTGCGCTGGACGTACTCGCCCTCGTAGCGGATGCCCTTGCCCTTGTAGGGCTCGGGTGGGCGCTGCTTGCGGATGATGGCTGCGGTCTCGCCGACGAGCTGCTTGGAGATGCCCTTCACGACCACACGCGTGGGCTGGGGCACTTCGAACTCGATGCCGTCGGGGGCGGGGATGGGAACCGGGTGGGAGTAGCCGACGGCGAGCTCGAGGTTCCTGCCCTTCAGCTGCGCGCGGTAGCCAACGCCCTGGATCTCCAGGCGCTTCTCGTAGCCGGCGGTTACGCCCTGGACCATGTTGGCGATCAGCGTGCGGGTGAGCCCATGCAGCGCTCTGTGTTCGCCGCGGTCGGTGGGACGCGTGACGATCAGTTGCTCGCCCTCGTGCGTGACCGCGATGTCGCGGTTGATGCGCTCTGAGAGTTCGCCTTTGGGGCCGTTCACGCGCACTGACTCGGGCTCGATCGAGACGGTTACGCCGGCGGGCACGGGAATGGGCTGTCTACCGATCCTGGACATCAGCTCACGCTTACCAGACCTGCGCCAGGACCTCGCCGCCGACGCCGGCAGCGCGCGCGTCGTGTCCGGTCATGACGCCGTGAGAGGTGGAGACGATGGAGGTGCCCATGCCGCCGAGCACCTTGGGGATGTGCTTGGCGTCGACGTAGGTGCGCCGACCGGGGCGCGAGACGCGCCGCAGTCCGGAGATTGCCGAGCGGCGGTCCTCGGTGTACTTCAGGCGGATCTGGATCAGCTGTCCGGCGTCGCCGTCAGGGGCGGGGATGACCGACCAGGAGTCGATGTAGCCCTGCTCGTCAAGGATCCGTGCGAGCTCGCTCTTGAGCTTGGATGCGGGCACGTCGACGGTCTCGTGCGCGGCGTGGATCGCGTTGCGCACTCGCGTGAGAAAGTCGGCTATGGGGTCTGTCATCGACATCTGTGTGCTCTATCCGGTCCTGTTGTGTTGAAGGCTTGGAGTTTTGAGTCGCGGGTGTTGCTCACTGCGCTTCAGGAGTCTGTGGAACCGTGGATCTACAGACTTCTGACGGCTGCATCTACCAGGAGGACTTGGTCATCCCGGGGATCTGACCGTTGTGGGCGAGGTCGCGAAGGCAGATGCGACACACCCCGAACTTCTTGTACACCGCGCGCGGGCGACCGCAGCGGGTGCAACGAGTATATGCACGTGTTTTGAACTTGGGAGTCCGCGCCTGCTTGACGCGCAGGGAAGTCTTTGCCATCAGTCGGTGCTCTCTTTCTCAGTGGTCTGCGCATCGGCGCCCTCGGGCACGTCGCTCTGCTCCTGGGCACTCGCCGGTGCCTGGGCCTCCCCCACGATCTCCGCTTCAGCCTCGGCCTCCTCGACAATCGGATCCTCAGCGGACTCGGGCTCAGCCGTCGCCTCCTCGCCGGCTGCGCCATCGGCGATGATCTCGGCTTCGGCTGCTGCCTCCTCGGCGACTGCCTCCTCGGCCTCCTGGACGACCTCGGCCTCGGGCTCAGAGTCCTGGGGCTCGCTGGAAGTCTCGGGCTCGCTGGCGGTCTCGGGCTCGGCGGCCACGGGCTCAGCTTTTGCTTTTGCTTTGGCCGGTTTGCCGGCAGCGACCCTGGCGGCCTTGGCCTCGGCGGCGGCGGCTTTGGCCTCGGCGGCCTTGGCTGCCTCCACCTCTGCGTTGGCGGCTGCAGCGGCGCGCTCCACCTCGGCCTCCTCGTGGGCGCGTTCAGCGGCGACGTCCGCCGCGGGGTCATAGCCCCTGGGGCGCCTGTCGGCTGAGAACGGCATGCCGAACGCGGCGAGCAGCGCGTAGGCCTCGATGTCGGTTGCGGCGGACGTGGTGATGGTGATGTCCAGCCCGCGCACCTGGTCGATGCCGTCGTAGTCGATCTCGGGGAAGATGATCTGCTCCTTGACGCCCAGCGAGTAGTTGCCGCGCCCGTCGAAGGAGCGTGCGTTCAGGCCGCGGAAGTCGCGGATTCGCGGAATCGCGATGGAGATCAGGCGGTCCAGGAACTCATAGCCACGCTCTCCGCGCAGCGTGACGGCGAGACCGACTGGCATGCCCTCGCGCAGTTTGAATGCGGCGATGGACTTGCGCGCGCGACGTACGCTGGGCTGCTGGCCGGCGATTGCGGCGAGCTGCTCGGTGGCCGCTTTGAGCATTTTGGAGTCCTGCTTGGCGAGGCCAACGCCCATGTTGACGGTGACCTTCTGGAGCTTGGGCGCCTGCATCACAGAGGAGTAGCCGAAGCGCTCCATGAGCGACGGGCGGATCTCCTCCAGGTAGCGGGTCTTCAGCCTGGCGGTGGGTGCTGTGTCTGTGGTTGCGCTTGCCATGGCTATCAGTCGAGCTTTGCGCCGGAGCTCTTGGCGACGCGCACGCGTTCGCCGCCGGAGCGGTCGATGGCGACGCGCGTGGGTGTGCCCTTGGCGTCCAGGAGCATCACGTTGGAGACGTGGATGGGGCCCTCGCGCTCGATCACGCCGCCCAGCTGCTGCTCGCTCTGGGCGCCGGCGACCTGCTGCGGGCGGGTGTGGCGCTTGATCATGTTTAGGTGCTCGACGAAGACGCGTTCCCTGCTGGGTTCCACGCGCAGCACCCGGCCGGTCTTGCCGCGATCCTTGCCGGACATCACCTGCACACGGTCCCCCGTGCGGATCTTCAGCGAGCGGCGCTTGGGCCGGGCGTTGCGGGCGGCGGCGCGCTTGCTCATCACAGCACCTCCGGCGCGAGCGAGACGATGCGCATGAAGTTGCGCTCGCGCAGTTCGCGCGCGACGGGACCGAACACGCGCGTGCCGCGCGGGTTGTTCTGGTCGTCGATGATCACGGCGGCGTTCTCGTCGAAGGCGATGTATGTCCCGTCGTCGCGGCCGATGGGCTTCTTGGTGCGCACGACCACCGCCGTGACGACCTCGCCCTTTTTGACGGCGCCCTGCGGGTTGGCCTGCTTGACGGTGGCGGTGATGACGTCGCCCACGAACGCGTAGCGGCGGCGCGAGCCGCCCTTGACGCGAATGCACAGAATCTCGCGCGCGCCGGAGTTGTCAGCGACCTTGAGCCTGGTCTCGTTCTGGATCATCGCGCACGCTCCACGACGTCCACGAGCGCCCAGCGCTTGGTGCGCGACAGTGGCCGGCTCTCGATCACGCGAACGACGTCGCCCTCGTGGGCGTCGTTGTTCTCGTCGTGCGCGTGCACGGTGCTGGAGCTGCGCACGATCTTCTCGTAGCGACGGTGACGGCGCGCGATGTCGATGCGCACGGTGATCGTCTTGGCGGCCTTGTTGGAGACGACGATGCCCTGGCGCACCCTGCGCGTGCCCTCCACGGGAGCGTGCACGGGGGCGAGCGGCTCGGCCGCTGGGGCAGAGGCGCGGCGCTCGGCTGCTTTGGCGCGTTCCTGCAGGCGCCGAGCACGGCGGCGCAGCGCCTTGGTTTTACGCTCGGCCACGCGATCGGCGTGGCGCTCCTCGGGCGTGCGGTTGGGACGTGCCTCGCCGGCGTGCTTTGAGCGGCCGCGACGGCGGCGCTCCTTGGGATGCAGCTGCTCGACCGGCTCGGCCGGCTCTTGGACGACAGCGGCCGGCGCAGGGGCGGCCGCTTCGACCGGCTCCTCCTCGGGGGCCTGCGCCTCGGGCGCCTCAACGTCAGCCGCGGCGTCCGCCTGCGGAGCCTCGACGACGGCGTCCTCAGCTACGGGCGCCTGCGCGTCGTTCTCGGGTGTGTTCTCGTTTTGCTCGTCAGCCATTTGGGTGCTTTTCCTTGCCTGTGATCCTCAGTTGCCCTGTCCGGCGATGCCTGTCAGCTGGCGCTCGCGCGCCACTGTCAAGGCCCGCGCGAGGTCGCGCTTTGCGCGACCGATGCCGGCGGTGTTGTCCAGTTCGCCAGTTGCGTTGGAGAAGCGCAGGCCAAAGACCTCTTTGCGCAGCTCCACAAGCCGTTTCGTCAGTTCGCTGTCGTCCAGATCGCGTATCTCGCTTGCCTTCATGATCAGTCCTCGCGAAGCACGAACTTGGACTTGACGGGAAGCTTGTGCGCGGCCAAGCGGATGGCTTCGCGGGCCAGCGGCTCAGACACGCCGGCGAGCTCGAACATCACGCGTCCTGGCTTGACGACCGCGACCCAGCCTTCCGGCGAGCCCTTTCCGGAGCCCATGCGGGTCTCGGCGGGCTTCTTGGTCACGGGCTTGTCGGGGAAGACGTTGATCCAAACCTTGCCGCCACGCTTGATCTTGCGGGTCATGGCAACACGAGCGGCCTCGATCTGGCGGTTGGTGAGCCAGCCGCACTCGAGTGCCTTCAGCCCGTAGTCGCCGAACTGCACGTGCAGCTGCCCGCGCGAGTTGCCGCGGCGACGACCACGATGCTGCTTGCGATGCTTTACGCGCTTTGGTGAGAGCATCAGCGGGGGCCTCCACCAGAGGACCCGCCACCGGGCCGCGGACCACGTCCGCCGCCGCCACCGGATGATCCGGACCCGCCCGGTCCGCGTCCACCGCCGCCGCGTCCACCGCCACCTGGTCCCCCCGGACCACGTCCACCGCCACCGCGTCCACCGCCACCTGGTCCCCCCGGTCCGCGTCCACCGCCGCCACCGCCGCCGCCTGGGCGATTGCGCCCGCCGCCGCGACCGTCGCGTCCGTCGCGTCCGCCACGACCGTCGCGGTCGTTGCTGGGCGGCGCGGGCGCGGTCATGTCGGTGAGGTCGGCGCCGGCGTAGCCCTCGGGCATGATCTCGCCCTTGTTGACCCAGCACTTGACGCCGATGCGCCCGAAGGTGGTGCGCGCCTCGTAGAAGCCGTAGTCGATGTCCGCGCGCATCGTGTGCAGCGGCACGCGCCCGTCGGAGTAGCTTTCGGTGCGGGCCATCTCAGCACCGCCGAGGCGCCCTGCAACCTGCACCTTGACGCCCTTGGCGCCAGAACGCATGGCGCTGGTGAGCGCGCGCTTCATCGCGCGGCGAAAGGCGACACGGTTCTGCAGCTGCTCGGCGATCGACTGGGCGACGAGCTTGGCGTCGAGCTCTGGGCGCTTGATCTCCAGGATGTTGACCTTGATCTGCTTTTTGGTCATGCGGTGAAGATCACGGCGCAGCGCGTCGACTTCGGTGCCGGACTTGCCGATCACGATTCCGGGCCGGGCGGTGTGGATGTTCACCTCGAGCTCGTTGGCGTCCTTGCGGATGGTGATGTCGGACAGACCGGCGTGGGCGAGCTTTTTGATGATGTGCTCGCGCACGCGCACATCCTCGGCGAGGTACTCGGCGAAGTTCTTCTCGTTGAACCAGTTCGACTTCCAGTCGTGGATGTAACCCACGCGCATAGCCTCTGGATGAACCTTCTGTCCCATTCTCAGTCTCTCAGCCGTGTCTCTTTGTGTTTCCGGGCTCGGGGCGCGGACTCAGCGTTATCGTCAGATGGCTCGTGCGCTTGCGGATCGGGGTTGCCCGTCCCATGGCGCGCGGCCGAAAGCGCTTGATCGTCGGCCCTTCGTCGGCGTATGCCTCCCGCACGATCAAATCGTCCTCGAGCAACTCGTGGTTGCTTTCGGCGTTGGCCACGGCGGACTCGAGCAGCTTGCTCCAATCGCGTGCCACCTCACGGGGGGTGAACGCGAGGATAGCGCGTGCCTCCTGGATGGACTTGCCTCGGATGTGGCCGCACACCATGCGAGCCTTGCGCGCGGACGTGCGCACGTAGCGTGCGTGGGCGCTGACGACCCGGCGTCGCGATGGTCCTTTGACACCCGCAACCGCACGACGCGCGACTTTGCTGGCGGGCTTCTCGGCCTCCTGTGCCTTCGCGAGCTCCTGCGCCTCCGCAGCGTCGCCGGGAGCTGCCGCTTTGGCAGCAGCAGCTTTCTTGGCGCCACGTTTTTTGGTCGCCGAGCGCCCTGCGGCCTGCGGTTCGCCTTGTGCGGACTCCTCCGCTGCAGCCTCTTTCGCGGGCGCTTTTTTGGCAGCTGGCTTCTCGCCATCGTCGGCGTCGTCCTTGGCTTTGGCCTCTTTGGCTTTCGCCGCTTTGGCTTTGGCTTTGGGCTCCGCTTTCGACTCGTCGGCTTTGGCCTCTTTGGCTTTGGCGGCCGGTTTGTCGGCTTTGCTCGCTTTGGCTGCTTTGGCGGGTTTGCCGGCGTCCGCTGCGGGCGCCTGCTCCTCTGCCTCTGTGCCCTCGGGCGGGTCTGTGGGGGTCGCGTCGCTCATCTAGCGGACCTTGCCCGATCCCGCATGCCCGCGGAACACGCGCGTGGGAGCAAACTCGCCGAGCTTGTGACCGACCATCGACTCGCTGATGAAGACGGGGACGTGTTTCTTGCCGTCGTGGACGGCAATCGTGTGACCGACCATCTCGGGGAAGATCGTCGACGCGCGCGACCACGTCCGCAGCATTTTTTTGTTGTTGGCGGCGTTGAGCGCCTCGATACGGGCCATCAGGCGCTCTTCCACCCACGGACCCTTCTTGCTTGAACGACTCATCTGCTGCGACCCTTCCCTCGGCGCCTGCCGCGAACGATGTAGCGGTTGGAGGTCTTGTTTTTCTTGCGTGTGCGGTAGCCGAGCGTGGGCACGCCCCACGGCGTCACGGGGTGGCGCCCGGCGGTCGTGGAACCCTCTCCACCACCGTGCGGGTGATCGACGGGGTTCATGGCGACGCCGCGCGTCTGCGGGCGCACGCCCATGTGGCGCTTGCGGCCTGCCTTGCCGACCTTCACGTTCTGGTGCTCGGCGTTGCCGATTGTGCCCACCGTGGCCCTGCACTCAGCGCGAACGAGGCGCATCTCGCCGGAGGGTAGCCGCAGGGTAGCCATGTCGCCGTCCTTGGCCATCAGCTGCGCGGAGGCTCCAGCGGAGCGCGCCATTTGCCCGCCGCGGCCGGGCGAGAGCTCGATGTTGTGCACGACGGTACCGACGGGCATGCGCGTCAGCTCCATGCAGTTACCGACGGCGATGTCAGCGCCCTCGCCGGAGGCGACGGTCATGCCGACGGTCAGCCGCTGGGGGGCGAGGATGTAGCGCTTCTCGCCGTCCACGTAGTGCAGCAGCGCGATGTATGCGGAGCGGTTCGGGTCGTACTCGATCGCAGCGACCTTCGCGTTGACGCCGTCCTTGCGGCGCTTGAAGTCGATCCGCCGGTAGGCGCGCTTGGCGCCGCCACCGCGGTGACGGGCGGTCTTGCGCCCGCGCGCGTTGCGTCCGCCGCTCTTCTTCAGGCCTTCGATGAGCCTCTTCTCGGGCTTTGACTTCGTGATCTCCGCGAAGTCCGGGTAGGAGACGAATCGCATCCCTGGGCTTGTTGGTCTTGGCTTGCGTATGGGCATATCTAGCTCCTAGGCGTCCAGTGCCGCGAGGCCTTGGAATATTGGGATGCTCTCGCCGGAGCGGATCTGCACGATCGCCTTCTTCCACGTGCGTGTGCGTCCCTGCGCGGTGTTGCCACGGCGCTTGGGCTTGCTCTTGACGCTGAGCGTGCGCACCTCGACTACGTGCACGTCGAACAGCGCCTCGACCGCCTGGCGGATCTGCGTCTTGTGTGCGTCCGAGTGGACGCGGAAGGTGTAGCGGTCGGCAGCGGAGAGCACATAGCTCTTCTCTGAGACGACCGGGCGGATGATCACCTGCGTGTGCTCCATCAGGCCTTCGCCTCCTCAGTCAAGCGGGGCTTGCCGGTACGCGCGGTGAGTGCGTCGAGAGCGGTCTCTGAGACGACAAGCGAGGCTGCGCCGAGCAGGTCGGCCACGCCGACGTTCTCCGCGGTGAGCACGGCCACGCGCGCGAGGTTGCGGAAGGAAAGAGCCGCGGATGACTCCTCTGGGGCGAGAACCACGAGCACCGGCAGCGGCTGGCCCCAGTCTTCCAGCAGGTCAAGAGCCTGTCGGGTCTTGGGCGCCGTGAAGCCGGCGGCGTCGAGGATCGCGATCGAGCCGCGACCAGCGTGCAGCGACAGCGCACTTCGTAGTGCAGCGCGCTGCTCCTTGCGGTTGACCTTGAAGGTGTAGGAACGCGGCTGGGGCCCGAACACGGTGCCACCGCCGGTCCATATGGGAGAACGGCTGGAGCCGGCACGTGCGCGACCTGTGCCCTTCTGACGCCAGGGCTTTGCGCCTCCTCCGGAGACCTTGCCACGCGTTTTCGTCGAGGCCGTGCCGCGCCTGCGAGCGGCCTGCTCGGCGCGCACGCTCTGGTGCACGAGCGGTCCGGCGAAGCTCGCACCGAAAGCCGCGTCGTCGAGCTTGACCTTCTTCGAAGCACTACCGGCGGTGCTGAGGACGGGAGCGTCAGGCATCGCTGCGCACCTCCACGATCCCACCGGGGGGACCCGGCACCGAGCCGCGTACCAGCAGCAGGTTCTCTTTGGGGTCGATGCTGATGATCTCAAGGCCCTTCTGAGTGACGCGCTTGTTGCCCATCTGCCCTGGGCCGCGAATGCCCTTGAACACACGCGAGGGGGTGGCGGAGGCGCCGATCGAGCCCGGCGCGCGCACATTGTGCGAGCCGTGGGACTTGGGGCCGCTGGCGAATTTGTGGCGCTTGATCGTGCCCTGGAAGCCCTTGCCCTTGGAAACCCCGGAGATCTTCACGCGCGCGCCTGCCTCGAAGGACTCGACGGTCACGGACTCGCCCAGCGTGAGCTCGCCGACCTCGTCGCGAAACTCCACGAGCGTGCGCATCGGGGGCGCGTCGACCTTCTTCAGGTGGCCGAGCTCAGGTTTGGAGAGATGCTTCTCCTTGGTCTGCCCGTAGGCCAACTGCACCGCTGAGTAGCCGTCGCGTTCAGGAGTGCGGATGGCGGTCACGGGGCATGGACCCGCCTGTAGAACGGTGACGCGCGCGACGCTGCCGTCCTTCTGGAATACCTGGGTCATACCGAGCTTCTTGGCGAGGATGGCGGACATGGAAGTGGTGGCGTCGTTCGTTTGGTTCGTGAAAGCCGGCGGAGTTTCAGGTGGCCAGACGGATCTCGATGTCCACGCCTGCCGGGAGATGATCCAGGCGCTGGAGCGAGTCGACCGTCTTGGGAGTCGGCTGATGGATGTCGATCAGACGCTTGTGCGTGCGGATCTCGAAGTGCTCACGCGAGTCCTTGTCCTTGAACGGCGAACGAATCACGCAGTAAACGTTCTTCTCGGTCGGCAGCGGCACGGGTCCGGACACGCTGGCGCCAGTGCGGGTGGCCGTCTCGACGATCTCCTTCGCCGCCGACTCGATCGCCGAGGTGTCATACGCCTTCAGGCGGATGCGAATCTTGTTTTGGTTGGCCGATGCCATGGTTTCTGGTGTCGCTGCTCTCTGGTCTCTGTGTGGGGTCGTCTGTCTGCTTCGGTCTGGGCTCGCTGCTTGCACTACAGGCAGAAGATGGCTCCCGCCGGGCTCCGTGCACAGATGGGGGGCGGGAGTGGATGGGCGCCTGCGAGAGGGCCCATCCCATCGCCGCCCCACCCGCGTGGCGGGGCTAACTTCGTCGTATCGGACTGCCAATGCGCGCGTCCCTCCGAGGGCGGATGGACGCGCGTGTGCTACTCGATGATCTCGCTGACCACTCCCGAGCCGACCGTGCGACCACCCTCACGGATGGCGAATCGCAGCCCCTGGTCCATGGCGATCGGCTGGATCAGCTCGATCTCCATCTGGACGTTGTCGCCGGGCATGACCATCTCGACGCCGTCCGGCAGCTTCGCAACGCCGGTCACGTCGGTTGTACGGAAGTAGAACTGAGGACGGTAGCCCGTGAAGAACGGGGTGTGACGACCACCCTCCTCCTTCTTGAGCACGTAGACCTCGGCCTTGTACTTGGTGTGCGGGGTGATCGAGCCAGGCTTGCACAGCACCTGGCCGCGCTCGATCTCCTCGCGCTTGGTTCCACGCAGCAGGCATCCCACGTTGTCACCAGCACGACCCTCGTCGAGGATCTTGCGGAACATCTCAACGCCCGTGACGACCGTGGAGGTCGACTCGTGGACACCCACGATTTCGACGGTCTCGCCTGTTTTGACGATGCCCTGCTCGACCCTCCCGGTGGCGACCGTGCCACGCCCTGTGATCGAGAACACATCCTCGATCGGCATCATGAACGGCTTGTCGAGGTCGCGCACAGGATCCGGAATGTAGGAGTCCAGCGCGCCGGCGAGGTCGAGGATCTTCTGCTTGTAGGCCTCGTCGCCTTCCAGCGCCTTCAGTGCAGAGCCGATGACAAACGGGATGTCGTCCCCAGGGAAGTCGTATTCGGAGAGCAACTCGCGGACCTCGACCTCGACGAGTTCCAGGAGCTCCTCGTCGTCGACCATGTCGGCCTTGTTGAGGAACACCACGATGTAGTTGACGCCCACCTCACGAGCGAGCAGGACGTGCTCACGCGTCTGGGGCATCGGTCCGTCCGCCGCCGAGACCACCAGGATCGCGCCGTCCATCTGCGCGGCGCCGGTGATCATGTTCTTGACGTAGTCGGCGTGACCAGGGCAGTCGACGTGGGCGTAGTGGCGGTTCTCGGTCTGGTACTCGACGTGTGACGTCGCGATCGTGATCCCGCGTTCCTTCTCCTCGGGCGCGTTGTCGATCTCCGCGAAAGTGCGGGCCTCCGCACCTCCGTGCTCGGCCAGAACAGTTGTTATGGCAGCGGTCAGCGTCGTCTTGCCATGGTCGATGTGACCGATGGTCCCGACGTTGACGTGCGTCTTGTCGCGCTCGAACTTCTCCTTCGCCACTTTGAATTCGCTCCTGTATCGACTTGTATGCCCGCCTCTGTGGAGGCGAACCTCAGAAATCTATCTAAATGCGCTGCTGCGTGACTGCTCGGTACTCGTGCCTCGGGGCTGTGGGTCTATCCGGCCGCGTCCGAGGCGCTTAGGCCGGGACCGGTTCGCCGGTCCGCGCTTCGACGATCTTCTCGGCGATGTTAGGCGGAACCTCTTCGTAGTTCTCGAACTGCATCGTGTAGTTGGCGCGCCCCTGGGTGTTGGAGCGCAGGTCGGTCGCATAGCCGAACATCTCGCTCAGCGGGACCTTCGCGGTCACGACCAACGCGTTGCCACGACGCTCCTGACCTTCCACGCGACCACGGCGCCGGCTGAGGTCGCCGATCACGTCTCCGAGGAAGTCGTCGGGCGTGACGACCTCGACGGCGAAGATCGGCTCCAGCAGCACTGGCTTGGCCCGCTTGGCCGCCTCTTTGAAGGCCAGCGAGCCGGCAACTTTGAAGGCGATTTCCGATGAGTCCACGTCGTGGTACTTGCCGTCCACGAGCGTCACACGCATGTCGACCATCGGGTAGCCGGCCTTGACGCCGTTGTCGAGCGCCTCTTCGATCCCCTTCTTGACGGCAGGGATGTATTCAGAGGGGATGTTTCCACCCTTGATCTTATTGATGAACTCGAAGCCCTCACCAGGCGCTGGCTCGAGGTTGATGAAGACGACGCCGAACTGACCCGATCCACCGGTCTGACGGACAAACTTGCCTTCGATCTTCTCGACGCTGCCGCGCACCGTCTCGCGGTAGGACACCTGCGGACGCCCTACGTTGGCCTCGACGCCGAACTCCCGCTTCATGCGGTCGACGAGCACCTCGAGGTGCAGCTCGCCCATGCCGGAGATCTCGGTCTGGCCGGTCTCCTCGTTGGTACGCACCTGGAAGGTCGGGTCCTCTTCGGCCAGACGCCCCAGCGCGACCGACATCTTCTCCTGATCGACCTTCGTCTTGGGCTCGACCGCGACCTTGATCACGGGCTCGGGGAACACGATGTTCTCGAGGTGGATCGGGTGGTCTGGAACCGCGAGCGTGTCGCCGGTGATGACCTGCTTGATGCCCACAGCGGCGGCGATGTCGCCGGCGAAGACCTCGGAGACCTCCTCGCGCTCGTTGGCGTGCATCATCAGGATGCGCCCAATGCGCTCGGTGCGCCCGCTGCCGACGTTTAGGATCTTCGCGCCCGCCTCTAGGTGGCCGGAGTACACGCGGAAGTAGGTGAGCTTGCCGACGTAGGGGTCGGCGGCGATCTTGAAGGCGAGTGCGGCGAACGGCTCGGAGTCGTCGGCGTGGCGCACGACCTGGCGCTCCTCCTCCTCACCCCTGATCAGTTCGGTACCGATCACAGGCGGCACGTCCAGCGGCGAGGGCAGATAGTCGATGACCGCGTCGAGCAGGGGCTGCACGCCCTTGTTCTTGAACGAAGACCCGCACAGGACGGGAGTCAGCTTGGTCGACAGCGTGGCCTTGCGGATCGCGCTCTTGAGAACGTCCTCGGGCACCTCCGCCTCCTCGAGCAGCAACTCGAGCAGCGCGTCGTCGTAGTGGGAGACCTCCTCGAGCAGGTGTTCGCGCGCGGCCTGCGCAGCGTCTGCGAGGTTCTCGGGGATCTCGATCTCATCGACTTCCTTACCCATCTCGTCCTTGTAGACGATCGCCTTCATGGCGACGAGGTCCACGACACCGAGAAAGTCGCCCTCAGAGCCGATTGGAAGCTGAATCGGCACCGGGTGCGCGCCCAGGCGGTCGATCATCGTCTGCACGCCTTTGTCGAAGTCCGCGCCGATGCGGTCCATCTTGTTGATGTAGGCGATGCGCGGCACGTGGTACTTGTCCGCCTGACGCCACACGGTCTCAGACTGCGGCTCCACGCCGGCGACCGAGTCGAACAGGGCGATCGCGCCATCGAGAACACGGAGGGAACGCTCGACCTCGACCGTGAAGTCGACGTGGCCGGGCGTGTCGATGATGTTGATGCGGTGGTCCTTCCACTGCGCGGTGGTGGCAGCGGAGGTGATCGTGATGCCGCGCTCCTGCTCCTGCTCCATCCAGTCCATCACGGCCGCGCCCTCGTGTACCTCACCGATCTTGTAGGTGCGGCCGGTGTAGTAGAGGATGCGCTCGGTCGTCGTCGTCTTACCGGCGTCGATGTGAGCCATGATCCCGATGTTGCGGGTGTTTTGAAGTGAGAACTTACGTGGCATCTATATGGGTCTCGGGTCGTGGGCGGGGGTGCTGCGGGCAAAAAAATAGGCCCCTCGGGCCCACGCACGCAGTTGGTCCTCGTTGGACCGGTCCGCGTTCGTTATCTGCTCGAGGTCACCATCTTGGTTGCCGTGTCCGTGGATCGCAGAAGCGCACTTTGCGTCCACGCGACGCGTTTTCGACTATAGCAGAGCGATTCCTGCTCCAGAGCACGAATCTGGCGCCAACTCGGGGCTAGCTGGAGGCCTGCGGAGGGCTCTCACCGACGGGCTCGGCGGGAGCGTCCTCGACCATCTCGGCGAGGCGTTCGAGCACCCGTGTGGCGGCGCGCAACTCGTCGGAACCCACGCCCTGGAGTGCCTGTTCCCATCGGCTCTGCCACGCCTCGCGCTTGGCGTCGATCTTGCCCTTTCCCTGCGGGGTGAGCCGCGAGACGACGACGCGGCGGTCGGTCTCCGAGCGGACGCGCTCGACGTGGCCCTGCTCTGCCAGGTGGTCGAGCATCTGCGTAACCGTTGCAGGGGTCAGCCGGGCGGCCGCGGCGAGCTCGCCGGCGGGCAGCTCGCCTCGCTCGGAGAGCTCGATCAGCAGCTCGAACTGGGCGTGGCTGAGCTCGCTGGCGCCAAGATGGGTGTCGCGGCCGCGAAGGCGGTTGAAGCTCCTGAAGACGCGCCGGAACGCCGCGCCAAGCTCTGTCAGCTCTGCGCTCGGCCCAACCTTCGGCTCGGCTGTGGGGGCGCTGGCCATGATCTGCAGCTCGCTAGACGCCGAGCGGCTCGGCGGCCGCCTCTGCGTTGGCCGCCGCGCGGCCCATCTTCGCACGCGGATTCTCGGCCCGCAGCAGCACCAGACAGGGGATCAAGGAGGCAACGCACATGCCCACCGACCACCAGAACGCGGTGCCATATGCCCCTGCCAGCCCGGCGACCGTGTGTGCATGCTCGGTTGCGCGTTGCAGCACCACAGCGAGCACCGCCACGCCAATCGCCCCGCCGATCCGTTGCACGACGTTCAGCTGCGGGGTCGCGTCGGAGAGCTGCTCGGAGCGCAGGGAAGCGAATGCGGCAGTCATTGCGGGCATGAACGAGAAGCCGATGCCGACGCCACGCAGCACGAGCACCAGGGAGAGGTAGACGATCGAGGTGTGCGCGCCGATGAACGCGAGCGGGATCGTGGACAGCGACAGGACCGACACGCCGGCCAGCGCGACCCGTCCGCCGCCGAAGCGGTCGCTGAAGCGCCCGGCGAGGGGCATCACGAGCAGCATCCCGAGCCCCTGAGGGCCGGTGAGAAGCCCCGTCACGATCACGCTCTCGTGGCGAACCTGCTGGTAGTAGTACGGCACCAGGATCATCGCGCCGAAGAGCGCCGCACCGAGGCCAAAGGTGGTCAGAGAGGCGGCGGCGAACACACGATTGGCGTACAGCCGGACGTCAAGCAGGGGCCGCTCCACGCGCAGCGCGTGCAGGCAGAAGAGGACTGCGAGTACAACGCCCGCGACGATCGGCAGGACAACCTGCGGTGCGCCGAGACTCGTGCCCGCGGTGCCGAGCTCGCTGAGGCCGTACACCAGCGCGCTGGAGGCGCCGGACATCAGCACGAGGCCAAGTGCATCCAGACGCCCGGCATGGCCGGAGTCGGTGTGGGGCAGCATGCGCCAGGCCAGCGCGAACGCGACCACGCCGATGGGGACGTTGACGAGGAAGATCCAAGACCAGTGGAAGTACTCGAGGATCGTGCCGCCGATGACCGGGCCGAGGATCGGGCCCATCATTGCCGGCATCGCGACGATGCCCATCACGCGACCCATGCGCTTTGGCCCGGCGACCTGAGCCATGATCAGCTGGCCCACGGGCATGATCATGCCCCCGCCGAAGCCCTGCAGGACGCGGAAGATGACGAGCGTGGTGGTGGACGCGGCGACCGCGCACAGCGCGGAGCCGGCGGTGAACAGGACCAGCGACACCAGGTACACGCGCTTTGCGCCGTAGCGCCTGGAAGCCCAGCCAGTCAGCGGGATAACAGCCGCCAGCGACAGGAGATAGCCGGTGACCACCCACTGGATCTGCGAGATGGTGCTGTGCAGATCGTGGCTGAGCGTGCGCAGCGCCACGTTGACGATCGTGGTGTCGAGGATCGACATGATCATCCCCAGGATCACCACGCCGGCGACCTTCCACACGTAGGGCTCGATGCGGTCGCCCGCGTCTGGGTTGAAGCCCGCCTCAGTTGTCGTCGGAGAAGACATTCGGTACCGAAACTTTAGGTACCGAAGCTTTCTTCTTCAAGGGGTGTGTGCGCGATCTCACACTTGTTGGCAAGGCCCGTACCGGCCCCGCGCCGAGCTACCGGCCCCGCGAATTTCCGCGGGGCGCCTGCACCCGTCCGGAGCCCTTGCGGTTCCAAGCTGACGGCGAGGGCGTCTTGGGCTGCGGCCGCGAGGAGCGCTTGAGGTTGGCGAAGAACTCGTCACGCTTCGGCACGGGTACCGCGTGACCCGTGGGCGTCTGCTCCGTCTGCGACTGGTCCTTCTCGTCCTCTGACATCGTCCTCCAAGGGTAGACGGTGGGGAAGAAGCAGGCAAAGAGAACACTGCCGAGACCTAAGGCAGCCCAGTGAAATCAACCCACCACCCCGAGAGGCATCCGGAGGGTGCCCCTAAAAAGATCTACACCAAGCCCGTAGCGGCGCGAGGACCAAGCGAGACAAGGACGCAGGGAGCGTGGCGTGCTCTGCACGCGAGCGACCGAGGACGCAGTATCGCGCCGTGTCCTCGCGCCGCTACCAGCGGTAGTGGGCGAAGGCCTTGTTGGCCTGCGCCATGCGGTAAATGTCGTCCTTGCGCTTGTACGCGCCACCCTGTTGGGACTGCGCGTCCATCAGCTCGTTGGCCAGGCGCTGGGCCATCGTCTTCTCGCGACGCTGACGGGCGAACTCCACCAGCCAGCGAACGGCCAGCGTGCGGGCGCGCCTTGAGGCGACCTCCACGGGGACCTGGTAGGTGGCGCCACCGACACGCCTCGATTTGACCTCGAGCGTGGGCGTGAGAGATTTGATGGAAGCCTCTAGCGTCTCCACGGGGTCTTTGTCGCTGCGCTCGGCGAGCAGCGCGAGCGCGTCGTAGACGATCCGCTCTGCGGTGGACTTCTTGCCGTCCAGCATCACCTTGTTGATGACCTGCTGGACCAGCTTGGAGCGGTGGATGGGGTCCGCCTCAACGGGGCGGATCTGTGCTGGCGCGCGGCGGGGCATCTACTTTTTCTTCACGCCGTACTGCGAACGCGCCTTTTTGCGGTCGCTCACGCCGGCGGCGTCGAGCGTGCCGCGCACGACCTTGTAGCGAACGCCAGGCAGATCCTTGACGCGGCCGCCACGCACGAGCACCACTGAGTGCTCTTGAAGGTTGTGTCCCTCTCCGGGGATGTATGCGGTGACCTCGATCGATCCCGAGATGCGCACACGCGCGACCTTGCGCAGCGCGGAGTTAGGCTTCTTGGGGGTTGTGGTGTACACGCGGGTGCACACGCCACGACGCTGCGGGGCGGCGGTCTTCTTCTTGCGACCCTTGCCGGACTTCAGTCCGGGGGTGGCGACCTTCTTCTTTGGGGTCACACGACCCTTGCGCACTAGTTGCGAGGTGGTTGGCATTCGCGCGAGATGCTAGCAGCGCTAGGCCGGCTGAGCGGCGCCGAGCGCGCGCGTGGGTGCCGGCATCAGCGCGGCAGCGACGATCACGAGTACGAATGCGAGTGCCTGAAGCACCACACCGGCGGGGCTGGCGGCCACTGGGTCGCCGAAGACGAGGATTCCACCGGCGATGCCGGCGATGTTGGCGGCTGTTCCCGTCACCGCGATAACGGGCACCGCCTCGCCGTCCTGGAGCGCGCGGGCAGAGGCGTAGAAGGCCACGACCGAGGCGAGGATGGCGACGAGCAGCCAGGGGCTGAGCACGAGGCCGACGATCCCGTGAGCGCCGGTGATGCCGGTGAGTGCCTTGATGGATGTGTCGGACACACCGAACAGAACTCCGGCTGCGGCGCCGAGCATGATGCCGTGGTGCTCGGTAGGCCCACCCATGTGCGGGCCCATCAGCAGCAGGCCGCCGATGCCGAACAGGCCGGCCTCGAAGGAGATCATGGCGGCCTGCGAGAAGTGCGAGTGCGCTCCGTGCATCGCCGGGAGCGTGAGGCCCAGCAGCACGAGCCCGGCGGCGGTCAGCGACAGTCCCAGCCACTGGCGGCGCCCGACGCGCACGCCGAACATCCGCTCGGCCATGACCGCGATGAACACCACACCGGCTGCGAGGGACACCTGGATCACGGACATCGGCGCAAGCGCCAGCGCCGCGACGTGCAGCCCCCAACTGGCGGTGGCGATGATCATCCCCAGCGTGAACCACTTCGAGGAGTACAGCTGGCGGGCGGAGTGCAGCGGGTGCAGCACGTCCACCTTGGGCACCGAGTTGGCACCTTTGTACTTGAAGAAGAAGCCCAGGTTCGCCACGAAGGCGCACAAGAGCGCTAGGAGTATTCCGAAATCCATAGTCATGGTAGTGCGGCTGACGCTGTGGTCATCGACTGGCACCCGTGGCTGCTTTACTCCGAGCGAGCGACCTCAGCGCATCAACCGTCCCGGCAGAGTACCCGTCCCAACCTCTATGCGAGCTAAAGAGCCTGTTGGCGGGGAAAAAGATCATGCGGAGGCGCAAAGCGGAGCGTCCAGACCGCTGTTGATGGTGGACATCGACGGCGTCATCTCGCTGTTCGGCGGCTGGGAGCGTGGCGACTGGGGCGCCGCCTCAGGGACCGCCGACGACCGCGACGGGCCGCCGGCTGGGTCGTTTCATTCGATCGAAGGCTCACCCCATTTCCTTTCGTCCGCCGCCGCCGCTCACCTGCTTGAGCTGGCCGCCTCCTACGAGCTTGTGTGGGCGAGCGGCTGGGAAGAGCGCGCCAATGAGCATCTCCCCCACCTCCTCGGCGTCCCGCCGGCGTTGCCGTTCCTGCGTTTCGCGCGCAACGTTGGGCGCACGAACGCGCATTGGAAGCTCGACGCGATCGACGCGTATGCAAGAGATCGCCCGCTGGCGTGGATCGACGACGCGTTCAACGACGCCTGCCACGAGTGGGCGCGTTCGCGCCCAGCAGCGACGCTGCTCGTGCAGACCGACCCGCAGCACGGGCTCACAGCCGATGAGGCGCTGCAGCTGGAGCGCTGGGCTCGAACCCTGCCGTAACCGTCGGCCCAGAACGACCTGGGGCGGCCACATGGCCGCCCCAGGTACTGCAAGTGTGCTGCAGCGATTACTCCTCGTCGGCGACGACGCCCTCGTCGGGCAGCTCGAGCTCGGCGAGCTCCTCGGCGAAGCCGGGGTCGGTCCCGCCGGCGCCGATCTTCTCGAGCGAAGCGAGGTCGGCGTCGAACTCCTGGCCGTAGCTGCCGTTGAAGCCGTCGCCTGCCAGCCCGAGCTCCGCGGCGATCTCGTCCTGATCGAGCAGGCCGACATCGTCGATCGCGCGGGGCAGCGGTTCGGCGGGCTCGATCTCGATCCGCCGGTAGCGCTTGAGGCCGGTGGCGGCTGGGATCAGCTTGCCGATGATGACGTTCTCCTTGAGCCCGTTGAGCCGGTCGATCTTGCCTTCGAGGGCGGCATCGGTGAGCACCTTCGTCGTCTCCTGGAAGGAGGCGGCGGAGAGGAAGGAGTCGGTGTTGAGCGACGCCTTGGTGATGCCCAGGATGATGTCCTCGAACTGCGCCGTCTCGCCGCCCGCATCGTTGATCGCCTGGTTGGCCTTGGCGAATTCGAAGCGGTCGACGAACTGCCCGGGCAGGTAGTCGGTGTCGCCCTTCTGGTCGACCCGTACCTTCTTGAGCATCTGGCGCACGATCAGCTCGATGTGCTTGTCGTTGATGTCCACGCCCTGTGACTTGTAGACCTCCTGGACCTCCTTGACGAGGTAGACCTCGGTCTCGGTGCGTCCGCGGATCGCCAGCAGCTCGTGCGGGTAGACGGACCCCTCGTTGAGCTGGCGGCCGGCGGCGATCTTCTCGCCGGAGGCCACGAACAGCCGCGTGCGCCGTGGGAAGGCGTGGCGGTGCTCCTCGCCGGACTCGTCCGTGATCACCACGGTCAGGGCTTTGTCGGTCTCCTCGATGGAGACGACGCCGTCCTGCTCGGCGATTTTGGCGAGACCCTTGGGCCGGCGTGCCTCGAAGAGCTCGACTACGCGGGGCAGACCGTGCGTGATGTCCGCACCGGCGACTCCACCGGTGTGGAAGGTACGCATCGTCAGCTGCGTGCCGGGCTCGCCGATCGACTGCGCGGCGACAATCCCGACCGCGTCGCCGATCTGGGCGAGCGCGCCGGTTGCCATCGCGCGGCCGTAGCAGGCCTGGCATACGCCGCTGGGCGCCTCGCACTTGAGCACGGAGCGCACGGGCACGGTCAGCTCGACGCCCTTCTCGTGATCGTCGGCGAACGCGCTCACCATCTCAGCCAGCTCTGCACGGCCGATTTCGATGCCCTTCTCGGCGAGCATGCGGTTGCGCTTGGTCGTGATGTCGAGTGCTGCGATGCGCCCGACGAGACCGTCGTTGGGCTCGCCCCCGTCCTTGAAGACGGGGAGCTCGATGTACTCCTCGGTGCCGCAGTCGGCCTCGCGGATGATCACGTCCTGGGCGACGTCCACCAGACGCCGCGTCAGGTAGCCGGAGTCGGCGGTGCGCAGCGCGGTATCGGCGAGTCCCTTTCGCGCGCCGTGCGTGGAGATGAAGTACTCGAGCACCGACAGGCCCTCCATGAAGTTGGCCTTGATCGGGCGCTCGATGATTTCACCCTTCGGGTTGGCCATCAGGCCGCGCATGCCCGCCAGCTGGCGGATCTGCTTGAAGGAGCCACGAGCACCTGAGTTGGCCATCATGAAGATGGGGTTCAGGACGTCGAGGTTGTTGACCATCGCCTCGGCGACCTCGTCGGTGGCAGCGTTCCACTGCTCCACGACGGCCTCGTGACGCTCCTCCTGGGTGATCAGCCCGTCGTCGTACTGGCTGGTGATGTCACCGACGAGCTTGTCGAACTTGTCCAGGATTTCCTGCTTCTCCGGCGGCACGACCACGTCGTTCTTGGAGATCGTGATGCCGGCCTGGGTGGCGTACTTGAAACCGAGGTCCTTGAACGCGTCCAGGACCAGCGAGATCGTGGTGGCGCCGTAGGCCTGCACGAGCATGTCGATCAGCCGCGTGGTGTCACGCTTCTTCATGGACTGGTTGACGAACACGTACTTGGACGCGTCGAACTCGTCGCCCAGCGCTTCCAGCAGCGCCCGCTCGATGCGGTCGTTGTAGATGATCCGCCCGATCGTCGTGAGCACGTGCCCGCCCTCGCGCCCGTAAGGGCGGAACTCGGCGATGTCGTGCAGCTTCACGACGTTGCCCTCGTAGGAGAGCTCGGCCTCCTGCGCGGTGCGGAACACGTGCGGCCGCGGCTCGTACGTGGCGCGGTCGATCTTCGCGAGCTCCTCTGCTTCCGGACCGTAGGTCAGGTAGTAGGCGCCGAGGATCATGTCCTGCGTCGGCGTCGCCAGCGGCGCGCCGTGCGCGGGGGACAGGATGTTGTTGGAGGACAGCATCAGGATGCGTGCCTCCGCCTGTGCCTCGGCCGACAGCGGCAGGTGCACGGCCATCTGGTCGCCGTCGAAGTCGGCGTTGAACGCGTGACAGACGAGCGGGTGGACCTGGATTGCCTTGCCCTCGACGAGCAGCGGCTCGAACGCCTGGATACCCAGACGGTGGAGCGTGGGCGCGCGGTTGAGCAGCACGGGGTGCTCGTGGATGACCTCCTCGAGCACGTCCCAGACCTCGCCGATCATCGAGTCGACCATCTTCTTGGCGGCCTTGATGTTCTGCGCGGACTTGCGCTCGACGAGGCGCGCCATGATGAACGGCTTGAAGAGCTCCAGCGCCATGATCTTCGGCAGCCCGCACTGGTGCAGCTTCAGATAGGGACCGGCGACGATCACCGAGCGCCCGGAGTAGTCCACGCGCTTGCCGAGCAGGTTCTGG
>Ga0209006_10000725_pt1 | contig 30640 bp, 27 predicted proteins | sample JacPin_JW_Ref_O2_FD_188567 | JGI IMG/M metagenome (GOLD analysis project Ga0209006, IMG submission 188567) | Forest soil microbial communities from Algoma, Ontario, Canada - Jack Pine, Ontario site 1_JW_Ref_O2 (SPAdes) (version 2) | ecosystem: Environmental > Terrestrial > Soil > Boreal...
TATCAGCGGCCCCACCCAGAAAGAAAAGAGCGAGAGCATATTGCTTGCTGCTGGTTCCGAACCGCACCTTGATAGCCTCTTCATATTGTTGCGCTGCAGTGAATGCGGCTTCATAATTACCTGCGCGTTGAAGTTCCTGATATCTCTGGAACAAGACCGAAGTGTCCGTTGGCTCAGCAAATGCTGGTGCAACCGCGAAGCTCGTCAAAAATATACTAGCACTCAAGAAAAGCATCAGCCTTTTGCATTTGGCGCCCACGCTACTCGCCATAGCCAGAGTCGAATCCCCGTCTTCGTTCCGCGGTCGCAGCCATTGGGACCAGGTGCATGAGCGAATCGAGTCTTGCGAGGTGGCCATTTCCGAATCCGTCGCCAACTGCACGAATCCTTTTCAAACGCAGAATCGCTTCGGTTCTCGCGCATTGGCCGTTCGCGAAAGCCGGTTCAAGCTCACTCTGGATTTTTCCACGGCATCGGAGGGCTTGTACGATCTCGATGCCGATCCGGGCGAACAAAAGCCGCTTCTTGAAGGCGCCGAAAAACCAGTTCGTCGCCGGCTGCTTGAACGAGCGCGAGAACATCTGCGGCAGTCGACTGCCGATCGGGATCCTCTAACTCGCGCCCGCTCGCAACTGCGCGATCTTCGTGTAGGCGATCTTCATTTAGGCGATCGTCGTTTAGGCAATCATCGTCTGACCGATCCCGGCTCGGCCGATCTCGCGCGTGCGATCTGAACCTGGTGATGGGCTACAATGGCAGTTCTCCGGAGCGGCGGCTTCGTGAACCGCTCACAGCCTGACACGCCTGGTCCTTGCAGCCGGAAATGATCACAATCTTTACCCCTTCGTTTGCCGACGAATCCGACACCAACGCGCAGAATCTTACGGTGAAAGAAATCGTGGCACGAATGTCTCCGCAAAAGTTCCACGTCACCATGCTTCACGAGGGCGTTCCCGACTCGCGCATTGCCACCCGCCCGAATACGCGGCTCATCCGTTGCGGAAACCACGGAACCACTGCGCGGATTCTCTGGCAACTCTTGCGAAAAATTCCGGACGTATATTTTTTTCCCCGTGCCGGCCCGCTGGACGCCGGGTTCCTGGCACTTCGACGCCGCCTGCATCTGAAGACCGCGGTTGTTACCTACATCGTTTCCGGCGGACTTTATAACCCCGAAGCGCCGCCGGCGACGATGATGCGAAATGCGCGCGAAGGTGATCTAGTGTTTGCCAACTGCAACTATCTCAGTGAATTGGTCCAGGCCCGGCTCGGGGTCCCCGTCGGCGTTCGCTACGATGGAATCGATCGCCGGTTTTTCTTTCCCGCGGCCCGCAGCGGTACGCAGCGCCCGCTGACCGTTCTGTTCGCCGGTTCGCTCCGGCCTTACAAGCGCGCCGATCTGCTTGTGCGCCACGCCGCGCGCTGGCCGGAAGTGAATTTCCGCATCGTGGGCAATGGAGAAGAGGAGCAGAAATGCCGAAATCTGGCAGCGGAACTGAAGTGTTCAAATGTCACATTTGTCGGGCATCTATCCTCGCCAGAAGTCGGTGCGGAAATGCGGCAAGCGGATGTTTTTCTTTTGCCTAGTATTCTCGAAGGACATCCGCAGGTGCTCGGGCAGGCCGCCGCTTGCGGGCTTCCAGCCATCGCCATGAATATCTATCGCCCTGAATTCGTGATTGATGGGAAGACCGGATTTCTTGCGGAGTCCGACGAAGACTTGGGCCGAAGTCTCGATACGTTGATTAAGCGCCCCGAGCTGCGCATTTCGATGGGCCACGCGGCTGCGATGCATTCGCAAAAATTCGACTGGGACGAAATCACGGTGCAGTGGCAGGATGCGTTCGTAGACGCCGTAACGAAGCGGCGAAAGGGATGAACGGTACTGACCAGCCCGTTCTGGCGAAGAAGCCGAGCCCTCATGTGCTCACGCTGACCGCTTTCTATCCCTCCGAGGGTGACGACGCGGGTGGTTGTTTTGTCGCCGAACCGCTCAATTGGCTTGCGAGACAAGGCATTCGCACCACGGTCTTCGCTGTACAACCGTTTTATCGACCGCGAAAGCGTCTCTCCGCCTCGTCTATAAGCGCCCGATGGTTTCGCTATCCGGCTTTGCCCGGAGGATTCGGACTGCCTACAGCCGGCGCATTCGCCTTCGCCAGAATTTTGGGTCGAATCCGGGAATTATACCTCCAGGAGCCAATAGATTTGATCCATGCCCACGGAGCGCTTCCCTGCGGCCATGCCGCCATGCTTTTGAGCAAAGAGTTGGGCATCCCCTATGTGGTTTCAGTCCACGGCCTCGACGCATTTTCGACTGAGCAGGTTTTGGGCAGAGCAGGGCGATGGTGCCGCCGCATCTCGCAGCATGTCTACGGCTCTTCGCGGCGCGTGATCTGCGTCAGCGAGCGCGTGCGCGAGCAAGTGATCGAGGGTATGGGGCGAACCTGCCGCACATCGGTGGTCTACAACGGCGTCGACCCGGAGATGTTTTCTCCGGCGGAAGCGGAATCTGAGAGCGCAAACGTCATCCTGAGTGTCGGCAATCTTATTCCAATCAAGGGTCATGAAGTCCTGCTGCGCGCAGTGGCGACGCTGGCACGCGACTTCCCCGATCTGCGGCTGGAATTGATCGGCGAAGGCCCCGAGCGCTCGCGGCTTCAAGCGCTGGCCACGCAACTTAGAGTATCGGATCGCGTTACATTTCTGGGGCATCAGCCGCACAAGGAAGTCGCCGCTGCTATGCGCCGCAGCACGCTTTTCGTGCTGCCCAGCCGTTACGAAGCCCTGGGATGCGTGTATCTCGAAGCCATGGCAACGGGCAAGCCGGTGATCGGTTGCCGGGGCCAGGGCATTGCCGATATCGTCCATCACGGTTTCAACGGTTTTCTCGTGGGTCCGGACAACGAAAAAGAACTTACGTTGGCGATCGCCATGCTGCTAAGGGACCAAACACTCCGCAGCAATCTGGGGCGAGCTGCGCGCGACACCATTCTTGACCGCCTTACACTGGAACATCAGGCAGAGATCCTGGCGAGAATTTATCGGGAGTCGCTGGCATGAAGCGGCTGGTGATTCTCACCGAAATCATTTCGCCCTATCGCATCCCACTGTTTAACACCTTGGCCGAGCGGAGTGACGTCAGCCCCCACGTTATCTTTCTTGCTGAAACCGATCCCGGGCTTCGACAATGGCAGATCTACAAGGAAGAGATCCGATTCCCCTATCGGGTGCTACCTTCGTGGCGCCGCCGCGTGGGAAGCTACAATGTGTTGCTCAACTGGGGACTCGGCCGGGCGCTGGAGTCGGCTCGGCCCGATGTCATCATGTGTGGCGGATATAATTATCTCGCCTCGTGGCAGAGCCAATTCTGGGCGCGAATGCGCAGCGTGCCTTTTTTGCTTTGGTCGGAGAGCACATCCTATGATTCAAGGGCCGGGCGGCCGTGGGTGGAATTCTTGAAGACTGAGTTTCTGAAAAACTGCACCGGATTTGTCGTGCCCGGAATTTCGTCAAAGGAGTATCTGATCTCGCGCGGACACAAAGAGCGCTCAATCTTCACCGCGCCAAATGCCGTGGACAACGATCTATTCATGCGCGGCGCCAGCACTGCCCGGCTAAACGCCGCGCAAACGCGGGCGGAATTAAACCTGCCGCTAAAATACTTTCTTTTTGTGGGCCGCCTGGTGCGCGAAAAAGGAGTGTTCGATCTGCTCTCGGCCTATGCCGGTCTCGATCCCCAGCTTCGCGCGGGTAACGCGTTGGTTTTTGCCGGCGAAGGCTCGGAGCGCCAGCAACTCGAAGAGCAGGCGCGGCTGATTGTGCCGGGACAAGTCTGCTTTCCCGGTTTTGTCCACCGCGATCAATTGGCCGCATACTACGGTCTTGCCCAGATGCTCATTTTGCCCAGCCACACCGAACCCTGGGGTTTAGTTGTGAACGAAGGCATGGCATCTGGTCTTCCGGTAATCGTCAGCCGCACCGCAGGCTGCGCCGCCGATCTGGTGCGTGACAGTTGGAACGGCAAAACAATTCTACCCGGCGATGTTTCAGGCCTTAGTCAAGCGATGCAATCGATCACCAGCGAACCTGCTCTACGTCAGACGATGGGTGAGCGCAGCGCTGAACGCATACTTCATTACTCGCCAGCATCCTGGTGTGAGGGTATCGCTGCGGCGGTCGAACAAATAGGTGCGCATTGATATCGACGAAAAATGTTTCCAACGGCATCTTGATTGTTGCGGTCGTTCCTGTGCTTTTTCTCCTGGCGGCTATTGCCTACTCTCGCCCTGGCTATTTCACCAGCCAAACCTACATGGCCGGCCTCATCGGCTTGGAACTGCTCGCCGTAGCGTTGTGGCGGTTTCGCCAGATTTTCTTTGCTTTGTTGATGTACGTGTTTCTATCCGCCGGTAGCAATCTGCCTGGGAGTTCCTTTGGCACGCGCGGGCGCTGGGTTTTTTTGGGCATTGGAGCGCTGGCAGGCTCCCTGATCGCGCTTAAGGAGGGGGGGAAGTTCCGCCTGGGCTTCTTTCACCTGGTTTCATTGTCCTGTGTTTTGGCGGCGCTGGCCTCGGCTGCGGTTTCCCGATATCCCGATTTGGCGATGCTGAAAGCTCTCAGCCTCTTTCTCCTCTTTGTGTACGCGGCCTCCGGAGCCAGAGTCGCCATAGAGGGTCGAGAGAACCGCTTCCTGAACGGGCTGGTCATAGGTTGTGAAATCCTCGTCGGGGGAACTGCGGTCCTTTACGCGGCTGGTATCGAGGTGATGGGCAATCCCAATTCCCTCGGCGCCATCATGGGAGTGGTGGGGATTCCGGTGCTGCTCTGGGGGATGTTGGCGTCGAAGGAGTTGGCGAAGGATCGCTTTACGCGCCGCCGCCGCGTGGCGATGTTCTGCCTGTGCGTTTACCTGATCTATTACAGTCATGCCCGCGCGGGGATGCTGGCTGCGTTGGTCTCCTCCGCCCTGCTCTGCGTGGGACTGCGGGAGTACAAGATGCTGGCGCGAGGCTTCGGACTTTTGCTGGTGATGATCGCCGCCGCTGCCATTCTTCGACCCCAGGCTGTCTCCACTTCAGTTTCCGGGTTTACCTCCGATGTGGTTTACAAGGGTAAGGAGCAGGGTGTGCTGGCATCGCGCCAGTCTCCGTGGAACGAAGCGATCGACACGATTAAGAGCCATGTCTGGTTTGGCACCGGCTTTGGCACCAAAGACACGGCTTTTGAGAGCACCATGCGCACCGATAATCTTGCCGCTAACTTCGCCCGCGCCGAGTATGGCAGCAGCTACCTGGCCGTCGTAGCCTGGGTGGGAATAGTCGGCATGTTGCCGTTCGTCCTACTCATGTTTCTGATTGCGGGGCCGGTCATTCGCACGTTCCGCTGGATGCGTGCCACCCGGAGCGTGCTTCACCCCGCCGTGCCGCTGGCCCTGGTGGTAATGGCGGGCCTGATCCATGCCGGGCTCGAAGATTGGTTGTTTGCAGTCGGCTATTACCTTTGTGTGTTCTTCTGGAGCATGGCGTTCGTGTTAGTCGATATCGCGCCCGCAACATCGCGGATCTCCGCCTTTTCTTTGTACGCCCGCTGCAATCCTTGGCCCAGTGGGCAGCAAGCTCTTGTGCCAGGACGCGGTTGAACGGGCAAGACCTCAGCGAGCCGAGACTTGAACCGCGGCAAAAACGCGTGATGCGCCTGTTCATTAATTCGCTGGCCGCCAGCGCCGGCGGCGGCCTGACTTATATCCGCAACGTGCTTCCGCACTTCGCCAAGAAAAAAGACTTGCTCGTCACTGTCGCACTGAATCCCAGCCTGCGCCGGGAGTTTCATGATCTTCCCGAGATTGAGTTTTTGGAAATAGCCCGTCCTGCCGCGCGACGTTTTTGGCGGGAGCAGTCCCAACTCCCCTCGCTCATCCGCGAAAGAAAGTGCGATGTTTTGCTCTCCAGCGGAAATTTTGCGTTGCGCAATTCGCCCGTGCCCCAGATATTGCTGTCGCGCAATTCCATTTATTGCAGCCACGACTATTACTCCGATCTCATCGCCCGCCACGAATACCGTATGTGGCTGGAAACACGTCTGGCAGGATTTCTGGCCAGTCGCTCGGTTCGCTGGGCCGATGTGACCGTGGCTCCCAGCCACGCTTTCGCTGAGGATCTGCACCGCTGGACTGGCAGACCGGTGAGAACCATTCATCACGGATTCGATTGCGCCGAGTTTTTTCGCGATCCCACTCCCCTCCAGCCGGCTGTGCAAGACAAATTGGCTGGGCCTGCGGCGGCGCTGCGTCTGCTTTTTGTCAGTCACTACAATTACTATCGCAACTTTGAAACCTTGATTCGGGCGCTGCCGTTAATACGCGACTCCATGAAACATCGCCCGGTCCGCCTGTTCCTTAGCTGCAAATTAGCGCCGGGAGCCAATCCCGGAGCGTACAATCCCCAACGAGCCGCGGCTTTGGTGAAGGACCTTGGAGTCGAGGACATGGTGGTCGAACTCGGCGGAATTCCCTATCGCCAGCTCCATCACCTTTACCGCCAATGTCACATGTACGTGACCCCGGCCTACGCCGAGACTTTTGCTCATCCGCTCGTGGAAGCTATGGCCTGCGGTTTGCCCGTCGTTGCGTCGGACATCGCTGTCCATCGCGAAATCTGCGGCGATGCGGCGCTCTACTTCGAGCGGTTTTCCCCCGCGGGGCTGGCCCAATGCGTAATGGATGTCATGGGATCTGACGTGCAAGGCGAGAGGCTCTCCGCTGCCGGCAAAGAGCGCTCACAGCAGTTCAGTTGGCAGGTTCATGTAGACCAGATCTTCGATCTCGCCCAGTCCATTTCTTTCCGATCCTGAGACAGCGCAAGTCAAGGTAAGATGTTCAGAGTCTTTCTCCATCCATGCAGAAGCTCGAAGAATCAAGATCCGAGCCGGAGCAGCAATCCGCGCCGTTGCCGTCGCAGCACTCTTCTCTGCGGCTTCCGGTTACCGTGATTGTCCCCGCCCGCAACGAGGCCGCCAATCTGCCGCGCTGCCTTGAATCCTTGCGCGGCGCCGGCGAGGTCTACGTCATTGATTCTCAGAGCACCGACGCAACTGTCGAGGTCGCCCGCTCCTACGGCGCGCAAGTCGTGCAGTTCCACTATCAGGGCGGTTGGCCGAAGAAGCGCCAGTGGGCTATGGAATCGCTGCCCTTGGCTTACGATTGGATTCTCCTCGTCGATGCCGACGAATCCTTGACTCCGCAACTGGAGCAGGAAATCCGAGCCGCGATCGAAGACCCGGCCTTCGACGGCTATTACATCGCCCTGCGCGTGCATTTCCTCGGCCGCGAATTGCGCCACTGCGGCGCGAGTTTCTATAAGCTCTCGCTTTTCCGCCGCGGCAAAGGCCGCTACGAGTGCCGTCTGCAGGATCAGGATGCCTCAATGGCCGACATGGAAGTTCACGAACACGTCATGGTCGAAGGTAACACGAGAAAACTCAAACATCCGCTCCTCCATCACAACGTCGAGTCGCTTTCCCGTTACATCCGCAAGCACGATGAATACTCCAACTGGGAAGCGCGTGTGTGGTCGCAGCACCAGCCCGATCTTACCAATGCAGGCGCAGAGCAACTCCCTCCCTCACTCCTCGGATCGCAGGCACAACGCCGCCGCTGGCTGAAAAGAAATTTTCTTGCTCTGCCTGGCTCGTCCCTGCTTTTCTTCCTATACAAATATGTTTGGCTTCTAGGCTTTCTCGATGGCGTTCCCGGGCTGATTTTCTGCGTCTTTCAAGGCGTCCAGTTTTTTCAAGTCAAGGCCAAGATCTACGAGCTTAAAATTGCCGCAGCCAACAGCGGCTCCAAAAAGGTCTAATTTCAAATCATGTGTGGCATCGCCGGTTTAATGAATTGCGGAAACAGCGACTCCTTGGCGCGGATGACGCAGATTCAGTCGCATCGCGGTCCCGACGACTCCGGGCTCTGGGAGCGCCACTTCCCCGACGGAAGTTACGTCGGTCTCGGCAGCCGCCGACTCGCGATTCTCGACTTATCCCCCGACGGCCACATGCCCATGTGCAATGAAAATCGCACCGTGTGGATCACGTACAACGGAGAAATCTATAACTTCGCCGAACTTCGCCGCGAACTCAAAAGCAAAGGCCACAGTTTCAGTTCCGACACCGATACGGAGGTGATCATTCACCTCTACGAACAGGATGGTGCGGATTGCGTGAAGCGGCTGAATGGCATGTTCGCCTTCGCCATCTGCGACATGCGCACTGCGTCGCCCACGTTGTTCGTGGCTCGCGACCACTTCGGCGTCAAGCCTTTCTACTACTTTCATAGCGGCAAACGATTTGCTTTCGCCTCTGAAATCAAGGCCCTGCTGCAAGTTCCCGAAATCGACGCCGAACTCGACACCGAATCGCTGCAGCAATACCTGACTTTTCTGTGGGTTCCCGATCCCAAAACAATGTTCCGGCGCATTCTTAAGCTTCCCGCCGGCCACTATGCCACACTGCGCAACGGCGAATGGACGCTGACACAATATTGGGATTTAACTTTTCCGCCAGCCAATCAAACCTACGCTCGCTCCGAACACGACTTGAGGGAAGAGGTCCGTGATCGTTTCCGCCGTTCGGTCGAAGCGCAGATGGTCAGCGATGTTCCTGTCGGCGCTTTTCTCAGCGCTGGGCTAGACTCGTCCAGCATCGTGGCCATGATGTCCCGCGCCACCCGCCAGCGCCTTCGCACTTACACTGTCACTTTCCCCAGGAAATACCGAGTTGGTGAAACCACACTCGACGATCCCGACGTAGCCACGCGATTAGCCGCGCACCTTGGCTGCGAAAATCAGCGCATCGTCGTCGAACCTGACGTAACCGATTTGCTGCCGCGTCTCGTCTGGCACATGGACGAACCGACTGCCGACCCCGCGCTCATCACCGCCTACCTCGTGTGCCGTGAAGCGCGCAAGGAATCCACCGTGCTGCTCTCCGGCGTGGGCGGCGACGAATTGTTCGCCGGGTATCGCAAACACGTAGCGCACTACTGGTCTCAGATTTATGGAAGCATCCCTTCCCCGGCGCGGCGACTGGCGGAGTCGGCGCTCGCCGCGCTTCCCAATCTCCGAGGCACGCCGATGAAGGGAAGCCTGCGTCTCGCGAAAAAAATGGCGCGCAGCGCAGCGCTCGCTCCTATCGACCGCTTCATCGCCAACTGCACTTACCTCGATGATCCACAGAAAACAAATCTCTACTCCGACGATTTCAAGGGCGCGAACGCCGGTTCGGAAGCAACCTGCCAGCACCGCGCCGCATTCGGGCGCGTGCAGCAATCCGACTTCCTCCACCAGATGCTTTATCTCGACACCAAGATTTTCATGACCAGCCTCAACCTCACCTACAACGACAAGATGAGCATGGCGTCATCGGTCGAAGTGCGGGTTCCGTTTCTCGATCATGAACTCGCCGAGTTTATTGCCTGGCATGTGCCGCCTCGCCTGAAGCTGAAAGGTTCTCTGTGGCCTACCACGAAATACATTTTCCGCCAGGCTATGAGAGGCATTTTGCCGCCCGAAGTTTTGCGCCAGCCCAAAGCCGGGTTTGCCGCTCCGCTAGACTACTGGCTGGCCCACGATCTGAAGGAAATGGTTGACGACCTTCTATCGGCGTCGCAGATTCGCAAGCGCGGATTATTCAGGCCCGAAGCCGTACGGCGTTTCGTCGAGGAACACCGCAGCGGACGCCAGGATTGGTCGATGCAGATGTGGCAGTTCATCACGCTGGAGTTGTGGATGCAAATATTTCTCGATGACGGCGCGCGAAAGTTCGAGCACAATCTGCTGCCTCCGCAGGCCGCAATCGCATAACGCAAATAGATGATTCAATGAAACAAGTTCTCCAACAGGCGCGAACTGGCGAAATTGCGGTCGTAGAAGTCCCCGTCCCGCAACTCTTGCCGGGATGTGTGCTGGTTCGCATCGCCACGTCAGTGGTCTCGGCCGGCACCGAGCGCGCCTCCACCGAGTTCGCCAGCAAGAGCCTTTGGCGCAAAGCGCAAGCCCGGCCCGATCTGGTGCGCGAGGTCATCGGGAAAGTTCAGCGCGATGGAATCGTTTCGGCATGGCAAGCGGTTCGCACTCGCCTCGACCAACCTCAGGCTCCGGGTTACAGCAGCGCCGGAACCGTGATCGCGGTGGATGAAAGCATCACCGACCTTCAGCCCGGCGACCGAGTTGCGTGTGCTGGCGCGGGTTTTGCCGTGCATGCCGAGATCGCTTGCGTTCCTCGCTTGCTCGTAGCGCGCATTCCTTTTGCATCAAGTTCATCCGAAGAAGTCTCGTTCGATGAAGCCGCGTTCTCTACTTTGGGCGCGGTTGCTCTGCACGGGATTCGCAATGCAGACGCAAAGCTGGGAGACCTGGTCGCGGTCATCGGCTTAGGGTTGCTCGGCCAACTCACTGTGCAATTGCTGAAAGCCGCGGGATGCCGCGTCCTGGGCATGGATTTCAATACGTCGCGTACCGAATTGGCCCGGCGGCTGGGAGCGGATGCAATCGCCGTATCGCCCGGGGCGCTGCACGATCTTTGCCTCGAATACTCGCATGGCGCCGGAGCCGATTCCGTTCTCATCGCCGCCGAAACGCCCAGTAGCGATCCCGTGAACCTAGCGGCGCAGGTGGCCCGTGATCGAGCGATTGTCGTTGCCGTCGGAACGGTCGGCATTCATATCGAGCGCAAGACATATTACGAAAAGGAAATTGATTTCCGTATCTCTCGCTCCTACGGCCCAGGCCGTTACGATTCGTTTTACGAGCAAAAGGGACGCGACTATCCCATCGGCTACATTCGCTGGACCGAAACCCGCAACATGGAAGCGTTCCTGCAATTATTGGCACAGCGAAAAATCGATGTGGCGTCACTCATCACGCATCGTTTTCCCATCGCCCGCGCCGATGAAGCCTACGAGTTGATCAGCGGCAACTCCCGCGAGCCTTACCTCGCAGTTGTCATCGAGTACCCCGGCGATGTCGACCAGTCGCTCACGCTGGTGCGTGCCCCTTCCGCAATTCGGTCAACGCCATTGCAGCCACGGTTGCAATCCGCACTTCCAGATCGCATCTCCGTAGGCTTGCTCGGAGCCGGCGCATTTGCCGCAGGCACGCTGCTGCCCGCTCTGAAAGCTTCGCAACATACCGTTCTGACTGGCGTTTGCGCCGCCACCGGCCCTCATGCCAGCCACGCCGCGCGCAAGTTCGGATTCGGTTACTGCACAACAAACGAAGCTCAACTTGTGCAAGACCCGAACGTCAACACAGTCCTGATCGCGACCCGTCATCATTTGCACGCCGGGCAGGTCCTCGCCGCGTTGGAAGCCGGCAAGAATGTTTTCTGTGAGAAACCTCTGTGCCTTTCCGAGGACGAACTTCGCGAAATCGTCCGCAGCTATTTTGCGGCTCGGCCACAGAAGCCTGAGCTCATGGTGGGTTTCAACCGCCGCTTCGCGCCCATGACAGCTCGCCTGAAATCTTTTTTCGCAGGAATTTCCGAGCCTCTGTTTCTGCACTGTCGCGTCAACGCCGGAAGTCTTCCGCCCGATCATTGGGTGAACGACCCCGAACAAGGTGGAGGCCGCATTTTAGGCGAGGTTTGCCACTTCGTCGATCTGCTGCTGCACCTCGCCGGGTCGCCGATCATTTCCGTGGAAGCGAAGCCGCTGGGCGATTCGGGCCGCAACGGCGAAAGCGCTCTTGCGTCGCTCCAATTTGCCAACAGCTCCCAGGGCACAATTACCTATCTCTCGACCGGTGATCGCGCTTTCTCCAAAGAGCGGCTGGAAGTTTTCGGCGGAGGCGCAGTCGCGGCCCTCGACGATTTTCGCCGCCTCGAACTTTCACGTCGCGGGCGCAGAGAGACTCTTCGTTCGCGTTGGCGTCAGGACAAAGGTCATCATGCCGAGTGGACTGCCTTCGTCGAATCCATCCGCAGGGGCCAAGCCGCAACCGCCTTCGATGAGTTAATCTGTTCCAGTCTCGCGACTCTGCGCCTGAAGGAATCTCTGGCCACCGGAAAGCGAGTGACAGTCGACGCCCCAGCCTTCATCGATTCGGCTCTGCAAGGTGCTCATCACCGCGAATGATCCCAAACTCCGTCCGTCTGAGAAAATAGCTAGCTCAACTTATTTCGATCATGCTCATCCTGGGTCTCAACATGTTTCACGCGGATGCTTCCGCCGCGATCGTCGTCGATGGAGAAGTAGTTTTCGCTATCGCCGAGGAGCGCCTCAATCGCCGCAAGCATTTCGGCGGCTTTCCCGCGCTGGCAGTGAAGGCGTGTCTCGACCGGGTGGGTGCAAAGATCTCCGATATTGATCACGTGGCCGTCGGCCAGGACAGCGACGCCAACCTCGCCAGGAAAGTTCGATATGCTGTCGCCAATCCAGCGAAGATTTTAAATCTTATTCGCCTTCGTCAACGCAAAGAATCCATCCGCGACGTGCGCATCCTGCTGGCCAAAGCGCTCGAGGTCGATGCCTCGCAACTTCGCTTTCAGGAGCACCATCTGGAGCATCACATCGCTCACATCGCCAGCGCCTACTACTGCTCGCCCTGGGAAAAAACGGCCGGCTTCAGTTACGACGGCTCGGGAGATTTCGTCTCCACCATGATGGCGCGCTGTGAAGGCGGCACCATCGAGGTGCTTGATCGCGTATTTCTTCCGCACTCTCTGGGCAGCGTCTATACCATGATCTGCGAGTTCATCGGCTACAACAAATATGGCGATGAAGGGAAAGTCATGGGCCTTGCACCCTACGGCAAACAAACCTTTTGCGAGCAAATGGCCGAGATCGTCGCCCCCAAAGATCGCGGCTTCCAGCTTGACCTAAGCTACTTCCAGCCGCTGGGCAGCAATCAGGGAATGCAGATCTTGCCCGACGGCACAGTCCGCATGGCCCGCCATTTTTCAAATCGCATGGAAACGCTTTTCGGCGAACCACGCCGCCCTCATGCGGAGATCACGCAGCGCGACATGGATCTGGCGTTTGCGCTGCAGCATCGTTTCGAAGAAATCTTTTTTCATCGCTTGAACGATCTGCACGCGCGCATAGGCCTCGACGATCTCGTCACGGCGGGCGGATGCGCGCTCAACAGCGTGGCCAACGGAAAGATTCGTGACCGCACGCCATTCCGCCACACTTACATTCAGCCCGCAGCCGGCGATGAGGGTTTAGCTATAGGCGCAGCTCTTCACACCTACCATTCCGTTCTAAAGCAAACACGGTGCCACGAACTAAAACATTCCTACCTCGGTCCGGAATTTTCCGAGTCACGCATCGAATCTTCGCTGAAGGTCACCGGCCTGCCATACAAGAAACTTGAGCGCCAGCCTTTGCTCGACTCCGTCGCCGAGAAAATTGCGGCCGGCAAAGTTGTGGGATGGTTTCAGGGCCGCATGGAGTGGGGCCCGCGCGCATTGGGCAATCGCTCAATCCTCGCCCATCCCGGGCTACCCGACATGAAAGATATTCTCAACGCCCGCATCAAGCATCGCGAGTGGTTCCGCCCCTTTGCGCCTTCGATTCTGGCCGAATATCAACACGAATATTTCGAGAACGATCACCCATCTCCGTTCATGCTCCACGTCTACAAGATCCGCCCGGAAAAACGCGGCCTGCTTTGCGCGGTAAATCATGTCGATGATACGGGCCGCCTGCAAACTGTAGCTCGCGACGAAAACCCTCTGTATTACGATCTCATCTCCGCCTTTCACCGAATCGCCGGGATTCCCGTTCTTCTGAACACCAGCTTCAACGAAAACGAGCCCATCGTCTGCACGCCAGACGAAGCCGTCGACTGCTTTCGCCGCACGCGAATGGATCTCCTGGCGATCGGTCCATTCCTGGTCACAAAATCCGGACCCGAAAAACTCACATGAAGGCCGATTGCACTTCGGATCCGCCTGGCAGTAAGCCGGCATGGCAACTGCGCCGCGTAGCACGATTCCCCGGCCTGCGAGCTCTGGCCTGGTCGGGCAATCAACTCTATGCATCCCGGGGCTACGATTTATTCTGTGCAACCATCTCGAGTGAAGTTACAAGCGAATTATCCTGGCGCCCCATCGCCCGCTATCACGCCGCGTGGTGGCGAAACGTCAGCGCTTCCACTCGTCTCAGTTCGCGCCTCTGCCGCGACGGATTTCACGCCCTTGCCGTATTGAATGCCGCCACGATGGTCGCTGCCGTTCCCGGCGCGATCGTCACTCTGTGCCCGAATGAAAAAGTGTTTCGCTGCACGCATCGCATCACGCGCGGCACTCGACCTCTCCACGTCACCTCGGTTTCTGACGGTTCAATTTATTGGGGCGAATATTTCGACAATGCCGCCCGCGATGAAGTTCACATTTACGCTTCTTCCGACGCGGGCGCGCACTGGAATGTCGCCTGCACGTTCCCGCGAGGCGCAGTCCGCCACGTCCACAACATCGTTTACGATCCGTTTGCCAACTGCCTCTGGATTCTCACCGGAGACTACCGCGACGAATGCCGTATCCTGCGCGCGTCATGCAATCTGTCGCAGATCGATGTCGTCCTGCAAGGCAACCAGCAGGCGCGCGCAGTTGCTCTCGTTCCCACCGAAGACGGTGTGTATTTTTCCTCCGACACGCCGCTCGAAGCAAACTCTATTTTTCGCCTGGACCGGCGGGGCAATCTCTCTAAGCTGTCGCCAATGGGTGGTTCTTCCATTTACGGATGTCAAGCGTCCAACGCTCTGTTTTTCTCCACTATGGCCGAACCCGGCGCCGTCAACCCGGAACACGAAGTCCGTATCTATGGCAGCCGCGACCGCAACAACTGGGACTCTCTACTCTTATTTCGCAAAGACCGCTGGCCCATGCGCTGGTTTCAGTACGGCAACGCCTTTCTGCCCGACGGCAACAACTCTACCGATTTTCTCGCCGTGACTACCGTTGCCGTCGAAAACGAGGACATGGCCACTTCGCTCTATGCCGTCAACTCATGACAGGCAATTTCTCCCTCGTGATATAGTTCGAGCAATTCCCGAAATTTAATTTTCGCTGTGCCAAGTCTCAATTACTACCGCCGCATTGCGAGCGCCTACCTGCTCCCGGGCCAAAGCCATCTCAATTTCTGGCACGAAACCCCAGAAGAGAATCGCCATGCGCAGAGCGGCGAACTCGGCGAATACTACATGCAGTTTCGTGAGAAGGCGGACTACGCCGGCCCCTTCGACGCCGGTCAAATCCCCATGCTCGATTACCACGGAACCATCGGCCGGCAATACAATCCGATCGCCATCGCTCAATACGGCTTGGGAAATTACAACCAGTTCCGGCAAACCGGAAATCTCGGCCGTCGTGACAAAGTCTTTCTGGTGGCCGACTGGCTGGTCCAGCATCTGGAGCGAAATTCGCACGGACTGGAAGTCTGGAATCATCACTTCGATTGGGAATATCGCGACCTCCTGCGAGCGCCGTGGTATTCCGCGCTGGCCCAGGGGCAGGGAATTTCACTTCTCGTGAGAGCACACGCGGAATCAAACGAAAGAAGTTACCTTGAGGCTGCTCGGCGCGCCATGACCTGTTTCTTCAAGCCCGTCAGCGCAGGCGGCGTCGCCTTCACCGACGAGAACGGCGATCTCTGGTTCGAAGAGTACATCGTTTCTCCGCCCACTCACATTCTGAACGGTTTCATCTGGGCCGCATGGGGCGTATACGATTATTTTCTCGCCACTCGCGAAGCCGCGGCACAAGACCTCTTCGCGCGCGCCGTTCAAACGTTGCTACGAAATCTCGACCGTTACGACCTCGGCTTCTGGTCTCTCTACGAACAGTCGGGCACGCGGCTGCCCATGGTCGCAAGCTCGTTCTATCACCGGCTGCACATCGTGCAACTGCGAATCATGCATCGTTTAACGGGCGAGCGAAAATTTGCCGAGGTCGCCGATCGCTGGGAAAGTTATGGCCGAAGCGCCGGCAAGCGCACTCGCGCCCTGTGCTACAAAAGTGCATTCAAGCTCTGTTACTACTAGGCCCACGTGAAGATTCTCTACGTCTCACAATATTTTCCGCCGGAAATGGGCGCGCCCGCCGCGCGCGCCGCCGAACTGGCGCGCCATTGGACGCAAGCCGGCCACCAGGTTTCGGTGCTCACCGGTTTTCCCAATCATCCCACCGGAGTTATTCCAGCAGAGTGGCGCAGCCGCTTGAAGCGCTTGACTTATAACGAAACGGTTGGCGAAGTTGAGATTTTTCGCACCTGGCTTTGGCCTTTGCCCAATCGCAAAGCGCACGAGCGCATGCGCAACTACGCATCGTTCTGTTTGTCCGCCGCACTGCGCGGCATGAGCCTGGCCCATCCCGACGTAATCGTCGCCACTTCTCCGCAGCTTCTCGTCGGTCTTTCCGGTTGGTGGCTGGCGCGTCTCAAGAAAATTCCCTTTGTATTTGAAGTCCGCGATCTCTGGCCGGAATCGCTGACCGCGGTCGGCCTTGGCGCGGAGAAATCGATTCTGCACCGATGCCTTTCTGCCATCGCGGACTTTTTGTACTCGCGCTCGGATCACATTGTCGTCGTCACACCCGCTTTCAAAGATTTTCTGGTGAAGCATCGGCAGGTTTCCGCGGCGAAAATTTCCGTCGTCGAAAATGGAGTGGAAACCAGTCTATTTGCTGCTGCCTCCGCGCAAACTACCGCGGCCTTAAGGGAGCAGTTGAGCATCCAGGAAAAATTCGTCGTCTGTTATGTCGGCACCATGGGCATGGCTCACGGCCTGGAGACGTTGCTCGATGCCGCCGCCGCGCTACAAGACAGGAACCGCGAAATCCTTTTTCTGCTGATTGGGGAAGGTTCTGAGAAAGAAAAGATTAAAGCGCAGGCAGCCTCACGAGGACTGCACAACGTTCGTTTCCTCGATCAACAGCCGCGAGAAAAAATTCCCGCACTGATTTCCGCTTGCGATGCCTGCCTCGTGCTGCTCAAAAAAACGGAGATATTCAAGACTGTAATTCCCACCAAGATGCTGGAGTTCATGTCCTGCGCCCGCCCCGTTATACTCGGCGTCGAAGGTCAGGCGCGCGAAATCGTAGAGGAAGCTCGCTCAGGAATCGTCATCGAACCTGAGAATGCCGCGCAGTTGGCTACAGCAATCAGCCACCTTGCGGCGAATCCGGAACTGGGCCGCGCCCTTGGGCGCAATGGAAGGGAGTTCGTGATCCACCGCTACTCACGCGGCAGCACTGCCCAGAAATACATTGAAGTACTGCAATCATTGCTATCCCCGAGCCCCGAGAAAGTGACCCAGGCAGCCGCTTGACGAAGCCAAACCAATCAGCAAATTTGCGCCTAGGGATGAATGGCGTAGATGCTGACCGCCGTCGCCAGCGATAGGGCAGCCCCAAATGTTGCACCGGCTACCGCTCTGGTGCCGCTCACCGGCACAAAAAGAATGTCGTCGGCCTGCAACGTAATATCCGGGGCTTGCGCCCGCAACATTTTTTTCAGAGGAACTTGTTGCTCACTTAGTCCCGTCGGCCCTTTATGAATGATCCTCACACCGCCCATCTTTGCTGTCTTATTCGTGCCGCCAGCCAGCGCAAGCGCCTGCAACACGGTGAGCGTGCCATTGTCCACCAGCAGGCCGCTGGGCCGCCCTACATCTCCCACCACATAAATAATCGGAGCACGCGGCACCAGAATCGTATCCCCGGGCAACACTTCTACGTCTTTCGACAAATCGTCCGCCAGGTTCCTGGGCAGGTCGAGATTGATGGATTCCGTCTGGTTGCGCCGCGCGATGCTGACCTTACGCGCCGCCGACGGCGTGAATCCGCCCGCCTGAGAAATCATCGCGTACAGCTTGTGGTCGCCCACGTCGGGATAAATCCCGGGCCGCCCCACCTCGCCCAGCATCGTCACTCCCTGGGACGTCGATTCGTCCACAAAAATTGTCACGTGTGGGCCACGAACAAAGCCGCCGTCGGCAAGCCGCTTCTCAATCAGGCTCTGCGCTTCTTCCACCGTGAGGTCGCCAACGTGAACATAATCGATCAGGGGAAGATATATGTCCCCCGAATTTCCCACTCGCGCTTTGGTAGTAAGTTCGGGAACGTTATAGACGTTGACATCGATCAAGTCTCCCGCGCCCAGCTTCAATAACGAGGAATCGATGCCGACTGTCATGCTGGCATCCTGATTCTTGTCTCCAGCGTTGCCCGCGTGCGGAAGATTTTGTTGCGCGGCAGCCGTGCTGGTCGGAGGATTCGTGATAGGCGTAGCGGCTTGTCCCACCGGAATCGTGCCCTGCCCCGCATCCCCTGGCCGTTGTTGAGCCGCTGCTAGGCAATGAAACGCAAACGCTGCAGCGATTACGAAAACGCCCATGCCAAAGCCGAAACCGCTTCGGCGGCGAGGCAATTTAAGAACCATCCCATGACCTCTGCACCAGGAAATTGAAGTTATCGATGAATGACACGAACAAGTATCGAGATGACGATGCAACGAAGTTTAGCACGAGGCTGGAGCGAGCGGACTCTGTTCTTCTCGCATTGACAGGTTTTCCACAGATTTTTTCGTGAAACAGAATTGAAATTCTTCGCGCCTCCCTGTTACAGTGCCGTCAATCTCGTGGTCGAAGGAATCCGCTTACTCACTTTCAACAGCAGGCACGCTCTGCGATACTCCGCGCAGGGGCTTCATTAGTTTTTTTGGGGAAAATCTAAGCTGGCGGGCGGAGGGGGCCTAGTTGGCAGTTACGTTTCTGGGTGTTTTCTTTCTTTCGCTGGCGTCATCCTTCGTGTTGACGCGCTATGTGCGCGATTATGCCACTGCTCACGGTTGGGTTGCCGTCCCTTCCGGCGGACGCCATCTGCACGGCAGCCCCCTTCCGCGTCTGGGCGGCATCGCGATTTTCATTTCGTTTGCTGTGAGCATTGGCGTCACCGTTCTGCTCTCCGCCCACAATCCCGATCTCCATTCCGCTTTTTCGCGGAAGACGCTGTTTACAATTCTGATTCCTTCAGGGCTCATCTTCTTGCTGGGCGTTTATGACGACGTTTACGGTGCCGGCCCCTATCTGAAGTTTTCCGTGCAAGCCGTGGCAGGCAGCATGCTGTTTATCGGCGGTCTGCGTATCGTCAATATCCCAGTCGCTTTCGGTTCCCACATGTTCCCCTGGTTTCTGGGGCTGCCGCTGACCGTGCTGTGGGTCCTGGCCATCACCAATGCGTTTAATCTCATTGACGGCCTGGATGGCTTGGCCGCCGGTTCCGCGCTGTTTTCCACGTTGGTCGCATTCGTCGTTGCCCTTCTGAACGGTCCCACCCTGGTTACGGTGATGACCATCGCGCTGGCCGGCGCGATCCTCGGATTCCTTCGCTACAATTTCAATCCCGCCACCATTTTTCTCGGAGATTCCGGAAGTCTCTTCATCGGGTTCCTGCTCAGCGCTTTGGCTTTGGAAGGCGCGCAAAAGGCTCCTACCATCGTGGCCGTTGCCATCCCCGTGGTCTCCTTCGGCCTGCCGATTCTTGAAACCTCACTCTCCGTGATTCGCCGGCTCATCAGTGGCCGTCCCGTCTTCACCGCCGACCGCGAACATATCCACCACAAACTGCTCCAGCATGGCATGAGCCACCGCCAGGTCGTAATCCTGTTGTACGGAGTCTCGGCGGTCTTCGCCATGCTAAGTCTGTTCCTCTTATGGCCTACGGGAAGTTCGCTCGGCTTGGTGCTGGCCGTCCTTGGAGTCGGAATCTGGATCGGCGTCCAACATCTTGGCTATCTCGAATTCGGCGAACTCGCGCGCGTCGCCCAGCGCACACTCGATCAGCGCCAGATCTTCATCAACAACATGTCGATTCGGCGTGCCACCGAAGAACTCAAAGTCGCGCGCGATTACGACCAGGTCCGCAAAATCCTGGTTGCCGCTTTCGGCTCCAACGACTTTGACGGCTTTGATTTGCAGATCGCGTTACTTCCCGGCGAACCCGTCCCCTTCGCATCGCCCGACTCTATGCAGCCTCACCGCAGCGAGTTTTCTTTCCGCTGGAGCAAGGCCGGAGGTCCGAAATCGTTCGCTGGCCTGGGCGTTTGGACTCTGGCCCTGGATCTGATGAGTTCGTCTCACCGCAGTTGGGGCGCTCTGCTGATGCACCGCCTCTACTCGCAGCGCGACATTCAGCTGGATATAAATTTGCTCACCACCGGTTTCGCTACGGCACTGGCCAACGCTCTGGAACGCACCCTCGCGCCCGCGGTGCAGGTGATTCCCATCCAGTCCGATTCGCCGCTGATCGCCGCCCAGGCGGGCTAACCCTACGTAAGCCGCAGTTCCGCCCCTGTTAGAATTCTTATTGCGCCCCTTAACTGATCGTCGCCTATAGCAGGGAGATTTGTCGGCATGAATAAATCGTTTCACTTCCTTATCGTCGTCGCCCTTGTGATCGCGATAGGCTCCGCGTCATCACTCGCTCAAACTCCGCCAGCTCCCCAATCCGCGACCGCGTACCAGCCCAAGTTCCCCGGCGATCCCGCGCACTCCGACTCCGAAGCCGCCGCCCTGGCCTACATGCGCGTCGTCATCCGCGCCCAGCACCGCTTCGATAAGCAATACGGACACTTCGCCACCACCCTCGCCGAATTAGTCCACTCCGGCTCCTTCACCAAGCGCATGGTCGATCCCAACCGCGGCGACTACAGCGCCAGCTTCAAAGGCAAGAAAGACAGCTTCATCCTGACCATGACCCCCAACCATCTCGACGCCGAGCATCGCTCCTTCTACGCCGAAGACGACGGCAAAATCCACGCCGACGAAACGAAACCCGCCGACGCCGACTCCCCAATAGTGAAGTAACCACCGACTCTCAGAAAAGCTCTACCCTGTGTTCCTCTGTGCCCTCTGTGTTAAAGATTTTTTCCCATCGCGCTACCGGACCCGCCCCAATCTTCGATTATGATTAGCTTTCACAAATTCCATGGAGGATCAATGCCCGCAACCATCGGCGCCCCCGCACCAGAATTTACGCTGAAAGATCAGGATCAGAAAGAAGTGAAGCTGAGCGACTTTCGCGGCAAAAAAAACGTCGTTCTAGTTTTTTATCCCCTGGATTGGAGCCCGGTCTGCACCAATGAGCACGCCTGCATCGTCAACGGCATGAAGCAATTCGAGGCACTCGACGCGCAGGTTCTCGGCCTGAGCGTCGACAGCGTCTGGTCGCACAAAGCCTACGCGGAAAAAATGCACATCAATTATCCGTTGCTCGCCGACTTCCACCCCCGTGGCGCAGTCGCCGCGCAATACGGCGTCTACCTCCCAGATAAAGGCATCACCGGCCGCGCCATCTCCATCATCGACCGCAACGGCAATCTGGCCTGGCACAAGAACTACGACATCCCCGTAGTCCCCGACATCGACGAAGTCTCTAAAGCGCTCTCGGCAGTGAATTAAGGCCAAATAAAAAACGAATACCCCATCCTGGTCGCGCGTTCGCGACAGGATGGGGACTTTGACCTGCCGACTTGACTACTAACTCCCCGCCTTAACCTCCGTCGCTTTCCCGCCGCTGTAACTCACCACCAGCGGCTTGCCTCCATTCGAATACCGCACAGTCTTCTCATCCGACGATGCGCCAGCGTCTGGCACGCCCATGCCCACAGCAAAATCCGCCTGCAACTCATTCATCCCCGGCTTGACTTCGTGCTGTTCCACCGCTTGCCAAACATCGGCCGGCCAGTGCTTATACAAGTCGTGCGGATCCTCGATGAAGAACACTTCATCCGAATAAATCTTCCACTCGCTGTTACCCTCCACTCCGATTGGCACGGCGCAAACCTTGCCATCTTCTTCGAAGACCGCGACCATCTGCTTCTGCCCGCTCGGCCCCGGCACGATCACAACATCCTTGATCTCAAGGAGCTCAATAGGCCCGAGCAGTCCGGCGTCATGCTTAAAGTCAACGCTCTTCGCCGAAGGGTTATAGGGGTAATAGGTATACCGGTATCCTTCCTTTACCCACACCGGCTGCTGGGTCAGCTGCTTCGCCGACTTCAAATCAAACGGATAAAGTTTCTTCGGCGAAACGTAGTAGTCCGCATTGGCGTACCCAACATCTTTGGCCTGCACCTTCTTCTGCGCCGCCAGACTTTCTTCATGGCGCTCATAAAGAATGTAGCCCGCGCGCAGCCCGGCGACCGCAATCGCCAGCCCCAACGCCAGTTGTATCCTCTGCCTTCCTTCAGGACTCATGCGCAAGACTCTACCAGAATGTCAGCCCAGTTTAACCTGCCTTCTTAGCCTCCTATTTCTTCCCAGGCCTCCACCGCGCTCTTGCCGGCCGCGTCCGAAATCCGCTTTCCCGCGCGCGCCGCCATCTCCATCACCTTCATGCTGCGATCGAAATAATCCGGCAGCGCATCGCGCACCTTCTCAAATTTTTCCGGATACTCTGCCGCCAGAACCGCCAATCCCACCCCCGTAGCCAGCACTCCCGCCGCGTGTTTCCGCTTCATAAACAACAGCGCCCCCGCGCTGATCGATCCCATAATTACAGCCTTCTTCCAGCTCTCCATAATTCCTCCATGAATTTTCTCGCTGCGATTGTAACTCGCCAGCCTATTCGCCGCCCCAGTTCGATGCTTTCTCAGGACACCGTGCAAGGAGATATTTTGTCGTTCGACCCCGTCTCAAACCGGCTGACCGCGATCAATCCACTTGGACCTGTTGAAACTCAGATCCAAGAACTGAAAAGTTCCCCACAAAACGAAACCGCCGGCTGCGCGACAGGTTCTTCGCGGGCCGGCGGTTTAAATCTTCAACTGCGCTGCTCGATCTGACGCGATTACGTCTGAATAATTCGCGGCGTGATGAAGAAAATTAATTCCTGATTTGAGGTGTTGACCTGTGTGTGCTTGAACAGGTTGCCCAGGATCGGCAGGTTGCCCAGCAGCGGCACCTGCGAGATGTTGATCGAGTTCTGCGTCTGGATGACACCGCCGATCACCACCGTGCCGCCGTCGGTCACCAGCACCTGCGTGGTCGCTTGTTGCGTGATCAATTCCGGGTTTCCCTGCACTTCCTGACCGAAGTTCGGCGTGGTGTTTTCCACGTCCACGTTCAGGAAGATGGTGTTTTCCGAAGTGATCTGCGGAGTCACCGTCAGTCGCAGGAAAGCATCGACGTAAGTCACAGTCGGCGGACCGCCCAACTGCGCCTGCGTCACGATCGGCACGCGGACGCCTTGTTTAACCAGCGCCTGAATGTTGTTCTGGGTGACTACACGCGGCCGCGAGAGCACCTTGAGCAATCCGCGCGATTCAGCCATTGAAAGAACAGCGTCGATTCGCACGGTGTTGCTGGCGTTGACGAAGGTCAAACCGCTGGTCGGTGAGGTTACGCCCAAGTTCGAGAACAGAGGAATCGTATTGCCGGTTCCCGTGCCCGCGACCGTGATGTAACCGGGGCTGCCGCCGTTCACCGTAGTCGGCGAAGTGCCGGCGGTGGAGTTGCCACCGACTGCGCTATGCCCGTTGCCCACGCCGAATCCGAACTGTGTGCCGATGTCGCGAGCAAACTGCCGGGTTGCGGCAACCACTCGCGCTTCGATTTCCACTTCCTGCGTCTTGCGGTCCAACTGCGTGAGCAGCCGGTCAATCGCCGGAATCGCCTTCGGAATGTCGTTAATGATTACGGCGTTGGTGCGGTCGTCGGCAACCACGTCGCCGCGCTGTGAGAGGAATTTCTTCACCGTGACGATTACGTCTTTCGCTTTCGCGTAGCTCAGGAACCGCGTGACCGAAACCTTATCCACGGCCAGCGCTTCGGCTTCCACCTGGGCGCGGCGGGAATCGGCTTCTTTCTTCAGCGTGTCGACGGTCGCGATGCGCAGAACGTTGCCTTCCAGTTCGCGCGCCAGATCGTTGTTCTTGAGCACGATGTCCAGCGCCTGATCCCACGGCACGTCATCGAGAACGATGGTCAGAGTCCCATGAACGTTGGGATCGAGCACTACGTTCAATCCGCTGATTTCGTGAATCAGGCGGAAGAAATCTTTCAGATCGACATCTTTCAGGTTCACCGAAATCGGCTCGCCCGTATATTTGGGACCAGTCGCCGCGGGCTGTTGTCCAGCTTGCGACTTCTGCTCCGCAGCCAGATTCACGGCGGGTTGAATCGCCATGGTCGTGCCGGCGGCAGGCTGCGTCTGTGCCTGCGCCGCGTTGTAGCTTACAGGCAGAAGTTCGGCTGCCGTCTTGTCCGAGAATCGCGCAGCAGCTTCCTGTGCGCGAACCTGCGGCTCAACCGCGGGCGCGTCAGTCTTCGTGGTCGCGGTTGCGGTTTCATCTTTCTTCACTTGATACGAAGGCTCGACGAAAGCAAAATCGGCTGGCGCCGAGGGAGCATTCGTTGCCGGAGCGCCGTTGTCGGTCACTCGCGAAGAGAAAGGCGAAGCTGTCGCTGGCAAAGGCGCCGCGGTATTCTGCGCAACCGTCTTTGTCTCGATCGTCTTTGTCTCAGTAGTCCTGGGAGCCGCCGCATTCTGCGCCGTTTCCTGCGCGTGCAGCGTCAACACCAGCTTGCCCGCCGTTCCCGGCGTCAGTTCGTAGGCGCAAGCCTTATCCAGGTCGACAACGATGCGTGTCGTGGGAGGAACTTGAGAATCCATCCCGATGCGCACGTCCTTGACCCCGGAAGCGCCCACGTTAATGTGGCTCTGTCCGCTGGCCATCACGGTTTGCGGCAGGTCCACTACCACGCGCGCAGGCGAATCCATGGAAGTCAGTTTCGGCGCCACAGTTCCGCGGGAGTTGATCTCGACGCGGACATTGCCCGCGCCCTGAATCACGCTCACCCGCTCGAGCTCGCTCCGCTGGCTTGCCGGCTGTGCCGCCGGCGATTGGGCCGCAGCCCCCACCGCCACTAGCAGCAACGGTACGAACATTGTCAGCTGTTGCTTTCGCATTTCGCTTCTCCCCCAACCCGCGGGCCCAGCCCGCGTGTCCTTCGTCAACTTGATTTGTGGCGCCCCGGTTGCCCCGGTTTCAATCTCCGGCTCGACTAAACGGCCGGAGTAAAGATTTTCTTCGTCACTTCCCGCGTAAACGGCTTGCCCAGCTTGTCCTGCACCGTTTCCTGGAACACCACCGAGTCTCCGGTGATGCGGACTACATATCCGTTAAACACGGGATCGTTTTCACGCAAGAAATAAGCCTTATTCAGATCGTTGGTGACCACCGCGATGAAGCCGACGTCGGACTTGACCACTCCACGCACGTTGATGTGGCCAATCTCCAGGCATTTCTTTCCCGTCGAGCAGCCCGATCCTCCCGCCTGCTGCACTACTGGACTAAAGAACGGATCGCGTTTGCCGTTCATGGCCCACTTTTTCTCTTCGGGCGGAGCCTGCTTCGAAGCCTCCGTCTTAACTAGCTCGGCTGGCTTTAGAGCTACTGCGGGCTTAACTTCCGGCGTCGCCGCGATCTTCACCTTCTTTGGAGCTTTGGACTTTGGTTGTGCCGCTGCCGCTACCTTGACCGAAACGTTCTTTCCGGCGCCTGCCGTTTTTGCCGCTGGCTTCGACATGGCCGAAGCTGGCGGAGCGGGCGCAGCCGCGGGTTTGACCGCAGCCTTTGCCGGAAGAACCGTTGGCGCAGGTGTCTGCCCCGTCGGCTTCGCGGTGGTCTGGCCCGCCGCGGGCTTGGCCGGAACTCCAGCCGCATCCAGCGCGGCGTTGCTGTCGTTGGCTTGCTTTTGCTGCAGCGATTTCGCCACGCTGCGCGCGTTGTCGATGGCGTCCGGGTTCTGCGCCCATGCCGCCCCCGCCATCACTGCGATTGCCAAGATGCTTGTTGTCAGTTTCATAGCCATCCCTACCTGTTCATCGCAGCGGTTGTGGTTCCGGTTTTGGTTGCAGCGCCCGCCGCTCCAGCATTCAAATCGTGACTAAAGAATGTCGTCGCCGTGCAAGACACCACCACGCTCTCGTTCGGTGCGTACTGATACGTATGCTTCAGCTTCGCTGCTTGCGGATTCTTGGTGGTGGACATCGTCACGCCCGAGATGTTCACGATGCGCTCCAGTTTCCCCACCCGGTCGAAGAAGCTCAGCACCGAGTAGTAAGGCCCGTCCAGCTCGATATCGAACGGAACTTCCGTGTAATACTGCTGCGCCTTGGTGTCCTTGGCGTTGTATCTGCGCAGCTCAATCCCCGCCTTCTGCGCTTCCCCGTCAAGCGTGGTGATAAATCCATCCACATCTTTCTGGTCGGGAACGATTCTCTGTTCGATCTCCAGTTGCTGCTTCAGTTCGGCCAGTTGCTGTTCGATCTGCTTGAGCTTTGGCCGGTAGGATTCGAGTTCGTTGTTCTCCCGGACTTTGCTCTCCAGCGTGTGCTGCGCCGCCGTATTCTTGTCGCTCTGGCTTTTGAACACGGTGAAGTACAGCGCGCCCGTGACCACCAATCCGCCGGCCAGCACCGCTCCCCACTGCTTTAAGCCTGACAGTTCGCTAAAATTCGCCATAGGTCCGCCTTTACGACTTTCCCTTCTCGCAGGTCAGCGTGAATTGATATGCCTGCATGTCCTTGATCTGATCGTCCTGATAGGTTTCCTTGATCTCGACGTTCTTGAAGAATCCCGTCTTTTGCAGGTTCCCCATCAGGTTGGCCACTGCGTCGGTGCTCAGAGCTGTGCCTTCCAGGTTTACGCTGGCACCGGTGTCGTCCATCTTGCTCAGCCACACGGCTTCGGTGTTGTTCACCGTCTCACCCAGCATGGCCAACAGGTTGACTGGACCGGACTGTCCCTTGCGCAATCCGTCAATCACATCCACGCGGCGCTTGTAGTTGTCGGCTTGAACCTGGCGCTCGAGGTAGCGGGCTTTCACATCCGCCAGCTCCCGGTTCTTCTGTTCCGCGGCGCTGATCTGGACCGCAATCGCTTTCGCCTGATGATCGAGGCGCAGATAGTACGATCCGTTGAACAGAGCGACGATCACCAGAACCACCAGCAGCTTCAGCTTCGGCGAACCTACATCGCCCACTTCCATCGTGGGCATGGCCGAACCGCCGCCTAGCCGCTTGTTCTTGCCCTTGGCTGTTTCCAGCAGATTAATTTTGATCATAGGGATTCAAAGCTCCTCAGGGCTAAGCCCACCGCCACTGCCATCTGGCCCGGATTTTGCTCCACCAACTCTGCTCCATGTCCTTCGGTTGGCGGCAACACCCGCTGGAACGGATTGAACAACTCCACCGGCATCGAGAACTCTTGCCGCAACGCTTCCACCAATCCCGGCACCTTCGACGATCCGCCCGCCAGATAAATCTTTTCGATATGCTCGCCGGCCGCGCTGGCCCGGAAGAAATCGAACGTCTTCTGAATTTCCAGAACGATGATTTCCGTCACCTGTTGCAGGATCGGCTGCTTGGCGTCTTCGCTGACCGTACCCACCTTGTTGCCCAGCTTGAGCGACTCCGCATCGTCGAAGCTCAAGTCCAGTTCCTTTTGCAGCGAGTCGGTGTACTGGTGACCGCCCACGCTGACATCGCGCGGGAACAGCGGCGTCGTGCCCTTCACAATGTTGATATTCATTACGCTGGCGCCCAGATTCAACAGCGCCACCACCTGGCCGGGGGCTGGCTGGTAGTTGTATTCGTAGCAATTCTGCAAAGCCAGGGCATCGATGTCCACAATAGACGGAGTGCGTCCGGCCATCGAGAGTACGTTGGTGTAGTTCAGAATCTTGTCCTTCTTGACTGCTACCAGGAGCACATCCATCTGCGGGCTGCCCGCCTCTTCCGACATGATCTGGTAATCCAGGCTCACGTCGGCGAGATCGAAAGGAATGTGCGAGGCTGCTTCCTTCTCGATGGTCTCGGCCAGTTCCTGGTCGCTCATCGACGGCATCGAGATCTTTTTCACGATCACCGAGTGTCCGCTGACCGCGGTCGCCACGGCCTTGGTCTTGATCTGGTTGTCGAGGAACAACTTCGAGATCGCGCTCGAAACCGTGCCCGAATCCACGATCATCGAATCCACCACAATGTCGGAGGCCAACGGTTCCAGCCCCAGGTGCGCCACTTCAATCTGCCCACCCTTTTTCTTCAGCTCAACCGCCTTGATGCTGGAAGAGCCCACATCCAGACCAACGATGGACTTCGATCCCATTCCAAACATGTGTCCCCGCCTTTTTGTAACTTGTGTGTTTATCTTGTGTGGCCGCGGGCACTCTTGCCCGCGACTTCTTGCGTTTCTAGACCTCTAACTCTGCCCCGCAGCAGCCTTCATCGCCTTGGGTTTTCTCTTGGCCCGCGGTTCCATCTGGCTTGACTTCTCTTCCATCCACTGATCCAGCCTCGATTTTTTGAAGCGCCAGCGGTTGCCCAGCTTGAATGCGGGAATCTTTTGCTCCCCCACGTACTTGTAAAGCGTGTCCGGACTCACTCCCAGATACTGCGAAGCCTGGCGAATATTCATGACTTCTCGTGAGTCGGCCATAAGTGCCCGCCCGGCCCGCCTTCTCCACTTCGGGCCTTTCGGTGTCCAGAGCATATATCAACCCCCTAAAACCCCACGTCCAAGCGTATCTCCGCGTTTTGCGGGCTTTTTAGGGTTTTCCTGGATTAAGGGAAAATCAGAAATAGCGCGAAAATCTATATGTAGTGGTCGTCAGAACGGTCGTGTCTATTTGCAGTAGGAGGCTTGCAGTTGCCGTCGAGTCACACCGAAACCGGTAACTGAAGTACTACAGACGGTACTGAAGTACTATGTCGCTCGCGGAAGTGCCTGTGATTGCACCGTTTAACTGGGTGGAGTCGCCGCCGTCTCAGCGGTCAAGGCGCGGCCCGACGGTGAACCGTGACCCCGCGCGATGGGGGAATGCCGATATTTCAAACGCTACCGTGATGTGAACACCAATCTAAGACCGCTGCTGACAAAAACAACGAGCGAGAGCACCGCAAAGAGTGCGGGGGCTCTGAGGAACCTGTCCTTCCCGAACGTCTCTTCGTATCGCTGGCGAAGCTCTTCCTCTCCGATGCCGAAGAATAAAACCCACTTCAAATGAACACCTTGGGCGTGATGGACGCTATATGCCAGGTACCCCATAGCGCTGCCCCTCAAAGACATAAGAGCAAACGCGAGAACTACTCCGAAAAGACAAAAAGGGTGGAGACGAGCCAATCTCAAGATTATCTCTGCGACTTTTGGCTGAGCCCTGCCCGTCTGCAGATACCAACCGATAAGCAGGACGATTCCAATTGAGAATCCAAGAACTCGGCGAGGGGCACTGACGAGCGCTCCATCAGTTCGAGCGCTGTAACGATACCAAGACCAGAAAGTCATTCGATCGGATTGTGCCACAGTCAACCCTTCGAGTTTTTGATAGAGTCATTATGCACTGGGCGAGGATTTTCGGAAATGCGTGCTATAGACCGGGCCATGCTCACCATCCTCGGCAATTGCCATCCAGGGAACTGACCACCGAAGAGAGGTCTGTCCGTTGGTCGCAACTCGAGAGACTCACTGCACGTCAGAAACTTTGCCGTTCAAAAACGTCACCTTCATGTCCTTGTAGATGTAAAGCTGCTTGCTCCCGAGATTCACTTTCTTGTCCGGCTTGCCTAGAGCCGCTTCCACCTGGTCCGGAGTCATTCCCTTTTCAATGCTCGTCGGCTCGGCCGGAGGTGCCGCGGCTGCCGCAGGCGCGGCCTGTTGCTGATCCTGGGCCGCCGGCTGCTGGCCGCCTTGATCTCCGCCGCCCTGCTGCCCGGCTTGTCCCTGTTGCTGATCGTTGCCGCCGCCGCTATCCGTGCTGATGGCCAGCAGTTGTCCAATCGTATCTTCCACCGAGCCTGCGCTGGCATTGGCCAACGATCCCTTGGGGAACTCAAACACGACGACGGCTTTATTGTAGGTCGGCGGATCGGTCTTGTTGCAGGTATCGCAGGCCACAATTCCCATCGTGACCTGGTCCTTGGCCACGTTCACATCAATCTTGGTCGGATACACTTTGTCGCCCAAGGCGAACAAGTGCGTCGTTTGTTCTTTGCCGAACTTGCCCATGATGGATTTTCTTCCCATCAATGCCATGCTGCTCGGGCCTTTCACCGTGCCATTCTCATACTTGCAGTTGGGCACATTGTTATCGCCGTAGGGCACGCCGAGGATTCCGCCCTTCTTAATTTCCAATAACGTGCCAGCATCGACCACCGAATATCCGCTCGTGTCCGACCCCATCTTTACTAGCTTGTACTGCGCGGCCAGTTGTTCCTGAAGTGTAGGCGCCTGGGCGCTGGCGAACGGTCCCAGCAAACTTATCGCAATCAAACCCGCTCCCAGAAGCGTGAACCCGGCAAATGCGCTGTTGAATTTCCGCGACATCGAAAGACCTCCCCATTATCCTTCGCTAAGTTTCAAGACCGAAAGAAAAGACCGAAAGAATCGACCGACAGAATCGCTCCGAACGGCTACTCATGTCAAAAGAAATTTCGCTACACTCAAAAAGGGAGCGCCATTGAGCAGCGCTCCCTGATTCTACGAATTAAAGATTCTACCGATTAAAGACTTAAATCGACTCAACAGCTCGAATGTTATTGACTACCGCCTCCCGACGAAGCCGCTTCGGCCTTGACTTCCGTCTCAGTC
>Ga0209006_10000726_pt1 | contig 30628 bp, 31 predicted proteins | sample JacPin_JW_Ref_O2_FD_188567 | JGI IMG/M metagenome (GOLD analysis project Ga0209006, IMG submission 188567) | Forest soil microbial communities from Algoma, Ontario, Canada - Jack Pine, Ontario site 1_JW_Ref_O2 (SPAdes) (version 2) | ecosystem: Environmental > Terrestrial > Soil > Boreal...
TCGTTCCTGTTGAATGTGACGAGCGAGGTGCCCGGGGTGGGTGCGGGAGTTCTGCTGCGTGCCATCGAGCCGCTGGAAGGCATCGACGAAATGATGGCCAGTTCCGGCGGCAGGACACGTCTGGCCGATCTCGGACGAGGACCGGGGCGATTGACCAAGGCATTGCGAGTTGATCTGCGCCAAGACGGATTGGATTTGTGCGTCGCGGGCCCGCTTTGGTTGGCGGCCACTGCACAAAGGACCGGTGCGATCGGCAAAAGCGTGCGTATTGGCATTACCCGCAACGTCGGTCGGCTGTTTCGCTTTTACGAACGCCATAATGCCTACGTAAGCGGACCCAGGAACCTTCGCCAATAGCCGTATCCCTCGGAGGACCCCAATCATGCGTTCTAATATGCTCCCGGGAAGCGTTTTTCCGGACTATCAACTGCCCGATCACACAGGCAAGCAGCGCAAACTCAGCGAGTTACAGGGCGACGATCCGCTGATCCTCACGCTCGCACGCGGCCATTACTGCCCAAAGGAACACCAGCAGCATAGGGAACTCGCCGCGTTTTATCCAAAGATCGCCGTTGCCTACACGCAGATCGCTACGATCTCCACCGACGAGCACCACACGCTACAGGAATTCCGAGCTTCGATCGGAGCGCAGTGGACCTTTCTTTCGGACACCGGCCGAACGATTCAGAAGGATCTGGACATACGGGAGTACACCGATCCCGAGCACAACCCGATGATTCCTCACACGCTCGTGCTCAAGCCCGGTCTCGTGATCCACAGCGTTTACAACGGCTACTGGTTCTGGGGCCGCCCTTCCGTGGTCGATCTCTGGCACGACCTGCGAGCCGTGACGAGCGAAATCCGCCCTGACTGGGATCTGAGTAGCCCTGGGCTCCGCGAGGCGTGGAACGCAGGGGACTTCTCGCGTTTTCACGGTTGGAACAGGCAGGCCAGTGCGGAAGCGCCCCCATCCGGCCCGAGCGTTAACCGTACGTGAATTCCGGCTTGCTCTGTCCGACCTCGATAATATAACCGTCGGGATCGCGGATGTAGCAGCGCGTCTCGCCGTACTTGTCCTTCGGCTCGGTGATGAACTCGGCTCCTCGACTCTTCCATAATTTATAGCACGCTTGAATATCGGCAACGCGGAGATTCATAAAGCTGCTGATCTTATTCTGATCCGCCAGGACGCTCAGCATCACCGACGGTTTGTCGGGGGTCGGGCCGCCGCCGACGTTGACGATGAGCCAGGTATTCGCGATCTGAATGTATCCAGGCGCGCCTTTGCCGTCGCCTCTGCTCAGAATGCGGCCGCCGAAGACCTTTTCGTAGAACCGAAGCGATCGCTCGATTTCGGCGACGGTGAAAAAAAGTGTGACGCTGAACCCGTCGCGCGGGGGCATCTCATAGGTCTTGTTTTCGACTTGGGTACTGTTCATTGATAACTCCAGTTCCGATACAGTGTTTATTGCGGTTCACGACAGTGCCAGTTTCCTGGTTATTATTTTCCCGGCAGGAGCCCACTCAGCGGGGGCGACGCAACGAGCGTCACTGCGCCATCGCCCATTAAAAACACGGCAACGAGTGCCGCAGTCCAAAACGCGGGGTATTCCCATCCCCCACCTTTATTAGTGAAACGCCAGCCATTTTTTCCATGAACTTCGACAATCGTGCCGATCATGGTCGGCACCAAAAGGAGCGCAACATACCTGGGATAAATCCCGAGGATTAAGCACACGGCCCCTGATAGTTCGACCGCTATGGTCATGGAGCCGAACCAGCCCGGCAAACCGAGTGACTTGAAGAATGCAGCCGTCCCCGGAATCGTGTCAACCAACCATTTGTACAAGGCGTGCGCAACGAACATGACACCGAGGCACCACCGCAGTAATAGGATGCCGTAGGGAGCCGTGAAGGCGTCGATCATCTCGTCTTCTCCTTCATATCCACGGTTAGTAAAGCATCAAAATGAGGCAACTTGCATCCTCGGCACACAAGACCTCTAATGCCCACGGCGTGCGAGGTTACGAACGGATGGAGACCTGAAGTTGATTGATGTGCTCTTCAAGGGAATTGGCTGGACTGATAGCGCGTTGTTTCTCAACCGGGTCGCGGTTGGAACCTTCTTCATGTTCTCGGGTTACCACAAGCTTTTCAACGCGCAGCGTCATCGCCTGCTGGTCGAGGAGCTAAAGGCACTGCATATTCATGCGCTTGGGATTAACGCATGGTGGGTGCCGTTCGTCGAGTTCTCCGCTGGCATGGCCGTGGTCATCGGGCTCGTTGCACCGCTCGCCGCGCTTGGCCTGATTGTCATTATCGTCGTCGCCGATGTGAAATCCGGCAGGCAGCGCATCACGAGTTACAAGCCGATCGACGGGGCAGATCGGATCGCCGATTGGCTCTATCTGCCCGAAACGTTATACGCCTTCATGCTGCTCTTAGTTGTCTCGGCGGGCGCCGGACCCTACAGCGTCGATTCCATGATTGTCGAGCTGATCGACCACGGCGTGGGGCGAGCCGCGATCGGGCTTCGCTGACCTCAGCGTTCATCCAGGTTGCAGCCGTCCTTAACGGGCGCTGCGTTGGACATGTCGAATTGCATTGGAAGTCTTGAGCCGTCCGCATCGGCCGCAGTGATAGCAACGGTGTGCGCGCGCAGGATTTCCTTTAGCGCACCTTTGGGGATCGAGGCAGAGGTCCTGTCAGATCCGGCCGGCCATTGGTCGCGCTCTGGGTGGGCATCGTCAGCGCGATATTGCACCGCAACTTTTGGAGGGTACCAAATCCCATTGGCGTTCTCCGGTATCGCTACCTCAACCCAACGGATCTGAAGTGGAGTGCCGACGAGAAGATGAGCAGCGAGGAATCTCCCCTTGGGGTGGTCAGATCCTGTACCGGGGATGCAGTCCACGACCAAAGCCGGGCGCACAGATGCTTCGGCCTGCGTGGGCGTAGGGAATTTGCCCGCCAGGGTAAATCGCGTGTAGGTATACGCGTCCGGCACATTTGTCTGCTGCGATGGCTGCCACCCATGCTGTGGTGATAGTGGTTGCGGCGCTGACTGCGCGAATCCAAGTGAAGCCCACGCAATGAGCACGGACGGAAACAGCGTGACGTATCTCATGGTTTCGTACCTCGGTTGGCCTTCGTCCCTGGGCATCGGAATCGGAACTCGACCGATCCCAACCGCATAGAGACGTTACTCCTCGATAATTAATATCTGCTTAATCCAGCATTAAAAATGGCCCTTTTCGTGAAACAAGCGCCTGTTAGCGGCTCCGTAAGGAGCACTCCTCGCTGACAGAAGGGGTTCCGGTGTCAGTCGAAGGGAAACGGCGGTCGGCGACTTCGAGCAGGTCGATATAGGCGCCGGGAAGCAGACTGGCCGGCGGCACCCGCAGTGCTCGGAGCACCTCGCTGGCTATCGCTTCACCGGCTTCGACCGCGTCAGAGTCTTGAAGGACGACTTCCAGCTCGAGAAAGGTGCCGAGGCCTTCTACCGTGTCGAGGTGAATCCGAGTCGGGCCGACGAAATAAACCTCGCGGCGTTTCTTCACGGTTCCCCGTACGCCCAGGGCCTGCGTCAAATTGCGCTTCAGCGTGGCCGGATCGCGGCACGAGAGGCGCTCGTAGTGGGACAGCTTGGCGCCGGGGCTATCGGGCCGCTGGTAGAAGATGAGCTCGGCGGGGCCCTGTGCGAACTCGCGCAGCTTGAGGCGGCCGTCACCTACGTGGAAGAAGGTATCGGTCTGGTCGAGGATATCTTGTCCGGCGATCGGCAAAGCCGCCAACTGCTTGCGCAACGCCGGCAAATCGTCGATTCGCGCTTTGACCTCAACGTTGCGGGGCATAGCGAAGATTATTCCGACACGCTGTACGCCGACCGGCTGTTAAATTATCACCCAGGATAGCGAAAGTCCGCCGCCATGACAGCGCCGAGTCGCGCTATTCTTGGGTCTGCAAACCCCGGAGGACCTGCAGAAATGATAATCGATCTCGCCCGCGGTCCGCATCGCTGGCTCGTGTTGTGCGTGCTTCTGACGTCGCTCGGTACGGCTCGCGCGAGCGCAGAGGATGCGGCCAAGCTGCCAGTGCGGGTGGTGGTCGTGACGACCTTCGAGCTCGGTAATGATACGGGCGACACGCCGGGCGAATTCCAGGCCTGGGTGGAGCGCTTGCCGCTCTCGCAGACCCTCCCGTTTGCATTGGGCAATCATCCGCTGCGCTACAACGCCGAGAAGCAAGTCCTGGGAATCGTCACGGGCGAAGGCTCGCTGCGCGGCGCGGCCTCGATCATGGCCCTCGGCCTGGATGACCGCTTCGATCTCTCGAAGGCGTATTGGCTCGTACCCGCGATCGCCGGTATCGATCCAACGTATGCATCGGTCGGCTCCGCCGCCTGGGCGGAGTGGATTATCGACCGCGATCTCAACTTCGAGATCGATGCGCGTGAGATCCCGCCGGACTGGTCCACCGGGCACATCCCGCTTGGACGCAGCAAGCCCTTTCAGCCGCCGACCCCAGATCTGGATCGGCCCAACGCCGTCAACGGCTATCACCTCAACCCCGAACTGGTCGAGTGGGCCTATCAGCTGACGCGCAATGTGCATCTCGATGACACAGCCGACCTGAAGAGCATTCGTGCCGGCTACGAACGCTATCCCAACGCGCTGAAGCCGCCCTTCGTTCTCAAGGGAGACGAGGTTTCCGCATCGGATTGGTGGTTGGGTGAACGCATGAACAGCCTCGCCCAGCAGTGGATGACCTACTGGAGCGGCGGCAAGGGGCGCGCCGTCACGACGGCAATGGAAGACTGCGGCATCCTGACCTCGCTCACGGCCCTTTCGCGAGCGCATCGCGTGCGGCTGGACCGTGTTCTCGTGTTGCGAACCGGTTCCGACTACACCGTCCCTGCATCCGGCCAGACAGTCGCGCAGCTTCTGGCAAGTGAGGCGGCCGAGGATGCCGCGCTGTCGGCCTATGTGCCCGCACTTGAGGCGGCATATCGCGTCGGCAGTCCGGTAGTGAACGAGATAGTTCGCAATTGGACCACATACGCCGAGCACACGCCTGGAGCGAAATGACGGCCTGGCTGTCTTGTCTGCCGACCCGGATGAAGGAAGTTAGCACGTGGTCATAGAGCGATCTGCCCGCCAGCGTGTTTCGCTTGCGGCGTGGACCGGCCTTTTCGTCGCTCTGGTCGTGCCATTTCTCACCTATCTGGCAGGACAAGCCCTGTTCGGGGCGGTGCAGACGTCCGCCCGTGTTGTTTCCGGTTTGGTCTTCCACTGGATCAATCTCGCGGTGCTGGTGGCCATCGTGCTTTGGTGGGAACGTCAATCACTGGGGTCGATCGGCGTGCGCCCGGTGCGGTGGTGGACAATTCCCGCAGGACTTGTTGCAGGTATCGCGATCACGATTCTGACGGGCTCTCTTGTGAGCGTGTTACGACTCAGCTCCGATGCCACGTTTGCTTCCTTTTTGCAGTCCATGCCCTTCGTTATCCGAGTATTGCTGGCCATCACCGCAGGGGTGTTCGAGGAGACCCTGTATCGAGGGTATGCGCTGGAACGACTGACGACGATTTGGGGCAGTAAATGGCTGGCTGCAGTGGCCACCGTCGCCGCCTTTACGCTCGCTCACGTTCCCGCGGTTGGGATCTCTCATCTGGCGCCAGTCGGCATTGCCAGTATTCTCGTGACCCTGCTCTACCTCTGGCGGCGAGATCTGATTCTCAACATGGTCGCGCATGCAACAGTTGACGCCGTGGGTCTGCTGCTTGTGCCGATCGCAGCCCAGGGAGTGCGCTGAGGATGCTCACATTTATTGGCTGGCTTATTCTGCTGATTCTGTGCTGGCCCCTGGCGTTGCTGGCATTGATCCTGTGGCCGCTTGTGTGGCTGATCTTGCTGCCTTTCCGGCTGGTGGGCATTACGTTCGAGGCACTCTTTGCATTGCTGCGGGCGATTCTATTGCTCCCCGCCCGCGTCCTCGGCTCCAAACCCAGGACATCAGCATAGCTAGCAGTGCCCAGGTGACAGTTACTCGGTACTCACATCTTTGCGATAACGTTCGCCGCCAGGGCCTTTTCAATGGCCATCTGCTTCGATGGGTCGGCTATCCCGTAGATCTTCACGACGAATACAGTGCTGCCCTTCTGCACGCCCAGAGACGTGTAGGCGCCCAGCGTGTTGTAAAAGGCGGCGTCGCCCACACCAGATGCTGGAGTTTGACTCACCGGGGGGTTTGGATGCTGGATGCCCGCCCATAACGCAGGCCCCGGGTACCAAAGCGATACAATCACCTTGGGCGTCCCTGACCAACTGCATGTCCCACCCAACGACTGCCCTGCACCGACGCTGACGCCAGTGGCGGCGCTAACCTCGGCCTGTGTAAGCATCTTGCATGGCTCCGGGCTCGTCTGCGCAAATACGGATTGCGTGCTGCAGAGGGCAAAGGTGCACGCAATGATGTAAATGCAAAGTCCGCCGCGATTTGAGTTCATTTCCAATCTCCTCGGTTAAGCGGGTTCAAGATCGAGGCCTTGCTGCCGCATTTACGGCAACGCATGCAGCGTAGTGTTGAATAAGTACTGGCTGTTGAATTCAGTCTGGTCCCCAGCCTTTTTGCCGAAGACCGGTTGCAACCGCGCTGACAGCGGCTTGTTCCATTTCCACGCCAGGGACGCCACGTCGCCAAAAATGCGTTCCAGCTGATCGACACTGATGTCCCCGGGGAAGGGAACTGTGTCGAGCCCTGTGCCGCAGACAGCCGAGTAGGCCAGCAGAGAATCCGTAGTGACCAGCCCTTCCGCCCAGCGCTTGGCGATCAGCTTGTCTTCCATGACCGGAATCATCAGTCCGGAATAGCCGATCTGCCTGACGGGCACGGCCTTGACCGCAGTGGTGATGATCAGTGCTGCGGTCATCGTTCCGCTCGAACCGAACTTCGCGCCGGTGTAGGTCTCCATCGCAGCCGCGATGGACACATCGGCGAGCGGAGCAGGAGTGGGATCCACGCCCATGAAGGTCCAGTTTGACTTGGCTGCCACCTGCAGACCGATGGATTCGGCAATTTTCGCGTGCACCGTCAGTTGTTTCGTCAGCTCCGCCACCGAACCCGAGAAATCACCGTGCGTGCGCGTAAAGACCTGCTGCACAACGTTGGCTCCTTCAAAGCCGATTGAAAACTGCCGGCCCGCTCCGGTGTGATAAGTGCCCGGGTAGAACGGCCCATACGGCTTGAGCATGGCAGTCACAGTAAATTCGAAGGTCCCCTGGCTGTGAGGGCTGTGGTCGGCTACATAGCGCACCAGCTCCGCGCTTTCGTGGATTACCTTCCAGTGGATTCCATCGTCGCCGGCAATGATGGCGTTGGATTGAATGTGCGGCAGCGTCGACAGGACTCTCTCAAGCAGGCGCATGGTGGCCGGATCGTCGGTATCACGCATCATTCCCGGCCCAACACTCGGCATGAAATTTTCTTTCTCCGAAAGATCGTCAAACACCTTCAGAAAGGCGATCGCCTCCGGCTGAGTCAGTCCGCTGACGAGTTCGGCAAGCGGCTGGGTCACGATGCGGATCGTCTCGACTTCATACCCCTGCTTTGCGAATTGGTCCTTGGCCGCACGCAAAACCGTCAGGGCCTCGGCAATCTGCTCGGCATAGGTGGCACGATCGAGCCGCACGAACGCGGTGATCGCCCTCACTTTCGGCTTCGTATAATTTTGCGCTTGGGCTGTGACAACGGCTGCGAAAGCAAGCAGCACCGTCCAAAGGAATTGTTGTCGAAGACTATGCACCGTGATGGCTCCCCGGACTTCGGCTAAGGAACGCAAGGTACCGGCATTCTTATCTATACGACGGTCGCGGACTAGTATTAGCGGGCGTTATCATCGTGACAAGCCATTTCGCCCGCGGGCTAGTGCGCGGCGCGAAACTTCAGGAAATATACGACGCTGAGGCAAATGAGAAACGGCAGTCCGAACACCAGCGTCATTCGAAACGCATCGGTGAAGGCGGTGGTCACCAGTAGGGCCGCCATAAGTGCGGCGCCGAGCAACGTCGTACCCGGGTAGCCCCACATCACGAATCGTAGTGGGGCGCTGCCCTGTCTCAGGCGCGCACGACGGAAGTAAAAGTGCGTCACGAAGATCATCATCCAGGTGAACATGGCGCCGAACACCGAAATGCTCAGCATGGACAGAAATGCGTTGGCCGGCGCGACCACACTCAGGACGGCGGCGATCGCCATGCCTGACGTGGACACCAGCAAGGCGTTCAACGGAATGCCGCGCGCGGTCAGTGTGCCCAGCTGCGAGGACGCCTGACCTGCGCGCGACAGGCTGAACAGCATGCGAGTGCTGATGTAAAGCTGGCTGTTCATCGCCGACAGCGCGGCGATCAGGATCACGAAGTTCATTACGCCGCTTGCGGCGGGTAGGTGTACGGATTCAATCACCGTAACGAATGGACTTTTCGCCGAGCCAGCTTGCGTCCACGGTACCACAGCGAGCATCAGCGCCAGCGTCATGAGGTAGAACAGGATCAGGCGCAGCACGGTCGAGCGAAACGCTCGCGGGACTGCCTCCTCCGGCTTATCGGCCTCGCCGGCTGCGACGGCGATCATTTCGATGCTTAGGTAGCTGAAGATTGCAATGATGACCGCGATCCACATTCCGCCCACCCCGTGCGGCAGGAAGCCTCCGTAGGCGGTGTAGTTGCGAAAGCCGACCGATGGTGCCGTTGATCGGATCACGACATACCCTGCCAACAGGATGAAGGCCAGAATCGCGGTGATCTTCACCAGCGAGAACCAGTACTCAGTGGTACCGAAGGCACTGACGGTGTAGGCGTTCACAATGATCAGCAATGCCGAGAATGCCAGGATCCAGATCCAGCCGGGCGTCACCGGAAACCAGAACTTCATATAGAGCGCGATCGCGGTGACTTCGGTTCCGACCGCGAGCACGATGCAGGTCAGGTACGCGTAGCGGACCAAAAACCCAGCCAGTGGACCTATATAGTGTTCAGCGTAGGCGCCGAACGAACCGGTGGTCGGATGAGCGACGGTCATCTCCGCCAGGCAACCCATGAGGAGCAGTGCAATCAACCCGCCGATCGCATAGCTCAGCAGAACACCGGGGCCGGCGGTGCCGATGGCAAAGCCGCTGCCGAGAAACAATCCGGTGCCGATTGCGCCGCCGATGGCGATCATCGTCAGCTTGCGTGCACTGAGTGTTCTTCGCAGGCCGCTTTCGCGCTCAATGATGGCGGAGAACGCACGCTCGGATGGAACCGCGTCGGTCACAGCGGGAAAGCTTCACGCAGTGCGTTGATCGCGGAGGGCGGGTCGGCAACGATGCGGTACAGGGACAATTGCTCCGAACCGGCGAATCCGGACTCAATGAGATGTTGAAGTAGCGAGTGTAACGGTCGGAAAAAGCCCGCGACGTCGATCACGATCAGAGGATGAAGCACGAGCGCCAGGCGTTTCATCGTCAGCACCTCGAGGAATTCATCCAGCGTACCTGTGCCACCCGGCAGCACGATGACTCCCTTGCTCAGATCCAGCATTCGTAGCTTGCGCTGCGCGAGACTTGCCACACCCTCCCAGTGGGTCAAGCCTCGATGCCGATGCTCCAGTGCATTGACAAATGGCGGTGCAACCCCGGTCACCTGGCCGTCGCGCGAGAGTGCTCCATCGGCGAGTGCTCCCATGCAGCCGTCAGTGGCGCCGCCATAGATGACATCGAAGCCTTCCGTTGCGAGCAGCGCGCCGAGCTCACGCGCCGCAGCGATATAAGCAGGATTGAAGCCCGCGTACGAGCCGCAAAATACGCACACACCGACTCGCTGCATTGGGACCACCGTGCTACATTTTCATAATAACATCAATGACCTGCATTTAAAGTCCGTCGCCGACGATCGCCGTGTGCGCGGCTGCAACGATTTCGCCAATTCGAGTAGCATCAGGTGAGACTTCAACAGGGAGGTGCCTTCAGCGATGGTCGCCGTTATCGTCAATGGCAGATTGCGGAGCGTCGATGCGGATGCCGATACGCCTCTGCTCTGGGTGTTGCGCGATCATCTGGCGCTCACCGGGACCAAGTACGGCTGCGGCATGGCGCTCTGCGGTGCCTGCACGGTGCACGTCGACGGCGTCGCGGTGCGCTCATGCCTGCTGCCTTTGAAGGCACTGGAAGGGAAAACCGTTACGACCATCGAGGGCCTGTCGAACGATAGGAGCCATGCGGTGCAGCGGGCATGGATTGAACTCGATGTGCCGCAATGCGGCTATTGTCAATCGGGACAGATCATGTCGGCGGCGGCACTGCTGCAAGCAAATCCCGCTCCCAGCGATGCCGACATCGACGCGGCACTCGCGGGAAACATCTGCCGCTGCGGTACCTATTCGCGAATTCGCAAAGCCATTCACCGGGCGGCCCAGTTTTTGCGTGGAGATCAGTCGCCGTGACCAGCCGATCGCGCGAGCGCGCGAGCGCAGCAGGTTTCGGGCGTCGGGTGTTTCTGCAACGCGCGGCTTGGATGAGCGGCGGCCTGGTGCTCGCCGTGGCGCTCCCAGCCGTTCGCGGCGGTCCGCGCGCTGCAGCGGTATCGGGCAGCCAATTGAATGCGTGGCTCAGGATTGGAACCGACGATTCCATCACCATCCTGGTGGATCGCTCGGAAATGGGACAGGGCGTGTACACCGCGTTGCCGACGCTTATTGCGGAGGAGCTCGAGGTCGACTTGTCGCGCATCAGGATCGCTGCGGCACCGCCGGGCGACGCCTATGTCAACCTCCTTAACGGTGGTCAGGTCACCGGCACCAGCAACAGCGTCCCGGAAGCATGGGAAAAGCTGCGCAAGGCCGGGGCGCAGGCACGATTGATGTTGATCGCGGCCGCAGCGCAGCGCTGGCGAATCAAGCCATCGGAATGCCACGCGGTCGACGGCAAGGTGGTGAGCGCGCAGGGCAGGATCGCCAGCTACGGCCAGCTGGCCGAAGCGGCCGCGAAGCTGCCTGTTCCTAAGGAGGTGACGCTCAAGGATGTGAGCGATTTTCGCCTGATCGGCAAGCCGCTGCCCCGGCTCGATACGCCGGACAAGGTGGACGGCAGCGCTGAATTTGGCCTGGACGTGCAGCTGCCCGGAATGCTGTACGCCGTGATCGCCCTGTGCCCCACATTGGGCGGCAGCGCCACATCGGTCGACTCGACCGCAGCGCTGGCGCTGCCCGGAGTGCGCCGCGTGCTGCTCACCGCGAGCGGAGTGGTGGTCGTCGCGGATCACTTCTGGCAGGCAAGGAAGGCGCGCGATGTCTTGCGCATCGGCTGGGATCCGGGCCCCAATCTGGGCGTCGACAATGCGGCAGTGTGGTCGCTTCTCAACCGGGCCGCCGCCAATCCCGGAGCCTCGGCGCTGACGAGCGACGATGTCGCCGCCGAACTCAAGACCGGCAATGCGGTCGACGCGCTCAAGAAGGCGATGAGGATCTTTTCCGCCGTGTATGAGCTGCCGCTCGTTGCGCATGCGACCATGGAACCCATGAATTGCACCGCCGACGTCAAGGCGGACCGCTGCGATGTATACCTCGGCACCCAGGTGCAGCAGATGGCGCAGGCTGCCGCGGCTGCGGCGGCTGGATTGAAGCCAGACCGCGTCAACGTCTACACCACCTTGCTCGGCGGCGGATTCGGCCGCCGCCTGGAGGTGGACTTTGTGCCGGCGGCGGTCGAGGCGTCGAAAGCCGTCGGCGCGCCGGTGAAGTTGATTTGGACCCGAGAAGACGACATGACGCACGACCTGTATCGGCCACCGGCGCGCGAGCAGGTCACGGCCGCTCTGGATGAGCGCGGAAAACTCATCGCATGGACGCTGCATATCACCAGTCCGTCGATCACCGCGCGCTTTGATCCGACCAACAAGGATCCATTCGATTCGGTGATCGAGTATGTGCAGAACTTCCCCTATGCGGTGCCGAACTTCGACTTGACGTACACCCGCCAGGAGATCGGCATCGATGTGGGTTATTTGCGCTCGGTCAGCCACGCGGCGAATTGCTTTGCAGTCGAAAGTTCTATCGACGAGCTGGCGGCGTCGGCTTCCAGGGATCCGCTCGATTTCCGGCTGGCACTCCTGGCCGGCAAGCCGCGCCACACACAGGTGCTCAAATTGATCGCCGAGCGCTCGGGCTGGGGCCGGCCGTCCAACGGCCGCCATCTGGGGATCGCCTTCATGGAAGGCTATACATCGCACATCGCGCAGGTGGCGGAGGTGTCGGTTGAGGGCGGCCAGCTCAAGGTTCACAAGATCACTTGCGTTATCGATTGCGGCCAGACCGTCAATCCACGCATCGTCGAATCGCAGCTGGAAAGCGCCATGATCTATGGCCTGTCGGCGGCTTTGTGGGGCGACGTCACGCTGCGCGGCGGCCGCGTGCAGCAGAGCAACTTCAACAACTACCGCGTGCTGCGTTTGAACGAGATGCCCGAGTTTGATATCCACATCGTCCCGAGCCATGCCGCGCCGGGTGGCATCGGCGAGACCGGCGTGCCTCCGGTGGCGCCGGCGCTCTGCAATGCCATCTTCGCAGCGACCGGCAAGCGTTTGAGATCGCTGCCGATCAGCGCCCACAAACTCGCCTGAGTAGAGCGGCGGTTTTGTTGTGGCTGTGCTGCCTGTGTGGCTGGCTCGTTATTGCGTGATGTCAGGCTCGACAAGCCTGGCCAGGTTTCGCAGCGACTCCTGCCAGCCCAGGTAACACGCTTCGAGCGGTATCACATCCGGCAGGCCTTCCTGCACGATGTTGATCTCGGTGCCGAGCGAGACTTTCTTCAGCGTCACCGTCACTCGAATCTCACCGGGCAAGTTCGGGTCCTCGAACTTATCGGTGTAGTGCAAGCGCTCATTGGGGACGAGTTCAACATACTCGCCACCGAACGAGTGGCTCTGGCCGGTGGTAAAATTGCGAAACGACATTCTGTACGACCCACCGACTTTCGCTTCCAAGTGATGCACCGTGCAAGTGAAGCCATTCGGTGGCAGCCACTTGGCCATCGCGTCCGGCTCGATGAACGCGCGATAGATCTTGTCGGGTCTGGTGGAGATGACTCGATGCAGCCGTACCGTGTTGGGCATGGTCAATACTCCTCTAGGCGCCCGGTATAGGCAGCACGGGCATGATCTCGATGGCATCGCCCGGGAAAATCGCAAAGTGCGGATGCTTCTCGAATAGTTTGGCGGCAGCCTCATGCGAATCCGCGCGTACCACCGTAAAGGCGCCCATCTCATTGCTTGTGGCGTCGATGCCGCGTTGCGTCACCTTCTTGGTTTTCCCTAACGGTCCCCCCATCGCGACAATCGCAGCGTGATGTTTCTCGACCCACGCCTTCCAGGCCGCCACGCCTTCTCGTTCCTTCGCGCGGCGCTCGTTTTCGGGCAAGGCGTCCCAGGCCGCTCGTCGCGGACTGGTTTTACTGCCCAGGAACACGGCGAGATAGGTATCGTTGGTGCTCATGACATCTCCTTTGTTTTGCGCCTTGCGGACTGGAACAACAACTCGACGTAGCGGTACAAGTGATCGATGCTCGCGGCCGCGATGGCCGCACCGCCCTTGGCCTTCGCCAGAATGAAGGCGCCTTGCAGGACCGCCTGGGTATGCAGCGCCAGGCTCGCTGCGGTCCAGCGGGCGCGGATCCGATAGCGCTTCATCGCCTCGGCGATGTCCGCTTCGACCCTGGCGGCGTGCCGGCTGATGCTTTCCTCGCACGCCGCGCGGATGTTGGGGCTGGTGCCATAGATTTCCTGCACCATCGTTCCAACCAGACAGGTGAACTCGGCGATTTCCCCTTTGAGGATCGCCTTGCGGAAATCGAGGTAGCCCAGGACGCGGTCGAGGGGGTCGCTGTGCTGGTGGTACGGCGCAGTCTCGAAAAAAGCCCCGGTAATCTCGGACCAGTGGTTCGCCGCGGCGACCGCCAGCGCGTCTTTACTGTTGAAGTGATGAAAGAACGCGCCCTTGGTGACGCCGGCTTGAACGCACAGTTCGTCCACTGAGGTGGCCGAGTAGCCTTTCTCGCGGATCAGTAACAGCGCTGCATCCAGCAGCTTTTGGCGCGCCCCCGCCTTGGGCGAGGGTGATGTCATCTCACCTTCCATAGACCGATAATACCGACCGGTTGGTATGTTGTCCAGACCGGGCGATTCACAGGTCTTTTCCCCGGGGTCGACAGTAGCCGCCCGACCCCGCCATCGACGATGATCAGGCACGGCTGTTTGGGAGATTGACGCTTGAATATCAGGGCAATCGGACAGCGCCCGGCTGCCTGCGTCTTCGACGCCTACGGGACGCTATTTGATGTCGGCAGCGCCGTGCGTAAGTGTGCCGGCGTGATCGGCGACGCGGCGAGTTCCCTCATCGAGGTCTGGCGCAGCAAGCAGCTTCAATACACCTGGCTGCGCAGCGTGGCCTCGCAATACGTACCGTTCGATCAGGTGACCTCCGATGCTCTGGATTACGCGCTCGACGCGCTGGGCATCGCCAACGCCGGGCTGCGAGCGAAGCTGCTGGCGCTCTATGGGACGCTGGATGCGTTTCCAGACGCTTGCCGTGCGCTCACCGTGCTGCATGAATCGGCTGTGCCGTGCTGGATCCTGTCGAACGGCACGCGCGACATGCTCGAGTCTACCGTACGCGCCGCCGGCATCAGCGCATCGCTACGCGGCATTCTGTCGGCAGACCAGGTGCGTGTGTACAAACCGGATGCACGCGTGTACCGCCTGGCCGTAGAGCAACTGGCGCTCGAACCGCAGCGGATCGTGTTTATCTCGGCAAACGGCTGGGATGCGTTCGCCGCTGCTGCATTTGGATTCGCGGCGGTGTGGTGTAATCGTGCGGCTGCCCCCGCGGACCGGCTTCCGGGAAAGCTGATGTACGAGATCCAATCGCTAGACGAACTGCCGGCTGCGATCCGCTGACTCGTCGGCTATTTCTGCTTCGTGAAGCTGACGGTACAGGGGCGGCCTTCGACTCTGCTTCCGCTGCCCGTGGTATCGGAGAATTTTGCGTCGATGTGATAGCCGTACGCGGTGCCCGCCGGGCGCTGCCCGACCGCAAAGGGCGCTGCGCCAACCAGGCCATCGGCATAGATGTCGGCAGAGCCGTCCCGAAGAATCTTGCCATCAAGCTGCAGCCAGCCCGCTTCGCCCTTGGTGCCTTTCTCGCCGTGCAGCAGGTCGTTCTTCACAACTGAAGAAAACTTGAAGGAATAACCCAACGCGCCGTTTGAATTGGCGCACGACAAAATGGTGTCCCAGACGCCGTCAAAATGGCCGCCGCCTTCGTCGGCGCGCGCGGCGTTCGAAAACAGCAGCGCCATACAAATACTGAAGCCTACAGCTATTTTCACGTGCAGCGGCGTTGGTGTTTCTGCTTTGCAAAGATGGTATACCAAACGTGCATCGGATTCGAGGCCATCGCTGTGGGACAATCGGCACACCGGGGAGATTGCGAATGAGTGAAACCTCCAATCGATGGCGCTCCGAAGGCGTGCGGATCGTTCGCGCTGCAGAACTCGATGCAAACACGGCGCAGACGCCCGGGATGCAGCGGCGCGCCGCGGTGACGACGCAGCGCACGGGGGCGACAAAGCTATGGGCGGGCACGGTCACGATCGATGCCAGAGCCAGGACCGGCGCGCACCATCACGGCGACCTGGAGAGCGTCATCTACGTCATCAGCGGAGTCGCGCGCATGCGCTGGGGCGAGCGGTTGGAATTCGTCGCAGAGGCCGAGGCCGGCGACTTCATCTATGTACCACCATACGTTCCACATCAGGAGATCAACGCGCGCGATGATCTGCAGCTTCACTGTGTGCTGGCGCGAAGCGGGCAGCAGGGTCTGGTCTACAACCTGGACATCGAAGCAGTGGAGACACCGGAGATCGTGCGTTGGATCGACGATCTGCATAAGTAACGTCGGGTCAACATGCAGATGCGTGATTCGGTGCGGCGGCGGCTTCTGCTCGGCGTATTTGTCGTCTCCGGGTTCACCGGCCTGATCTACGAATCGATCTGGTCGCATTATCTCAAGCTTTTCCTGGGTCACGCCGCCTACGCGCAGACTCTCGTTCTGGCGATATTCATGGGCGGAATGGCGCTCGGCGCCTGGGCGGTCGCGCGCTATTCCTTGCGTGTCACACGGCTCCTTGGGACGTATGTGCTGGTCGAGGGACTGATCGGGATATTGGGCCTGCTGTTTCATTCGACGTTCATCGCCGCCTCCAATGTTTCGTTTGCCTCGGTCATACCGGCGCTTCCCACGGTATTCCTGATTCATGCCTACAAATGGTCGCTGGCCGCCATTCTCATCCTTCCGCAGTCGGTGCTGCTCGGCATGACATTTCCGCTGATCAGCGGCGGCCTGATCCGCCGCTGGCCGGATAGGCCCGGTGAGACGCTGGCGATGCTGTATTTCGCCAACAGCCTGGGCGCGGCGATCGGGGTTCTGGTCAGCGGTTTTGTACTGATCAGGGCAGTCGGCCTGCCGGGGACCGTCGAGGCGGCCGGCGCGCTCAACATCGCCCTGGCATTGGTGATCTGGGCGGCCATTCGCCGGCAGACGGAACCTGTCGCCGCGAAGCAAGCTGATTCCAGTGCGTCTCCGGGCGCGGACTCATTGACCAGTTGGTTCGTGATCGCGGCATTCCTGACCGGGGCGGCATCGTTCATGTATGAGCTCGGCTGGATTCGGATGCTCAGCCTGGTACTGGGAAGCTCGACGCATTCATTCGAACTCATGCTGAGCGCGTTCATCTTCGGTCTGGCGTTCGGCGGGCTGTATGTGAGCCGGCGCATCGACCGAATCCGCGATCCGGTGGCGTACGTCGCCCGCGTGCTGGTGGCCATGGGAGCTTTGGCGGCGCTTACATTGCCAGCCTACAACCTGACCTTTGATTTCATGGCGTGGTTTCTGCGCAGCTTCGCCCGCACCGCAGGCGGCTATGCGAGCTTCAATCTGATAAGCCAATTGATTGCGGCGCTGATCATGATTCCGGCGACTTTCTGCGCTGGCATGACTTTGCCGCTGCTGACCAACGAGCTGATGCGTCGCGGCACCGGCGAGCGCGCCATAGGCACCATCTATTCAGCCAACACTTTCGGCGCCATTGTCGGCGTGCTGCTGACGATCCACGTTCTGATGCCGCTCATCGGCGTCAAAGGCGTGATACTCGCGGGCGCCGCTATCCACATGGCCCTAGGCCTTTCGCGCCTGCTCGCCAGGCAGCGCTCCCTGTCGCGCAGATCGGCGCTGGCGCTGGCGGGATGTGTGGGCGCGTTCGGCTTTGCGCTGTTGGTCGTGAAACTGGATCCTTTGCGGATGACCTCGGGGGTCTACCGCACCGGATCTGCAACGCTGCCGGAAGGTGCGAGCGTTATTTATCTGCGCGACGGCAAGACTGCCACGATCAGCCTGGTCGAAAAGAACGGCATCGTCACGATAGCCACCAATGGCAAGCCGGACGCCGGCATACAGATGGGGCCGGGGGAACCAACGGTCGATGAAAGCACGATGGTGCTGGCCGCGGCAATCCCGCTCAGCATGCAGCCGCACCCGGTGCGGGTCGCAAACATCGGTTTCGGTTCGGGGCTGACGACTCACACGTTGCTGACTTCGGGGTTGCTGACACGGCTTGATTCGATCGAGATCGAGCCATTCATGGTGCAAGCCGCCCGCAAAGGCTTCAGTCCACGGATCGATAACGTGTTCCAGGATGCGCGCAGCCACATCGTGTACGAGGATGCAAAGACCTTCTTTGCAAGCGCGCGCCAGCCGTACGATCTGATCGTTTCCGAACCCTCCAATCCGTGGGTGAGCGGCGTCGCAACGCTGTTTTCCGATGAGTTTTACGAGCGCATCACGCACCACCTCACTCCCGATGGGTACTTCGTGCAGTGGATGCAGGTCTACCAAACCAATATTGGAATCCTGGCATCAGTGGTCAAGGCGCTGGCACCGCACTTCGGCGCCTTTGCGCTCTACAACATAGACGATCTGGATGTTCTGATCGTTGCCACGCGCGCCGCAGCGCTTCGCACTCCGGATGATCAGCTGCTGCAGTCGTTGCCGCTGCGCGCCGAGCTGGAGCGGGTTGGAGTGCAATCAGTGGCCGACTTTCAGTCGCGCAAGATCGGCGACAACCTGACGATTGGTCCGTTGCTGCAGGCAATACCGGTTCCGGCGAATTCGGATTTCTACCCATTTGTGGATCTCAATGCGCCGCGTTCGCGCTACCTGCGCGAGACCGCGATTGAGCTGCCGGCACTCACGGTGCTGCCGATCCCGTTCCTGGAACTGCTCGGCGGTGCCACTCCGCTGGGCCCGACGGCCGAGCCGGCCGCGAACAGCGAACTGTTTCGCGATCGCCTGGTGCTGCGGGCGATCGGGATTCTGCGCGCCGTGTCCAGCGGCAGCCCGGACAGTCTGGATCCGCTCAGCGCCAGATACCTGCGGCTCATCAATACCGGTCGAGAGCGCTGTGCTGACGGGGCGGCGCAGGATCAGTGGCTGAATGCGGTCAGGAAGATCAGCGATGAGACGGCGGCGTACCTGAATCCGGCGGAGCTCGGGGAGATCTGGAACAGGATCATCGCCAGCCCCTGCTATCGCGAGCTGCAGGGCGAGCGCAAGGCCTGGACCGATTTGCTGGTGGCGATCGCGCAGCGAAACGCGCCGGAAATGGCACGGCTCGGAAACGTGTTGCTCGCGCCAGCCTCATCCAATTCAGACAAGGACCTCGCCTATCTGACGACCGTTACCACTGTGGCATTGATTCGGATGGGCGATATGGCGCAAGCCCGCAGTGTGTTGCAGGCGCAATGGGGTCGCTTTGATCACGCCGGTCAGTTCGAGTTTGCGCTGCGTGATCTGCTCGCGCTGACCGCCAGCCGCTCCGACCGCGCTCACTGATCGTCAGCCTTATCAACGACTTCCAGGCGTCCGTTGTGTGTATTCGTCGAGGTGAACGGCGGTACTCTTCGGGCCCGGTGTGATCTTTGCTTTGCCGGACGCTGCGCTCGGATTCTTCGCATCCAGCGGCTCATCGGGCGCAGCCGACTCCTCGACGGACTGACCCGCCTGCTGATATCGGCCCTCCCGCCATTGCGCAGGTCGTCCGATGGACTCATCGGTGGTGCCCTTGTCTTTGGACATGTATACCCCTGTCTGAGCGGCGCTATCCGGCGTCGCCACCGGGCGGCTGCGCTGGCCTGAAGGCTGGATGCCCGGCGAGAAAGCGCACCGCCTCGCGCGGCAGCTCGTCGAGTCCTTCGTCCCCGTGCGCGATGAGCTTTTCGCGCATGCGGCGCGTCCAGAAGCTTTGCATGTGAGTGGCGATACCGGTGATCGCCTTTGCGCGCACTTCCTGCCCGCGAAAGAAGTTGCCGATGTCGTTCGCCATCTGCACCAGGTGCTGTGAGCTGCTCATGGCTGCGATCATAGGTCGGCGCCTGAGCGCTGCGCCCTCTCCGAGCACGCAAAGCTGCGTGGGCCTGCTCCGACAGCCGGCTAATGCGGCGGCACAGCGGAATCGTTCCGAAGGCACTCGCGCGCTGCGCTCGCGTCGCGCTTTCAAGACAGCGGGATCGCAGGCATCATCCGTGCCGGTACACGGCAGCACTGGTAGCGATGAACGACAGATCGGGGGCTGAAGCAGCGCGTCCGCGGCACTGGTGGGTCAATCACCGGCACAGCGATCGCGCGCAAATCGATGGCAGCTACCTGTGGCTGCCGGGGAGAAAGAAGACCGGCTCGAGCAGTCAGTCGCAGCACAACATGACGCGCCTGCTGCCCGGGGACATCCTGTTCTCATGCGCGGCCGCAAGCATCGCGGCCGTCGGCCTTGTGCTGGAGCGGGCTCGACCCGCGCCGGCGCCCGCCGGCGAAGCCGCGCAGCGCGCGCTAACGGACCAGGGTTGGCTGGTACCGGTCAGCTATGTGACATTGGCGCAGCCGCTGCAGCCGCGGGATCGTGCCGCTGAAATCAGGCGCCTCATGCCGCCGCGACAGTCGCCGCTGCTCGCCTCCGGCGAGCCCAATCCGAACATCTTCCTCGCGCAGCTACCCGCGCCGCTGGCCGAGCTCCTGCGCCGGCTGATGAACCGGCAAGTGGAGGACTGCGAGGCTCGAATCGACACCGAAATGGATGGCAGGCTTGCCGTGAAGGCGATGGAGGAACACATCTGGCAACGAGCCGACCTCGCACCCCGCGAGCAGCGCCAGCTGATCATTGCCCGCGCCGGCCAGGGTATTTTCCGCGAACGCGTGGAACAGATCGAAACGGCATGCCGCGTGACCGGCGTCCTCGATCGCCGCTATCTGCGGGCGGCTCACATCAAGCCCTGGAAGGACTGCGACGATAGCGAGAAGCTGGATGGCTCCAACGGGCTGCTGCTCTCGCCGCACGTTCATCACCTGTTCGAACGCGGTCACATGACGTTCAGCGACGAGGGCGCGCTGCTGCTATCGCGCCATCTGAATCCGTACGTTCTCAAGGCCTGGGGTCTTGAGCGAACCGCAGCGCCGCGCGCGTTCACGCCGCAACAGCGAGTGCATCTGAACTATCACCGCCAGCAGGTGTTCGAGAAAATCGGCGGCGGTCGACGCTCGCAGGCAGAGATGCAACTCGAGAGCGGTTCATTATGAGCCTGTCTATTTCGCTTGCGGATGTGCGCGCGGCCCAGGATCGCATCGCCGATCAGCTCACCGAAACTCCCTGTCTGGCATCGCGCACGCTGTCGAAGCTTACCGAGGCTCAGCTTTACATCAAATTCGAGAACCTGCAGTTTACGGCCTCGTTCAAGGAGCGCGGTGCGCTCAACTGCCTGTTACAGCTGTCGCCGGCCGAACGGCGGCACGGTGTTTGTACCATGTCCGCCGGCAATCACGGGCAGGCAGTGGCTTATCATGCGCATCGGCTCGGCATCCCCGCCACGATCGTGATGCCGCGTAATACACCGTTCGTCAAGGTCGAGCATACGCGCTCGCACGGCGCCGAGGTGGTGCTCTACGGCGACACGCTGCACGAGGCGTTCGCACACGCGCAGCAGATCATGGCAGCGCGCCAGCTGACCTTCGTACATCCCTATGACGATCCGGCCGTGATGGCGGGGCAGGGCACGATCGCGCTGGAGATGCTGGCGGCGGTGCCGCAGCTGGACACGCTGGTGGTACCGATCGGCGGCGGCGGGCTGATTTCTGGTATCGCCGTAGCGGCCAGGGCGCTGTCGCCGGGCATCGAAATCATCGGCGTGCAGACCGAGAGCTACCCGTCGATGCCGGCGGCGCTCAAGGGCGAGGAGGTGAACTGCCACGGCAATACGATTGCCGAAGGCATCGCGGTCAAGTCCGCGGGCGTATTGACACGCGAAGTGGTGCGAGCGCTGGTGCAGGATATCGTGCTGGTCAGCGAGAACGAGCTGGAGCATGCCATCGCGCTGCTGCTCAACATCGAGAAGACCGTGGCCGAAGGCGCCGGTGCCGCCAGCCTCGCCGCGGTGCTGGCACGGCCGGATCGCTATCGCGGCCGCAATGTCGGACTGATTCTATCGGGCGGCAATATCGATCCGCGGCTGCTGGCCTCGGTCATCATGCGCGAGCTGGTGCGCGAGCAGCGCATCGTGACGGTACGCATCCCGATTGCCGATCAGCCGGGGGCGCTTGCCAAGGTGACCCAGGCGGTCGGTGATCATGGCGGCAATATCCTCGACGTGTTTCATCGCCGCCTGTCCACCAATGTGCCGGCCAAGTCGGCGACCCTGGAGCTTAGCTTCGAGGCACGGGACGCGCAGCATGCGCAGGGCATCATCGCGGCCATTTGCACCGCTGGATTCGAGCCCACGATCCTACCGGCCTGAAGCGCTACGATTCCTGCCGCGTGCGACGCAAGCGCCAGCGACGCCCGCCGTAGAGCAGCAGCGCGAGCAGCAGGATGATGCCAAGTCCTAGCAGGTCGCTGCGCGCCGCGGTCGCATACAGCAGCCAGGCGTTGGTGAGCACGGCTGCGACCGGCACCAATGGACCACCCCAGATCCGAAACGGCGCACCTTCGCCGTGAATGTCGCGCGCGCGAAGTGCCATGACCGCGACGGCGCACAGCATGTAGAGCACGAAGGCGGTGATGTTGGAAAAAATCGCCAGCCGCTCGTAGGTGCCGGTCAGCGCCAGCGCCGCGACCAGGCAGCCGTGCGTGATAATCGCGATGTGCGGAGTGCGATAGCGCTCGTGCACGCTGCACAATGCCGCCGGCAGGAAGCCATCGCGCGCGAAGGCAAAAATCGCCCGCGGCGTCGACAGGATATTCGCACTCAGGTATCCGATCATTGAAACGGCCGCGGCGGCGATCATCACCGTGCGTCCGGGAGCGCCGGCGAATGCAGCGGCGGCTTGCGCCAATGGCGTGAGGCCCTCGGTGCCAAGACGGCGACCCTCGATACCGAGCGCGACCCATTGGATCGCCAGATAGAGCGCGGTCGCCGCCGCCAACGCCAGAAAAGCCGCGCGCGGCACCGTGCGCCATGGCGCGCGCACTTCGCCGCTTGGCGCCAGAGCGGACTCGATGCCGGTAAAGGCAAAGATGACCAGTCCGGCTGTCCCCAGGGTATCGCTCAGCGACGGCACGCGCTCCCACGCCAGATTGGAGCGCTGCACGAATGCGGCGCCGACCAGCACGAACGCCAGCAGCGGCACAATCTTGGCGACCGTGATGATTTCCATGGTCCGGGCGCTGTTGCGTACGCCGCGCACATTGACGACGGTGAACGCCGCGACCACCGACACGATCAGCGCGACGTACCATGCCTGTGAGCTCAAGCCCAGCAGCGCGCTCACGGTGCGCGCAAACAATACCGCCACCGCCGCACCGCCAAACAGGCCGGTAAAGAACAGCACTGCACCAGCGATGAATCCGATGAGCGGGCCGAGCCCGGTGTCGACGTAGGCATACAGTCCGCCGGTCACGGACACGCGGCTGCCAGCCTCCGCCAGGCACAGCAGCACCAGCGCCATCACCAGCATGCAGACCAGATACGCCAGCGGAGCCGCAGCGCCCAGGCGCGCGACCGCCAGGCCCGGCAGTGCGAAAATGCCGCTGCCCACCGTATAGTTGAAGATGGTCGTGGCGAGCCCGCGCACGCCGAGCGCGCGCAGCAACCGTGCTTCGTTGTGTTCTCGCCCAGCCGGAGCCTGCATTGCTTCGAGCCTATCAGAATGGCGCGCTCGCTTCGCCCGGCGGACGAGCCGGACTCCAATTGGGTATGCTGTTCGCAAGCGAGCAGCCATGCAGCAGCCAGACGTCACCCTCGAGACCATCCGCGCGGCGCGCGAGCGCATCGCAGGCCGGATCCGGCGCACGCCGGTACTGGAAAATGACAGCCTCAACGCGCTCGCCGGTGCGCAGCTGTACTTCAAGTGCGAGAACTTCCAGGAAAGCGGCGCATTCAAGGCGCGCGGCGCGACCAATGCCGTGTTCTGCCTGTCGGCGGCCGAACTGCATGCCGGTGTGGTCACGCATTCTTCGGGTAATCACGGTGCCGCGGTCGCGCGCGCCGCCCGGCTGCGTGGCGTGCGTGCTCGCATCGTGATGCCGGAGAATTCATCGCGTGCCAAGCTCGAAGCGGTGCGCAGCTATGGCGGCGAGGTCGTACTGTGTGCGCCCACGCTGGCGGCGCGTGAAACGCTGGCGGCTCAGCTGGTGGCCGATAGCGGCGCGGCGTTCATCCACCCGTACGACGATGCCCGTGTGATCGCGGGGCAGGGCACGATCGCACTCGAGTTGCTGGAGGAAATTGCCGATCTTGACTGGCTGCTGCTGCCGGTCGGCGGCGGCGGCCTGGCAAGTGGCGCGGCGGTCGCTGCGAAGGCCATGCGCCCCGGGATACGGCTGATCGGGGTCGAGCCGAGCGGCGCAGATGACGCCCAGCGCTCGCTCGCATCCGGCGTCCTGGCGCCGCCGCCGCAGGCGGCAACGATCGCCGACGGCCTGCGCGGTGCCCTGAGTGCACGCACTTTCGAGCTGATCAGGCGCCATGTCGACGCCATCATCACGGTAGACGACGAGGCGATCGTGCAGGCGATGCGTACCCTGTGGCAGCATCTCAAGATCATCGTCGAAGCCTCATCGGCGGTGCCATACGCCGCGTTGTACCAGCAGCGGCTCGACGTCAGGAATGCGCGTGTCGGCATCATTCTGACCGGCGGCAATGTCGACCTGGATAAGCTGCCCTGGTAGTGCGCGCAGAGTTTCAGGCGACGCGCGGCGTGATCTGCTCTTCGACACCTGCGTACACGCGCACGCAATTTCGGCCCGCGTCCTTGGCTGCGTACAGGGCGCCGTCGGCGCGGCGCAGCATGATGCTGATGGTGTCTCGGGTCGGGACCGATGTGGCAACGCCGATGCTCACCGTGATGCGCCGATCACCCAGCCAGCGCGACAGATCGATGCGCATGACGCGTTCGCGCAGCCGCTCGGCAACACTGATCGCCTGGTCGAGATCCGTGGCCGGCAAGACCACGGCGAATTCCTCGCCTCCCAGGCGGCCGAACAGCGCCGGCTCGGCCACCGCCTCACACAGGTTGGCGGTCATCGAGCGCAGTGTTTCGTCGCCGATCATGTGACCGTGGCGATCGTTGATGGACTTGAAATGATCGATATCCATGATGAGGAGCGATGTGGGTGCGACGCTACGGCGCAGCAGTTGCGCCAGCAGCGCCAGTACCGCGCGGCGATTGGGCACGCCGGTGAGCTCGTCGGTCATCGCCAGCGCGCGCAGCCGCAGTGTGCTGCGCCGCTGGTGCACGGCCAGCCACGCCAGCACGGCCAGCAGCAGCCCGGTGAGCACGATCACCGCGGTGCGCAGATTGCTCGCTTTGAGCTGTTGCGACAGCGCTTTTTCGTTGGCGTCGTTCTCGCGCGTCAGCAGCACGTTTTCCTGCTCCCTGGCCGCCGTGTCGAACTCCACCTTCAGCGTCGCAAAGCGCTGATCGAGCTGATTGCGCAGCAACCGCGTTGCCGCGCCCTGCGCGAGCGTGCGGTAATCGAACGCATTGCGCCAGTCGCCGAGGTCGGCGTCCGCCGAGGCGAGTGCATCGTAGGTCGCGGCCAGTTCTCCCACTGAGTCGGCGCGCCGGAATACCGCCAGCGCCTGCTCCAGTACCGCTGCGCTCTCCTTCACTCGTTTGAGCTGATGCAGCGCGATTCCGCGGGCCAGCTCGATCTGCGCCAGCAGTCGCGCATCCGGGGTACGCTGCTGCGCTTCGAGCGCGCGATCGAGCAGCGTCATCGCAGCGGCGGGATCGCCCTGTGCATTGGCGACTGAGGCCAGGCCGCGCATCGCGTAGGCCTGACCGCGCACGTAGTCCAGTGACTTGCTGAGCTCGAGTGAGCCGGCGAAGGCGCTGCGCGCAGCCTCCCATTCCTGCAGGTTCTCGTGCGCACGACCAAGGTTATAAAGCGTCACTGCTTCTTCGCGCTTGAGCGACGCCTTGTGCTGGGCTTCGAGCGCACGCTCGTACAGGTGCACAGCCTCCGAATAGTCGCCCATGCGGTTGTAGATGATGGCGATACTGTCGAGCGCGGATAACGCATGTTGCGGCATGTGTTGCTGCTCAAACAGCGCCTGCGCGCGCCTGAGCTCATTCAGGGCGGCGGCATATTCGCCGCGCAGACCGCGCAGGTAACCGCTCGAATACAGTACTTCCGCCAGCATCTGGTCATCGTGCGCCTGCGAGGCGATCGTGGCCGCCTGCTGGTACAGATCGCGCGCCTGGTCGTTGTCGCCGGCGGTCTCCAGCGTCTCGCCTTGGCAGTTCAGCACGCCGGCGCGCAGCCCCTGGCGGGTCGCCTGCGGCAGCAAGGCGGTCGCGGCCGCAATCTGCCCCTCGGCGGCGCCTCGATCGCGCTCCGAGTAGTAATCGCACAGCAACAGATGCGCCCGGATTTCCAGATCCGGATTCGGATCATGGCGCAGCTGTTCGAGTGCCGATTCGGCCTGGCGTTTGCCGACTTCCGGATCGATGCGGGCGGAGATCGCCGCCTGCTCGATCAAGCCCTCGATCGAGCTGTACTCCGACGAGTGCGCCGATGGCACTCCGGCGCTCAGCAGCCATGAGGCTGCAAGCATCGCAAACGATCCGGCAACGCGAACGCGGTGGCTTGGCAAGCAGACTATTCCGTCATTGGGGGGCAGCGAGTGCGGTCACTATTCTAGAATTTTGCCGCGGTCGCTACCGTGATAAATCGTGTTCTGACGACTGGTGCTCGAAACTGTGACCTGAGTCTTGCAGCAAGCGCGCCGGCGCAGTCCTTAAGGGCCGGCGATGCCTTACGCGGCGGTGACTTAGGAGCCATACCGGACACGCAACCGCAGCACCGTCGCCAGCCCACGGCTCGGCGCCGGCCGTCTAGTAGATATGCACCGTGGCGGCCTCGCCGCTGCGCACGCTGGCGCGGAACATGGCCGGCGTGTTGTAGCCCATCGCTATCGCGCCCTGATGATCGACGGCGATCAGGCCGCCGGCGGCGCCCAGGGCGGACAGCCGCTGGTTGATCGCCTCGCTGACCGCCGCCTGCAGGCTGAAGCCGCCGTAACGAAGCCTGGCAGCGATGTCATAGGCCTGTACGGTACGCAGGAACCACTCGCCGTGACCGGTGGTCGATACGGCGCAGGTCTGATCGTCGGCGTAGGTGCCTGCGCCGATCACCGGCGAATCGCCGACGCGCCCAGGTCGCTTGCCCGCGGTACCCCCGGTGGACGTGGCGGCCGCGAGGTGGCCGCCGTGATCGCGGGCTACCGCGCCCACGGTGCCCAGCGGCGGCTCATCGAGCGCAGCCGCCAGCGCATCCGGTGCTGCGCCAGCCTGCTCCAGCTGCTGTTGCAGTGCTTCGAACTGCAGCCGGCGATCGGGCGTAATGAAATATCCATTGTCAACCAATCTGAATCCGGCCTGCTCGGCGAAGCGCTCGGCACCGGCGCCCACCAGAAACACGTGCGATGAGTCCTCCAGTATCCGGCGCGCCAGCCGCACCGGGTTGCGGACGTGACCGACCTGGGCGACCGCCCCGGCGCGCAGTCCGTTGCCGTCCATGATCGCGGCATCCAGTTCGACCGTGCCATCGCCGGCGAGCACCGCGCCGTGCGCGGCGTTGAACAGCGGGTCGTCTTCCAGTGCCGCGACCGCCGCTTCCACCGCATCCAGTGCGCATCCATCGGCGTCGAGCAGGCGCTGTCCGGCGGCCAGGGCCTGCATCAGGCCCTGCCGATAAGCGGCTTCACGCGCACGAGTGAATGGCACGCGCGGCAGGGCGCCGGCGCCGCCGTGAACGGCCAAGGCGTACATGCGTGCCTAGCGTACGCGAACTGCGCTAGCCTGTGGGGTCTATGAAAACTGATCTGACGCATGCGGCTCCGGGCTGGCAATTCGCCAGCGACAACACCGCCGGCATCTGTCCCGAAGCCTGGGACGCGCTGCAGGCCGCCAACAGCGGCTATGCGCCCAGCTACGGCGCCGACCCCTGGACCGAGCGCGCCAGCGCACTGATTCGGGCGCTGTTCGAGCACGATGCCGCGCAGGTGTTCTTCGTATTCAACGGCACCGCGGCCAATTCGCTGTCGCTGGCGGCGCTGACGCGCAGTTACCAGGCGATTATCTGCCACCAGGTCGCACACGTGCAGACCGACGAGTGCGGTGCGCCGGAGTTCTTCAGCAACGGCGCGAAATTACTGCCGCTGCCCGGCGGCGGCGCGAAGCTGACGGCCGATGGCGTGCGAGAGCTGATCAGCGAGCGCGACGATGTGCATTTTCCCCGGGCGCGGGCCCTGTCGCTGAGCCAACCCACCGAATGGGGCACGCTCTATCAGCCGGCTGAAATTGCCGCGCTCAGCGCGGCGGCGCACGCGCACGGTGTCGCGGTCCACGTCGATGGTGCGCGCTTTGCCAATGCGCTGGCGGCCTTGCCCGGGGTGACGGCGGCGCAGTTGAGTTGGCGCGCCGGGGTGGACGTGCTGTCACTGGGCGGCACCAAGAACGGTCTCAATACCACCGAGGCGGTGGTGTTTTTCGATGCCGCGCTGGCGGCGGAGTTTGACGCCCGGGTCAAACAGGGCGGCCAGCTCGCCTCCAAGATGCGCTTTCAGAGCTGTCAGTGGCAGGGCGTGCTCGAGTCGGGTGCGTGGCTGCGGCACGCGCTGCACGCCAACGCGATGGCGCAACGACTCGGCGCCGCGATCACTGATGGGGTGCAGCTGCGGCTGGCGCGCCCGGTGGAAGTCAACGCGGTGTTCGTCGACATGAACGCGGCGGTTGCCGAGGCCATGTTCGCGATGGGCTGGCACTTCTATACGCTCTCGGGCGGCGGCTATCGATTGATGTGCTCCTGGGCGACCACCGAGGCCGACATCGACGTGTTCACGCGCGACCTGCGGCGAGCGCTCGGCTGACGGCGTCAGAAAAGTCCAACTAAGGCCAGCTTTAGTGCAATCGCAGCGCTGAGCGGCGCGCTATCGTGCGCTGCCATGGCCATCGCGCGCACGCCGGTGGGAATCGTCGGCGGCGGCCCAGCCGGTCTGATCCTCTGTCACTTGCTGCGTCTGCGCGGCATCGAATCGGTGGTGCTCGAAGCGCGCAGCCGCCAATATATCGAACAGCGAGTCCGCGCCGGCGTGCTCGAGCAGGGCACGGTCGGGTTGCTGAGCGATGCCGGTCTGGGCGCACGCATGCAGCGTGAGGGCCTGCAGCATCGCGGCATCCATCTGCGCTTCGGCGGCGTCAGCCACCCGATCGATTTCGCGGCGCTGACCGGCAAGTCGGTGACGGTGTACGGCCAGCAGGAAGTGGTCAGGGACCTGGTGGCAGCGGCACTCTCGGCCGGCACGCGCATCGAATTTGAAGTGACCGCGGTCGTTCTCGATCAGCTCAGCAGCACGCAACCGCTGATCCGCTATCGCGACCAGCGCGGCGAGCCGCAGCAGTTGCAATGCGACTTCATCGCCGGCTGCGATGGTTTTCATGGTATCTGCCGGGCTGCGATTCCCGCCGCTGCGCTGCGCTACTACGAGCGCGAGTATCCCTTCGGATGGCTTGGCATCCTGGCGCACGCGCCGCCGCTGGCGGATGAGCTGATCTACACCCATCATGAGCGCGGCTTTGCGCTCTTCAGCATGCGTTCGCCGCAGATCGCACGCCACTACCTGCAGTGCCCGCCGGACGAGAACCTGGCCGAATGGCCGGACGAGCGCATCTGGCAGGAACTGGAGCGCCGGCTGGAAGGCGCGGACAGCCTGGTGCTGCCGCGCGGCGATATATTTCAGAAGGGCGTGACGCCGATGCGCAGTTTCGTGACCGAGCCGATGCAGTACGGCCGGCTGTTTCTCGCCGGCGATGCCGCGCATATCGTGCCGCCTACCGGCGCCAAGGGCATGAACCTGGCCGCGTCCGATGTGCGTTCACTGGCGCTGGCGCTGGCGGAATTCTATGACTCGGGCAGCATGCGGCGACTTGAGCGCTATTCCGAATCGTGCCTGCGGCGGATCTGGCAGGCGCAGCGTTTTTCGTGGTGGATGACCTCGATGCTGCATCGATTCGAGCACCACGGCGAATTCGATCGCCGCGTGCAACTGGCTGAACTCGATTACGTGACCGGCTCGCGCGTCGCCTCGGCCGCGTTGGCCGAGAACTACGTCGGCCTGCCGTACCAGGACTAGAGCCGCAGTGACGGATCGATCTCGGCCTTCCAGGCCAGCAGGCCGCCTTCGAGCTGCCATGCTTCGCTCACCCCCATGCGGCTGGCGAGCGCGCAGGCGCGCTGACTGCGCACGCCGCTGCGGCACATGAAAATGACCGTGCCCGCATGCGGCAGCTGCCGGCTGTGCTGCTCGATGCTGCCGACCGGGATGTTGATCGCGCGCGGCAGATGCGAGGCGGCGAATTCCTCAGGCTCGCGCACATCGATCAGGCTGATGGGCTGACCGCTCGCCTTGATGCGCTGTGCCAGCTGGGCGGCGGAAATGGAACGCACCTGGCGCAGCTCATCCACGGTGCAGAAGCCCTCGGGATCCTGCGGCGCGCTGATGCTCGGATGCTCGCCGCACACGGCGCAATCCACACGGCGCGTGAAGCGCAGTTCCTGAAAGCGCATTTCCAGCGCATCGTAGGTCAACAGCCGGCCGATCAGCGGCTCGCCGATGCCGACCACGAGTTTGATCGCTTCGGTAGCCTGGATCGCGCCCAGCACGCCGGGCACAACGCCCAGCACGCCGGCCTCGGCACAGTTGGCAGCAACGCCCTCGGCTACCTCGGGAAACAGGCAGCGATAACACGGCCCCCGGCCCGGCACGTAGGTCATGGCCTGGCCTTCGAAGCGGTGAATCGCGGCCGACACCAGCGACTTGCGATAGATCACGCAGGCATCGTTGACCAGATAGCGCGTCGCGATGCGATCGCTGCCGTCGACGATGACATCGTAGTTCTCGAATATGCCCTGCACGTTGGCCGCACACAGTTCGGTCTGATGTGCCTGCACATGCAGCTCCGGGTTGAGCGCTGCCAGACGCATGCGGGCAAGTTCGGC
>Ga0209006_10000727_pt1 | contig 30618 bp, 29 predicted proteins | sample JacPin_JW_Ref_O2_FD_188567 | JGI IMG/M metagenome (GOLD analysis project Ga0209006, IMG submission 188567) | Forest soil microbial communities from Algoma, Ontario, Canada - Jack Pine, Ontario site 1_JW_Ref_O2 (SPAdes) (version 2) | ecosystem: Environmental > Terrestrial > Soil > Boreal...
GTCGAACTTGGACTTGGTGACCGAGTCGTTGACGTTGATCGCCGGGAACAGCAGCTCGCCCGCCTCGACCATCTCGTACAGGCGGTGCACGCCGGTGGTCGTCTCCTCGGTGACGCCTTTGATGCCTTCGCCGATCTGAGTCCAGCGCTGCGGGTCCTCCTCCAGCGAGCGCGTGAGCACGGACAGGATCACCTGGTACTCCTCGGAGTCGGCGTCGGTGGGCGCCGGCACGACACCCTCCAACTCGTACTCGGTGCCCTTGTGCACGAGCAGCGTTGCGTCGCCGCCATCGTCGAGGATCATGTTCGGGCCCCGTTCGCCATCCGGACCAGGCTCCGGCCAGTTCAACACCTGCTCGGTGCACCACCAGTACTCCTCGAGCGTCTCGCCCTTCCACGCATACACCGGCACGCCCTGCGGATCCTCCGGGGTTCCATCCGGGCCGACCGCGATTGCCGCGGCCGCGTGGTCCTGGGTGGAGAAGATGTTGCAGCTGCACCAGCGAACCTCTGCACCCAGGGCGGTGAGCGTCTCGATCAGCACGGCCGTCTGGATCGTCATGTGCAGCGAGCCGGTGATCCGCGCACCCTTCAAGGGCTGCGCGTCGGCGTACTCGGCGCGAATCGACATCAGGCCTGGCATCTCGTGCTCGGCGAGCGTGATCTCCTTGCGGCCGAACTCCGCGAGCGAAAGGTCAGCGACCTTGAAATCGGCGCTGAGAGCGGCGGTGGGGCTGATTGCTGACATGACGAGTTCTCCTATCGGTCATGTGAGCGCCCTTGCTACAGAGACAGGCCGAGCGTGGCGGATTACACAACCCGTCGCAGCGCTCCTCGGCCGTCCCGGACGGTATCACACAGGTATCGGCCGTCTGGAGGCCTCAGCGCTCGGCGAGCGCCGACTTCAGCTCGTCGAGAATTTTCACCGGTCCTGGGTCGACCCCCCGCAGGGTCGCGAGGTAGATCGACACGAGATCGCCCAGCAGCACGAGCGAGATCACCCGCTCGATCGCCGTCTCCCCGCGCGTCTCCAGGTGAAAGCTGGCGGCGGCGTTGCCCGCGATCAGCCGCTCGGTCAGCTCCATGCGCTCCTTGACCCGTGGGTGGGCGTCGGAGTCATCCAGGAACACTGCCGAGAAGCGTCCGAGCTCCGGCGCTCCCTCCCAGCCGACCAGCTCGTTGTGATCGAGCTCGGGAAGCTCGCTGAAGAAGGCCGGCTGCTTGGCGTTCTCGTTGAACTGCGTCTTCCAGCGGTAGGCGATCGGGGTCGTCAGACCGGCGCCGGCGATCACGGGGATCGTGCCGTGCAGGCCGCGCGCGAGCTCCTTGGCAAGTGAGTCCTCCGGCGCATCCGGGCCCCATTCGGCGACCAGCTGCTCGGTGTGCGAAGCGGCGACGTCGATCTCCGAGGTCAGTCGCGACCCGGCCCCACACAGCGCCGCGACCTCGAGCGCGGCGACAATCATGTACGCGACGGCCGCGCGAGGCTGAAAGCCGCCGGGAATCGGTATCACCGGCACGCCATCGGCGCGCGCCATCTCCGCCAAGCGACCGCCCGTGGTCACGACCGTGCGCTTGGCGCCGAGCGCCCCAGCCGACTCGTAGCAGGCGAGCGTCTCCTCGGTCTCACCCGAGTAGCTCGCGCAAAGCACCATCGTGTCGGGCGTCGTCCACGTGGGCAGCCCGTAGGCGCGCGTCACGAAAATCGGTCGCGAGACGTGGTCCCCGAGCGCGGCGCGCGCCAGCGCACCGCCGATCGCCGAGCCACCCATCCCGGCCACGACCAGCCCGGCCGTCGTGTCCCAGTCCTGCATGATCGCCGACTCCACCCGCCACAACGCGTCGCGCAGGTGTTCGGGCAGAGCCAGCACGTCGCCCAGCTGGTCAGACGGGTCGACCTGGGCGATGGCCGCTCGGGAGAGCTCCTCCGCCGTGGGTGCTGCGGTCGCGCCGCCGTCGCTCATCTGCTGTTCGCCTCCTGTGGGACCGTGGGAAATTGGGCCATCAACTGCGGAAGTCTTCGTTTTCCTGGCAAGCCGCGAGCCAGGAGCCTAGAACTGAATTGCGCCGTCCGGCAACTCGACACCAGGGAAGATACGCGCCCCGCGGGTGATCACGTTGTGCGCCCCCAGCTTCACGCCGTCGCCGAGCACCGCCGCACCGCCGATGCGAGTGCCCGCGCCCACCTCGCAACCGGCGCCGATGATGCAGTCGCGAAGCTCGCACCCGTCGCCGATCCGGGTGCCCTCGAGCACCACAGCGCGCTCGACGCTGGCCCCGGCGCCCACCCAGACGTCCTCGGCCAGGACGGCCAGGCTGCCCACGTGGGCCCCCTCTCCGACGCGCACGCCCCGCTCGAGCAGTCCCGGGGGGATCACACGTCCGCGCACCTGCGCGGTGTCCTCGACGGCCAGCCAGTCACTGCCGAGACGCTCGAGCACGGCCGTGCGAACGTTGCCCTCGAGGATGTCAAACGTGCCTTGCAGGTAGCGCTCGGGCGTGCCGATGTCCAGCCAGTAGCCGTCCGCCACGTATCCGTAGAGCCCGTTGCCCACCAGCCGCGGCCACACCTCGCGCTCGATCGAGACGTTGCGGTCGGGTGGGATCAGCTCCAGGATCTCGCGCTCGAGAACGTACGCGCCGGCGCTGATCAGGTTGCCCGCGAAGCTCTCCGAGCTGGGCTTCTCGAGGAACGACCGCACCGATTGGTCCTCCTCGAGGATCACCAGACCGTAGGCGCTGGGATCCTCGACAGGCACGAGCGCCAGCGTGCCCGTCGCACCTGTGGCCTCGTGCTGGGCGATCTGAGCGCCCAGGTCGATGTCCGTGAGCACGTCGCCGTTCAGCATCAGGAAGCGCTCGTCGAGCATCGGCTCCGCCAGCTTCAGCGCACCGGCGGTGCCGCGCGGGTCGGGCTCCTCCACGTAGCGCAGGCGCACGCCGAGGCGCGAGCCATCGCCGAGCACAGCGCGTACGCCGTCCGCGAGAAAGCCACAGGAGACGATCACATCGTCGATCCCGTGGCCGCGCAGCCACTCGAGCATGAACGCGATGAACGGCCGGTCCACAAGCCGCACGACGGGCTTGGGCACGTTCGAGGTGAGCGGGCGCAGGCGCGTCCCCTGCCCCCCCACCAGGATCACCGCCTGGATGCTCTCACCGCCGTCCGATGCCCTCGTAGAGGAGACCGGCGGCGCGGATCGTCGCGGGGTCCAGCGCATTGCGCCCATCTACGACCAGCGCCCCGCTCATCGCCTGCGCTGCAAGCTTCCAGTCGAGCTCCAGGCACTCGCGCCACTCGGTGACGAGCACAACCGCGTCGGCGCCTTCGACCGCGCCGAGCGGCGAGTCGGCGAAGCTGATGCCCCTGACGAGTGCGCGGGCCTGCTCCTCGGCAACGGGGTCGAAGGCCACGACCGACGCGCCGTCGGCCTGCAGGCGCGCGGAGAGAACCAGCGAGGAGGCCTCGCGCATATCGTCGGTGTTCGGCTTGAAGGCCAGGCCGAGAAGCGCCACGCGCTTGCCCGCCAGCCCGCCGAGGTGCTTGTGCAGCTTGCCGATCACACGGCGCTTCTGCAGATCGTTGACCTCGATCACGGCGGTCAGCAGCTGGAAGTGGTAGCCGGAGTTGCCGGCCAGCTGCTTCAGCGCATCGACATCCTTGGGAAAGCAGCTGCCGCCGAAGCCGATCCCCGCCTGCAGGAACTTGGAGCCGATGCGATCGTCCAGTCCCATCCCGCGCGCAACCTCCACCACGTCGGCACCCGTCTCCTCGCAGACGTTTGCGATCTCGTTGATGAACGAGATCTTCGTCGCCAGGAAGGCGTTGGAGGCGAGCTTGACCATCTCCGCGCTGGCGATGTCGGTGCGCACCAGCGGCGCGTTCAGCGGCGCGTAGAGCTCGACGACCGCGTCGCCCGCCCAACCGTCATCGGCGCCGACCACGACGCGGTCCGGGTGCAGGAAGTCCTCCACGGCGGAGCCCTCCTTCAGGAACTCCGGGCAGGAGACGTACCCAAGCCCGTCCTTCTTCTGCTCGCCGAACACGCGCATCAGCGACGCTCCCGTTCCACACGGCACGGTGGACTTCATCACGAGCGCGTGCTCCTTGGACGCCGGGATCGCGTTGACCACAGCGTGCACCGCTGAGAGATCCGCGTCGCCCGAATAGGTCGGGGGCGTGCCGACCGCCACGAACAGCAGACGCGCGTGCTCCAGCGCATCGGCCAGCTCGGTTGAGAAGTGCATGCGCGAGGCGTTGCGCGCCAGCAGCTCCGCCAGCCCCGGCTCGTAGATCGGGACCTCACCGCGGCGCAGACGCTCGATCTTCGCCTCGTCTATATCCACGCACCAAACCTCGCCGCCAAGCTCCGCAAAGCCGGCAGCCGTTACGAGGCCTACATAGCCGGTGCCGATCACTCCAATGGGCTCGGGGTTGGTGCTCATGCGAAGCGGGAAGGCTAGTAGGTGTGGCCGGCGCGAGGCGTCGTGAGTACCGCGGCCGGCCCTACTGCCCTACTGCCCGACAGCCAGGAACGCTTCGTAGCGCTTGGCGTCGCGCAGGGCCCGCGCGCGCTCCTCGCTGTCCTCCGGTGCACGCTCGACGGTCTCGCGCGCTTCGGAAAGCTTCGTTTCGAACGTCGAGCGATCGATCTTCTCGGGCGCGATCGCCTCCTCGACGAGCACCAGTACCCGATTTTGCGCGAACTGCAGATAGCCCTCGGCCTGCGCGAAACGCACGATCTCACCCTCGGAGCGATAGAGGCGCAACTCAGTTGGCTCCAGACGCGCGAGCAACGGCTCGTGGTTGGCGAGAATCGCGATCGAGCCGACCGTGGTGAAGGTGGAGAGCATTTCGATCTCCTCCGAGAACACCTCGCCCTCGGGCGTCAGCACTTCCGCTGGGAACTTGGAGTGCGCCATTATTTCTTGGCCGCCTCCACTACCTCGTCGATCGTGCCCTTCAGGAAGAAGGCACTCTCGGGGACCTCATCGTGCTTGCCGTCGAGGATCTCCTCGAAGCCCCTGATCGTCTCGGCGATCGGCACGTAGGAGCCGGGTGTACCGGTGAACTGCTCGGCGACGAAGAACGGCTGGGAGAGGAAGCGCTCGATGCGCCGCGCCCGCTGCACCGTGAGCTTGTCCTCGTCGGAGAGCTCGTCGATGCCGAGGATCGCGATGATGTCCTGGAGCTCCTTGTAGCGCTGTAGGACCTCCTTGACGCGGTTGGCCACGCGGAAGTGGTCATCGCCGAGGATGTCCGCCTTGAGGATCGTCGATGTCGAGTCGAGCGGGTCGACCGCCGGGTAGATGCCTTTTTCGGAGATCGACCGCGACAGCGCGGTCGTGGCGTTGAGGTGGGCGAACACCGACGCCGGAGCCGGGTCGGTGTAGTCGTCGGCCGGCACATAGATCGCCTGGATCGACGTCACCGAACCGCGCTTGGTGGAGGTGATCCGCTCCTGCAGCTGGCCCATCTCGGTCTCCAGCGTCGGCTGGTAGCCGACCTGCGAGGGCATGCGCCCGAGCAGCGCCGAGACCTCGGAGCCGGCCTGGACGAAGCGGAAGATGTTGTCGATGAACAGCAGCACGTCCTGGCCCTGGTCGCGGAAGTATTCGGCCATCGTCAGACCGGACAGCGCGACGCGCATGCGCGCTCCCGGAGGCTCGTTCATCTGACCGAACACGAGCATCGTCTTGTCGAGGACGCCCGACTCCTTCATCTCCAGCCACAGGTCGTTGCCCTCGCGGGAGCGCTCGCCCACGCCACAGAACGCAGACAGACCGCCGTGCTCCTTGGCGAGGTTGTGGATGAGCTCCTGGATCAGCACGGTCTTGCCGACGCCTGCGCCGCCGAACAGCCCGACCTTGCCGCCCTTGGCGTACGGAGCGAGCAGGTCGATGACCTTGATCCCAGTCTCGAACATCTCGGTGGTGGGCGTCAGGTCCTCCGCACGGGGAGCTTCCTGGTGGATGCCGCGGCGCTCGACGTCCGCCGGCATTGGCTCTCCCAGGTCGATCGGCTCGCCGAGCAGGTTGAAGATGCGCCCGAGGGTGACCTCGCCCACGGGAACCATGATCGGAGCGCCCGTGTCGAGCACCTCGGTTCCTCGCGACAGGCCGTCGGTCGTGTCCATCGCCACCGCGCGCACGCGGTCGTCGCCGAGGTGCTGCTGGACCTCGCACACGAGCAGATCCTCCTCAGCGCCGGCGCTGATCCCGGGAGCCTCCTCCTCGCGGTTGGCGGCGGAGCGGACGATCGTGATCGCGTGGTTGATCTCCGGCAGGCGATCGGGGAAGACGGCCTCGATCACGACGCCCTGAATCTCCTCGATGCGACCGACGTTGCGCTCGGCAGGCGCGCCGTTGGCGCCGGCGGCGGTGGTTGTTGGCTCTGTGACGATGCTGGCCTCCATTGTTCTCTGACTCTCCTGTCTATCCGTTCAAGTTCTCTTTGATGATGGCAGTGCCGGTCGGGTCTCTCGGATCTAGCTGAGGCCCTCCGCTCCGGCTACTACCTCCATGATCTCCTGCGTGATCTCGGCCTGGCGTGCGCGGTTCATCTGCAGCGTGTAATCGGTGATGATTTCGCCGGCGTTCTCCGATGCGCTGCGCATGGCCGTCATCTGCGCCCCGAAGAACCCGGCGGCGGACTCGACGAGCGCACGATAGATCGAGATCTCGATGTAATCCGGCACCAGGCGCCGCAGGATCGTCTCCGGGTCGGGCTCGTAGTCGACGGGCGTGCGTACGGCATCCCCATCAGCCGTGGACTGGCCGTCATCCGCACCGAGAGCCTCGCCTGACAGCGGCAGCAGCGTCTGGCGCGTGACCGTCTGGGTGAGCGGCGAGACGTATGAGTTGTAGAGCATCTCCACGCGGTCGACGCGATCGTCGAGATAGGCCTGGATCAGGTCGTCGGCGATCGTGCGCGCATCCGCGTATGCGGGCCTGTCGGCGAAACCGGTGTAGGCGCCCTCGAGCGTGTGCCCGCGGAAGGACACCGAGGAGACGCCGCGGCGTCCAGTCGCATACCAGCTGCTGCTGAGCCCCTGCTCGGACATCTCGCCGGACAGGCGCACGCCGGCACGGATGATCTGTGAGTTGAAGCCGCCGGCGAGGCCGCGGTCGCCGGTGACCAGCAATAGCCCGACGGTCGACTCAGACTCGTGCTCGCGCAGAAGCGGCACACGAGCAGCCTCTGCGCCGGCGGCCTGAGCCGCCTGGCGGGTCATGCGCGCGAGCGCGTCCGCGTAGGGACGCAGCGCCTCGATCCGCTGCTCAGCGCGACGCAGGCGTGCCGCGGCGACCATCTCCATGGCGCGGGTGATCTTCTGGATGTTCTTGACCGACGCGATCTTGTTCTTGACGTCGCGTTGAGATGCCATGGCGGTTTACGGCAGCCGGCGCTAGGCCGGCTGCGCCTCCTTCTCGCGCTCGTCCTCGGCCTGCGCCTCGCGCGAGCTGCTGCTCGGAAGCGCATCGTCGTCGAACGGCTGGCCTTCCTCGTCGAGGTCGTAGCCGAAGTCCTCGGCGAACGTGTCGAGGATCTCGCGCAGCTTGCCCTGCACATCGTCGGACCAGTCGCCGCCGCGGATCTGCTCACGCAGCTCGCCGTGCTGGGAGTGCATGCGTTCGGTGGCCTCGAGTAGGAACGCGGGAACGCGGTCGACCTTCAGCCGGTCCAGGTAGCCGTTCGTGGCGGCGTAGATCTGCACCGTCTGATCCTCTACCGGCAGCGGCGCGCGCTCATGCTGGTTGAGCGTTGCCACGAGGCGCTCGCCTCGAGCCAGCGTGCGCTGCGTGTCGGCGTCGAGGTCTGAGCCGAACTGGGCGAAGGCCTCCAGGTCGCGGTACTGCGAGAGCTCGAGCTTGATCCGCCCCGCGACTTTCTTCATCGGGCCAATCTGCGCGTTTCCACCAACACGCGAGACCGAGATGCCGACGTTGATCGCAGGGCGCACGCCCGAGTTGAACAGTTTCGACTCGAGGAATATCTGCCCGTCGGTGATCGAGATCACGTTCGTCGGGATGTACGCGGAGACGTCGCCCGCCTGCGTCTCGATCACCGGAAGCGCCGTCAGCGAGCCGCCGCCGAGATCGTCGTTGAGCTTGACCGCACGCTCGAGCAGACGCGAATGCAGGTAGAAGACGTCGCCAGGGTAGGCCTCGCGCCCCGGCGGGCGGCGCAGCAGCAGCGACATCTGGCGGTAGGCGTAAGCGTGCTTGGTCAGATCGTCATAGACGCAGAGCGCGTGCTGCCCTTTGTAGAGGAAGTGCTCGCCCATCGCACAGCCGGCGTAGGGGGCCATGAACTTGATCGGAGCCGCCTCGTCGGCGGGCGCCGCGACGATGATCGTGCGCTCCATCGCGCCGTATTCCTCGAGCGTCTGCGCGAGCGCCACGACAGTCGCCATGCGCTGCCCGATGGCCACGTAAACGGACACGACGCCGGTGTCCTTGTTGTTGATGATCGCGTCGATCGCGATCGCCGTCTTGCCCGTCTGACGGTCGCCGATGATCAGCTCGCGCTGACCGCGGCCGATCGGGATCATCGCGTCGATCGCCTTCAGGCCTGTCTGCATCGGTTCCGTGACGGGTTGGCGTTGGACGACGCCGGGCGCCTTGAACTCAGCCGGCCGCGTCTCCGTGACTTCGATCGCGCCCTTGCCGTCCAGCGGACGCCCGAGCGGGTCGACGATGCGACCGAGCAGCTGCTCGCCGACGGGAATCTCCAGCAGCGAGCCCGTGCGCTTTACGGTGTCGCCCTCGGAGATGCGCTCCCACTCGCCGAACAGCACGGCGCCGACGTTGTCGGACTCGAGGTTCAGCGCGAGTCCCGTGACGCCGTGGGGCAGCTCGAGCATCTCGAAGGACATGCAGTTCTCCAGGCCGTGAAGGCGTGCGATGCCGTCGGCGACCGACAGCACTGTGCCCACCTCGGTCAGCTCGGCCGTGCCGCTGTCGAGTCCCTCGATGCGGCTCTTGAGGATGTTCGTGATCTCGTCGGGGTTGATCTGCATCAAGAAGCTCCTTGGGCAACGTGCCTGCGCAGCTGCTCCAGTCGGTTTCGAATAGAGGCATCGAGGATCGAGTTTCCGACCCTGATGATGATGCCCCCGAGGATGTCCGGGTCCACGCGTGCGGCCAGCGTGACCTTGCGTCCGGCGCGTTCGCCGATCGTCTTGCCGAGGCTTTCGGTGGTGGCGTCGTCGAGCGCGATCGCACTTGTGATCTGTACCGGCAGCGTCCTGTTCTCCTCATCCCACAGACGCTCGTACTCGTGGCGGATGCGGAAGATGACGGGCATACGGTGGTTTTCGATCAACAGCGCGAGGAAGTTGATGAAGATCTCATCGGCGCCGTCGAGCAGCGTGCCCAGCGCATCGCGCTTCTCCTGGGTGGAGAAATAGGGTGAGAAGAAGAAGACGGCGAGCTCGCGGTGCTGGTCGAGGGCGTCCGCGAACTGGCCGAGCTGCTCACGCAGCTCGTCGAGCTTCCCCTGTTCCTGGGCGACCTGAAACAGCGAACGGCCATAGACCTGGGCCAGCTCCTCCACTAGTTGTTCGCCCCCGAGGAGAGGCTGGAGAAGTCCATCTCGCCCAATGCCTCCTCGACCAGACGACGCTGGTCGGCGTCATCGAGCGTCTTGCGCACGACCTTCTCAGTGGCCATGATCGTCAGATCTGCGACCTCCCTGCGGATGTCGTCGAGCGCACGCTTGGTCGCGGCCTCGATGTCACGCTCCGCGCGCTTGGAGGCCTCGGCGAGGATCTCCTGGGCGCGATCACGGGCCTCGTGCTCGTGCGTGTCAGCCGTCTGGCGCGCGCGCTGCACGATCTCCTCCGATTGAGCCCTGGCCTCCTTCAGTCGCTCGCGGTATTCCTCAAGCAGCTTGTCGGCATCCTGGCGCAGCTCCGCGGCGGCGTCGATGTCGCCTTCGATCGTCTTCGCGCGCTTGTCCAGGGCTTCACCGATCAGCGGGAACACCCACTTGCGCAGGATGAACAGCGAGATCAGGAACACGACGATCGTCCAGACCATGAGCCCCACGTTGGGGGAGATCAGGAACGAGCCGCTGGAGGCGAGTGGGATGGTGGTCGCAGGGAGCATTCTGGCCTACAGGAAGAAGGCGATGAAGCCGCCTACGAGGCCGTAGAAGAAGCACGCCTCGGTGAGCGCAAAGCCGAGCCACTGATCGCGCTCCACCTCGGCGCGCAGCTCGGGCTGGCGAGTCTTGGCTTGGATCGAAGCGTTGAACACCGCTCCGATGCCCGCCCCGGCTCCAGCGGCGCCGCCACCGGCGCCGACGCCGAGCGCGATCGCACGACCGGCATCCTGGCTCTGCTTGATGATCGGTTCGACGGTCAGGATCAGTGGGTGAATCACACTGAAAAGATGGAGAAACGGCATTGCTCGATAGCTCCCTTGTTTTGTTAGTGGCTTTCGACCGCTCCGCCGAGATAGATGGCGGTCAAGATGGAAAAGATGAAGGCTTGCAGGCCTGCGATCAGCACGGCCTCGAACAGGTAGATCGCGATCCCGAACGGCAGCAGCAGCCATTGGACCCACTGATCCCCGACGAGCACACCCAGCTCGCCGCCCATGAACGCGATCAGCATGTGACCGGCGAGCAGGTTCGCCCACAGTCGCACCGTCAGCGAGATTAGGCGCAGGAAGTTGGAGAGGATCTCGATCGGGAAGATCAGGCCCACGATCGGGCCTTTGATGCCGCCCGGCATCAGGCTTTTGATGTATCCAATCGGGCCGTGGTGCCTGACCCCCTCGTAGGTGAACAGGACGAACACGCCGAGCGCGAGGATCAGGGGAAAGGCGACGTTCGTGTCTGCCGCGAAGATCTGGAACGACGGGATGCTGGCACCGAACAGGTTGAACGTCTCGCCGCTGTCGACCGGCAGCGGGATGTAGCCGATCAGGTTCGTGACGAGGATGAACACGAAGATCGTGGCGATCAACGGGAAGTACTTGCGTTGCATGTCGTCGTCGAGGTTTTCCTTCGACATGCCGCGGGTGAAGTTGTAGAACATCTCGACCGCCACCTGGAGGCGACCGGGACGCTGCTGCAGGCGCCTGGAGATGTAAGTCATCACGCCGATCGTGAGGGCGGCTGCGATCAGCAGATACAGCACACCCTTGTTGAACGCGATCGGGCCGAGCTTGAACCAGGTGTCGAGTTTGAACTCGTTGGTCGGGGAGAAGACGCCGCTGATGACGGACGGCGCCTTGTGCGACTTGAAGCCGAACAGGATGATGAACAGGACGATCCCGCCGATCCACGCTCCCAGGAGCGAGTAGAGGATCTTTTTTCCCTGGCTCATCCCCTGGCGGGAAGAGGGCGCTCCTGCAGGCGGAGCTGCTGAGACGGCGCTCATCGCTGAGGCGCTCCTTGCGGTCGACCGCTGACAAGGCGCATCGCGAATGCGATCGAGTAGGCACAGAAGATCAGCAGCGCCGCAGCCAAGCCGTCGCGGCGTCCGCCGATCACGGCGGCGAGCACGATCGCTCCGGCGAGGAGCCAGATGCGCCCGAACCCATCGACCAGATTCAGGCCGAAGCGGGCATCGTCCCCCTGACCGGCAATCCAGCGCTGGCCGGCGCCGGCGAGCCCACGCTGGACCAGCCAAGCGGCGGCGCTCACGACCACTCCCACGACAGGGGCTCCAAGCACCAGCGCAACGGGCACGGCGATGACGACGAGCACGACGTCGAGGTAGCGGAGGATCACAGTCGAGCGCCGGGGCAGGACAGCACCCGCGCCTGCCCCGGGGGAGGATCCGTGAGGGGGGGTCTGGGTGGCCATTTCGAGATCCCGGAGGATCACCGTCGAGCACTTCCGGGGGGAGCCGGACCGTCGGAGTGTGCGGGGTCGAGCCGGTCTCCCGGCGCAGCGCCGGGCAGGCGTATGGGATCCCCCGTGACGTCGTCGTCTGGCATGTAAGTGGAGCCACCCTACAGACGAGAAATTCCTCGCGCTCTGCAGCGGCGAAGCCGTCGAAGTGTCCCTCAACAGTCTGCGGCGGCGGAGCTAGTCTAGCTGATCTCGGACTTCGTAACAACTTTGTGACATGCCGTACACAGGTGGTTCGGACCTTGCGAACAGCGACGGTCGCCGAATCGTGCGAAACGGGGGCCGCCGCAGCCGGCCGCCCAGCAGCCGCACGATCAGCACCGATACCAAGATCGTCACCAGCCCGCCGAGCACGTCGCATACGAAGTGGTTCCCTGTGGAGAGCACCGCGAACGCCGTGACGAAGGGGTAGATCACAGCAAGCGCTCGCAGCCACCGGCGTGAGGCGATCTTCCAGACGACGATCGTGCACCAGACCGCCCAGGCGATGTGCAGTGAGGGCATCGCCGCTAGCTGATTGGCCTGTGAGGCCAGCGCCCCGGTATGCCAGGAGCCGATCGCATGTGTCGCGGCGACCACATCCGTGAACCCGGCGAGCATCCGCGGCGGGGCCACCGGGAACTGCCAGAAGACGATGAACGCGAGCACGTTGGCCAGCACGAGCGTGTTGCGCAGCGGCCGGTAGATGTCGGCGCGCCGCCACCATATGTATCCGAGCAGCCCGAGCGTGACGACGAAGTGGGCGTTGTCGTAGTAGTCGGAGACCAGCAGGCCGATCGTGTGGTGCCCGGCGAGCCAGTGATCGAGGCTGCGCTCGGGGTCGATGTGCAGCGTCTGCTCGAAGCGAAGGATGTCCTGCGCGTGTGCGAGCGCTGCGTGCAGCCGCAGCGGCGCCAGGTTCGTGATCGCGTCGTAGATCCAGCACAGCCACGCGATCGCGAGCGCCTCGAGCCACCAGCGCGTGCGCTTGTGGACCTGCGACGCGGCTGTCGGCGCGCCGAGGATCGAGGTGGGGGTGCCTGCGTCGATCGGTGCGACCGTGGACAAGCAGTCGATGTTATCCGCAGCCGCAGCGGCCACAGGCGTGCGCGAACCGGGCCGCAAACCGGCGTGTTTAGAGCGCCACGGACTCCAGCCCGCGCTCGGCGAGCGTCTCGAGGACGCTGGGCAGCGCGGCGACCGTCCGCCTCCACGAGTCCGCGACGGAGTAGTCGTCGGCGTCGTGCAGCAGCAGCACCGCGCCCGCGTCGGCGCCCTCGGTGACTCGTGCGGCAATCGAGGCTGGGGTTGCGCGAGCCTCCCAGTCGCGACCCCAGTGGCTCCACAGCAACGTACGCCAGCCATGCCGACGGGCGATCCGAAGCGCGGATGCGTTCAGGACACCATAAGGCGGACGGTAGAGCTGTGGCTCACGTCCGCTGTGCTCTGCGATGCTCGCCTGAGCCCTGGCGATGTCCTCGCGCACCTGCCCCGGAGTCAGACGCAGGAGGTTGCGGTGTCGGTGGCAGTGCAGCCCGATGTCGTGGCCCGCGTCGACGATCTCGCGGACGATGCCCGGGTTCTTGAGCACCTGCTCGCCGACGAGGAAGAACGTGGCGTGAGCGCCCTCGCGCTCGAGGATCTCGAGCACCGCCGGGGTTCCCTGAGCGTGCGGGCCGTCATCGAAGCTCAAGCCGTAGCCACGCCCACTGGCGGTGCGGTCCTCTACGCCCAGTGGCGCACGCAGCGGCGCCCACGCCCCGGCCAGTCCGGGGAGCAGGTAGCCGACCACGACGCCGGCGCTCAGCGCGCCCACGATCTGAGCTGCCGGGGTGCGATGATCGGGGATGGACATGGTCGATCTGGTGCTGGGAATCGGGGCGGCAGTCGGGGCGTCGACTCTCTACAGCCTAGGGATCGCCCTGCAGGCGCTGGATGCCAGGGAGGCGCCACACGAGGAGCACCTGCGCATCGCGCTGGTTGCGGGACTGGTCAAGCGCGCCCGTTGGCTGCTCGGCACCGGCCTCTCGATTCTCGGCTGGCCGCTGCAGGTGCTCGCGCTGCTGCTCGCGCCCCTGGTGGTCGTGCAGCCCGCGCTCGCCGCGGGCCTGCTGGTGCTGCTGCTCATCGGAGAGCGCATGCTCGGGGAGCACGCTGGGCGCTACGAGCACATCGCGATGTCGGCGATCGTGCTCGGCGTCCTCGGCGCTGCCCTGACTGCGCCGCCGCGCGACACGCATCACTCGCGCGAGGCGCTGACGATCACGATCGTGCTCGTGGCGCTCGCGTTGGCCAGCGTGCTCCCATACCTGCTGCGCGCGCTTGGGCGCCCGCGCGCGGTCGTGACGATGGTCGGCGCCGGGCTGGCATTCGGCTGGAGTGGCGTGGCGACGAAGCTCGCATCCGATGACCTCGCGAGCCACCATCTCCTGATCGCGGCTGCATGGGGGCTTTCGACCGCCGCCGCCTCGGCAGTGGGGGTGCTCAGCGAGTCAAGCGCGCTTCAGTCACGCCCCGCGATCCAGGTCGCGCCGGTCGTGTTCGTGACTCAGACGGTCGTGCCCGTCGTGCTCGCGCCGCTGCTGCTGGGCGAGCGCTTCAGCGATACGCCGCTCGGCGGCGTCCCGCTGATCGTGTCGTTGCTCGTGCTGGTCGTGGGGGCGGCGATGCTCGCCCGCTCCCCTTTGCTGACCACCCTGATGGGGGGTGCCCCGCTGATGGAAGGCGAGCGGGTCAACCAGGCGAGCGGCTCGGTGCCGAGCCCCGAGGAGCGCAGCCAGGAGACGATCCGTTCCAGCCCCTCGACCGAGGCGGGCGAGCCGGAGAGTTCGACCACGACCACATCCCCCGCTCGCATTGGCCGGTGAGGCAGCCGGCTGTCGGCGTGCAGCCGTGCAGCCCCCTTGATCGGGGTCGCTCCATCGGTGCGCGCGAGCACGAGCTGGCCCATGGACAGGCCTCCCAGCGGCTGCAGGTAGTAGAAGTGATGGTGCAGGCCGAGCGCCCTGGCCTGTGAGCGAAGCATCCCGCGCGTGCGCTCCCAGCGCAGCGGTGCCGAGCCGGGGACTTCGGGAGTGAATTCGTCGCTCAGCATGCGCAGCCTGGCGATCCTGGCGGCGTGCGGCACCCCGGAGTCGTCGGCGAAGGAGGCATGGATACCGCGCGCCGCCAGCTCGGCCGCCAGCTGCGGGATCTGCGCATCAGGTGCATGGATGATGAGACCGACATCTCGCTGCTCGGTGCTGACACGAACCAGCGGATGCACGTGCAGGAACTTGGCAGCCACCGCCGTGACCTCGTCCGTGGACATCATCCACGAGCCCAGGCCGAACAGCAGCACCACCCAGGTGGCCGAGGCCGCGAGGCGTAGCCGCCAGAGCGGGATCGGCTGTACGCGTCGTGGTGGGTCGAGCACCACGTCTACGGCCTGCGGGTGCGGGATCTCCTCGACGCGCGGCCGCGTTGCGCCGACGTCATTCCCGGCTTCGTCATCGGATTCGAAGCTGGCCTGGACGTGCGTGCGCAGCTCGTCCTTGTCGTTGGCCAGGCGCAGCAGGTCGAGCGCGGCCATCGCCCGCGTGTTCAGCCGCGCATGCCCGATCGGCAGGCCATAGGAGACGACGGGCGTGCCCGCGGCTCTGGCCTCCAGACAGGTGACCCCGCCCGTGGAGTGCACGAGCACGTCCGCCGCGGCAAGAATCTCGGGCATCTTGTTCGTGAACCCGAACACACGCACGCGCTCGTCGCTCGCGAACGCCCCGCGCAGCTTCTCGGCGAGCTGGTCGTTGTGCCCGGCAAGACAGACGATGCTGCTCACCTCTGGCACTTTCGTGAACTCGCGGACGGCGCCCGCGATGTCCCCCACCCCCCAGCCTCCGCCGGAGACCACGACCGTGCGACCGTCCTCCGGGAGCCCGAGCGCGCGGCGCGCCTCCGCGGGACAGCGTGGCTCCAGGAACTCGGCCGAGATCAGCGGGCGCACGAGACGCACGCTGCCGCGCCCGGCGATACGCTCGACCGAGGGCATCGACTCCCCGTACATGACCAGGTGCACGTCGATACCCGGCTGGGCCCAGAAGAAGAGCCCGGTGAGATCGGTGATCGTGGCCACAGTGGGGCAGCGCACCTGACCCGTGCGGCGCAGGCGCGCCAGCACGACGGTGACCGCCGGATAGGTCGAGACGACGACATCGGGTTCGTGAGCGGCGATCGCCCGGGCGAGCGGACGTGAACCGAGCAGGCAGAGCAGGCGGCGTGCGGCGGCGCGGATCGGAAGGATGTGCTCGAGCAGCCAGTAGACAAGGGTGTAGGTCCACGGGAAGAAGCGCAGCTGCACTCGGTAGCCGTCCTCAACAACCGGCCTCAGCAGAGGCCCCATGGCGGCGAGCCCGTCGATGACCGTGACTTCAGCGTCCTGCTGGGATGCTTCGATCTGTCCGGCCAGCGCCCGTGCGGCCGCCGCATGACCCTCGCCCACGTCGGCTGAGAGGATCAGCACGCGTCGCGCGCGAGAAGGATCCCGAGCCCGGCCTGATCTGCTCTTGCGGTTGCGAAGTCGCATAAGGATGTGCATTAGGGGCGCCCTTGGCGCGTGCGTGCCCCCACACGGCTATACCCCCGAGACACGGCTACGTTTCAAGGGTACCGTTCGCGCAGGACACTCGCGGACCGGGAGACGCAACAATGGGCCTCATACCGGCCGCGACCCCCATATCCACCGCTCGGGAAGCCGGCGGACGGTCTGCGGACGGGGCCGGCCAGGGCAGTGTTCACGGATTCGCGAGCGTGGCCGGAGCGTTGGGCGCCGCTGGGCTGGTTGGCGTGGTCGCAAGCGTCTTCATGATCAGCGCGGGAGCTGCATCGGCGCCCTCGGTGTACGTACCCGGCCGCAGCGGCGGCTGGCCGGCATGGATGGCGGGGCCCCTGCGCGGCCTGGGCATCGGCATCACCAGCTCCGGCTTTCAGGCGTTGATGCTGATCATGTGCGTCAGCTATCTGGTTGTGCTCATGACGGTGCGCCGAGTGCCGGTCGGCGCCCTCGTCGGCGCGATCGTGCTTGCGAACGCGATCCTGCTGCTGGGTCCTCCGCTGATCTCCCAGGATGCCTTCGGCTACCTGGCGTTCGCGCGGCTGGGGGCACTACACGGACTGGACCCGTATACGCACTTCGCGGCCGAAGCGCCAACAGATCCGATCTTCCGGTTCATCGGATGGCCGTTTCAGAACTCACCGTACGGTCCTGTGTTCACGCTCGCGAGCTATGCGATCGCACCCCTGGGGCTGGCGGGGGGCCTGTGGGCGTTCAAGGCAATCGCAGTCGTCTCCAGCCTCGGCGCAGTCGCGCTGATCGCGCGTGCCGCTGGGCGTCTCGGCCAGTCTCCGGCGTGGGCAGCCGCGTTCCTGGGCCTGAACCCGGTCCTGTTGGTGCTGGCTGTGGGGGGCGCGCACAACGACACGTTGCTGTTGCTGGCACTCAGCGCGGCGCTGGCGCTGAGCGCGGGGGCGAGCCGGCGAACGCGCGCGGCAGCGGCCGCGCTGGCGGCGGGCGTGGGCGTGAAGCTCACGGCGGGTCTTGCGCTGCCGTTCCTCGTGCTCGGCGCATCGGGCAGGCGCGAGCGGCTGCGGGTCGCGCTGAGCGCGGCGGCCGCCCTGCTCGCGGTGGCGATCGTCGGCGTAATCGGCTTCGGCGTGCACGCGCTCGGCTTCGCCAACGCGATCGGCGAGCAGCAACAGCTGGTGGCGACGCACAGCGTGCCGGCCGAGACGGCGCGGCTGATCGGGCTCAGCGGGACACCCACCTGGTGGCGCCATCTGTACCTCGCCGGCTTCCTGGTGGTGCTCCTTTACGCCCTGTGGCGCACCGCGCGCGGTACGGACTGGCGCGTGGCTGCCGGCTGGAGCACGCTGGCACTGCTTGCCTGCACCGCGTGGCTGCTGCCGTGGTATGCGATCTGGCCGCTTCCGCTAGCGGCCGTCTGCGGTGATCGGCGCCTGCGCGCCGCCACGCTCGTTGCCTGCGCCTACGCCATCCTGATCCATCTTCCGCTTGCCGACCCGCTGCTCAGCCCCGGAAGCGGGGCCCTCGGGCACGTTCACATCGCGATCCCCCACGTGCGTCACCGCCTCGAACTCGCCGGTTTCCAGATGCTTCGCGACGTCCATGTCGATCTCCGCTGGTGAGGCCTCCGGGCGCAAGCGCCGTAGGCGAATCGCGTCGAGGCGCCTGAACTTGAGGATCTCGAGCACGTAGACGAGGTACACGCTGGCCGCGACCACGATCAGCCCGATACCAAGCATCACGAGCGTCCAGCCGGTGTGGTAATGCCCTTTGTGGTCGCTGTAGGGGACGAAGCGCAGCGCCAGCGCCATGCCGGCGAGCAGCAGCGTCCACGCGTACAGGTAGGCGATCGTACGCCGACTGGAGAAGCCGATACGGGCCATGCGGTGGTGGAAGTGCTCGCTGTCGGCGCGGTAGAAAGGCTGGCGGTACTTCAAGCGCTTGAGCACCACGAAGGTCGTGTCGAGGAATGGCACCGCGAGCAGGATCAACGGCAGCACGAACGACACGACCGCCTCGGTCTTGACCGCCGCCTCGACCGTGATCACCCCCATCAGCAGGCCGAGCAGCTGCGCTCCGCAGTCGCCCATGAAGCTCGACGCCGGCGGGAAGTTGTAGATGAGAAAGCCAAGCGCAACGCCGGCCGTCAGCGCCGCGAGCACGCCGGGCTGCTGGCGGTCCAGGTCGAACGCGATAACCGCCATCGCAGCGGCGATGATCATGCAAACGCCCGCCGCCAGTCCGTCGACGCCGTCGGAGAAGTTGACCACGTTCATCATCAGGACGAGCCCGATCACGGTCAGCACCGGGCCGGCGTCGGCGGGCCCCGTGCTGGGGAAGGCGAGGTTGCCGGCGAAGGGCAGCGTGATCGCCTTCACCGCCACACCGAAGTGCACGACGATCACCGCCGCGAGCACCTGGCCGAGCAGCTTGAGTATGGGGTGCAGCTCGAAGCGATCGTCCAGCGCGCCCACCAGCGTGATCACCGCAGCTCCGAGCAGCACGCCGTGCCACAGCTGCGGCTGCTGTTCGCGCGCGTATCCGGTCGGCAGCCAGATCAGGCCGGCGAGCAGCACGCCCGCGAAGATCGCCAGCCCGCCGAGCAGCGGCGTCGGGCGATCGGACAGCCCTCGCTCGCGCGGCTCGTCGATCGCGCCGGCTACCCTCGCGAACCGCATCGTGAGGGGGGTCAGCAGCGCGGTGACGACCGCGGCGGCCAGAAAGGCGTAAAGCGCGTCGAGCTCGGTTGGATGCGCCATCGGCTCATGCAAAGCATCGCAGGCCGGGAGGTCGCAAGCGCCGCGGGGCGCCCACGCGCTCTCGTCGATCTACACCTGTGCTGTTGCGGGGAGGCCCTGATACAGCGGATAGCGCTCCACGATCGCGTCCACGCGCTCCGCGAGCTCGTCGGCCCGCGACTCGTATTCGGGAGTCAGCGCTACCGCGAGGATCCGCCCGACCTCCACAAAGTCCTCGCCCTGAAGGCCCCGGGTGGCCAGCGCAGGCGTGCCGATCCTCAGGCCGGAGGCTTCCATCGGCGGGCGCGGATCGAAGGGAACGGCGTTGCGGTTGACCGTGATCTGGATCTCGTGCAGGCGATCCTCAGCCTGGCGGCCGGTGAGCTCCGGCTCGCTGTCGCGAAGGTCGACCAACGCGAGATGCACATCGGTGCCGCCCGTCAGGACGTTTACGCCGTGACCGGCCTTCAGCAGCTCCTCGGCCACCGCTCGGGCACCCTCGATGGTGCGCCGCTGGCGCTCGGCGAACAGCTCGCTGGCGGCAATCTTCAGCGCCACGGCCTTGCCCGCGATGATGTGCTCCAGGGGGCCGCCCTGCTGGCCGGGGAAGACCGCCGAGTCGATCTTCTTGGCGTACTCCTCGCGGCAAAGGATGATCCCCGCGCGGGGCCCGCCCAGGGTCTTGTGGGTGGTGGTCGTCACCACGTCGGCGTACTCGACCGGGTTCGGATGCAGGCCCGCTGCGACCAGGCCGGCGAAGTGGGCCATGTCGACCATCAGCAGCGCGCCGACCTCATCGGCGATCTCCCTGAAGCGAGCGAAGTCGAGCCGGCGTGGGTAGGCCGACCAGCCGGCCAGCAGCATCTTGGGGCGCCGCTCGCGGGCGATGCGGGCGACCTCGTCCATGTCGATCAGGCTCGACTCGCGGTCGACCTCGTAGGCGGCGATGTCATAGAGACGTCCCGAGACATTGATTTTCATGCCATGGGTGAGGTGCCCGCCGTGGGCCAAGGACAGCCCCATGATCGTGTCGCCGGGCGTCAGCAGGGCGTGGTAGACGGCCGTGTTGGCCTGGGCGCCGGAGTGCGGCTGCACGTTGGCGTGCTCGGCCCCGAACAGGGCCTTGGCGCGATCGATCGCCAGCTGCTCTGAGACGTCCACCCACTCGCAGCCTCCGTAGTAGCGGCGCCCTGGGTAGCCCTCGGCGTACTTGTTCGTGAGAACAGAGCCCTGGCACTCGAGCACGGCGCGCGGCACGAAGTTCTCCGAGGCGATCATCTCGAGCGTGCGCTGCTCGCGCTCGAGCTCCCCCTGGAGAACCTCGGCGATCTCGGGATCGACCTCGGCGAGGGGACGGTTGAAGTAGTCGGGGCTAAGCTCGGACACAGCGCTCTCCTTGGACGGGCGGTGACGACATGATTGCCCAGGCGCGCGGCGGTTTCGCTGGCCGCTCCCCGGTGGTCGCTTCCACCTCAGGCGCCAGTCGCGGCAGCTGTTTTGAGGCTAGCACGCGAGCAGGCGCTCGACATCGGCGGCGGGCAGGGCTCCCTGCCTGAGAATGTGCCAGCGTCGATGCTCCTGGTAGTCGCGCAGATCGATGACCGTCGAGGGCGTGCCCGGCAGCTCGCCCCCGTCGAGGACGAGGTCCGCGCCCGCGAGCACGCTGGGAGGAATCTCGGCGAGCGATCGTGCGTCCGGCTCACCCGAGAGGTTTGCGCTCGACTGCATCACCGGGGCCGCCAGTGCTTCGAGCGCCCGCAGGCGCTCGCTCAGGAGCGGCACACGCAGTCCCAGCGTCGCCGGATCGGTCCGGCACGCGGGCGCGAAGCGCTGCCGGCGATTTGCGAGCAGCAGCGTCACCGGTCCGGGAAGCAGTGCCGCGAGTGCCTCGCGCTCTGCATCGAGCAGCTCGGGCAGGTCGGCGAGCGCTGTCTCCAGCGCGAAGTACATGACCGCCGCAGGGCGCGCCGCGGGGCGCCCCTTGAGCGTGTACATCCGTCTCGCCGCCCGCTCGCTGTCGGGGTCGCAGCACAGGCCGTAGACGGTGTCACTGGGGAACACAGCCACACCATCGGCGGCGAGACAACGCTCCAGGCCGAGGACGTCGGCTCCTGCGAGCGGCGCGCCGATCACGGCTCCCGCTCCCCGACCACCACCCGTTGGATGCGTGCGAGGTCGCGCTCGAAGCGCAGGTGGGCGAAGCCGGCCGCGCGCATCATCTCGGCGACGGACGATGCCTGCCCGGCCCCGACCTCCAGCGCGGCGAGCCGCACCTCGGGCAGCTCACCAAGCTGTGCCGTGAGCCTCCGGATCGTGTCGAGGCCGTCGGCTCCGGCAAACAGCGCCTGTGGCGGCTCGTGGCGAATGATCTCCGGAGCGAGCAGCGCGCGCTCGGAGTCCGCGATGTAAGGGGGATTGGAGAGAACCGCATCGAACTCGCCCGCGTCCTCGAGCAGATCGGCGTGCAGCCACTCCACATCGAGCTCCAGGCGTTGCGCGTTCAGCCCGGCGAGCTCGAGCGCCGCCTCGCTGACATCGCTGCCGAAGACGCGCAGGTCGGGACGCTCGTCCTTCAAGGCCAGCGCGATCGCGCCGCAGCCCGTGCCAAGGTCGAGCACGCGCGCACCCGCACCCAGGCCCAATCCAACCTCCACCAGCAGCTCTGTCTCCGGCCGTGGCACGAGTGCGCGAGCATCGACGGCGAGCTCGAGCCGGCGGAAGTGGCGACGCCCGAGGATGTAGGCGACCGGCTCGCGCTGAACGGAGCGGCGGCGCACCGCATCCTGGAAGGTGCGCACGGCCGAACCGCGAACGATCAGCTCGTGGTCGGTGAGCAGCTGCTCACGACCGACGCTGAGAGCATCCGCGAGCAGCAGTTCGGCGTCGAGCCGCGGCGTTTCGCAGCCCGCGGCGGCGATCGCGGTGATGGCGCCATCGAGCGCCTCACGAGCGGGCGTGCCGATTGCCGGTGGTGGCGCGGTGCTGTCCGCCGGGCCGCTCACGCGAGCGCCTGTGCCTCCAGGCGCCGGCGCTTCTCATCGGCCTGCAGCGCGGCCGTCAGCTCATCCACCTCGCCTTCCAGAACCTGGTCCAGGTTGTGAACTGTGAGCTTGATGCGATGGTCGGTCACGCGCCGCTCACCGTAGTTGTAGGTGCGGATCTTCTCCGCCCGGTCGCCTGTGCCGACCTGCGAGCGACGATCGGCGGCCAGCTCCGCCTGCTGCTCTGCGAGCGCGCGCTCGTACAGGCGGGCGCGCAGGACGCGTAGCGCCTTCTCGCGGTTCTGCAGCTGCGACTTCTCGTCCTGCATCGAGACGACGATGCCGGATGGCTTATGCGTCACACGCACCGCCGAGTCGGTCGTGTTGACCGACTGGCCACCAGGTCCGGAGGAGCGGTAGACGTCGATCTGCAGGTCGTTCGGATCGATCTGCACGTCCACGTCCTCGGCCTCGGGCAGGACGGCGACGGTCGCGGTCGAGGTGTGGATCCTGCCCTGGGACTCGGTCTGCGGGACCCGCTGGACGCGGTGCGTGCCGCCCTCGTACTTGAACACCGAGTAGGCGCCGTCGGGTTGGTTGGGGGTGGTGGGCGGGGACTTGATTGCGAAGGTGTACTTGCCGTCGCCGATGTCCAGCGGCTCGGTCTGCCAGCCTCGACGCTCGGCGTAGCGCGTGAGCATGCGATAGAGGTCACCCGCCCACAACCCAGCCTCGTCGCCGCCCGCGCCCCCCTGGATTTCGACGATCACGCTCTTGTCGTCGTTGGGGTCGGGCTCAACCATCGCCAGGCGAATCTCCTCTTCGAGCTCCTCGATCCGCAGGCGCGCCTTGCCGAGCTCGTCGCGCATCTCGCTGTCCTCGCCCATCTCCTCCAGCAGCTCCTCCGCCCCGGCCGCGTCGTCCTGTGCGCGGCGCCATTCCGTGGCCAGCTTGGCCGCGGTCTCGAGCTGGCTGTATGCGCGACCGACCTCTGCGTAGCGTTCGCGGTCAGAGATCACCTCGGGGTCGGTCATCTGCTGACCGAGCTCGGCGAAGCGTGTCTCGATCTGCGTGACGAGGTCTTCGATCATCGGTCGAGCGTACAAGGGCGCCGGCGAGCGAGCGAGGACGCCGCCCAGCGCAGTGCTCCCGGCGGTCCGGTTCCAGACGGTCGGGAGTCAAGCTGGGCAAGGACGCAGCGAGCGTGGCGTGCTTCGCACGCGAGCGCGCGAGGACGCCGCCCAGCGCAGTGCTCCCGACCGTCTGGTCAGGCGACGACCTCGACGCCGAGGAGATCGGCCGCCGAGAGCTCGCCGGGTGTCTCGCGCGCGAGCACCGCCTTCAGCGCGGCGATCGCAACCTCCAGCTGCGCGAGATCCGGCTCCCGCGTGGTCAGCAGCTGCAGCTTCAGTCCCGGCCACATCACGGCGCGAACCCACGGGCGCCTGCGGTTGCGCCCGGCGAACTTGATCAGCTCGAAGGAGATTCCCGCGATCACGGGCACCCCGAGCACGCGCGTGGCCATCAGCCAGTACCAGGCCGGAAGGCCGATCGGCGCAAACACGAAGATGGCGACGATCATCACCACCAGTAGGAAGCTGGTGCCGCAGCGCGGGTGCAGCCTGGAGAAGCGCTTGGCGTTCTCCGGCGTCAGCTCCAGGCCGGCCTCGTAACAGGAGATCGTCTTGTGCTCGGCGCCGTGGTACTCGAACACGCGACGCAGGTCGCGCACGCGTGAGAGCAGCAGCATGTAGCCGAGGAACAGGCTCGTGCGGATCAACCCCTCGACCAGCCAGAACAGCAGCGAGGAGCCGAGCTGGTGCTTGATCAGGCTCGTCAACCCGACGGGGATCAGGAAGAAGAGCACGATCGCGAGCACCATCGCCACGATCACGGTCCCGGCCCACACCGCGCGCGGGATCTCCTCCTGCTCCTCGGCCTCCTCCACGGGCATCTGTGCGTTCGCGGAGACCTCCAGGGCGCGGAAGCCGATGACCATCGATCCGCCGAGCGCGACCACTCCCCGGATGATCGGAAGCCGCAGCAGACGATGACGCTTCATTGCGGAGTCCAGCGGGAAGGTCGTGACCTCGACCTCGCCCATCGCGGCGATCGGGCCACCGTCTCCGTCGAGCAACTGCTCCTCGGTTGGCTTGCGCACCGCCACGGCCCAGTTCGAGACGCCGCGCATCATCACGCCCTCGAGCACCGCCTGACCGCCGACGGGCGCGTCGCGCTGGGCGCTCAACTCGCCGCTGCCCTCGACCAACGTCCCGGACGAGACGGGAATCGATGCAGCAGCGGCGAGCAGAGGCTCACCCGCCGGCACCGTCGCGCCATTGTCGACGTCTGGTTTGGTCAGCTGCCCGGTCGTGGACCGGTCGGCCGCCAGACGCGCAGGCATCTGCCTACTGAGCGGACCGCGATTGCGCTGAGTGCAGGCGGCCTTTGGCGACTCGACGCTGGAAGCGCTCGACGCGTCCGCCTGTGTCCATCAGCTTCTGCCTGCCCGTGTAGAACGGATGGCAGTTCGAGCAGACCTCGACATGCAGCTCGTCGCGGGTCGCGCGAGTGATGAACTCGTTGCCGCACGTGCAACGTACGTGTGCAGCTGCGTATTTGGGGTGAATCTCAGTCTTCATCGTAATTCGATTCTAGCGGGCCGGCGATCGTCAGTCGGTCTGCGCCGACGTTGCCGCCGCGGAAGAGCTGCCCGTGGTGGTCGCGGCGGGCGCTTCGGAGCTCGTCGACGGAGGCGCCGGCTGTTCGCATCTGGGGGTGCGAAGTTCCTCCGCCTTGATCACCCGCCCTCGGTCGTTCAGCCAGCGAAATCGCACGGAGCCACGGTAAAAGGCGGGGGCAGCGAGGTTCGTCACCTGCTTGATGTAGGTGTAGTTCTTGACGCCCGGGACAGAGCCACGCCAGCCACCTAGCCCCGGTGCGCTGACGGGGCGGTACTGGATTTCGCCGGTGTCTCTCTCCAGCAGGCCGATGTTGATCTCCATGCGCGCCGTTCCCGGGATGGCAACCATTTCGCCGACGACCGTCGCGGCGCGTTCGCTCTGTACGAGCGAAGTCAGGCACTGTTCGAGCGTGACGGTGGCGTCCGTCTTGGAACCGGAGGTGCCGCTCTGGAGGTTGCGGGCGATACCCGCCACCTTGACCGGGCCGGCTCCGGTGGAGCGCGCCTGGGCACCGGCCGCACAGGCGAGGGCAGATGCGGCCACAGCCAGCCATGGCAGCGATCGTCGGATTGACGTATTGGTCATCGCACGTCCATAACACCGAGCATGCACACATGTTTCGCTGTGCCGAGCGGACACGCACGCCAATCGTGGTGGCCGTGGCGGCATGCAAGGATGGGCCGATGCTCGTGTCGGTGGTGATTCCCACCTACGGACGGCCGGAAAGCCTCGCGCGCTGCCTGGACGCGCTCGCGCGCCAGCGGACTCCTTCGCACGAGACGCTCGTCGTCGTGCGCAGTGAGGACGAGCCGAGCGCGCACGTGGTACGCGCACGCGGTGGGACGGTGCGCTTGGTGACGGTGGAGCGGCCGGGTGTGGTGGCGGCGATGAACGCCGGCATCGATGTCTCCAGCGGGGAGGTGGTGGCGTTGACGGACGATGACTCGGCCCCGCACGAGGACTGGCTGGAGCGCCTCGTGGCGGCATATGAGAGCGACCCGCAGATGGGGGCCGTCGGCGGGCGCGACTGGATCTACAAACAGGGCCGCCTGTGGGAGGGCTCTGTGCACACGGTCGGCACGATCAGCTGGTTCGGGCGGATCACCGGCAACCACCACCTCGGCGTGGGGCCGGCGCGCGACGTGGATGTGCTGAAGGGCGTCAACCTGAGCGTCAAAGGCGAGCTGCTGCGCAGCCTGCGGATCGACGAACGCCTGCGCGGTATCGGCACCGAGCACCACTGGGAGCTCGGTCTGTGCCTGGCCGTCCGTCGCCGCGGCTTTCGCGTCGTGTATGACCCGAGCATCGCCGTCGATCATTTCCCACAGCCGCGCATCGACGACTCGCGCCAGTTCAGCTCGATCGAACTCCGCGACGCGACCTACAACGAGACGCTCGCGCTGCTGGAGCATCTGCCTCGCGGGCGGCGTCTGATGTTCCTGGCGTGGGCCTCAGCGGTGGGGACCAGCTCCACCCCGGGTCTCGCGCAGGCGCTCCGCGCGCTGCCCTCGCGCGGAGCAGCGAGCTGGTCGCAGCTCTACGGCGCTCAGCGCGGCTTGATGATGGGCATGAGCGCACACCGGCGCAACGGGGCGCCGTACGCATAGCCGCACGCGCCGATCAGGTGATCTGGTAGAGCGGCCCGTCGCCCCCCTCGGGGGTCGTCAGGCGTCCACCCTTGGCGGTGATCGCACCGCACTGCACGCAGTTGGTGTAGTTGACGATGACATCCACTTCGCCATGCTCAGGAGCGTCCTCGGGAATCTCATACACGCCGGCCGGGCACATCCATCGCCACGTCTCCGCAATCTCCCGAGGCACGCGTTTTTGGACGCGGATGTGGTTGGGAGCGTCGTCTCGGGTGGCGTTGCCGGTGATGAACACCGATGAGAGCTTGTCGAAGGTGTATTTGCCGTCGGGCTTGGGGTAGCGATCCTTGGTGTCGCCGATGAACATCGGCTCGGCGTCATCGGGGTGCCACTCCTGCCGGCCCGGGGGGATCATGCCCTTCGACATGATCGACGGGCCCGCGAGCAGGCTGCCCACGAGGAAACCTTTCTGGAAGGCCTGTCGCGTGTTGCGCACCTGGTAGAGCTCGGTTCCGATCGTCGATTTCTCGACCGTCTCTTCGTAGTCGGATAGGTCGCTGCTGCCTCGCTTGAGCGCGGCGTAAATCGACTCGGCCGCCAGCATCCCCGACTTGATGCAGTGATGCACGCCCTTCAGCGCCGCGGTGTCCACCATCCCGCCTGCGTCGCCCACGAGCAGCGCGCCGGGCATCGACAGCTTCGGCATCGACCAGTAACCACCCCCGGGAAGCGCCTTCGCGCCCCACGCAACGCGTTCGCCGCCATCGAGGATGTCCTTGACGAGGGGATGGGTCTTGAATGTCTGCAGCAGGTCGTGGGCGGAGGTCGTCGCATCGCGGTAGTTGAGGTCGACGACGAACCCGATCGAGACGAGGTTCTCCCCCGTCTTCTCATCCTTCATCGGGTAGATCCAGGTGCCGCCGAGCTGCCCATACTTTGCCGCGACCCTCAGCGGCCACGGCTGCACGAACGTGTGGATCACCCGGTCGAGCGGCTTGGGGACCTTCCACACCTCCTTCACGCCGAGCTCCCAGACCTGTGGCTCGCGATCCACCGCGAGATCGAACTCCTTGATGGCCGCGCCCGTGAGGTGACCCCAGCAGCCCTCGGCGAGCACCGTGGCCTGCGCCTTGATGTCGGTCCCGGGCTCGAAGTTGCCCAGCGGCTCGCCGTCCTTGCCACGCCCCTTGTCGCCCGAGCGCACGCCAACCACGGCGCCGTCCTCCACGATCAGCTGCGTGGCGGCGGTCTCGGTGAGGATGTATGCACCGGCCTCCTCGGCCTGGCGCTGCTGGTAGCGCGCCAGCGCTGAGACGGAGACGACCTCGTTGCCGTGGTTCTTGAAGTTCGGCACCGCCGCAATCGGAACTGAGATCTTTGATTTCGGACCGGTGAGCATGTACACCGACTCCTTCTCCACCTCACCGAACGCGAAGCCCTCTTCCCGCCACTGCTCGCGGGTCATGTCCGGAAACAGCTCCTGCAACGGCCCTGGTCGCATGACGGCGCCGGACAGGTTGTGTCCGCCACATGTCTTGGCCTTCTCCACGACCGCCACGGGAACTTCACCGAGACGCTCCATCATCTCCGGGTCGTCGCCCAGCAGCTGCAGCAGGCGGTTTGCGCACGCCAGGCCCGCGGTGCCGCCGCCGACGATCACCACGCCGACCTCGATCAGCTCGTCCTCTGAGTCGAGGCCGCGCTTGATGAACTCCTTGCGGGAGTCCACCGGCGGTGGATAGGCAGCGGGTATGACGCTTCCGTTGCTGGAGCCGTGTCCGGACATCGCTATGAGCCCTTCTTTGCCTTCACAGCCTCTGTGAGCTTGGGCAGGATCTTGTTGAGATCGCCGACGATGCCGAGGTCGGAGAATTCGAAGATCGGCGCGTTGGCGTCCTTGTTGATCGCGACGATGTTCTCCGAGCCCTGCATGCCCACCTTGTGCTGGATCGCGCCCGAGATGCCCGCCGCCAGGTACAGCTTCGGCGCGACGGTCTTGCCCGTCTGGCCGATCTGCGCGGCGTAGGGATACCAGCCGGCGTCCACGACCGCGCGCGTGGCGGCGACGGCGCTGTTGCCGCCGAATGCCTTGGCGAGGTCCTCCGCGAGCTGAAAGCCCTCCGCCTTGCCGAGACCGCGCCCGCCCGCGACGAGGATGTCCGCACCCTCGATGTCCACGTCAGCGCCGCGCTGTTCGCCGCGTGTGAGCATCGTCGCCTGCTGCGCCTGAGCGGAGAGCTCGAAGCTCAGCTGCTCTACCGGCGCATCAGCACCGCCGGCGTCGTTGATCTCGAACGCGTTGAGACGTCCGATCACGATCCCCACCTCGGAGCGGTATTTGACTTCGGAGATCGAGGAGTCACCGAGGATCGGGCGCTCGGCGATCAGCTCGCCGTTCTCAGCGCGCACGCTGGTGACCTCCATGACCACGCCCGCGCCGAGTCGTGCGGCGAGGCCGGCACCGATCAAGCATCCGGTCGTCAGGATGCCGACAAAAGCTTGTTTCAGGTTCAAGGCTTTTCCTCCCTTGGGAAAATGGCCTGCATTCTTGCGCAATACATCTGGCATTTTTTCAACCCGCTCTGCGTCAACCTCGCTGTCGCTTTGTCGCCGCCCCACCACTCAGCGTAGAATTGATGCGAACACCCGGTTGCCTGTGCTGTTGGCATCGCCGGTTCGGCGAACGCAGTGAATGCCGCCTCAATTGTGCGCCGATGTTCTATCGTGTTTGCGATCTGCTTTTGTCCCTCCCGCTAGTTGCGCTTTTCTGTCGGGGGCGGCGCTAGTAGCTGCATGTCAAACGGCATGCATCCTCACAACTGCGAAGCTTTTGTTCGTAAACTTCGCGCATGCAGGATTCCGAACGGATCTTCGCGGCGCGCGAGCCTGCGATAGGTGGTCAGGTCATCTTGCTGCAGCGCCGGTCCCTCGCCTCGTCGCACGTCGGAGCCCGTGTTCGCTCCAAGCGGGAGAGCCGTGCCGAGACCTGCATAAAGATACCGGTCACCGAAGGCTTTCTTCAACGCCGCGAACGTTGGCTCGCCCGTGCAGTGGCCCGGAGCAACGCTCTCCACCTTGAACGTATCTTTCAGAGCTGCCACTGCCTTCGCGATAACATCGTCTGAAGCGACGACGAGGTGGAAGCCGCCGGCAATCAGATGAATTCTGGGATTGATAGCCGCCGCTGCCTCGACAATCCTTTCAATCCCTGGATGTGAGCAGCCGACTACGAGTACCATGCCATCAGGGGTGTTGACGGCAAGAGATAGTTCCTTGAGCTCCCTGGTGCCGGGCGCATCGGACACCAACGCTATCAGGGTCATGCCCGGAGCGATTTCGGTGGTCTTGTCGATCAATTCAAAGTTGGCCCCATGCCATGCCGCGCCGAACTTCATGACTTGAGGTGGTGCGCCTCCGTAGTAGCGCATCTCCGGCGGCAACGTCTCATCTTTTCGGTAGAAGCTCGACGGCAGCGACGAACCGTAGATGCCGAACCCTTCTTTGGGCGCGTAAATCTTCACAGTCGGATTGACACTCAAAACATAATTCAAGCCTGCCATGTGGTCCGAATGCCGGTGTGACAGGACAACGAAATCAAGCGTCTTGAGGTCAATTTCCTTCGCCCTCACATTGGCTGCAAAGATGTTGGCGTCATTCCCGGCGTCAAACAAGATTCTTTTTCCAGCGATCTCAACGAAGGCGGAGAAGCCCCAGTCCTTCGTCATCGAAGCATCGGTGCCGAATGCATCGTACAGGATGGTGATCTGACTTTTGGACTCGGGCTCAGCGGCCCTGGCTAGGACCGATATCGAAATGAGGATTGAAAGTCCTGCTGCGATAAGGAATGGCGCGCGAAGTTTCATGAGAGTTCCTCCTTCGAACAAACAATCATTGAAATTGCTTTTCGTCGGATAGAGCAGTGTCCGATATTTTGAACCATCACGGCACAGTACGCCGTCTTTTTTGAACTTTCATCATGGTGCGGCCAACGGCCCCAGACGCTCTTCATGTCAGAGCGGTTGACCTATGGATGGCTGGTGTCCACCAAATCGCCAAACGGCGTCAAACCTGGCAGCCGGTCCATCCCATTATCGGACATGCCAGGGCTGCCTGACGATGTCGGTTCGCGGGGGCAAAGCGGACTCGCAGCCGACATCGCGGAAACGACGCTAATGGCCCGGAGCGGACAATGGGCTCAAGGGTGGGGCGAAACGGCGCGGG
>Ga0209006_10000728_pt1 | contig 30590 bp, 27 predicted proteins | sample JacPin_JW_Ref_O2_FD_188567 | JGI IMG/M metagenome (GOLD analysis project Ga0209006, IMG submission 188567) | Forest soil microbial communities from Algoma, Ontario, Canada - Jack Pine, Ontario site 1_JW_Ref_O2 (SPAdes) (version 2) | ecosystem: Environmental > Terrestrial > Soil > Boreal...
CCCCCCCGGTCTCGACCTCGACCGGTTCGTGCCCGTCCCCAAGCGCGAGCGGACCCGCCCGCGGGTGCTGTTCGTCGGCGGCCGGTTCGTGGAGAAGGGTGGCGAGGACCTGCTGGTCGCACTCGGCGAGCGCCTCGGGCGCGACGTCGATCTCGACCTCGTCACTCCCACTCCGGTCGCCGAGCGTCCGGGTGTCCAGGTCCATCGGCTGCAGACCTCCGATCCGCGCCTGCTGGACCTCTACCAGCAAGCCGATCTGCTCGCTCTGCCGACATATGGGGATGCGACCCCGTGGGTGGTCCTCGAGGCGATGGCGTGCGGCACCGCTGTCCTCTCCACGCCGCTGGGCGGGATTCCCGACATGCTCGAGGACGGGCGCGCGGGCGCACTGGTGTCCTACGGCGACGTCCGCGCTCTCCGCGACGCGCTCGAAGGCCTGCTGGCAAACCCGGAGCTGCTCGCGTCGCTGGGCGCCCGCGCGCGAGAGCGTTGCGAGACGCACTACGACGCGAGAAAGCAGTTCGTGCGCCTGACCGAGCATCTGCGCGAGGCCCGCTCGCGCTTCGCCGCCCATCGCGGCTAGCGGCCGCGAAGCGCGCGGCGATCCTGCCAGCCGCGCGCTTAGCGGCCAAGCAGGATGCGCACGTCGGCGGGGCCGAGCGCGCGCAGGCCAAACAGCAGCGCCGGGTAGAGCAGGCAGGCCAGTGCCGTGAGCACAGCGAGCGGCGCTCCCAGCAACCGCGCCCCGTCGAGGCAGCCCGCAAGCACGATCGCCGCTATGAAGGTGCGTCCGACCCGTCCAGGCGGCGGCAGCGGCATCTCGAGCTCGCGCAGGATCAGCCACAGGCTCGCCACCACGACGATCGCCTCGGTGGCGAACGTCATCCAAGCCGCTCCCATGAAGCCATCGATCGGAACGAGGATCAGGTTGCCGACGACGTTGATCACGAGCGCGACGAGGCTGATCACGAGGCGTCGGCGCTGGAGCCCCAGCACGACGAGCAGGTTGTCGTTGAGATAGCCGAAGCAGATGAACACGAACGCGCCGCCGAGGATCGGCAGGGCCGCTGCCGCGGCGAGGAAGTCGTGTCCATAGAAGAGCCGTATCAGCGGCGTCGCTGCAACGCTCGCGAATGCAAGCGCGCCGAAGGACGCCACGGCCATCACCTCTGCGCTCAGCCTCGCAGTGCGGAAGAAGCGCTCGGGGTCGGTGGGCCAGGCGGCCGCCAGGATCGGCGCCAGCGTCGTCAGCATCGAGATCGGCACGAAGTGGGCTTGGTCGAGCACGTTGTAGACGCTGCTGTAGAGGCCGGCGGGGCGGCTGCCGCTGATCGTGAACACGATCAGCTGGTCGATCCGCGCGTAGGCGATCACCAACACGCCCGAGATGCCGATCGGCAGACCGTGGCGCAGGAGCATGCCCAGACGCGCGCGGGAGGGGCGAGGCCTTCGCGGGGCCGCTCTGAGGGCGGCCGTTGCCTGCACGAGCGAACCGACCGCGTTCGTACCGGTGAGCGCGATCGCAAGCACGATCATGTGTCCACCGCTCAGGTAGATGATCAGCACAGCCGCGGTCCAGAGGACGCTTCTGAGCGTCAGGACCAGCATCGGCACGAGGTTGTTGATGCGTAGCTGAAAGATGATCTGCAGCGCGCCGACTCCGTTGAACGGCATCGTCACCACCAGGATCAGTCCCGCGACGAGCATCTCGTGGCTGTGGTGCAGCAGCACGATCGCCAGCGCCGACAGCGCCACCACGGGCAGCAACATGTAAAGCCGCAGCAGCATCAGCGCTCCGAGCCATTCGTGCTCGGTCTCCGGCTCGCGGGCCGCTTCGCGGATCGCCACAGTCTCCATGCCGAAGCTCGCGAAATACCCCACGAGCGCGATCACCGCGATCGCGGCGGACCACTGCCCGTAGCCCGCGCTCCCCAGCGTGCGCGCGAGCAGCGCGGTCGCCACGACGCCCAGCGCCAGGTTGACGATGCGCACGCCCACCTGCATGACGATGTCCCGGGCGGCGCGCTGGCCGCTGACAGGGGCGGCAGGGCTCACATCGACGCTGACGACGGCCTCAGCGGGCGTGGCTTATCGCGGAGCCATGCATCTGAAGGTCAACCCCGCCAGCGGGCCTGAACGGAGCGTCCATATGCAGGCAATGTAGCGGCGGCGCCCGACGGGGTGGCCACCATGGGACATGGCACGGTCGTCTCGGATCGGCGAGGCCGCTACCCGGCTGAACGGGCACTCGCCGCGCGTTTAGGCATCATGGCGCCAATGGCAAGCCCGGAGCGAGACGCCGCGAAGACCGCGACGCTGACCGTCTGCATGATCGTCCACAACGAGGAGCACACGCTGCCCGACTGCCTCGCCAGCGTGGCATTCGCTCAGGAGCTGGTGGTCGTGGACTCGGGCTCGAGCGACCGTACCCGCGAGATCGCGCGAGCCGCCGGAGCTCACGTGCTCGAGCAGCCATGGCTCGGCTTCGCCGCCCAGCGCAACGTCGCGCTCGATCATGCGCACGGCGACTGGGTGCTCGAGCTCGATGCCGACGAACGCGTCAGCCTGGTGCTCGGCGCCCAGATTCAGCGCTTCCTGGCCGATGTGCCCGTCGGCCTCGACATGTGTGTCATGCCGAGGCGCGAAATTCTCGTCGGGCACTACCTCGGGGCATCGGCGAAGTACCCCAAGTACGGTCACCGGCTGTTTCGCCGCGATGCCTATCGTCACGACGAGAGCCGCACCGTGCACGAGGGGTTGACGCCGAACGGGGTCGTCCATCCATTCGAGGGTGAGCTGACCCATCTGCTGGCGAGCAGCTGGCAAGAAGCCGCGCGCGACACCTGGCGCTACGCTCGCCTGGAGGCAGGTCAGATGCAGGCGCCCAGGTCCTTTGCCGCGTACGTGCGCGGCGGCGTCGCGAGGCCGGCGGCGAAGCTGCTCTACAGGCTGATGATCGACGGTGGGTGGCGCGACGGCTGGCCCGGCTTCCTCAGGATCGGGTTCGACTGCGCGACCGACTCGATCGTCTGGACGCGACATCTGCTCGGCAGCCACGGCGTCGAGCGCGGGTCCTCGGGCGTGTCCGCGGGAGAGCACTACGGCTCGCGCAGGTTCCGACAGGGATGTCTCAGAGTTGTGGGCGTGGCGGTCGATAAAAGCGCCATGAGGCTCGCTCAGGAGTGGCTCGGAGACGCACGCGCGCGGGGCGCTGACGCCGTCCTGATCGGTCGATGCGAGGAGCACGAGGCAGACTCAGCCGTGCGCGTACGCCCGCTCGCGGGCCGCGGGCCGCTCGCGTTGATCCGGGCGCTCGACGCCGAGGAGCAGGTGCGCCCGATCGACGCGGTGGTTGCCTTCGGTCGCACGGCGGGCCTCCTCGTGCGCTGCGTCCCACCGAGTCTGCGCGGTGTCCTGCGGGAGATCACCGAGCGGACCGACCCTGCGAGCGTGAGCTGGGCGATGCGGACAGATGTCGCCTCCGACGCTCGATGACCACGCGCCGGGACCTATACCTGACGACGATCTCGCCCGCGCTCGCGGCGGGGCGGGACATGCGCGCTTACACCTGCGTGCGGGCGCTGGCGATGCTCGGCCCGGTGGACTTCGCCTACGTGCCGCACGACACGCAGGAGCCCGATGAGGCGTTCGCGTCGATTGAGAACGTGCGCTATCACAAGATCATTCCGTCGCGGGGCTTTCGCCGCGCGGTCGTCTATGCAAACAAGCGCCTGCAGGGCGTGCCGCCGGGGATGTGCCGCGGCACGAGCCCCGAGCTGATCGAGGCGGGCGAGGCGCTCGCCGAATCGCCCGATCGCGGGCGCGTGATCGTCGGCGATGTCAACGCCGCCACCGCGATGATGGGGCTCGCGCGCCATCGGCCCGTGATCTACAACGCGCACAACTTCGAGTCCGACTACGTGCGCAGCCCGACGGGACCCCATGTGCTCTCGCGCGCGCTCATACGTAACTACGAGCGCCGGCTCATCCGTGTGGCCTATGAGTCCTGGATGGTCAGTCGCGCGGACGTCCGGTCGGCGCAGGCACTCGTACCAGGCGCCCGCGTGCGGTATGTGCCGAACGTCGTCGACGTCCGCGCGATCCAGGCCACGCCTGCTCGCCACGGTCTCGGCGCGGAGGAGTCGGGGCGTCTGCTGATGGTCGGCGACTTCACCTACCCGCCCAACATCAACGGCCGCGAACTGCTCGCGCGATCGGTCTTGCCGCTCGTCTGGGAGAAGATGCCGGCTGTCAGGCTGACGCTCGCGGGACGTGGCATGGGCGATTGGCGCCCGCCGGACGAGCGCATCGAGGCGGCCGGATTCGTCGAGGATCTGGCGGTGCTCTACGGTCAGGCCGACTGTGTGGTCGTCCCGCTCGAGGACGGGGCCGGCAGCCCTTTGAAATTCATCGAGGCGCTGGCCTACGCGGTGCCGGTCGTCGCGACGCCAAAGGCTGCTCGCGGTCTGGAGGCGCGCGAGGGCGTGCACTTCCGCCAAGGCGAGGACGCCGCCTCGCTCGCAGCAGAGATCGTCGAGGTGCTGCGTGATGGCGGCGCCGCGATCGCGGCCGAGGGGCGCCTGCTGGCCGAGCGCGAGTACTCGATCGAGTCGCTGGCGGAGCGGATCGCTGCATGACGTCCACGAGCCGCTGGCTGGGGCAGGCGCTCGGCGCGCTCCTGGGCAGGCGCATGCCGTTCGTGCTCTGCTACCACGGCGTCGGACGCGTCGGGACAGGCGCGGATCCGCATGGCCTATTTCTCAGCAAGGAGCTGTTCGGCGAGCACATCGAGATCATCCAGGCGCAGCAGTACGAGCTGCTCGGGGTCGGGGAGCTGTGGCGGGCGATGCAGACGGGCGCCGCCGGCGAGCACCGGGCGTCGATCAGCTTCGACGACGGCCTGGTGCAGACGGCCCGCGAGGCGATACCTATGTTGTTGGAGCGGGGGGCCCGCTGCTCCATGTTCATCGCCACCGGTCTGATGGGCAAGCGCCACCCCGACCTCGACGAGGAGATGATCGTCAGCCGCGAGGAGGTCCTCGAGCTGGCGCAGGCCGGAGTCGAGATCGGCGCCCACACCGTCGACCACGTGGAGCTCAACGATCTCCCGTTCGAGCAGGCGCTCGATCAGCTGCGTCGTAGTAAGGCAACGTTGGAGGATCTGCTCGGCAAGGAGGTCACGTCGATGGCGTACCCGTATGGAAGGCCAAGGGGGCAGACGCCGCTGGCCGCACAGCGTGCGGGATACGAGCTCGCCTGTGCGTGCGCGGGGCCCGGTGCCTGGGAGCCTTTCAACCTGCCGCGCGAGCCGATCCATCCGAGCGCCACGCCTCTGCGTCTGCGCCTGAAGATGGCGGGGCTCTACGGTCCGCTGCATGCCGCGAAGCGAGGACGGGGGTGAGTCTCAGCGGCCGCGACATCGTCTGCGTGGGGTTCTCCGACTGGCACGCGGAGCTCCTGACCAACCAGCAGCACCTGCTCGTCCGCGCGGCCAAGCAGAACAGGATCCTCTTCGTCGAGTCGCTCGGGTTGCGTCGCCCGCAGCTGGCGGCGAAAGACATGCGCCGGATCGTGCGGCGCCTGAGCCGTGCGCGCAACCCCCTGCGCGAGATCGACGGCATCCAGGTGCTCTCGCCGCTGGTGTTGCCGCTGCACTCAAACCAGGCCGTGCGTACGTTGAACTCGTGGCTGCTGCGCCGCTACCTGCGCTACGCGATTGAGAAGCTCGGCATGCACGACCCGCTGTTGTGGTCCTTCGTCCCGCAGGCCGAGGTATTGATCGACGATCTCGCGCCCTCTCAGGTTCTCTATTACATAGACGACGACCACGCGGCCAAGGCGGGCATCGACGCCGAGAGCTTCCTCGCGGCCGAGCGGCGCTTCGCCCCGCGCGCGGACGCCGTCCTCGCGAGCGCGCCGGAGCTTGTGACACGGATGCAGGCGCTCAACGGGAACGTTCACTACGGGCCGAACGTGGCCGACACCGCCCTGTTCGCCGAGGCGCTCGAGGACGGACCGGTCGATCCGCAGGTGGCTGAGCTGCCGGGGCCGCGGATCGTCTTCGTGGGCGCGATCCTCGCGGCGAAGATCGACATCGAGCTGGTGGTCGCGCTCGCGCGCATGCGCCCGCATTGGAGCTTCGCGTTCGTCGGCCCGGTCGGTCCGGGCGACCCCCGCACTGACGTTCACGCACTGGGTCAGCTTGCGAATGTGCACATGCTCGGCATCCGCCCATATGAGCAATTGCCGAGCGTCCTGCGGGGGGCCGACGCGGCGATCGTCCCGTACCTGCTCGACGGCGAGATGCGCAGCGTGTTCCCGATGAAGATCTATGAGTACCTGGCCGCCGGGCGCCCCGTGGTCTCAACGCCGCTTGACACGCTGGTGGACGTGCCCGACGTGATCAAGGCGCGCGACGCCGAGCAGTTCGCAGCGCGTCTGGACGAGGCACTCGAGCGCGACACGCCCGACGCGCGTAGGGCCCGTTCGCAGCGCGCGCAGGGGCATTCATGGGAGTCCCGTCTGGATCAGATCGCTGCGGCGCTGGACAGCGGTCAACGCTGAAGGATCGGTTCGGTATCGCCGACACCGCTCAGGTGAGCGAGTTCGGAGGCCTTGGGTGCCACAGGGCTCCCCGCCACGAACCGCGCGATCGCGAAGGATTCCGTCGTCGTGATTCCTGCGAGGCGAAAGCCCGCAGGCGCAACCCTCGGCACGACCGCTGACTGCGGCGGGCCAACCGTGCGCAGGTGGCGCAACGCGACGAAGTCGACTTCGCGCACCGCCGGCACTGACGCGGCGGCGTCGCTCAACTTGCCCATGTAGATCGAGAGCGGGCCGGCCGAGAACGCTTCAGCGACGATCAGCCGGCTGGTTGTCGGCTTTCCCAGCGAGTGCGCTACGCCGCGCCAGTTGTCACGCTGGTAATCGGGGATCACGTTGGCGGCCACGATCATCGTCACGTAGATGGCGCACAGGACGGTGCCCAGCACAGCCCCAGCGCGTGGCGCTCTCGCAGCCCCCAGGCCGGCTGCGACGAGCACGGCGAAGGGCACGAAGAACGCCAGCATGTTGCGCCCGTCGTACACATCCACGAGGTGTGTCGCAGCGAGCAGCAGAGGGAGCACGATCGCGCCCGCCGCGACGATCGCCGCATCCCGCGCGCCACGGCGCTCCGATCGAGTGCCGCGGCGTGCGACGAGCACGATTGCGCAGCCAACCAGCAGCAGGGCCAGCGCAAGCGCGAACAGCACCAGCGGGCCGTACGCGCCGACGGTGAAGATCTTCATGCTTTCGGCGATTCGCCGCGGCAGCGATTGCTGTTCGATCCAGTTGGTCTTGCCTTCGGCGCGCTGATGGATCGCGAGCGGCGCCAGCGCCAGACCGACGATCACGACCGCACCGATTGGAAGTACGACACGCCGCCAACCAAGGCGTACGATCAGGACCACCGCCTCGGCGATGAACAGGAACGCCGCGAAATAGTGAGCGAGCAGCGCCAGGCCGGACAAAGCCGACCACAGGGCGAGATGACGCGTGCTGGGCGTCCGCAGCGCACGCTCCCAGGCCACGAAAGCGGCTGCGCTGAGGAGCACCAGCAGGCCATACGCGCGCGCCTGCTGAGAGAAGAAGAACATGGACGGGCTCAGCGTCGTCAAGATCGCGGCCCACACCCCGGCACGTGGTGATATCTCGCGTCCCGCGAGGTACATCACGGGGATCGTGATCGTGCCGATCAGCGCGGACATGGAGCGGAAGCCGATCGGGCCCGCGCCGAACACCTTCGTCCACGCCCAGACGAAGATGTAATAAAGCGGCGGTGTCGACTCGCTCTGTGAGAGATGCGACAGCATGCCGCTGAAACCACGGTGAACGAGGGCCAACGTCGCCGACTCGTCGAGTTCGATGCTCGACACGTTCAGCGTCGCGAATCGCAGCACGCCGCCGAACACAGTGAGCGCGATCGCGAGCTGAGTAGCAGTGGGACGCCACGGCGTCGCGCGAGGAGCGACCTCGGCGACTGGGTGGCTGGGAGCAGTCAGGGGTGGCATGTGAGTTGGAGGGGGCGTGACGTATGCCACCCGCATTTTTCGGGCGGAGTTCTTATATCGGTGAGCGGAATCTCCAGCATTAGTGTACGGGCCGCATGCGCAGCGTGACAGTGCGACACGCTCTGTCGCTTACCCGGTGCGGGCGATATCGTGCAACCCGTGGACGAAATCCTGCCGGGGGTCTTTCACTGGACAGCCCTTCACCCAAACATCGGCAGCGAGGTTTCCTCTTACTGGCTCGAGCCCGCCGGCGTTCTGATCGATCCGCTGATACCGGCCGGCGAGGGCCTGGAGTGGTTCGCCGAGCGCCCCACGCACCCCACGGCGATTGTTCTCTCCAACCGCCACCACTACCGCGACGCCGGCCGCTTTGCCGAGCGTTTCGGTTGTGCGGTCCACTGCAGTAGTGCAGGACTGCACGAGTTCTCAGATGAGCAGCCTGTGCGTGGGTTCAGCTTCGGAGAGGAGCTCGCCGGCGGCTCGGTCTTGGCGTGCGAGGTCGACGCGATCTGTCCGGATGAGACCGCCCTGCATCTACCGGGCGCAGGTGCACTCGTGATCGCCGACGGCGTCGTGCGCGGCGGAGCGTACGGGCAGGGAGGCCCACTGGGCTTCGTGCCGGACTCGCTCATGGACGACCCGCCCGCAACCAAGCGCGGTCTGCTCGACGCTTACGCGCGGCTGCTCGGGGAGCTCGAGTTCGATCACCTGCTGCTGGCCCACGGCGGCCCTGTGCTCCACGACGGGCGCGCGCTCCTGCAGGATCTCGTGGACAGCGGCGGGCGTACGGCGTTCGAGTTTTAGCGCTCGGATTCGGGCGGACGGCGCTCTAGACTCGGCGCGAGATGCGGGGTAGGCGAGCAGCGGGGCTCCTGGGCGCGGCGGCTCTGACGCTTGCGCTCCTGGCAGCGGGTGAGGGGCTCGTCGGCGGCAGCACTGCGCACGCGGCACGGGCGCAGGAGCGCGCCTTCACCCCCGATCCGCTCGCCGGCTGGAAGCTGTTCCGCTTCGCCGACACGCCGGCGGCTGCGGCGGCGGCGGGCTTTCGCGCGCGCCGGATGACCCGCGACGCCGAGCTCATGGAACGCATCTCCTCCCAGCCCACGGCGGCGTGGCTGACGCAGGACGCGAGCCGCGTGCTGCGCCAGGTCACCTACACAACGAAGCTCGCGAGCCGCCAGGGCGCGGCCGCGGTACTCGTCGCCTACGACATCCCGGGCCGCGGCTGCGGCGAAAATGCCGGCGCCAGCGAAAGCCGCTACCTGCGCTGGATCGCAGAAATGGCACAGGGCATTGGCCCGCGGCACACGATCGTGATCCTCGAGCCCGACGCGATCCCGTTCGCCGCCGCCGGCTGTGCGATCAGCCCGAGGTTGCTCGGTCGCGCCGTGCAGACGCTCATCCAGGCGAGCGGCGCGCGCGTCTACATCGACGCCGGCAACCCCTCGTGGATCACGCCGCCCAGCCGGCTCGTCGCCCCCCTGCTCGAAGCGGACATCCGCCAGGCGGCGGGCTTCTCGCTGAACGTCGCGAACTTCCTGACGACGGCCGCGAACGTCGCCTATGGCGACGAACTCTCGAGACTGCTCCGCGGCGCGCACTTCGTGATCGACACGGGCAGGAACGGGAACGGTCCGGAGCTCAACGCCGCCGGTGCGGTGGTGATCTGCAACCCGCCCGGCAGGGCGCTCGGCGCGGAGCCCACGACGAACACCGGCATGCCTGGCGTGGACGCCTACCTGTGGGTCCTGCCGCCCGCCTCCTCAGACGCCGGCTGTCGGGCGGGCGGGTCGCGGTCTGAGGGATCGTGGACGCGCTACGCGCTTGAACTGGCAGAAAACGCGAGCGGGTCATAGCGGGTGTGGTGACCGGCGCCGCAGACGTTCGTCGAAGCATCGCGCCTGCGCGTCCCCCACGAGATCAGCGCTCGAGGTCGAACGCCCGCTGTGCCTCGTCAGCCACGTGTCGAGCGATCGCCAGCGAGGACGTGGCCGCGGGCGACGGAGCATTGCGCACGTGCAGTGCGCGCTCGGTGTGCGAGAAGGCGAAATCGTCGAGGAGCCTGCCGTCACGGCCGAGCGCCTGTGCGCGCACGCCGGCGAACGCGGGTCGCACGTCTGCCACCTGCAGCTCGGGCACGTAGCGCGCCGCTGTGCGCACGAACGCTGAGAGCAGTGCCGCGCGAGAAAGCTCGGCGAGGCCAGTGCTCCACCACCTCCTCAGCATCCGCCACGTTCCGGGCCACTCGAGCGTGTCGAGCAGGTCGCGACGGCGGACGGTGGCGAGCCGGTAGGCGTCGCGGGCGCCGGCGATCAGCGCGGTCGGGCCGATCAGCACATCGCCGTCGATGTGCCTGGTCAGGTGTACGCCCAGGAACGGGAGCGACGGGTCAGGCACGGGATAGATCAGCGCCCGCACGAGCGGGCGCCGCTCGGGCACCAGTCGCAGGTACGCGCCGCGAAACGGCACGATCCGCGGGTCCGGGCTCGCGCCGGCCGCCACCGCCAGGCGATCGGCCCACGCGCCTGCACAGAACACGGCGTGCCCGGCTGTGGTGGTGCCGTGGGCGTGGGTCAGCCGCAACGACCGCCCTTGGACGGCCACCCGCAGCACCTCGCAGCCGGTGGCAACGGAGCCGCCCGTGTCGAGCACGTCGCGAGCATAGGATCGCGCGACCGCCTGGAAGTCGGCGATGCCAGTGTTGGGTGAGTGGAGGCCGGCGATGCCCCGCGCGTGCGGCTCGAGCTCCTCGATTCCCGCGGCGTCGATACGTCGCAGGCCCGGCACGCCGTTGGCCCGGCCGCGCCGCTCGAGCTCCTCGAGCCGCGCGAGCTCAGCGCGATCGGTGGCGATGATCACCTTCCCGCAGCGCTCGCTGGGGATCTCGTGCTGCTCGCAGTACTCGTACATCTCGCGGGCGCCCTCCACGCACAGGCGCGCCTTCAACGAGCCCGGCGTGTAATAGACGCCCGCGTGGATCACGCCCGAGTTGTGGCCGGTCTGGTGGGTAGCGACCTGGTGCTCGCGCTCGAGCACGCAAACCGAGGCCAGCGGGTTGCGTCGGGCCAGCGCTCGCGCGACGGCCAGCCCGATGATCCCCCCGCCCACGACCGCCAGGTCACAGCGCTCGGGCGCGTGCGCATCCCGTGGGCCGGCGCCTGACATGAGAACGCGACTCAGCCGACCGGTGCGCCCGGCCCGCCGGGGGCGGTGGCTGCAGCGGCGTTGACCAAGCCCGCCCCGTACAGGGGTTCGTCGCCGCCGCCGCCGAGTTTCGTGGCCGTCTCGATCAGACGCGCGGTGATCTGCGCCGTGGTCGGGTGCGCACCGAGCACGCCGCTGGCGATGATCAGCGCCGCCGTCGCAGCCACGTGTGGCGTGGCCATCGAGGTGCCTTCATAGCCAGAAGGGATCCCGAACCTGGTGTAGGAGCTGCCCACGAACGTGACCTGGAAGACGTCCCTGCCGGCGGCTTCCTGCGGGCGGCAGTTCGGGTCGCCCGGGAGGCTCGCGTCCGCTCCGCCGCCGGGGGCCACGAGCGTGAGCTCGGGTCCGTAGTTGGAGTAGTCGGCGAGGCAGCCGTGTTCGGTGGTGGCGCCGACGGCGACCACGTCGGGCGCGCGAGCGGGATAGTCGACAGAGCGGTCGCCCTCGTTGCCGGCGGCGGCTACCACGAGCACGTTGTGGCGGTGGGCGTAGCGGAGTGCTTCCATCAGCTCGGGGATGTCCGCGGCGGTCACGCCCGGCGAGAACTCGAGGCTGAGGTTGATCACCTGCGCGTGGTGCTTGACCGCGAACATGACGCCTTCGGCGATCGTGGAGGCTTCGCCTTCACCGGCGCCGTCGAGCACCCGCACGGGCATGATCCGCGCACCGTAGGCCAAGCCGGTGAGCCCCTCGCTGTTGTCGGTGGCCTCGGCGATCGTGGAGGCGACGAACGTGCCGTGGCCGTTGCGGTCGTTCGCATAGGGGTCTTTCCCGATGAAGTCATAGCCCTTGACGAACGAGTACGGGTTGAGGTCGGGCGAGCGGCGGAACGGTCCCCGGTTGGAATAGGCGACGCCGGTGTCGAGGACGGCGATCGTGACGCCCTGGCCTCCGGCATGGCCGTCGGCGATCAAGTTCGCCCAGGCTTCGGGGGCGTTCACACTGAACGGCCCGTTGAAGTTCCACTGCAACTGCTCCCAGCCCGCCGGTTCGTGGATCTCGCCTTCGTCGTCCGGGACCCACGTGCCGGCGGCGTGTGCGGTGTAGTCCGGGACCGCCCATTGCACGCCATGCTCGCCACGGACGCGGCGCAGGGCACTCGTGACGCTCTCGCCTGCAGGCAGACGCAGCAGCTTGGTGTTGGCTTCCGTCGGTGTCGGGGTGACGGTGCCCTCGACGCGAGCAGCGACGGCGTGCACGGTCACGGGGGCGTACCTGACGAGGATCTCGTTGGGGGCGTAGGGGGCCGCGGCGCTCGCCTCGGACGTGGGCGCGCACAGGCCGCACGCGGCAGCGGCGAGGATCGACGCAAGCAGCGTCGCGGTCCGGCGCGCGGACGGACGGTAGGTTGGGCGGCCGGTGCGGGAGAGCATGAAGGTTTGGGTAATGATGATGTGCCCGGGGCGGACGCGAGGCGGGAGGCACTGTCGCAGACTTCGCGGGCGAGAACGATGAGCGAGCGCTTCTTCCCACGCGACGACTACTTCATGCGCCTGGCCCTGCGCGAGGCCGAGCGTGCGTTGGAACACGAAGATGTGCCGATTGGCGCGGTATTGGTGCGTGATGGGGAGGTCGTCGCGGCCGCGCATAACGAACGCGAGCTGCGCCAGGACCCCACCGCGCACGCCGAGACGATCGTGCTGCGCGAGGCCGCCGGCGCGGCTGGAAGCTGGCGCGTCCTGGATGCCGTTCTGTACGTGACGCTCGAGCCGTGCGCGATGTGCGCGGGTGCGATCGTGCTCGCGCGCGTTCCTCGCGTCGTGTTCGGGGCGAGCGACCCAAAGGCGGGGGCGTGCGGGAGTGTGCTCGACGTCCTCGGCGAGCCTCGGCTGAACCATCGCCCGGTGGTTGCCGGTGGGCTGCTCGCCCAGGAGTGCGGGGAGCTGATCAGCGCCTTCTTTGCTTCGCGGCGTTAGCTACGACAGGTTCGCGGCGCCCGCTAGCGCCCGCGCGACCAGCCGGGCGATTGTGGCGTACCGTACATGCAGTCTATGGCGGGCAGCGAGAGTATCGGCGTCGTAGGAGTGACGTCCGCGGCAGGCTCTGCGTCTGATGATCGCCGTTGGGCGGTCCTGGCCCTACTGGGTGTCGCGCAGCTGATGGTCGTGCTCGATTCGACGATTGTGAACATCGCGCTGCCCTCAGCGCAGCGGTCGTTGGGCTTCTCTACCGATAGCCGCCAGTGGGTCGTCACGGCATACGCGCTGGCGTTCGGGAGCCTGTTGCTGTTGGGAGGAAAGCTTGGTGACCTGTTTGGGCGGAAGTGGACGTTCATCGCCGGACTGATCGGTTTCGCGGGAGCTTCCGCGATCGGGGGGTTGGCGCAATCCTTCGCGATGCTCGTTGGCGCGCGGGCATTGCAAGGTGCCTTCGGTGCGCTGCTTGCGCCCTCGGCGCTGTCGCTGCTTACGGTCACCTTTGCGGGCTCGCCCGATCGGGCAAAGGCGTTTGGCATCTTCGGGGCGATCGCGGGCGGTGGCGCGTCGGTCGGCCTCGTCCTCGGCGGGGTGCTCACGCAGACGCTGTCCTGGAGGTGGTGTCTGTACGTCAACGTGCTGATTGCGATACCGACAGTGCTGGTGGCGCTGAGGCTCTTGCAGAACCACCCGCCGGAGGGACGCCCGCGCATCGATATCCCAGGTGTCCTACTCGCGTGCGGGGGACTGTTCGCGCTGGTCTACGGGTTCTCCAACGCCGAGACGCACTCGTGGACGGCGCCGCTTACGATCGGCGCGCTCGCCGCCAGCGTGTTGCTGCTAGCCGCGTTCGTGGCAGTCGAGAGCCGCAGGAAAGACCCGCTTCTCCCGCTGCACATCGTGCGCGACGGCGCCCGCGGTGGCGCTTACCTGTCGATCCTGCTCGCGGGCGCCGGGATCTTCGCGGTGTTCCTCTTCTTGACGTATTACATGCAAGAGAATCTCGGCTTCTCTCCAGTGAAGACCGGCGTCTCGTTCCTGCCGCTGACCGCCGTGCTGGTCGTTACCTCCACGACTGTGCAGACCAAGGTGCTCTACCGCACCGGCGCAAAGCCGCTGATTGCCGTCGGGATGATGCTCGGCGTGATCGCGATGCTCCTGCTCACCCGCCTGGCCCCCGGCGCGAGCTATTCGAGCCACGTGCTGCCCTCGCTGCTCATCGTGGGTCTCGGAATGGGCTGCATCTTCGCGCCCGCGTTCAGTACCGCCACACTCGGCATCGACAGCTCCGAGGCCGGCGTCGCCTCCGCGATGGTGAACACCTCCCAGCAGGTGGGCGGCTCAGTTGGCACCGCGCTCTTGAGCACAATCTTCGCCAGCGCCACAACCGCTTACGTCTCCAGCCACGCCGGGATACCAGGCGTCGGCGACGCGGCTGCAATCCACGGCTACACGACCGCGTTCGCCTGGGCCGCTGGAATCTTCGCCGTGGGGCTACTCCTCTCACTGCTCATACTTCCGTCAAAGGCTAGGAGCAGCGCCTCGCCACCGAAGGAGGCCGCGCCGAAGGAGGCTGTGGATTACGGCGCAGCAATCCCGTCGAAAGGACCGGCGCCGGCGACCGCCATGTTGGTCACCGGACCCTGTTGTCACTTCGGTGTTATCCAGCGTGGTTAGGAACGATCAGCACCGGCCGTTGGGCGTGCGCCGAGAGGCCATGCGAGACGCTGCCGAGTAGGGCGCTGCGAATCGCGCCGCGTCCCCGCTGGCCGCAGACAATCAGTCGAGCGTCGATCTCCTCAGCGATCTCGCCGATTGTCCCGACGATTGAGATCTCGGCTTGCGCGATGCGTGCTGAGGCGTTATAGCCGTGCGCGCGGGCGCCCGCTGCACCCTCCTCGGCGATGCGTTTCGCGGAGGCGGCCTCCTGCTCGTCAATCTCGCCCTCGTTGGGTACGTCAGTCAGAAATGAGCCTGCTCGAACGAGGCTGACCACCGCCGACATCCACACGGCCAGCACCACGGCATCGGCAGGGTGCACTACGAGCTCGCCGGCGGCGCGCATCGCTGACCTCGAGCCGTCTGATCCGTCGTAGCAGAACAACACCGGTTTATTCATGGCAAATCCTCATCGTCGTCCTGATGAGCACACGATCTCCGCTGAGATGCACAGTACCTCAGCATGTCTTATCCAGCTCGATCGCTTGCTTTGCTACCCGGCGTTAGAGCGCGGCCTTCGATCGCCGTCGGCCGGCATACCTGCTGGGGTCCCGTGTCAGGCCGGCAGGCGCGGCGAGCGGGGCGACAGGGTCGAGCACGAACGACGGTGCGGACGCCAGCTCGGCGACCAGCGGCCACAGCTCCTCGTGGGTGGCGACGGCGCCGTAGGCGGCGCTGAGATGGCCGAACATGCCGCCCTCGCGCGAGCTGACCCGGTCGCCGACCTGCCGGTTCAGCCACGCCTGGTCTACCTGCGGAAGAGACCTCACAGCGTCGAAACCGTGGATCTCGCGCACGTTGAATTCGCCGACCGGTGGCAGCCACACGTAGTAGAACGCGACCGCGGAGCCAACCTCGACCGGCTCGAAGGGGCCAATGTCGAGCCCGAGGGCGAGGCGCAACGCCCATGTGATCAGCGGGGGTCCGCCGACACGCCTGAGCATCATCGGCACGATGCCGCCGACACGTCCGTTGACCTCGACGATGCGAGGGCCGACGGGCGTCTGCTTGACCTCGATGTGCAGCACGCCGCGCTCGACGCCGAGCGCGGCGGCCGCCCGCTTGGCGACATCGACGACGGCCGCCGAAGCGTCGGCGTCGAGGTCACTCGGGAGAAAGCCGCCGTTCTCGCGCAGCGGCGCGACGATCGGGAAGCGCCCGCTGATCGCCGCGTGACGCGAAACGCCATCGACCACGACCAGCTCCACCGAGACCATGTCCGCAACTGGCGCCACTCGGGTCTCGGCGAGGTCAGGTAGATACTCCTCCAGGATGAACTCGCGCTCGCCGGGGACGTCCTCCAGCACACCGAGCAACTCGTCGGGCCCGCTCACGAAAAACGTCTCGCTCCCGCCCGATCCCCGCCGAGGCTTGAGGACCGCCGGCCACGTCATCTCCAGAGCCTCGGCCTGCACGCGCGTGCTCACCTCCGATTGGGTCACGGCGAGCGCGGCAGGCACGGGGAGCCCACCGGCACGCAGGGCGCGACGCTGCGCGAGCTTGTCGCGCAGCAAAAGTGCGGTTTGTGGGCTGTGGAACGGCAGCGCGAGCTCCCGCGCGAGCTCGGCCGCCGGTTGCTGGGCGGCATCCGTGAAGACAGCAATCCCGTCGGCGCGCGCCTCCCGCAGCACTGCGGCGTTCGCCTGGTGGTCGAAACCTCGGATGTCGAGGACCGTGCCAAGACGCGGCAGCAGGCGCGCCAGGGAGCTGTCGAGCGGCGCCGACCAACCCGTGACCCAGATGAGCTCACACAGCCCACTGGCTGACTCGGCGAGCTCGAGCGGCGAGAACGCTCCGGGCTCGTACATCACCGCGACGCGCGGCGCCCGACCGCGACCGTTCGCTCGGCTCGTCGTTTGCCGGTGCGTCACGCTAGACCGACTTCAAGATCGTGAGCAGCTGCCCGTCGAGCGCGTGGATGCGCTCGTTGGAGACCATCAGGCGGGCGGACAGGGCGTCGCGCAGCAGACGCCCGACCGCGTACTCGGAGTCGTTGCTGTACGCGTTGACGCCCACCACCTCGAGCACCGCCAGACAGATGCGAGGTGCCCGCTCGGATGCGCTGAGCTTGAGGTTGTTGAAGCGCAGAGAAGAGGCGAGCGTGCGCAGCGACGAACGATCGGTCTCCTCTTCCACCGCGGTGAAGTCCTCGAGCGCGGCTCGAACGTCGGAGCGAAACGACCACAGCTCGCTGAGCACGCGCGACATCGCGACGGCGGCCGGTTGCGGCGCACCGGGGTTCCGGCGCGCGGCGGCGCGCACGAACGAGTGTCCGCGCTCGAACGCCTCGGTCGCCAGACCGAGCCACACGTGCGACCACAGCAGGAAGCTCACCGGGGAGGTCTCACTCATCACGGTTGAGAAGAGCGTGGGAAGCACCTGCTCAGGAGCGCAGCGCCCGCGCACGGTGAACCCCGGAGAGCATGTGCCCCGCATGCCGAGCGTGTCCCAGCCGCCCGTCGGCGTCAGCTCAGTCTCCTCACGCGGGTGCAGGACGAGTACCTGGTCGGTCTCCTCTGAGGTCGGAGTGCGGCGCAGCGTCGTGAAGTAATCGTCGGCATAGGCTCCGTAGCTGACCGTCAGCGCCTGCTTGGTGAACTCGAGCCCTCCTCCGGCGCGCTCAGCGAGACCGGCGATCGAGCGTCCCATGTCGCCGCCGGTGCCCATCTCGGAGGTCACCGAGGCGATCAGCCGCTGCTCCTCATGCAGCCGCCCGAGGTACTCGGTGAACCAAGGTGAGCCCTCGAGGTGCCGGACGATCGTGATCGCCTGGATCTGGTGCATCGCGAAGATCATTCCCGTGGCCGCGCAGTGGCGGCCGAGCTCGAAGCACGCCTCTGCGATCGCTCGAAGCGACACGCCCTGGCCGCCCAACGATGAAGGCACGTACGCCGAGAGCGCCTCGGCCTCACGCAGCGCCGTGATCGCCTCGGCGGGGAACCGCGCCTGTCGGTCTACGTCGTCGGCGTGCACGGCCGCGATCTCGACGGCGACTGAGCGCACCCCGCCAAGAAATGCCGAATCTCGGTCGATCATCACCACCTGACATCTCCTTGCTGGCGTGTCTACCCGGTCACCGCACGCGCGCGCGACGGGGAATCCGGTGAGCCGTGGCTCCCTATCTACTCGGCGCGGGAGCGCGTGGACTTGAGTGACCGGAGCCGGCGCGGCTAGGGAGTGGTTCTTTCCGGCTCCGCGCGCGGCGCCGGGGGCGTCGGACTGAGCATCTGGCGTCCGTGTAGCCGGAAGAGCAGGACAAACCCGGGCACGACGAGCAGCCCGGCTGCGGCGAACACGGCTACGAGCATCACGAGTGTCGCGTGCGGCGCCGAGCCGTTCGCGAGCGTCAAGCCGGTGCCGGGGAGCAGCGTCGGGTATTGCCCAACGCCCCATCCCCACACCACCGCGGCTACGCCGATCCCGGCGAGCGGGCGCAACGAGGTTGATCGACCGAGCGTGAGCAGCGCGAGGACAGCGAGCCCGCATGCGGCGCCAAGGATCAGCAGCGGCAGCGCGCGGCCGGTGAGCCCGTGGTAGAGCGCATGGTTGGATTGGTGAAGCTCAGCGAGGGTGGCGAGCGAGAGCGCGCCGGCGAGCACACCGGCGAGCGCCGCGCGGCGCCTGAAGTAGCGCTCGTTTCGGTGGTCACCGCGACTGGTCGCCTCGCCGATCAGGAAGATCGCGGCCATATAGCCGCAGACGGCGACGAACAGCGCACCGGTCAGCAGCGATGTGGGATTCGTCCAAGCCGCGAGCGTCGAGTGTTGGCCGCGGAGCGAGACCTTGCCAGCGGCAACGCAGCCGACCACGGTCCCCATGAAGAACGGCGTCAGCAGCGAGGAGAACGCGAAGATCGCGCCGAGCAGGCGTTCCCACTGCAGTCCTTGCACCTCCTTGCGGAAGGCAAAGCCCGCGCCCCGGAGCACGATCCCCAGCACTGCCAGCCAGAGCGGGAGCGCGGCGATTGTCATCACGGCCGCGAAGGCGACCGGGAAAGCGGTCCAGAAGATCACGAGGGCGAAGATCAACCAGACGTGGTTGGCCTCCCATACAGGCGTGATCGTCTCGTCGATCAGCTGCCGGACCGGGCGGCCGCGATGATCGCCGCCGGCGAGCAGGTCCCACAGTCCGCCGCCGAAGTCCGCCCCTGCGAAGATCGCGTAGATCGCCAGGACGGCAATCAGGATCGCTGCGACGAGTTCGCTGATCACGCTGTCTCACCGCCGAGCGCCGTCGTGTGAGTGTTCGGTGGCCCGTAGGGCACCGAGCTGTCTTGATCCTCGCCGGCGTGCCAATGGCGCGCGAGTAGCCGCAGGATCAGGATCGTCGCTACGCCGAGCACGGCGTAGAGCACGATCACGGCGCTGAGGCTCGCGATCACCCCTTGGTTCGTTGTCGCGGCCTGCGCGGTCGTCATCAGCTTGTAGACGACCCACGGCTGGCGTCCGACCTCGGTGACGATCCAGCCTGCCTCCATCGCCACGACCGCCGCTGGTCCGGCACCAGCGGCGAGCAGCCAGAACCATCGGTGTCTGGGTAGCGCGCGCCGCCGCCACCAGGCCAATAGCAGCCACAGCAGCGGGACCACCGACAGGGACCCGAGGCCCGCCATCACGTCGAAGGCGAGGTGGATCAGCCACGTCACCGGCGGGCGCTGAGCGGCCGGCACGGAGTTGAGGCCGGTGACCTTCGTGTGGGTAGAGAAACCGACGAGCAGGGAGTCGAGATCTGGGATGCGAAGCCCGCCATACACGTGACCGTTCGAGTAGACGCCGCCGAGGTACTCCGGCGCGTCGCGGGTGGTGTGGGTGACGTACTCCATCGCGGCGAACTTGACGGGCTGGTTGGTGGCGATCGCGCGGGCGGCGGTGTCCCCGACGAGGAACTCGACCGGCGTGAGCGCCGCCGCGAGCACGAACGGGATCGCGAACCCGAGGCGGTGGTAGCGGTCGCGTCGCCCGCGCAGGAACCCGACGGCGTAGATCGATGCGACGCTGAACCCAGCGACGAGGTAGGCGGCGAGCAGCATGTGCGGCATCTCATACGCGGCGGCGCGGTTGAAGAACACTTTCAGCGGTTCCACAGAGACGATGCGCCCGGCCTTCATCGTGAACCCGCCCGGTTGGTTCATCCACGAGTTGGCTGCCATTACCGACAGTGCGCCGAAGATCCCGCTGAGGGCGACGGGGATGCCCGACCAGAAGTGCGCCCAGCCGCTCAGTCGTCGCCAGCCATAGAGGTAGATGCCGGTGAAGATCGCCTCCAGGAAGAAGAAGATCCCCTCCACGCTGAACGGCAGACCGATCACCGGCCCGTATTTGCGCATCAGCCCCGGCCACAAGAGCCCCATCTCGAACGAGAGCACCGTGCCCGTGACCGCCCCCACGGCGACGAGCACACCGAGCGCCTGCGACCAGCGCCGCGCGAGCGTCATCGCGACCTCATCGGAGCGCTTCAAGGCGATGTACTCGGCGGCCAGCACGATCGTCGGGAACGCGATCCCGAAGCACGCGAGGATGATGTGAAAGCCGAGCGTGCTCGCCATCTGCGCCCGCGCGGGCACCACTTCGCGGGCCGTCGCGAGGAGCACAGAGGTATGTATCAGGAGCATCGTCGGCCTCCTGCGATCGGGTTCGTCAGGAGAATACGCGCCGGGCGAGGTTGGTCTCGGCGAGGGGCATGAGAACGTCGCTTGGCGTCAATCAGCCGATCGCCCCGCGGCCATTCAGGTAGCGAAATAGGTGCGGGATCGTTCCGGCTGGTGCGGTGCCCTCGATCAACGCGTAAGGTGCCGCGCCGGCCGAAGCGTTCTGCCGGTTCGCCCGTCGACGTTGGGCCTTGTCGATGTCGATCAGATAGTGAGCGTTCAGCAGGTGTCCCCACGCGCCACGGTGCACGAAGCGAGGACCCACGATCTGGATGTCGCACTCCTGCGGATCGGGCGCGAGCATTCCCAGGCGCGCCACGAGGTCGTGCTCATTGCCGTAGCTCTCGATCCGCGGAAGCGCGCGAGCGGTGTCGAGGTAGCTCATCTCGCTTGCACAGTTTGCGAAGCAGTAGACCTCCAGCTTGGCGATCTCCTTGGGAGTCACCGGCTCCAGGCGGCGCGGATCGACCTTCAGGCCCTCTTCCGCTGCGTGGCGGCGGATCGCCTCTCGATCGGACTTCGACAGGTTTCGATGCCGGCCTGACATCGTGCGCTCGTAGACGCCCCTGATGAGCCGCAGCAGCACAGCGGTGATGATCGTCCCCTGCGAATGTGAGATCAGCACCACGCGCTTGTTCGATGGGCTTGCGATCGCGTCGAGCAGCGGGTGAAAGGCGCTGTCCACGTCCTCCCCCGTCGCGCCGATCTTCTCCGTGGTGCACTCGAGCAGGTCCACACCGAGGCCGTCGGTGGAGTTCCAGAGAACGGTTACGGGCCGGTGGAAGAGATCGACGAGGTAGGCGGCGTTCATGCGGGCCACATCCTCGTTGGTGAGGATCCCGTTGATGAAGAACCACTGCTCGCCGTTGAACGGTCCCTTTGGCGCTCGTCCCGCGCCCGCGAGCTCGTGTGAGCGGTGAAAGAGCAGCGAGGAGAGCGGCGGGGGGAGCCATCTCGGCGCCCTTCCCGGCACCGACGGGATCAGGACATCTGCCAGGTAGCGTGTGAGACGAGGAACGTTCCCCGACCAGAAGAGGTCGTACTCGGAGTAGGGAGCCCTCCTCATCGAGCCGACGTTGCCGAACACCGACCGCGGCCAGTCAAGCGGCGAGAACCACGCTGCGTCCTTGACGGTTGCAATCAGATCGCCCCACTCCGGTGCGTGGCGGATCGTCCAGTCCTCGGGCGATTCTCTGATCTCGGGCTCGCTGTGATCGTTCTTGTTTGTCGTCATCTCGCCAGCTCGCGGTCGTGGATCATCAGGAATGCGGCACGCTCTGCAAGAGCGCTGATCGTCGCCGTGGGATTGCGCGAGAGGGCGGTTGGCACCACCGATCCGTCGATGACGAACAGCCCGGGATAGCCGTGGACCTCGCAGCGATGATCGACCACACCCTCGCATGCATCGGCAGCCATCCGGCATCCACCCAGCGGGTGTGCGGTGAGCAGGTCGCCTGCGAGCGAGAGCGGGCTGGGAACGTACTCACCCTCGAGCGCACTGCTGAGCTCGCGCAGGCCGTCCTCCAGTTCAAGGAAGCTCTGCTTGCTGGCGGCCGGATTCCATTGCAGCTCAAGCGCACCGGACTCATCGAGGAGCAGGGTGCCGTCGGCCGCGTCCTCGCACATCCCGAGGTAGGGCAGGAAGCCTCGGGTCCGGCCTCCGCCAAGCAGGCGCTCGCGCTCACGGGCGACTCTGCGCGTGGCGCCTGGCACGCCGAGCTCGCCTTGTATGAGGAACTTGATCAACCCGAGCACATCTCTCGCCCCGGCCGCGTCGGCGAGCATTCCCTCCAGGAACCAGAAGAGAGGGTTGGGCAGGCCGAGGTCCTCGACGTACATCTGCTGCCTGGCGGTGCCGAAGTCGGCGCCCGCGGTGATACTCGGGCCCGGTCCGGCGTCGATGTCCGCGTCGGTGAGCGTGCCCGCGAGCAGGAGGTCGCCGTTGCCCGAGAAACCGAGCCCGAGAGTGGAGCTCAAATCCGGAAGGGAGCCGGCCCGATCGCGGCAGCGCAGCAACAGCTCTGCGGTGCCGAGGGTCCCTGCCGCGACGATCACCGTCTCGGCGCGTACCTCGCCGGCGGCGATCTCCGTGATCCCACCGGCAAGCCGCTCGTATCGCACGCGGTAACCGGTGCCGCGCTTGATCGGGTCGATCTCATAGACGTCGTGCAGCGGATACACCTCGGCCCCGTGCTCTTCGGCCAGCGCGAGATAGTTGAGATCGAGGCTGTTCTTCGCGTGTGTGGCGCAGCCAATCATGCACGCACCCGAGTAGTCGCAGGGCTGCTGCGCCGCTGTCCCATGTGGGCTGCGCCGACCGGGGCCCGTATAAACGGCGATCGGCACCAGCTCCGCGCTGCGGTTGGCGGCCTCGCAGGCATCGAGGAAGGCCGTCGTTCGTGTTGGCAGCCCACGCTCCGCCTCCAATGACAGTGGCGCCGGTTCGAGCATGTCCTCGGCAAGCGCGTAGTACGGATGCAACGTCTCCAGGTCGATCTCCGTGGGCCAGCGGGGGTCGTCGAAGATCGCGGCTGGGGGGCGCAGGTGAACGTTGAAGTAGTGAAGCGACCCACCGCCGACACCACACCCCTGGATCACGTGCATGCGGCGAAACACCCGGTAGTCGAGCAGCCCGAACTGGGCGCTTGCAGGCGCCCAGAAGGCGTTCCGGGCGATCTGGCTGGGTGAGCGCGGAAAGTCGATGTTGCGCCACCGCCGACCTCGCTCGAGGACACAAACGCGACGGCCGGCCTGCGCCAGCCTGCAGGCCGTGATGCTTCCGCCGAAGCCCGACCCGATCACGACGACGTCGTAGCGTCGTTTCAAAACCGAAGCGAGAAGTTGATCGTCTTGGCGCCAACCCAGTACACGACGCCCAGATACAGGTCGGGCGCGACCTCTCGAATCTCGTCACGGATCGCGCGGAACGGCAACGAGCCAACCGAGTAGTCGAGCACGATCGCCTCACGGCCGTCCATCCAGCTCGCGTCGCGATAGACCCGGGCGCGGGCAACGAGGAGCCCGAACGGTCCGACCCTGTTCAGGAGGTCGGCCTGCTCGGGATAGAAGATCTTCCCCTGCCAAGCGAGGCGGATCAGCGGGACCAGCCCGGCAGCGACCGGCGTCCCGGGGGCGACGATCGCAATGCCGTCCCCGACACCGCTTGGTGTTGGCCCGGCAGCGCTGCGTGAGAAGAGCGCGTCGAGCTCGTCCTGAGACATGCGCGGCAGATCAACGGGACCGATCACCGACGGCGCAGTGCTGGCCAGCCTGCGCCTGGGGCTCGCTGTCGTCACGTCCTAGCCTCCTGTCGGTCAGATCACATTAGATGCAGACCTCTCCTCCGACGGATGCTGGCTCCACGATACTGTTCGAACGCGCAGAATGCAACGCTCGCCGCTGCTGTCCGGCTGGATCAGAGGTTGATGCCGAGCTCGGCTCGCAGATGACCGCGCCCGGTGTCGGTGATCGTCAATGCGCGCGTGTCTGTGCGGCGACGGATCCAGTCGAGCTCCAGCAGGCGTGCGGCGAGCGCGGCGGCGAGAGAGCCGGCCAGGTGCGGGCGCCGCTCGGTCCAGTCGAGGCATGGTCGCGTCAGCGCTCGTCGTCCCCGCTCCAGCGCCCCGATGTCGAGCCCCAACCCACCCAAGCGTGCCTGGCCAAACGGGGTTAGAGGAAAGCCGTCGCTGGGGGCTCCGATCATGCCTTGCTGCTGAGGGAGTCGGTCAGTGCGACGCCGAGTGCGCCGGCGAGGTGGTCGTAGCAGGTGCGTGCGTGGCGCATGGCCTCGCCGTGACTTGACTCACGAAGGCTATGCGCGCGCCGCTGCGGCGCGATCGCGAGGATGGCCTCGATCGCCTCGGCCGTGCGACGATCGGCGAGGCGGTAGTAGCGGTTGCGACCGCGGCGCTCGACAACGAGCAGGCCTCCATCGCTCAGCTTTGCGAGGTGAGCGCTGGCGAGCGATGAGCTCGCGCGGGCACGGGCGGCAAGCTCGCGGGCGGGCAGCTCCTCGCCTCCGAGCAGCGCGAGCAGCATGCTTGCACGCTTGGCATCACCTTTGGAATCCAGGTCTCGGGTCCTACTGTCCGCGCTCGGGGGACCGGGATCCAATAGCCGGTGGCCAGACCGACGAGGGTCAGCGCGTGCTTCCCCTGAAACAGAGTCAGGGTTCCCGGCTCCGCTTCGTCTGAGCCCTTCCACAAGGAGCGCTTGGGCCCAGGGCCGACTCGTAGGCGAAGCGCGCCCGATCAGGCAGCTCTGGCTGAAGCTGCTCGGATCAGCGACCTGACTACCTCGCCCGGTCTCTCGCCTTGGTTGTCGGCAATCCGCTGCAGAGCCATCGCATCGTCTCCCTCGAGCGTGAACTGCACACTCAGCCGGCGCTGACGAGACGGCTGGACCATCTGCATGTCAGCAGGGTCGAGGTTGCCGAGCTCCTCATCGAAGTCCTAAGGCAAGGGATCTAGGTTGGACGGCATCATGATCTCCCCAACATCTTACGCTCGGCAAGTGTGGAATCCCACCCCGTGATGAGGAGCCACGCAGTCGGCTCGACCGTCTCCTCGATCACGAGCGTCAGGACTCGATTGGCATCGCTTCGGCCGATCACGAGCCTGCGCGTGTTGGGCTGGCGGCGCTCCGGGCTACCGCGCCGGTTCCTGACGATCACGGCCGGTTCCTGACGATCACGTGGAGGTTCCAGATCGTCTGCTCGGCCTCGGCGACGGAGATACCGCGAGCCCCAAGCTTATCCAGGGCGGCCTCCGTAGCGAGCAACTGATTGACGGCGTCGGACACCCGCTAAGCATGATCGACGCTTGGGACATCCCAGCAGACCAAGTTCGAACAACGACCTCATACGGGCGCAAAATGGGGATCGAGGGACGAAGATCGAACACCAGCCTTGTGTGGAAACGCATTAGCGAGCTGCACGCTGAACGCCGAGCAAACGCGTGACAGCAAGCCTGCCCTCTCGAATGCGCTGAGTGCCGGTATGTAATCTGCGAACTAGTCCATCAATATGGAGCCGGACTCTCAAGTGTTCTGCCTAGCGTGCCGATTGAACCGGCGCAACGAAGCTACGAGATATGACGCAGGATCGACCGCTCCCGAATGCATCGCCACAGGCCAGCCAGACGGCGCCGACCACAGGTGCGCCGCCCCGATGCCACCGATCTTTCGGGTTCGTCCAGGTTTCGGCTCGTCGCCTTCCGCAGCCGTGCTGCCAGCATTTCTTGGGGCATCCTCGGCGCATTGGCGATCTGCGGAAGCTTGCTTCTCTCACTTCCAAGCTTCGAAGAAAGCCAGCCGGTACCACGACCATGGAGTCTCTGGCTGAGCACGAATGCCCCCACCGAAGGCGGCCTCGGCGAACCAAACTGGCTATTGAACATGTCGATCGTCGCGGACCGAAGCTGCCGAACCGCGACGGTCACAGGCTCGCTCAAGTGGGAACTAAAGGAACTGAACTCCAATGTTCAGCCTCAGCCAAATCGCTACATACTCGGCGTAGCCGGCGCCCACATTCTGTCGTTTGAAAGTCGCGACAGCGACAACGTAGAGCCCAACCTTACCCGGCAGTGGCACACTATTCCAATATCACAGATTGGGGGCGCCGACGTTATCACAGTTCCTGCACCTTTTTGGCCTTATAGTCCTGTCACACAGGCCGAATTCAGGTTCAAGATTACAGCAGCTCACCCCGCTGGTTTTCACTCATGCTACCTCACCAGTCCTTTGATGGGTAAAGTAAATCACGAAGACGGCTACGAACCAGACCCAAGAGTTGATTCGGCGATCTCGGCATTTGTCGAACATCATCACGGTTCCGAAAATCTAGGCGAACAGATCGCGCTGGATGCTGTTGTGGAAATGGCGGTCACGGGGCAAGAACCAGAAGCTGCAGTAGCGAGCGCCGCCATCGCTACACAGCCCGATCGCATAGTCACGACGTGCACCACCCGTGAATCAGGAGGACTAGAAGTCGAAAGCGAAATCGATCGGTTCGCGCCCTATCGCCAAAGCAGAACCTATCGCCCATGTGCAAGCGTGCATCGCTTTCAGTACCGAAACGTACAAGCTTCGATAACCAAATACACGTACCTATCCGGCATCCTTCTAAGTGCCGGTATGACGATGTTCCTTGACGCCCTCATGGGTGCTACGGCTGCCGTTGCGTCCCGAGCACGGCGAAGGATTAAGCCGAAGGCCGGCTAATCTTGCGTAAGCGCCGCTCTGCGTCACGCGCGGCGTCGTTAGGAATAGAGCCGTAGGGGCGTGCACTCAGCAAGCCTGTCGAAATCGGCGTCGGCATGCAAGATGGGCGCGCCAGAGCGCACGCACGGCGCGGCGATCAGACAGTCCAGAGTCTTGCGGATCGTCATACCTGCGCGCCGGGCGCAACGGTAAAGCTCCGCTGCCAGAGCGAAGTCCTCCAGACCGTCGAGACGCAACACCGGAAATACCTTCAGGTGACCTTCGACGAGGCGCGCTTCTCTGTCAGAGCGAAAGCCCTGGAGGATCTCGGTGAACACGATGTCGGTGAGCGCGATCGGCTCTCCCCCCTCGATCAACTCGACGCAACGCAGCGCCTGCGGCGAGTCTCTGTCGTTCAGAACGTCGATCCAGACGCTCGTGTCGACGACGATCACGAGCGTCCGCGGCGGCTCTCGTCAAGGTCGCCCTCCCAGCGGACACGCCCTCGCAGATCAAGCACGCCGATGCGTCGATGGCGGGCGACCAGCTCCCGCAACGCCACGTCGACCGCTTCGCGCTTCGTCCGTGCTCCGATCAGCTCCTGGGCTTCGTGGAGCACACGGTCGTCGATCTCGATGTTCGTCCTCATACACCACAGCATACACATCCAAGGGTGTACGTATTGACGCAAGCCTAGATGGGGTTCGAACAAGCGCCATAAACCCGGTGAAAACGGGGTGGTCGGGAAAGTTCTCGAAATCTCCGTGGCCTCTGATTCGGAGGCTGCATGAGGAGCGATTCGGGGGCCCCTATTGACGTAGGTGGCGATGGTGACTAGAATAATGGTCATGTCTGAGACTCTGCCCCTCTCCTCCGTCAAGGCGCACCTTTCGGAGCTCGTGGACCGCGTAGAGGACCAGCACGACCGTGTGGTGCTCACACGCAACGGCAAGCCGGCCGCAGTACTGATCAGCCACGACGACCTGGAGAGCCTCGAGGAAACGCTCTCGATCCTGTCCGACCCGTCGCTCAAGGCGCAGATTCACGAGAGTGAGCAAGCACTCGCCCGCGGAGAGCAGGCCACCACACTTGCCGAACTGCGTACCGAACTCCAGAGCCGCCGCGACGCCGCAGCGTGAGCGAGCCACCATGGGACGTGCTGGTGGCGCCCCCCGCGCGTCGCCAGATCGACCGCCTGCCCATATCAGTCGCCGCCGCAGTCATGGAGACGCTCGACGCGATCGCGTCCAACCCCCGACGCCTCGGTAAGCCTCTGCGTTTCGAGCTGGACGGATACCTGTCTGCGCGCCGCGGGCCCTACCGAATCATCTATCGGATCGATGACCCGACCCGCTTGATCACGGTCGTCGCGATCGCGCATCGCGCCGATGTCTACAGACCCCGCTGACCCCACGTGCCGATCCGGTGGCGCCCAAGCGAAGCACGAGCCACGTTCTCACACCTCGAGAAACGGAGGCCGAGGGACGATGTTCGAACACCCAATCCGACCTGGAAGTGCATCGGATAGCTGTACCCCAGCGCTCGGATAACGCTACGAAAGCGACCGTTGACCGACAACGAGGCCCATCGACGACTCGTACGCCGAGCGCAGGATGATCTGGATCCCAAGGGCGAGGACTCGAGTCGGGTGGCTTGCCTCATTTCGTTGCTCGGTATAGGCTACGCGCCCGATGGGAACCGACGACGGCAACGACGACCGCGACACTGAGGACGTCGAATCTCAGGCGCCGTCGAGCCCACTCGTCTTCATTAGCCACGATACTCGCGATGCGGGGCTTGCCGAAGCCCTAAGCAAGCTGCTATCCAGCGTGAGTGCCGGCATGCTCAAGACTTTCCGCTCCTCAGACCACAAGGGCGGACAAGGCTTCGAGTACGGGGTGGAGTGGTTTCCCGAGTTGATGAGACAGCTTGAGTCGGCATGCGATGTAGTCTGCCTCTTTACAGAGCTGAGCCTCGGTCGTCCATGGCTTTTGTATGAGGCCGGTGTCGCAAAGGGCAAGCTTGACATTCCGGTACACGGCTTGGCGCTAGGCATACCACTTTCGAAGGCCAGCGTGGGTCCATTTGCGCAATTCCAGAACTGTGGCGACGACGGGGATTCGATCACGAAGCTCGTTGAGCAGCTAGTGCGTCGACTACCAAACGCCGAACCGGACCACGACACGGTCAAGACTCAAGTTGACATCTTCAAAGAGCGAGTCGCGTCATGCTTGGCGGAGCAAGTCACGGACACGGATGAAGCCACAGTAGAACAAGACGAGGCTTCTACTGCAAAGCTGTTCGAGGAGATCAAGGTGATGTTTCAAGACCTACCCTCACGCATCGACGTTGCTGCTGAGCGAGTCCGCGAGCCTCGGGTCATGCGCAAGCTTCATCCGGGGATGATCCACGAGATGATTCACCTGCTGAGTCGCGACGAACCGAGACCTGGAACCGCCGCACTGATCGTTGCGTCCTATTTTCGCGACGAGCTGCCTTGGCTCTATGAGATGGGTGTGGAGGTCTATCGTCAATCACTCACTGCTAAACCTACTGTTGCCCTACGGCGCGCCTACAGCAACTTTCTAGAGGCTGCTCACATGGCCTCGCGGGCTCCGTTCTCTCGGGAGTTGCGCTCCGCACGTACGCGAATGTTTCTCGATGATCTGCTGATTCTTCTGAGGGACTTCGAACCCGCTATCGAAAAACGCCCATAACCACGGACACATACCTGTATCAAACCGGGCGGATTGGTTGAGCGGCATAACGCGCAACGGGTTGGCGGCGGAACCTGGAGCTGGCGGCCGATCTTGCGCGCCAATCCGTAGTCGATCTCACGGTGCCGTGGAATGACCGATCGCTCGTCCTGCGGACCGGTCCATCGCGCGTGGTTCCCGCCCTCATCAAACTGCCGGCACCCATGAGAGCGCAGGTGGCGCTCCAGATCGCGCCGCTTCATGCAGCGATCGTCAGGTGCAGCGCTTCGCGCTCGCGTTGACCATCCACGCCGCTGGGCTCGGGAGAGCATGAGCCGTAGCGCGTCGATGACGTTTGCGCACGCTTCCTCGCGGGAGCGCCCCTGGCTGAAGACGCCAGCAACCTCGGGAATGGACGCGATGATCCAGTCGTCCTCACCGAGCTCGCGTGACGCTCGCCCGACAACCGCGGCATTGCTTCCCGAAGCAGGGACGCGGCACCACGACGTGCGGGCGCGGGTTTCGAACAACGACCTCACACCCAGCAAAAACGGAGGGGGAGAGATTCGAACTCTCGGTACGCCAATCAGGCGCACAACGGTTTTCGAGACCGCCGCATTCAACCGCTCTGCCACCCCTCCTGGGGGACTTCCGACAGGCTAATAGATCGGGCACGGCGCCCGTCCCGCCGGTGGCGCCGACACTTCCGCTCCGAGTTCGCCCGTACGCCTATCGGTCGATTGGAGCTGCCCCAAGGTGACTGAGCAGTGAGCTCATTCAGCGAGGCAGGTCTCGTAGATCACGCCGCCGGGCTTGCGCCCGCCGACGCTGATGAAGACGGCCTTGTTGAGCCAGTCGAGAAAGGGACGGATGTCTCGATCTGGGCGACGTGCGGAAGGTGTACTCGCTTGCGTCCGAGCAGCTTGCCGCTGATCTCAGGACCGGCGAACGTCCCGCCGCTCAGCGGCGCGATCCGCCGGTGACCCTGTACGACATCGCCCAGATCCAAGGGCTCTGCCAGAGTGGCCTCCAAGCGATAGACCTTGCGCAGACGAGGCTCGGGAAGCTGATCGCTCATGGCCAGTGATTCATCCCGTGCGAAGCCGTTTCAGCAGCGAGACCAATTTCTGCATGTTCGCGACAGTCACCGTTCGAC
>Ga0209006_10000729_pt1 | contig 30548 bp, 28 predicted proteins | sample JacPin_JW_Ref_O2_FD_188567 | JGI IMG/M metagenome (GOLD analysis project Ga0209006, IMG submission 188567) | Forest soil microbial communities from Algoma, Ontario, Canada - Jack Pine, Ontario site 1_JW_Ref_O2 (SPAdes) (version 2) | ecosystem: Environmental > Terrestrial > Soil > Boreal...
TCCTCTTCACTTAATGCACCACGCCTATTTGGCGGTCGACTTTTTCTTCGGGCTGTCCGGCTTTGTGGTCGCGTATGCATACGACGATCGCTGGACACGAATGACGATGCTTCAGTTCTTCCGCATCCGTCTCATCCGGCTTCACCCTCTGGTTCTGATGGGAGCCACTCTGGGCCTGCTGGGTTACATCTTTGATCCCTTCAGCAAGGCGACGAATCATACTGCCGCTCCGATGCTGCTGCTCGCATATATCACCTCATTGCTCCTGCTGCCGTCACCTCCGGTTGGCGGGAGATTACACGAGACTCAGGCACTCAATGGGCCTGCCTGGTCGCTGATGCAGGAGTACCTCGGGAACATCGCATATGCTCTGATTCTTCGCAGGCTGCGCACAATCAATCTGGCAATCATTTTTGGATTGTCAGGGCTGCTTCTCATTTGGACCGCGAATACGAAAGGATCGCTTGACGGAGGTTGGGATTATCCGGAGATTTGGATGGCGCCGCTACGCCTCACGGTCTCCTTCGTGATGGGTCTTTGGCTTTATCGAATTCATGACCGCATTCGGTTCCCCAAGATTGGACTGCTCCTACTTTCGATTGTTCTTGTGGTGTGCTTTCAGATGCCACAGTTCTCGATAGCGAGTGTTCTCTCGTTAAACGGTCTTTATGACGCGGCATGCGTGCTCTTCTTGTTCCCGCTCGTCATCCTTTGTGGGGCGCACTCGAATGCAGGCACAGGCATGATCAGGCTCTGCAAGTTCAGCGGACGACTTTCCTATCCCCTCTATATCACTCACATTCCGTTCGTATATGTCCTTGAAGGCTACTCGCGGACGAGGCATCCGAGCATGGATGTGAAGCTGATATGGATTTTCTTGCTTATTCCATTTGTGATCTTTGTGGCTTGGATTGCTCTGAACTACTTCGACGAGCCCGTGCGCGCTTGGCTGACCCGTCGTTACGGCATCAAGCGGAGTTCCAGCGTCACGCCAGTGAGCGCGTAATCACAGGGTAGAGAGGCCAGCGGAAAAGACGATGGGTCGGACTTCTGAAAGAACTCGATGCTTACAACATGCCGCGGGTAACAGGCTAGCAGCTTAGCTGAAACCGAGAACCGGGTGCGGCGTGTACGGTTCTTCGAGCGATGCAATTTCTTCGGGTGTGAGCCGGAGCGATAGTGCGGCGACTGCATCGGTAAGATGATTGGGCTTGGTAGCACCAACGATCGGCGAAGTCATATAGGGTTTGCTGAGCATCCAGGCAAGCGCCAGTTGAGCGCGGGGAACGCCACGCTTTGCGGAGAGCTCACCGAGGCGGTCGACCACTTTACGGTCTGCTTCTTCGGTTTTGGAATACAGCGTCTTGCCAAACTGATCCGTCTCCAAGCGTTTTGTGCTCTCGGACTGCCAAGGGCGCGCGAGGCGTCCACGCGCGAGCGGACTCCATGGAATTACACCAATGCCCTCGGCTAGGCAGAGCGGCATCATCTCTCGTTCTTCTTCACGATTGAGCAGATTGTAATGATTCTGCATGGAAACAAATCGCGTCCAGCCGTGGCGATCCGCAAGATACAAGGCCTTGGTGAATTGCCACGCGTACATGGAAGAGGCTCCGATATAGCGAACCTTGCCGGACTTGACTACGTCGTGCAGCGCTTCAAGTGTTTCTTCGATGGGCGTCTGGTAATCCCAGCGGTGGATTTGATACAAGTCCACGTAATCGGTTCCGAGACGACGCAGGCTCTGGTCAAGTTCATAAAAGATTTCCTTGCGCGAGAGGCCTTGGCCATTGGGCTCGTTGCGCATCTGGCCATGAACCTTGGTTGCGATGACAACAGCTTCGCGTCGGGCATGTGCGCCCAGAAAACGCCCAAGGACCTCTTCGCTGGCACCCGCCGAATACACGTTGGCGGTGTCGAAAAAATTGATTCCCAAATCGAGCGACTGACGTAAGAAAGGTTGACTCTCTTCTTCATTCAGGGCCCAGGCATGGCTACCCGGCTTGATTTTTCCGGTGGCGGGTTGCCCATAGGTCATGCAGCCCAGGCAGATGCGCGAAACTTTAAGTCCCGTATGGCCAAGATTGACGTAGTCCATTATTTCTCCAAAGTGAATTCCAAGTCACTATTTGAGATGCGCCCCAGGCTGTTTCGTTGCGTCGCGTCGCGTGACCGGACATCTGAAAAGCACGCCAAAAACCTCAGCTCCGATGATCAACACCTGCAGTGCGGATGCCGTTTGGTGTCAAAGCAGGCCGCGGTGGCCAGCGTAGTTTTCGTCGACGTCCAGACCACGCTCCTTGATAACCTCGGCAGCAGCAACCAGTGCGGTTGCGATGGCAGGATAGCCAACGTATGGCAGCGCCTGGATGAGAACTTCCTCGATTTCTTTCAATGTGAGGCCGTTGTTGAGCCCGGCCTCCATGTGGATGGCGAATTCATGGGGCTGACGCATGGCGATCATGACGGACATCGACACCAGGCTGCGAGAGCGCCTGTCCAGACCGGGACGAGTCCAGATATCCGCAAAGACCTGGTCGACCGCGTAGGCAGCGATCGGTGCACCGAAGGTCTTTGAGTCAGCGGAATTGCTGAGTTTTGCGGCCGCCTGGTCGCCCATCATTTCGCGGACTACTTTGATTCCGTCTTCTCTAGTCGTCATGATTGAGCCCTCTTGTAAAGCTCAAGTTGCTTCTCCACCGCAATACTACCCGAACGGCTCGAGGATACATAAGTACCGTAAAACGCGCTTGTGGTTACTGATTGAATTTTACTTGCCTGATTAGATCCATCGAAGCAGTAAAGAAAAAAACACTTCTGCCGCGGCTGGAGTTTTTCTTGCCGTCCAGCCCGCCCCATCGAGCTGGTTTGTTGTGGCCTTCCGTCTGGGCAGAGGAACTTAGAACGGCGATGAAGATCGCTTCCTTGTGGCGTAACCGTCCAGTTGAAGTACAAGATCACTTTTCCGCTTACCGCGTTTTCGGGGCGCTAGTCGATTGGGCGGGATAATCCCTTTTCCCAACCTTTGGTTTCTCCACAACGAGGAGTATGATGGCGCTCGGATCGCGTCTTTAATATCCGGTACTGCTCGGAGGGCCGGCCATTATTAGCTCAGCCGAACGCGAGGCGATGTTCGTCCGCTTCTCAGAAACGCGCGAGCTCGTCCATCACACCGTCCACGGGCTCACACCCCAGCAGCTGCAATGCCGCCCGGACCCGAGCCGCTGGTCCGTAGCAGAAAACCTGGAGCACATCACGATCGTCGAGCACAACATCCTTGCAGGCCTGGCACGGACGCTCGAGATGCCGCCGGAGCCCGAAAAGAAATCTGCTGTGACGGACGAACAGCTGCTGGCAAATTTTGGCCGCGTGGTCCAGCCACTCACCGCCCCCGAGCGATTGCTGCCCACTTCGCGTTGGCCGGCCGGCGATCTTCTAAACGAATTCGACGCCGCCCGCCAGCGCATCATCGAATTCGCCGCGAGCGCGGCCGACACGAAGGAGTTGCGCCACTATTTCATGCGGCATCCCTTCTTCGGCGAGCTCGATTGCTACCAATGGTTCATCCTCACTGCAGGCCACTGCGCGCGCCACTGCAATCAATGCTCTGCCGTAAAGGAGTCCGCCGGCTTTCCCCGCTAGCGCCGTTCCCTTCCGGCTGTTTCGTATGATCGGAAATCCGGATTGGCAAATGCACTGCAAGGGTTCGCCAAATGGATTTTGTGAAATCGTGTAATCACTAGAATCTGTTTCAAAACCAGGTACAAGGCGCTGAATGGGTGATGGTTAGTGGGAGACAGCTGCTAATTATTTGGTGTTGGAGTCGCATCCGAGCTGGGTTCCTGCTGTTTACTGTTGCCCGGCGCAGGGGTCTGCGGCGGAGTCGCGAGGAACATCACGCTTCCGCCCAATTCTTCCGAGAACTCTGTGGGACTCTTTTCCAGTTTGAGGCGGATCCCGTCCGCTGAGCGATCGCGCGGCGCGTCCGCTAAAGCGCAGTTTGCTTTTAGCACGGCGCTCATTGGCATTCCCAAAGCAGGCAACAGGCGGATACGGAATACCGCCAGGCCGCCGATAGCTACAGGATCGAAGGACAGCGGCGATGGATTGGGGCGGAAGCCTGGAAGTCCTGACGATTCGCTGCCAGCGCGGGATGTATTGCCAGCCGCGGCCACCGTTGCCAGTTGAGTGGGGTGCTGGGGCGATGATTTCGTGGGTCGTGGGGGCTGGGCGACTTCTGCGTAACGAGAAAGAGCATCGGCAGGATTGCTTATGCTACCAAGGCAAATGCCAGGGGCCGACTTTTCGACACCTTCATTGAGTACTTGTTTGGAGTATCTGTCCGCGCGATACGGTTGGCACGCGGGTATAGAGGTTATTGCGCGGGCGGTTCGGCCGCTGGCTTTCTGGCGGGCTGCTTGAAGCCTGTGACTTCGAAGTCTCGCAGCAGATCGGAACGCACGCCAATTTCCCAGCTTGCTTTCACGGCGGAAGATGCGGAGTCTGTCTCGACTGGCTTCTCTATTTGCTTTTCGAGTAATTGTTTTCTGTCCGGCATTGCGGTGCTCCTGTTCGAAAACATTCCGCGAGTCGCAGCGGCTTGTGCGTCAATGATAAGGCCAAACAGCGGGTGGATCACGCACTCAATCTGACTGGCGACCCTTCGGCAGCTCCGAGACGTAGCGGCTGGGTTTTCAGGGTGGCGCACTGTCATTTGCCTGCGGAGAGCGTGCTGTAGGGCCAACCCTTCGAATCCGCCACGGGCGGATTCTCAGGACGAATCGTGCTGTAGCGCAATTCGCAAATTCAAAACCGACGTCAACGGCTGTCCGGTCCCGTCCCGCAGCCGCAGGACGGGACCGGCCGCTACAACGGCAACGTCAACGGCGCCCAGCTGAAGCTGGCCGCTACAAATTCAAGAGCAACGGCAAAGTCTGGCGGCGCCGCTACGACGTCAAGTGCAAAGAGCCGGCGAGACGCCAGCTCTACCTGACGGGCTGCGGAGGTCCAGCTGCCAACAGCGTTGCTACGGCTCTGGCGTGAGCGCGCCGGTGGCGGGGTCAATGCGGAAGTTGGAAACGGTGGAATCCGGGAAATGTGCGACGGAAAGGCCTGTGCCATCCGGATTGACTTCGACGCTTGAGGGTTTCGTGGGCGCTGGAAACGGTGAAGCGACGACGGGATTCAGTTCGCCGGTTTTCCAGTTAATGCTGAAAGCCGAAATACTCTGCGAAGTGTGATTCACCACGTATAGGTAGTGGCCGGAGGGATCGATCGCGAGCCAGCCCGGGCCATGTTCCGGAAGCACGGATAGCTCCGTCGCGGCCATGGTTTCGCCGCCGCGCGAAATCATCAGGGAATCTGCCAAACCATTCGCCGCGAACGTCATGTGCTGGCCCGTGAGTAGATTGGTGACGTGCAGGACACGCGAATCGCCTTGCACGGCGATGGCGACATTCGTGGCGGTGGTCACAGTCAGGAGGGTCTTTGTATTGTTACCGTGGTAGCTGGCCGAGACATTCGCCGTTCCGACAGCAATAGCTGTTGCCAGTCCTTTAGCGTTGACGGTCATTACCGCCTTATTGTCCGATGAATACGTGGAGTCGTTGGTGGTTACGTTCGAGGTCTGGCCGTCGACATACGTCGCTGTCAGAACGAACTGCTGCGTGGCAGCAACCGCAATTGTCGGATTCGCCGGGGTGAGCTTGACGCCGGTGATGAACAGGTTGCTCACGGCAGAGCTGATGCAACTGGACAACCCAAGAATCGAAAGCACAGAAAGAATTAGTACGAGCTGCTTGCACTTGAACAATGAATTGACTCCACATTCGCCCGCGCGAAATCCTTAAACCGGATTTTCGAATTGACTACCCGACCGGCCGTTCCACTGCAACCTGTCGGCTGCTCAGTTGGGGATAACAGCTTGCAGGGATGCTACCACGAGCGGCATGACGCCACATTGTTACGAGCTGCGCGGTTTCCAGGAGATTGGCAGAGGGAAAGCTGGGAACCGACAGTGTCGGGTCGAAGGGTGAATTGCGCTGTGGGGCCAATCCTTCGAATCCGCCACAGGCGGATTCTCAGGATGAATTGCGCTGTAGCGCAATTCAGAAATTTAAAAACGAAGTCAACGGCTGCCCGGTCCCGCGTTGCGGGACCGGCCGCTACAACGGCAACGTCAACGTGCCCAGCAGAAGTGGCCGCTACGAAGTTAAAGGACGGGAACTTGGGTGGCGCGGAGAAATGGCCAGCGGGGAGAAGCGCAGGGCTAACTGCTGCTCGCGACGGTAGAGCCAGCGCGGGCGGTTTTGCGGCCACCGAAAAAACCTATTTGAAGTTGATCGTCGGAGACGTTCACGCGTTCCATTTCAGTGACGGATAGCTCGAAGGGTTTGTGGCAGGCGGGACAGATCATCTCGATGGAAGCAGTCTCTGAGTCAAAACGTTTCTTATCGGAGCCGAGCCTGGAAACGATGACGGTGGCACCGCAGTTTGACCTGTCGCAAATCGCGCATAGCTCAATTACATGCATGCATTCCCCCTTTGCCTGTGGGGAGGGGGTCACAGGTCACGGCTGCTGCAAAGATTATTTTAACCCGATTCGTCGGTGCTTTGTCGCCTGTGTTTTCAAGTTGTTGCGCAGATTTTACAATTCACCAGGTGAACGGCGGGGGACTTTGGTGGACGTGAGGGGGCTCGAACCCCTGACCTCCTCGTTGCGAACGAGGCGCTCTCCCAACTGAGCTACACGCCCATCGAATGAAGCTGACGCAGGAAACATTCTAGCAAAGGCTGGTGGGAGCGCCAAACTTCGGCAGCTAAAGAATTTCCTAGCGTTGCTACCGCGTGGGGAGAGTTCAGAGGTGATGCCCGAAGGTGAGCGCCGCCAGAACTATCAAAAGTGCGGCGGTGGAGGTGTGCAGGAGAATGTGGAGCGTGTTCGGGCGGATGCCATTGTGCTCGGGAAGGAAGGCGTGAGTGGCGCCGAACATTTGTTGATAGCGTGCGGCGCGTGCGGGTTCGGGGTGGAGGAGATACGGAATCCACCAGGCGCGCAATTGGCCGAGAAATAGCAGAGCGTAGCTGATCCAGAGCCACCAGAAGAGTCAGTTCGGGTAGGGGCTGCCGAAGTAGATGATGCTGGCTGCGAGGCCAAACGCGAAGGGCGCGGCGCTGACGAGCGTCGTGGTGAGAAGCTTGGCGCCGGGGTTTGCAGCACGGACTCCTGCGAGGTTGTTGAACGAGCCGAGAGGAATCCAATCGTGCAAGGCGAGGAACAGCACGCTGAAGGTTTGCAGCGCGAGCAGAAGAGCGTACATGGTGACCGGGTGCATGGCGAGCTTGATTATACAGGAGAGTTTTCATTGTTGAGCTGGAGCATGGTTTAGCCGCGAAAGGACGTACAGGATTTCCGGGATGGGAATCATTGTTTGTGCGGGTGGCTTGCGCGGGGGCATTGCGGGAATAATTGGGGCGGGAGGAACTGCCGATGCGACGTTTATTGCAGAATTTTGCGGTGGTGGTATTGGCTGGGGCTTTGGGTGGAGCGGTGCTTTTGGTTAGCGGGTGCGAGGGGGAGGTGCGGTACTACGATACTGACCACAACGACTACCATCGGTGGAATCATGGCGAGGTGGTTTACTACAACAATTGGGAACATGAGACGCATCGGGACCACCGGGATTTTGCAAAGCGGGATGATGGGGAGAAGAAGGAGTATTTTGCCTGGCGGCATAACCAGCATTAGAGTTCGCGGTGGTGGCGCGTGAGCGGTGATGTGTGGTGCGGATGTGAAAGTCGAAGGCATTACTGATAAATGCGGATGAATACGGAGGACGGCTGTGTTGTGACGAAACATTAGGGCGGGAGTTCGCTGCGGGCGAGGCAAGCCTCGCCTGGGGCGTTTTGTCGCCGGCCGTTACGCTGCGACGAAAGCGGCGGCCCTTCGGCGCCGATTCAATCGGCGCCTCAGGACAAGCAAGCCGCCGCACTCCAAAATGGGCTGAGGGTGGATGATTGATACACATGCGAAAGATCGCGGCGTCGGCAGCGCCTAGTCCCAGGGGCCGGCGTGTTAGTTGCCTGGGTTATTTTGCGGGTGACGAGGTGGGATGGAGCATGGCGCGGGCGCTGGCGACGAATTTGGAGAAGCGGTGGGCCAGGGTGAAGATGCGCTCGGCTTGGCGGAGGTGGATGGCGTCTTTGGGAATTAGTTCGCCGCCGATGCCAAGGGCTGCGGCGCCGGCGAGGATGAAATTCGCGGCGGTGTGTTGATTGACGCCGCCACTCGCGACTAGCGGGAGATTCGGGAACGGAGCTTTCAGGGCGCGGATGTAGGTGTCGCCGCCGACTTGGGCGCAGGGAAAAACTTTCACGAAATCGGCGCCGGCTTTCCAGGCGCGGGTGACTTCGGTGGGAGTGAGCGCGCCGGGCATGGCGACGACGTCTGCGCCGAGAGCGAATTCGATGATTTTTAGATCGAGGCCGGGGCTGGTGAGGAATTGCGCGCCGGCGTCAACGCATTGGCGGGCGATGTCGGAATCGAAAACGTCGCCGGCGCCGACGATCATTTTGGGGGCGTGTTTTACGAGGTGGGCGATCACAGTGATGGCCCCCGGGACGGTCATTTCGATTTCGACGATGGGGATGCCGCCGCGGGAGACGGCTTCGGCGGCGAAGAGGGCGTCTTCGGCGGAGGAGAGGCGAACGGCAGGGATGATGCCGATTTGTTCTATGCGGGAATGGATTTCGTCGCGTTTCATTTTTTGGGGGCCTCGGGTGCTCCGGTGCGAGTCGCTTGCGGGGCGATTCTAGCGGAATTTTGTGGGGGCGCAGAGGGAAAAGAAATCGGAGGGTGGAGTGAATGCGGTTTGGGAAAAAGGCAGTGGCTAGTGATTAGTGGCGAGTGGCTAGAAACGCAATGGAACGAGCGAAGAGCGATCCTTCGCTGCGCTCCCATCGCAAAATCACTCAGGGCGGGCAGGATGACGGCTTGGATGAAAAATCAAAGGGGGCACGGAATTTAGACTTCGAAGGATTCTTCGGTGTCGGGGAGTTTGTCGCTTTCGCGGGCTATCCAGACGTACATGGCTGGGAGGAGGAAAATGCCCATGATCAGGGCGGTGATCAGGCCGCCGACGATTACGATGGCGAAGGGGCGCTGGGAATCAGAGCCGATCGCGCGGCTGGTGGCGGCGGGAAGGAGGCCCAGGGTGGCGACCAGCATGGTCATCATGATGGGGCGGAGGCGGAGGACGGCGCCTTCGATGGCGGAATCTTCGATGGAATGGCCGTGGGCGCGGAGTTGGTTGATGTACTCGAGCATGATGACGCCGGTCTCGACGGAGACGCCGAAGAGCGCGAGGAAGCCGATGCCGGAGGAGACGCTGAGGTGCGTGCCGGTGAGGAGCAGTGCGAGCAGGCCGCCGAGAGGGGCGACGGCTACGTTCGCCAGGATCAGGCCGGCCCATTTTGCGGAGCTGAACATGGTGTAGAGGATGATGAAGATTACCAACAGGGTGATGGGGACGACGATCATCAGGCGTTTTTGCGAGCGTTTTTGGCTTTCGTATTCGCCGGCCCAGTCGATGTGGTAGCCGACTGGGAGTTTCACGCGGGCCTTCACTGACTTCATGGCTTCTTCGACGGCGCTGCCGAGGTCGCGGCCGCGGACGCTGTATTTAATGGCGACGTAACGTGAATTTTCCTCGCGGTAGATTTCGGAAGCACCGTCGCGGACGTTCACCGTGGCCAATTGGGCGAGAGAAACGCGTTCGCCGGACGGAGCGAGGAGGCGAATATTTTCGATGGCTTCTTTGGTGTCGCGATAGTTCGGTTGATATCGGACTACGAGATCGTAGCGCTGCTCGCCCTGTAAAACCTGGCTTACGGCTTTGCCGCCGACCGCGGTTTCGACGGCGTCTTGCACATCCGCGACATTGATGCCGTGGCGGGCAGCCTGCTGGCGATCAACCGAAATATTCAGATTGGGTTGGCCGAGGACGCGGAAGAGGCCAAGGTCTTCCACGCCGGCGATGCCGCGCATTACGTTGACGACTTCGTCGCCTTTTTCTTCGAGGATTTGCAGATCGTCGCCGTAGAGCTTGATGGCCAGCTCGCCTTTTACGCCGCTGACGGCTTCTTCCATGTTGTCCGCGATGGGCTGGGAGAAATTCCAGAGGATGCCGGGCATTTTGCTTAGTTGGGTGTCCATGGCGGAGATTAGCTCGTCTTTATCTTTGTGGACGACGGGGCGCCAATTTTCTTTGGGTTTGAGGTCCACGAAATATTCAGTGTTGAAGAAGCCGGTGGTGTCTGTGCCGTCGTCAGGGCGGCCGACCTGGCTGGTCACCAGAGTGACCTCGGGGAACGACGCGAGAATGTCGCGGGCTTGGTTCGCGACGCGGACGCCTTCGGTGGGGCCGGTGCTGGGGGCTAGCGTGCCGCGGACCCAAATGGCGCCTTCGTCGAGATGGGGCAGGAATTCCGAACCAATTACGCCGCTGAGCATCAGGAAAGCTGCCAGGGCGAAAGCGGCGGCTCCGACGGTGACGGTGAAGATGCGATGGTCGATGGCCCAGCGGACGGCGATGCGATATTTATCGCGCAGGAAAATCATTACGGGATTGGGCCATTCTTTCACACCGTGGCCGAAGACCAGCAGCGCGAGGACCGGCGCAATCACGATCGCGAAAATCAAAGCGCCGAGCAGGGCGAAAGAGACGGTCCAGGCCATGGGCTTGAAGAGGCGGCCTTCGACGCTTTGCAGAGTGAAGATGGGCAAATACGCTGTGATGATAATGGCGCGGGCGTAAAAAACGGGGCGGAGGACTTCCATTACGGCATCGCGAATAATTTCCAGCGGCGACTTTTGCAAGCTGGACGACAAACTGAAATGGCGGACGACGTTCTCGATGATGACTACGGTGCCGTCAACGACCATTCCGAAATCGAGTGCGCCGAGAGAGAGGAGATTCGCGGGAATTTTATTGAGGTCGAGGCATATGGAAGCGAAGAGGAGCGAGAACGGAATGGTGAGCGCGACGATGAATGCGCCGCGGGAATTTCCGAGGAAGAAGAAGAGGATTATGGAGACGAGCAGGACGCCTTCGGTGAGATTTTCCAAGACCGTGTGCGTGGTGAGATGCACGAGATTGCTGCGGTCGAGGAACGGGGCGATTTTCACACCCGGCGGGAGGATCTGGTCATTCAGTTGGTTTACTTTTTCATGGATGGCGACGAGGGTTTCGTCGGCGTTAGCGCCTTTGCGGAGAAGGACGATGCCTTCGACGACGTCGTCGTTGTCAACGATAGTTCCGTCCGCGCGGTGAATTCCCTTCCCTATTTGTCCCAGACGAATGCGCGGGCCTTGGGTTACGGTGGCGACGTCTTTCACGCGAAGGGCGGTACCGTTTTTCGCGGTGAGGACGGTTTGCTCGATGTCCTCGACGTTGCTGAACAAGCCCACGACGCGGACATTGATTTGTTGCAGGCCGGATTCGACGAAGCTACCGCCGGCGTTGGCGTTGTTGTTAGCGAGCTGCTGCTCGACCTGGGTGATGCTCAAGCCATGGGAGACGAGGGCGTTGGGATCGACGCGGACCTGATATTCGCGGGTAATGCCGCCGAAGCTGGAGACGTCAACAACGTTGGGCACGGACTTGAATTGCTTTTCGAGGGTCCAATCCTCGATGGATTTGAGTTCCATCAGGTCGTATTTGGGATTGGTGCTGCGCAGCGTGTACCAATAAATCTGGCCGACGGGGCTCCAGTCAGTGCCCATTTGCGGCTGCAGGCCGGTGGGGAGCGTGACTTGCGACAGGCGCTCGAGAACTTTCGAGCGATTCCAATCGTCGATGGAGCTGTCGTCGAAAATCAGCATTACGCTGGAGAGCCCGAAGAGTGAATCGGAGCGAAGGTGGGCGAGGTGCGGCAGCCCGTTCATTTGAATTTCGATGGGGATGGTTACTTGCTGCTCGACCTCTTCGGCGGCGCGGCCGGGCCACTGGGTGATGACCTGGACGTAATTGTTGGCGACGTCCGGATAGGCTTCGACGGGAAGGTTGTGGAACGAGAGCGCGCCCCAGACGAGGAAGAGCATGGCGAGCGCGAGAACCATGAAGCGATTATTGAGCGCGAAATCAATCAGGCGTCGCATCTAGGGCGTCGCCCTTCGAGCATGGGGATGGACTCGCACCTATTGTTCCACCGTGTTTTGCAGAACCAGCGCGTTGGTGACGATCTGGTCGCCGGGCTTTAGTCCTGAGATTACTTCCTGCATGTTGTTGGGCAGCATCTCTCCGGAGACGATCGCAACGCGCTTGAATTTATTGCCACCCGCCGGGAGGTAAACCCAATCGCGATCGTGCAGGTGCAGGATCGCCGACGCGGGTACGACGGCATGGGATTCTTTCTTCTGGCCGCGGAAAGTGGCGGTTACGAACATCCCGGGCCGCATTTTGCCGGAGTTCTTCACTTCGATGCGAACTTTGGCGGTGCGAATATTGGGATCGAGGACGGCGCCGATGTTGCTGATGCGGCCGGTGACCACTTGATCGGGATAAGCGTTGAGTCGAACATCGGCGGTGTCACCCAGGCGGACATTGGATAGGTCGTTTTCATACACGTCGCAGAGAATCCAAACGTAGGTGAGGTCTGAAATCGTGAAAGGGTTGGTGGAAGAGAGGCCTTGGATGCCGGCGGCGTTGGTAACTTGCTGATCGGTGATGACGCCCGCGACGGGCGCGACGATATCCACGATGCCGGAGGGATGATCGAGCGGAGCGCCGAGAACGCGGAGGTGCTCGGCGGTCGTTTCGACGTCAACTTTGGCTTTGTTTTCGGTGCCTTGCGCGACCTGGAAGTCATTCAAGGAAATGGCGCCGTGGTCATAGAGACCTTTGGCGCGCTCGAACTGCGTGTTGGCGAGAAGTTCGTCGGCGACCGCTTTGCGATAGTCCGAGTAGGCGGCGGCGATGTCGGCGCTTTGCACGCGGAGGAGGAGCTGGCCTTTTTTTACGGTGTCACCTAGGCGGGCGCGAATTTCGACGACGCGGCCGGAAGCGATGGAGATTACCGGGACGGTGCGAGAGATGTCGGGTGTGACGACGCCGGTGACGGTGAGTTGCGGCGCGGCTTTATATTCCGTGGCCGTGGCCAGCGGAAACTGCGCGGCGTGATCAACCTGTACGATGCTGGCGTCGCCTTCGTGCTCGACCTGCGCCGGCGGAGGAGCTTCCGCCGCGGCATTTTTGCTCGCATCGCCACTGCATCCTGCGAGCAGCCAGATAGCCGCAAGGGAGAAAGTAAGATTTATCGCGGCCGCGCGTTTCATGAAAAACCTCGCATGCGTAAGTGCCCAACAGTAAACAACAACTGGCGTAAAGAAGGCGTAAAGGCCAAGTAAGCATCACATAGCCCGGTGCCTGTGCGCCAGAGATACGCGTGTGAACCGATGTTTAGGAAGCCAGATTAGATGGCAGGCGGGGGAGCGCGGCCGGAATGGTTTTCTTGCCGCGGAAGCGACGGCATCGGTTTCGAAGCCGAAACGAAAAGAGGGCTGACGGCGGAATCGGTGACGTGGGCTTGCGCGAGAATTACGGCTGCGCCTGGGCCTTTTGGGAAGCGATCTGGTTGGTGCGATGCGTGCGCGGCAGTGAGGCAATTCACGTGACGGCGGCAGTTTGTGGAGTCTTCGAGGACGATGAGTTCGGCGTGCAGATCGTCGGTGAGGGAGACGACGAAGAAGAGCAGGACCAGGGCACAGGAGATGGCGGTCCATTCGCGCCAGGAACCGTGACGGCGAATTCGTGGCTGATGCGTCCAGCGCGTCCGCCAGAGAGCCACGCCGCCGAGGGCGAGAAGAAGCCAGAGAATGTTGAGAACGAGTTCCATCGTCTTTTGGATGTTTGGTGGGCGCGCCTTGGTTGGTTCTGGCCTGGGCCGAACCCGGTGGCGAATCGCAGGAGTAATTTACTATCGTTGGGGAGATTGGGCAATTGTTGGGGTGGGAACAGTACAGTCAAAAGATTTTACACAGAGGAAAGGCGGAGAAAAATTTGAGGAAGGCGGGAGAGATCCTTGGGCCGGCATGAAACAAGGGCGCCGGCCCAAGGATGACGATGCTCGTCGCATCGTCATTTTTTTACCATTTCTACGTCGAGGGTGATGGTTACGGTGTCGCCGATCATTTCGTCGCCGCTGGGGAGGGTGTTGCTCATGTAGACGATGCCGAAATCCTGGCGATTGATTTTGGTGGTGGCGGAGGCGCCGCGGCGCGTGCCGTTCATTACCTGGATGGGCTTGGTGGGGCCGGTCACGTCGAAAGTTACTTCTTTGGTGACGCCGTGGATGGTGAGGTTGCCGGTCATTTTGGCGGAGTCGTCGCCGGTCTTCCAGATTTTGGTGGACTGAAAAGTGATTGTGGGAAATTTGGCGACATCGAAGAAATGATCGCTCTTGAGGTCGTCGTCGCGGTGTTGCACGCGGGTGTCGAGGGAGGCGACGTCGATGCTCGCGGTGACTGTGGATTTGGAGATGTCCTGGTCGTCAAGTTGTACTGTGCCGGTTACTTTTGTGAATTCGCCTTGGACGTTGGAGATGCCGAGATGGCGGACGGAGAATTGGGCGTTGGAGTGGGCAGGGTCGAGTTGCCAGGCGGTGGTTTGGGCTCGAGCAGGGGTGGCGACGCTTAGAATTGCGGTGAAGGCTGCGGCGATTAGAAATTGTTTCATTCAGAGCTCCTTGGGATTTGGTGCTGAGAATTTTTTGAATTTTGAGCAGATGAGATTATAGCAGGGTGGGGGTTTTACCGCAGCGACGCAGCGGACGCGGAGAAAGGCGCAGGATTTACACAGAGAGTACAGAGCAAAGGCGGAGAAAAATCTGAGAAAGAAAGAGGCGTTTGTTGAAACGTGGGCATGCTAGGGATTCATCAGGCGGGATTTGACGTGGGTGAGGAAGGCGTCGGTTTGTTCCGCGGAACCTGGGAGTTGACCTTGGGCGAAATGTTTTGCGCCGCCGCCTTTGCCGCTGAATTCTTTCAGGGATTCGCGGAGGATGGTGCCGATGTCTTGCGGAAGATTCGCGGAGCGGGCTGCTACTACGTGGCCGGATTCGCGGCTTAGGAGCAGGGCGATCACATTTTTTTCGGCAGTTAGTTTTGCGGCTAGAAGAGCCAGGTACGCCGGCGTCGCGTCGGGAGGTGTGGCGACGATCAGCTGCGGCTTCGCGACCTGGCCGGTTCCTGCTGCGGAGCTGGACGCTTGCTGATGCTGCTGCAGTAATTCGCGGGCTTCGAGATCGGCCAGGCGCTCTTCGAGGCGCTTGACGGCGGTGCTGTTGGCGCGGCGGTCTTCGATATTTTTTGTTATGCCGGCGGGGACGTCGGCGAGCGCGCAGCTGAGCAGCGTGGCTGCTTGGGTTAGCGTGGCGTAGTCGGTGCGGGCGGCGGCCAGGGCGCGATAGCCTGCTACGAATTCGATGCGCCAGTGCGCGCGACTTCTTTCCAGCTTGCGGAGAAGGATTAGGCCGGCTTGACCGGTGCGGGCCAGGTGCGTGCCGCCGCAGGGCTGGCGGTCGAAGCCGTCTATTTCGATAGCGCGGAGGATTCCTTCGCGCTCAACTTTTTTGCGGATGCCGGATTCGGCTAGCTCTTCGGCGGTGCCGAAGCGGATTGCGACGGGGCGGTCTTCGAAGATGATTTCGTTGGTGCGGCGCTCGGCTTCTTCGAGTTGGCGCGGGACTACGGAGGGCGCCCTGAGATCAATCGTGGAAATTTCCTTGCCGAGATGGAAGGAGACGGTTTCAAAGCCGAACAGCTCGATAAAGGCGGCGGACAATAGATGTTGGGCGGTGTGTTGTTGCATATGATCGATGCGGCGCGGCCAGTCAATCTGGCCGTGGACGGGACCTGCGGGAACTTCAGCGGTGGTGTAATGGACCACGTGCTGGGGATCACTTGGAGTGGAGACGTCTGGCCCAGCGACGGCGTGCGGAACGTCAACGACTTCTACGACTTGCGCATTGCCCAGCGTGCCCATGTCGTGCGGTTGGCCGCCGGAGGTGGGATAGAAGGCGGTCTTATTAAGGGTAACTTTCCAGCGGGGGCCTTCCGGCGTGCAGGAGATGACCGTGGCGTCGAATTCGCGCAGGAAAGAATCGTGGTAATAGAGCCTGTCCGTCAGGTCAGTATCCTTTCGATACGGCGCAAGCATAGCATAGAGACTGAGGCGGAAAAGGCCGGGACACGGTAGAATTGGGATGTGCCCATCAAACTGATTGCCATGGATATTGACGGAACGCTGCTGAACAGCAAGTCCGAGATATCCGAGAGAAATTCGGAAACGATTGCGGAAGCGGCGGCGCGTGGGATTGAGATTGTGCTGGTGACCGGGCGGCGCTTTGATTTTGCTTTGCCGATCGCCAATGCCCTGCCCTGCGATTTGCATTTGATTGTGAATAATGGAGCGCTGGCCAAGTCGCGGAACGGGACCACCCATTTGAGATACATGTTGCCGGCGGAGACGGCGCGGCAGGTGCTCGCGGCGACGCCGGAATTTCGCGGGAGCGCGGCGGTGATTTTTGACCGTCCTGGCGCGCGGCAGGTGATTATGGAGCGCGTGGATTGGGACGACCCGTTTCGCGGGGGTTATTTCCGGCGCAACCGCGAGTATATTGCGGAAGTCGAGCCTTTGAGCGATTGTCTGAACGGGGGCGAGGATCCGATACAGGTGATGTACGCGGGCAATTGCGCGCCGATGCGCGCGGCGATGGAGAGCCTGGAAGCGCTGTCGCGGGCGCGGGATTTTACCTTGGCTTTGACGGAGTATGAGGGCCGCGATTTTTCGATTTTGGATGTGCTGCGGCGGGACGTTACTAAGGGTAAGGCCTTGGCGGAGTGGACGCGGCAGCGCGGGTTCGCGCGCGAGCATGTGCTGGCGATTGGGGATAATTGGAACGACCGGCAGATGTTAGAATTCGCGGGGAGTCCGGTGCTGATGGGCAATTGCATCGCGGAATTGAAGGGGTGCGGATGGCCGATTACGCTTTCGAATGATGAGGACGGAGTGGCAGCGGCGATTTGGGATTATGCTTTGAATGAGAATTGACGTGGCGCGTTTCGAGTTGAGAATTGAAAGTTAAAAGTTAAAAGTGAAAAGTTGAAAGTTAACAGTTGTAAGATGCGGAGTGATGCGGGGCATCTGGTGCGATTGCGCGGAATTTCGAATCAATCGGTTAGGAAAAAAAGGCAGTGGCTAGTGATTAGTGACGAGTGGCTAGAAACGGCTCAGGAGCCAGGGTGGCGAGCGGATTGTGAGAGTGCGTAGTTTAATTTCGGCGCTGGGTTTCCTGTGCGCTCTTGGCGCTGCGGGGCTCTTTGCTTCCGCAGCGTCGGCGGATTATGCCGTGCTGCGTTCGGGGGCGCGGCTGCATATTACCGGTTACGAACGGGATGGGGAGAGGGTGCGATTAGCGGTGGAGGGCGGGGCGGTTTATGTGGCGGCTGCGGATTTGGTGGCTGTCGAGCCGGAGGAACATTTCGCGGCGGTACCGGTCGTCGCAGTGACTGCGCTTGGGCCGTTTGGAAATTTGATTCACGCGGCGGCGGAGAAGCACGGAGTGGATGAGAGCCTGATCACGCAGGTGATTGTGGCGGAATCGAATTTCAATCCGCGGGCGGTTTCGCGGAAGCGGGCGCAGGGGTTGATGCAGCTTTTGCCGACGACTGCGGCTTCATATTCCGTGGCGAATATTTTTGATCCGGCGGAGAATATTGATGCGGGGACACGTTATTTGAAGGATTTGCTGGCGCGGTATCGCGGGGATTTGCGGTTGGCGCTGGCGGCCTATAATGCCGGGCCGGATATGGTGGAACGTTATGGCGGGATGCCGCCGTTTCCGGAGACGCAGAAGTATGTGAAGCTGATTACGGGGCGCATGGCTGCTCGGGAACAGAACACATCCACGAAGAATTAGTCGAAGTTTTCAACCTCGAAAGAACCAACTACCACAGATTCACAAATTCAACAGCGACGGCAACTGCAAAGCGCAGGCTGCGCTCGCCGCCGACATCGTTACTGCCGTGGCGATTACTGCGGAGGTTGTTGCTGGGGAAATTGATTGTTTGGTTGGGTTGGCTGGGTGGGTGGATTTTGTGGGCCCAGGTTGTTGCCGCCTGGGTTTGCGCCTGGGTTTGCTACCGGGCCGCCGCCGAATGGGTTCGCGATCGGCAGACCGAGAGTACCGCCGGCCGCGCCGCCCGCCAAGCCGCCCATTTGTTGTTGCATTGCGGCGGCCGCGTCCTCGAGCGGATTCCAGATGAATTCCCAATTGATGTATTTTTTTCCGCCGTGGTAGAACTTCAGCGAGCTGGCGTCTTGCGTACAAGCAACTCCCGTCAGAAAGCCGCCGAGTACCGGGCCGTCCACAGGGCCCGTGGGTTTCAGCAGCGCCATGGCGGCGAGCGTCGCGGGATCGACGGAGAGGCCTCCGGGAACTAGGCCGGCCAGGCTTTGACCGTTAATTTGACCGTTCCCTAAATTATTCAGGCCAAGCGGATTCGTCGAGGGATTTTGCGGATTGCCCGGATTGGGAGAAGTTTGTCCGGGCGAGGTCTGGGGATTTTGTGTGTCTGGCTGAGGATTTCCCGATGGGTTCGACGAAGTTTGCCCGGTGGGAGTCTGGGGATATAGTCCGTCCGGCGAGGGGTTTGGAGAGATGTCCGGGCCGGACGAGCCAGGAGCGGGGGCCGCGCCGTTGGGATTGCCAAGGGCCGCGACCTGCGCAGCAGTGGTGGCCTGTGGATTGGAATTCGCATCAGCGAGATTGGAAACCGGAACGCCAGGTTGGCCGGGCTGGCCAGGTTGACCGGGCTGTCCGGGCAGGCCCTGCGGCGTAGGCAATTGGCCGCCGTTCGCGTCCATTAGCGCCATTTGCTGCAGAGTGGCGTAGCGGGTGCTGCCGATGATTTGTCCGGCGGCGTTGACGTAGATGAAACGCCATGAGCCGTCGGCGGGATTGGTGGGATTTTTGTAGGCTTGGCGAAGGAAGTGAAGACCCGGCATGCCTTTTTGCAGGTCATCGAGCGTTTGCGGGTAGTGGCCGGTTTTGTGGTAGTAGAGGCGAACGGCGCGGGCGTACTGATTGCCGCGCCAGATGGTTTCCTGTTCGATGCGGCGACGACGAATGGTTGCGCCTTTCTGCAAGATGACGAGACTCGAGGCAATCATGAGCAGGATGAGGCCTAAGGCGAATAGAAATGCGTAGCCGGATTCCGGGTTGTGGCGACGCGCTCCGCGTGTGTGCCGAGCTTTCATTGGTTCGTTGGGCCGCCACCGGAATCGTTGTTCGCGGGCTGGAGCATTTGAACGGTGGCGTGGCGGCCGGAGGAAGTTTCCTCGACGTCGGCGGATTCGTTTCCGATTTTGTCGAGCCTGTAGCGACTGAGGAACACGGAGCCCTCTTCGACGACCAGCACTTCATCGCCTTGCAGGAAAAATGCCACGCGCTTGCCGCTTTTGGACATCAAGGCAGAACCAAAAAGCTGCGCCGGGACGGTGACGGGCGGCGGAGGCGGTGGTTTCTGCGGGCCTTGCGGGCGGAAATTTTCGCGGGCAACTTGTTCCGGCGATTTCGGCGGAGGAGGAGGAGGCCCGAAAATGAAAATATTGCGGTGCGAGCCGGAATAATCGAGCTTTTTGATTTTATCGAGCAGATCCAGGCGCAGGTGCGGTTCCTCGACATTCAGTGGATGAAACGTAGAATCGGAGGCGAGCACTCCGGACATTCCGGAGTTTTGGCTGCGCTGGGAATAAAGGAGGTAAACCGCGATGAGCAGCAGACCTATGAGCACGTAGAGTTGGTTTCGTTTGGACATCGCTCAGGTCCGGAAATAAGTCTGTAGCTCGAGCTGCAAGCGGATTCCACCGCCGGGAGTATTCGCGGATTGCAGGCGCAGATTGCTGAGGAGATAGAAATTCTTGGAGTGCTCGAGGCCGTTGATGAATTGAATGATCGCAGGATAGTCGCCTTCGACGGTGTCAGAGATGTCGATTTCGGTGACGTCGCGGCCTTTCAGGTCCTTCTGCTTGAAACTGATGCCGGAGCTGCGCAGATTGGCTTTGGCGGCGATGCTGCCGAGGTCGTCCTCGATGGTGGAATAACCATTGTCCGTGGCGAGAAAAGCGTTGTGATAAAAATTGTCGTACTCGCGGCCCTCGCCGGAGAGATCCTGGCGAATGGAATCGCCGCGCGCGACATCGGCCTTCAACAATTTGGCCTGCATTTTCAAGCGGTCGCGCTGGGCGGTCAAAGTTTCCGCGCCTTCGCGCGAGGATTGCCAGAGCTGATAGACCAGGGCCAAATCCGCCGCGAAGAGCAGCGCGAGAGCCACGACGATTATTTTTTTCCAAACCGTCCAGGTCGTGTTCATGGTCAGGTGGTGGAATACCAGGCGGTCAATTGCACGGTGATCCTGTCGCCGCCGGCAAGCTGCTCGGAGTGTCGGTCGTCCTTCACCTGGATATCGGAAAATACTTTGGAGCGTTCCAGATTCTGCAAGAATTTAATTTTGGACTCGTCGGATTCCGCGCCGATGGTCAACTCGACTTGCGCGCGGCCGCTTTCCAGTTTGGGGGAAATACTCACGACGCGCACGCCGGGGGGAAGGATCTGCTCGAGATCCATGAACACCTTGGTCCAAGGAAAGCTACGCTGGCCGATGAGGGAGTTCAGGAACGCGGCGCGATCGAGGACCTGCCTGGCCTGGGTCGTCTGAAAATAGGCTTCGAGGGCGGCTTGCTTTTCGCGGTTGGCGCGAATTTCGGTTTGCCAACGCGAAATTTCCAAGCGCAGATCGCGACTGGCGCGCCAGGAAGTGTAGGCGGCGTGGCTGAGCAATAGGAACGTGAGCACGCCCACCGCGGCCAGAACGCTGGTCGCGGCGAGGAACGGCCGCTTATTATCCAGCGGAGCGGTAGAGAGATTGAGCCGAAGTTTCATGTGTCCTCGCGGCAAAACGCCGCTCAGGAACCTCCGTTGAGCATCCAGCCTACCAGCGCATCGAGATCCTGATGGATTAAATCTTTCGCGTTGGAGTCAAGTTCCAAAGCCTTGTCGGACTCCGACAATGTTGCGATGGGGCATTTCAATTCGGCAGAAAGCGCGCGGCGAAACACTTCTTCACGCGGTCCGAATCCGGCGATGAGGGTACGGTCTGGTGCGCTGCCAAAGGTATCTTGAAAATAGGCGACGGCCGGAAAGATTTCATCGAGCATGGCCTGGGGATCGAGGGTCGCGGGTTCGCTGGACATTTCCGTGGAGCGATAGACGCAGAGGTTACCGGCGCTGACGATGACGGTGGTGAGCGTCTTTCCGGAGATACGCACGAGGAGCGTGGAGCCTGCGTCTCCCAGCAGAGGTAAAACGCCGAGAGTGGAGCTGAGAACCACGCCTGCAGTAGCGCCCAGCGGCTGCAGTAGATCTTCGTATTCCTTAATGATGCGTTGGCGCGCGACGGCGGTGACGACTTCGAGCGCGCCTACGCGGCTGGACTGGCGCATCCAGGACACCACGGTTTCATCCACGTCGAACGGCACGCTCTTCTTCAGGCGCCAGCGCAGCAACGAGAGAGCTTCATCGGCGCGGCGCGGCAACGTATCGAAGGGCAAAATAAAAACGCGAACCACGGGATCGGGAATCAGCAAAGCCAGGGGCGAGCCGTGCGCAGGCACACGATTCAAAACTTTTCGGAGGACGGAGCGGACGGCATCGGGCTGCACCACGTTGGTGTCCACCGGCGAGGCCATGACGGCGCCGGACGGCAGAGGCTCGATTGCGTGCGAATCCAAATGGCGGCCTGCCGCGGACCAGTGAGCCGCCGCGACGTGGGTGGAGGTGACTTCCACGACGAGCGAGGGATGCGGCATGGCGTTGAGCCAGCGCTCCAGGCGCTTCACCGGGGCAAGGTCGAAAAATTGGCTGGCAAGGCTGGTGGAGCTAGTCAAGGAACGTCACCTTATTGATTTCGCGCAAGGTGGTGGTGCCGCCGCGGACTTTCGCGAGGCCGGAATCGCGCAGGAAGGACATGCCCTCTTCCTTCGCGACGCGCTTGATTTCGGAAGTGGGGCGACGATTGATGATCATCTCGCGAATGTGGTCGGAGAGGTCCAGCAGCTCGGTGATGGCCGAGCGGCCGCGATAGCCGCTGCCGGAACATTCCAGGCAGCCTGAGCCTTCGTAGAACGGAACTTTGGACCATTCCACGGGGTCGAGGCCGGATTCTTTCAGAATTTCCGACGTGTACTGGACTTGCTTCTTGCAATTTTCGCAGATTACGCGAACGAGGCGCTGCGCGAGGATGCAATTCAGCGCGGAGACGAAGTTGTAAGGTTCGACGCCCATGTTGATGAAGCGGCCGATGACGTCGGTGCAATTGTTGGCGTGCACGGTGGTGAAGACCAGGTGGCCGGTAAGCGCGGAGTTGATGGCGATTTGCGCAGTTTCCTGGTCGCGAATTTCGCCGACCATGATTTTGTCCGGGTCGTGACGCAGGATGGAGCGCAAACCGCGAGCGAAGGTGAGGCCCTTCTTCTCGTTGACCGGAATCTGGGTGATGCCGCGGACTTGATATTCGACCGGATCTTCGATGGTGATGATTTTGTCTTCGTCGTTCTTGATCTCGTTGATGGCGGCGTAGAGCGTGGTGGTCTTACCGGAACCGGTGGGGCCGGTGACGAGGACCATGCCGTAGGGTTCTTGGATGTAACGGCGGAAACGCGCTTTATCGGGGCCATCGAAGCCGACTACATCGAGAGTCAAGTTGCGGAATTTTTCGCTGAGCGTTTCTTTGTCGAGGACGCGCAAGACGGCGTCTTCGCCGTGCACGGAGGGCATGATGGAGACGCGGAAGTCCACGAAGCGACCTTTGTAACGCACGCGGAAACGACCGTCTTGCGGGACGCGGCGCTCGGCGATATCGAGTTCGCTCATAACTTTAATGCGCGAAAGGATGGTGGCGTGCCATTCCTTGGCGAGCGGCTGCATGGCGTATTGCAGGACACCGTCAATGCGGTATTTGACGACTACTTCGGTGTTGCGCGTTTCGATGTGGATGTCACTGGCGCGACGTTCAAGGGCGGTGAAGATGACGGTGTCTACCAGGCGCACGACGGGGCTGACGCCGGAATCGCGCGTGAGCTTGTCCATCGAAATGTTTTCGTCGCTGTCGTCTTCGTCGCTGACGACCTGGAGAGTGAAGCCTTCGGTAGCCTGATCCAGGACGCGCTGGGACTGCTCGGTGCGCTTCAGGAGGTCGTCAATCTGGCGGGTGGTGGCGACTTTGATTTGGAGGCGCTTGCCGAGGAGCAGAGAAAGCTCGTCGGTAAGCTGCAGCTGGCTGGGATCGGCCATGGCGACCATAAGCGTAGTGTCATGAGCTTCGAGCGGGACGAATTTGTAGCGAAACATCAGCTCGGCTGGAATGCTGCGGAAAAGGTCAGGATCAATGCGCTGTTCGAGCAAGTCCACAAAGGGGCAGCGATAGCGCTCGGCGAGGCGGCGAGCCTGTTCGCGTTCGGCGGCGTCGTCCGTGCCGCCGGGAACAACCGGATTGTTGGTGGTGGTTGCCATCGGGTTTTAGCCCCCAGAGCCCACCTGGAGGGAAAAGAGGGGCAGATAAAGGGAAATCAAAATAAAGCCTATCACAATGGCCATGACGACCAAAATGGCGGGTGAAACCCAGATCAAGGTGCGCTGCAGGCGCGTGCTTACTTCCTCCTCGTAAAATTCGGCGACGCTGGTGAGCATGGCAGCGAGCGCGCCGGAAGCTTCGCCGACTTCGATCATCTCGAGGGCGAGGTCCGGAACCAGGCGCGTTTCGGCGAGACTCTCGTGGAGCGTACGGCCCTCGCGAACTCTGGCTGCGGAGCCCTGGACGGATGTGGCGATGAGGCGGCTGCCGATGGCTTGCGCGGAAGTTTCCAGGCCGGCCACCAGCGGCGTGCCACCCGCCAGCAGAGTGGAGAGAGTGCGGACGAACTGGGCGATTTGCGCTTTCAGCCAGATATCGCCGAAGACGGGAATTTTCGGTTTCAGGCGGTCGATGGCGAGGGCGCCCTGGTCAGAGCGCGTCCAAATGAAAATTGCGGCGGCCAGGCCGGCGCCAACGGCCAGGACGACGAAAAAATAATCGCGAAGCGGAAGGGCGAGGTCGAGCATGAATTGGGTGATGGCGGGGAGCTGGATGCCGAGGTCCTGATACAACTTCGAGAACTGCGGCATGGCGAAGGTGACGAGGTAGGTCAAGATGACGATCACGGCCAGGACGAGGATGGCGGGATAGATCAGCGCGGTGGTGAGAGCTTTCTTGAAGCCGGCACTGACGCGGAGGTAGGAAATGTATTGTTCGAGGACGCCGGTGAGGTTGCCGCTGCGTTCGCCGGCGGTGATGGCGGTGACGTAGACCGGGGGGAAAGAGCCTTGCGCGGCCAGGGCTTCGGAAAGTAGCGCGCCTTCGCGCACACGCTGGCGAACGTCTTGCAGAACCGGCCGGAGACGCGGCGCTGCGGCGCGTTCGGCTAGCAGGTCGAGAGCTTTGAGGATCGGCAGGCCGGCTTTTACAAGAGTGTTGAATTGCTGATTGAAGATGACGAAATCGTTGGCGACTATTTTTTTGGCGCGGTGCGTGCCGCTGAGCTGCGAGAGAAAATCAAAATGCATGCGTACGGAAAAGACGTGGAAGCCTTGATCGGCGAGGCGTTGGCGGGCTTCGCCCTCGGACTGGGCCGTCTCCAATTGTTGGAAGATCCGGCCGGAAGTGTCTCCGACTTTACATACGTATTGGCCCACGTGCGTATAGACGGCCCGGGGGGTAGGACGTCTCTTGCAAAGTTTAGCATACCCGTTCATTGGTGCACGGGGTGAGGAGAAAAGGTGTTTAGAATTAATACTGTAGTAACAGGGGTGGGAGGGCGTACCGCGCGACTTGCGCGTGGCAGCGGTGCGCCAGATCAGGCGAGCCTCGCCTGAGAAAAAGCGGCGGCAAGCCGCCGCACCCCAGATTGGGGCTGGGCCGCGTGAAATTATTTCGAGATGTTGGAAGCGAGCGTCCGGTCGTGTGAAAGACGCAAAAGCAAAGGCGCCCAGCTGAAGCTGGCCGCTACAAATTCAAAGGCAACGGCATCGACTTGTAGCGTTCAGTGAATTTGATTGGCGAGGGTGGCTTCGTCCACGACCGTGACACCGGGAGGCGGGGCGAAGTGAAACATGGTTTCGGCGATGGGACGATTTTCTTCCCAATTGGCGAAGCGAAATTCGGTTTCGAGATTTCCTGGTTGGCGGATGAGCAGGCGGACGAGATGGGCTGTGGGATCGGATTCGAGCAGGACCTCGCGGATTTCCTGATCAGCGTCAGCGGATTCGCGCTTGGGTACGCAGCGCAGAACTGTATTTTCCGCGTTGGCCGGGCGATCCTCCGGATTATCGGCCTTGGCGGCGTCCACAATTTCGATGGTGCGGCAGAGCTTCGAAAGGTCGGACTTGCCCGTTAGCAGCGCCAGCGGAGTACGCCAGTCCGAGCTTTCTTTGACTTTGGCGCGGCTGACGGTGCGATCGGCGGGGACGTAGAACCATACGTTGGTGCCATCCACGATGAAGAGCTTCTGCTCGGGCGATTGGTACTCCCAGCGCATGCGGCCGGGCTGCGAGAAGTAGACTGTGCCGGATTCAGCGGAGCCGCCTGTGCCACCGGCGTCATCGCTGTAGCGTTCGTAGAATGCGGCCTTCAGAGTCTGGGCATGGTGATAGCGAGCTTCGATGGCGTGAAGGACGGCTTGCGCGTCGCGCGCCGGGGACGAGAAGGCTGATAGCGTCGCGAGAAGAACTACGAGCGAGAGCATAATTTAAATTCTAACAGAAGTGCGACGGCGGAGTTCGGTGGGTTAGGCGGGTGTGAGGCGCGATTCAGCGGACGTTCGCAACGATAGCGGGCTTTTCTTGTGAGCCGACGGCCGGTTGCGAAAACTTCCTGTGCCAGGCTTTTTCCAGGGCGACCATGGTGGAAATGCCGGTGGTCACGTCGCGCGCAGTGGAGGAGCGGCGTGGAACGATGTCGCTGGGGTCGAATTCGGCGGAGGTGTTCTTGTAAATGCTGTCGGAGAAATAGTGCCACATGAAAAATTGGCCTTGCGCGGTAAAGCCATCGGCGCCGAAAAGCGGCTTGGCGAAGAAGAACGTGGTGCGATCGGCCAGGGCGGGGTTCCAGACGGCAGTTCCCTGCTCGGATTCGCGGGCGTCTTTCGCGCCCAGGAGATCCAAGAGCGTGGGAACCAGATCGATGTGCGAAGTGAGCCAGGAAATTTTTTCGGTGTGATTCAGCGCGCGCGGGGCGTGGATGAGCAACGGAACGTGAAAGGCTGTTTCGTCAATGGTGCCGCGACGGATATCGGGGTTCTCGGAGCGAGTGCGCAGGCCGTGATCGCCGAAAACAACGATGATGGTGTTATCGAGCTGGCCGTCTTTCTGCAGCAGGTCGAGAAGTTCGCCGAGCCAAGCGTCTTGGTGCTGGAGGATGGCTTGGCCGCGCTGTTGCAGGTCTTGCGCGGTGGTCCCGGACTTTCCGTCCGGGTAAGGTGAATGCGCAATCTGCGGCAGGAACGCCGCGACGAAGCGGTCGCCGTGCTTCATCCATCGATCGAGTTGGGATTCGAGCAAGTGGAGGGTATCAACGTCGGCGGCAATGCGCGCTTCCTGCCACGACGGGCCGTGATCATAATCAGCGATTGCCGAACTCGGATACACCTGGGCGCTAAAACCGAGCGCGTCGAAGAGGGCAGCATCGGGGATGCCCGGCGCGCGCAGTGGCGAGAAGACGGCGGTCTTGTAGCCGGCGGAATTCAGGCGGCGGAGAAAATCGCCCGTGGAATCCCAGGCGGGCGAATCGAAGGCGTTGCCGGGATCGTCAATCGGATACCAGGAACTGAACACCGAGAAGAGAGCGGAGCGCGTGATGGGAAAGGTGGTGTAGTGGCGCGTGCCGACGAAGGAATTCTGCTGGAGGCGGTTGAAGTTCGGGAACTGCTTGAGATCTGTGCCAACGGGAAGGTACTTCTCCGGCGTCGTCTCCAGAATAAAAAAGAGGATGTTGGCGCCCGCTTCCTTGCCGAAGTACCGGGGGTCTATTTCGGGCGCTGGAACATGGCTAAGCTGGCGATAGCGCGCAATCAAGTCCGGACCCGAAAGATACGATAAATCGGCACTCGCGAGGCCCGCGGTGCGTTGCAAATCCAAGCCGGCGAATTCTCCCGTTTCGACAGCATTTTCTTTCCACAGAGAACTGACCGCGCGAAGGAAACTATTCTGGTGATAGGGCGACGCGGGAGCGTCCGATTTGATGGAGAGCAGCAGGGCCGCGGCGACGATGAACACACCCAACTCGCCGGCGGTCTTCCAGTGCGACGCCACGCGCGCGGAGGTGGCGCGGCTTGTGTTTCTCACCGCCCAGGCGAGAGCGACCGCGATACCGACCATCGCGAGGAGCGTAGCCAGGGCTTCGGGCGACATCAGGTATTGCGCATTGGAGGTGGGTTCGTGCCAGCCCCAGCTCAATCCAACCAGGATCATGCGGAGCGAGCTGAAGCGGCCGAGTTCCTTGAGAGAAAGCAACTGGATTCCCAGCAGGAGCGCGAGGGCCAAGCTGAATGCGCCGGTGACGATAGCGGACCACGGAGACCGCAAGCGGCGATTCAGAATCAGGAAGAGCAGCGGAATTAACAGAGCGCCGTACAGCAATTCGCCGCGAAAGAAGCTAAGGCGTTCGTAGAGATTTAAGGACCGCAGCCCCATGGACTGGGCTTCCCGAGCAAAGCCGCTCTGATCCGTCATCATGTACCACTTCAGATAGAAGCCCAACAACGCGGGAAACGACCAGGCGGCCAGAAAACGGGCGGACGAAACCCAGAGATTCGGGCGGCCGGCGGAAGCGTCCGGAATTTGACGCGAGGCCAGCGTCGCGTGCGTAATAAGGTTCGCGGTTGAATCAGTCAGGCCCACAATTGCACTCCATGGCTCTATTGGACCCAGTCGCGGATGCCCGAGCTGTATTCTCCAGTGTGAGGCAGACGCGGCGATATCTCTATCGCAAATCGCTGAGGAGTTGTCGTAACAACATTCGCGGCGATCGGGGTTGAAGCGGCAAATCATTCAGGGCGTAAAGAAAACGGGAAGGAATTGTTGGCTCACTCCCGTCGCAGGCATCCGGCCGACAGCGAGCTGGAATGAGGCCGGTGATACGGCCGGCCTCGCGCGGCACTGCGAACCACATAATCTGTATGTCCCTTCGGGAGCGACGTGGATCCGATCAGGGATTTCATCGGATAAGTAGAGCAGGCAGCAGGATTTGCCGCTTGTTACTTTTGCTGCGGAGGCTGGGCAATTTTTGCAGACGCGTCGGCGAGAATTTGCTGCGGAACGATGCGGAACTGGTTATAGAGCACTTCGCTCCAGGAAACATCCCCTACACCGTCTGGGAAAAACAGGTAATGAGACCACTGGTAAAGCATTCCACAATTCCAGACGATCAACAGCACGGTGAGGGGAACCAGGCGACGCGCCGCAGTTTGCGAATCTCCCCAAAGACGCGCGGCGAAGGAAAATGTGGCGGCGAGGCCTAAAATAAAAACAGGCGTCAGAGAGATGAAAAACCGATTACCGAAGGAGTAAACGCCGGTCCACCACGGATAAACGGCGATCAGACAGTAGAAAGCCGCCGCCGATAACAGGCACGTCCACCCCAGCCAACGGTCGAGACGCCATAGCGCGAACAATCCGAGCACGGCAAGCAGGAGAATCGGCGTGCAAACAAAAACACCGTGCTTCGCGGAAAAGAGGACGGCCCCGAAGACCGGGGATTTCCAGTTCCAGGGAACGTTGGCGTACATGCCTAGAGCGAGCGGATTTCCAAATACGATTTCTCGGGTGATCAACATGGGAAGAAAACCGACGACGACTGCCGCCGAGAAGAGCAGGTGGGATTTCAGACTGCGCCATGCGAGACCCGCGTCGGACCGGCGAACCCGCCAGGCTTGCGCGTACGCCACGACACACTCGAGAGCGGGCGCAAGAATAAAGACGGCGTTGGCAAGATAGACGTCCACCATGAGGCCGGCGATCAGTCCGAGCAGCAGCCATTGTTTCGGGGAGCGCGATAGGCGAGAGCGGTCCCAATACCAAAGAAAAAGGGCGACGGAAAAGGCGGAATGGGCATGCGACCATGACGGTTCCATGTACATGGCTACCGGAAACGAGCTGGCAAACCAGATGCCGACGGTGGCCCAAAAGGCCCAGAGTTCACCAACGTATTTTCTTGCTAACAGGAATGACAGGTAGAGGCCCAGAAAACCGTAGAGCGCCGTGGCCCCGGACAAAGCGAATATGTACGGCCAGGAGCGCCCGTCGGGCGTGATCTGGGCTCCCAAACGATCCGCTACCAAGACCGCCAGGTGCGCGGCCGCGACAAAGGGAGACCAGAGCATGGCGGGACCAACGGAGTAAAAGTTCGGGAGGTGCCCGGTTTTCGTTATAGGGTTGGCGTAAATGTGCTGGTTCAGCTGAAAGACCAATAATTGATTGGACGGATTATTCCAATATTGCTTGGCGGCTTCGGGGCAGGCCCGGCAGTCGCGGAGTATCTCGATGGGTGGACTATGCCAATCCCCAGCGAACTGAAGGTTATGGTCAATCAGAGGAGAGCGAAGGTAGGAGTAGTAACCTCTGCCATCCGAAAAAATCGACGGCTGGATGAACGGGAGCGAAAGAACGAACAGAATAAAGAGACTTTTTTCAAGACGGGACCGAGAGGTCCAAAAGCGCAGCATGCCCCCACTCACTTTCGCTGAACCACGATATCACGCCTCTTCGGATGCTGACAGTGGCAACAGCCGCAGCGACAGCTATTGCAAGACCGGCAAGATGCCGCAGCCTAAGTCAGACGCCGCTACAACGCCGGTAACATTACTTTAGAGGTGCGTCAAAAAGAAGAACGGGGAAGAAGCGTTGCTTCTTCCCCGGTCCCGAATGGATAGATGAGACTACTGCAGAGCCGTCAAAGCTTCGCATTTGGTGTCCGTCCCAGGATCCGCGCCGCCCGCTGGATCGAAGCGGACCACACCGGATTCATCGGAGCAGAACGTGCGCTGACCAGTTGTTCCCACCGTGACCGGAACGGCCGCGGCTTCAAACGAAGTGTCCGGGCTGGTCGCAGTGCCTGCACCGCCCGCACCAGTCGCCGTCAGGGTATAACCGCTCTTGACACCAGTGACAGTGATGATCGGATCGAGAATGCAAGCCGTAGTCGAGGAAGCGGTGCAAGGAATCGCACCACCCAAGTTAGTGAGCGCCGCGCCAAAACCCACTCCCCACGTGGAAGAGTAGGACACTTCGGCGGTAACGATGGAGCGAACCGAACCGACGGCCGAAGCTTCATTGGCCGCGATGCGGGCGCGCAGCAAGTTCGGAATTGCGATGGCCGCGATGATCAAAATAATCGCCACGAC
>Ga0209006_10000730_pt1 | contig 30483 bp, 32 predicted proteins | sample JacPin_JW_Ref_O2_FD_188567 | JGI IMG/M metagenome (GOLD analysis project Ga0209006, IMG submission 188567) | Forest soil microbial communities from Algoma, Ontario, Canada - Jack Pine, Ontario site 1_JW_Ref_O2 (SPAdes) (version 2) | ecosystem: Environmental > Terrestrial > Soil > Boreal...
TCTTCGTCGAGCATGGTGGCCCAGATGCTCGAGCAGCGGCGCGACAAGGACCAAGGCGACAGGAAAGAGGTGAATGAGCAGATCAAGGCGGTTTACCTCGCCGAGGTGGAGGCGCGCATCCGCGCCGCGGCCGAAACCGATGCGCCGCTGCTGGAACGTCTCACCCATTTCTGGAGCAATCATTTCACCGTCTCGGGCTTCCGGCCCTTCGTGCGGGGCTTCGCCGCCGCCTTCGAACGCGAGGCGATCCGTCCGCATGTCACCGGGCGCTTCGTCGACATGCTGCTGGCGGCCGAGCGTCATCCGGCAATGCTGCTTTATCTCGACAACGCGCAGTCGGTCGGTCCCGATTCCATGGCGGGCGTGCGGCGCGGCAAGGGCATCAATGAGAATCTGGGCCGCGAGATACTGGAGCTGCATACGCTCGGCGTCGATGGCGGCTATACCCAGCAGGATGTCGAGGCGCTGGCGCGCATTCTCACCGGCTGGTCGGTGGCGCGGCTGGATAGCCGCGACACCGGCGATTTCCAATTCTATCCGCAGCTCCACGAGCCGGGCCCGAAGCGGCTGCTCGGACGGACCTATAACGACATGGGCTATGACGAGGGTGTCGAGGCGTTGCGCGATCTTGCCGCCCATCCCGCGACCGCGCGTCACGTCGCCACCAAGCTTGCCCGTCACTTCATCGCCGACAATCCGTCGCCCGAGACGGTCTCGCATATCGCTTCGGTTTTCAGCTCGACCGGCGGCGATTTGAAGTCCGTGACCACGGCGGTGATCGATACCGACGCTCTTTGGGCCAAGCCCTTTGACAAGTTCCGCACGCCCGACGATCTGGTGATCGCCGCCTGTCGCAGCGCCGGCTTCACGCCGCCCGCGCCGATGCTGGCGCAGAGCCTCAAGAGCCTCAACCAACTGCCGTTCTATGCGCCGTCGCCCGCCGGCTGGCCTGATGACGCGGCGTCCTGGGTTTCGCCCGAATCGGTGCTGCGCCGCGCAGAGTGGTGCGAAACCTACGCCAACCGTCTGCCTGATCCGCCCGATCCGATCGAAGTCGCCGATGCCAGCCTGGGCGAGGCGCTGCACGACGACACCCTGCAGGCGATCCGCCGCGCGCCCTCGCGCCGTGACGGGTTGGCGCTGTTGTTCGCTTCGCCGGAGTTTCAGAGAAGGTAACGCCCATGTCCTGCTGCAATTCCTCCCGCCGCGATTTTCTGGCTCTTCTTGCCGGTTCGACCGGCGCTTTCGCGCTCGCCGGTCTGCCGGGTGCGGTCTTTGCCGCCGCGCCGGGTGACCGGCGCTTGGTGGTGGTGCTGTTGCGCGGCGCGATGGATGGAATGGCCGCGGTGGCTCCGGTGGGCGACCGGCTCTATGCCGAAAAGCGCGGTTCGATCGCGTTGAAGCCGCCGGGCGAGGCGGGCGGCGCCATCGCGCTCAACAATCTCTTCGCCCTCCATCCGGCATTGGCGCCGATCGAGCCCTATTACCGCAACGGCGAGCTGCTGATCGTCCATGCCTCCGGCAATGGCTATCAAACGCGCTCGCATTTCGATGCCCAGGATTTGATGGAAAGCGGTTTGGCGGTTAAGCACGGGCAGAGCGACGGCTGGCTCAACCGCGCTCTCGCATTGCTGCAAAAGGGCAATGCCCGGCTCGGCCTCGCGGTAGGCGGCGCCGTGCCGCTGGTGTTGCGCGGCCCGGTGCAGGTCGCGTCCTGGGAGCCAGAAGGCTTCCAGGTTGCCGATAGCGATTTCATTACCGCGCTCGGGCCGCTTTACGCCAAGGACTCGCTGTTGGGTCCGGCGCTCAAGGAAGGCGTCAAGGCGCAGAGTTTCTCGGACACCGTGCTGGGCGACGACATGGGCAAAGGCGGAATGGGCTTTGGCCCCAACGCCTTCAAGCCGCTGGCCGAATCGGCAGGAAAATTATTGGCGGCGCCGGACGGCCCGCGCATCGCCGCGCTCGACATGGGCGGCTGGGATACGCATGTGAACCAGGGCGCCGAAAGCGGCCGGCTGGCCCAGAATTTCGCCGGCTTCGCCGACGGTCTCGACGCCATGGCCCAAGCCATGGGCCCGGCTTGGAAGGAAACGGTGCTGGTTGCGGTCACGGAATTCGGCCGTACCGTCGCGGTCAACGGCAACAACGGCACCGATCACGGCACCGCCTCGGCTCTGTTCGTAATGGGGGGGCGGGTAAAAGGCGGGCGCGTCGCCGGCGATTGGCCGGGGCTCGATCGCCTCGAAGATGATCGTGACCTGCGCGTTGCCGTCGACAGCCGCACGGTGATGAAGGGCATCCTGCGCGACCATCTCGGCATCGATGCCGCCGCGCTCGACAGCCGTGTCTTCCCCGACACATCCGGACTCAAGCCCTTCGACGGTCTCATCCGGGCCTGACGCGCGCAGCCCGATCTGTCCTATAATGGGAGGACAGGATCATCATGCGCCGCCCTATCTTGTTCGCACTTTGCTTCACGGCTTACGGCTGCGCCTCGTGCTATGAGCCGTCGGTCGACATGACCGGCGTTAACCCCGATGTTTACCACGATGATCTCGCAGCCTGCCGCACCAAGACAAATCCGGGCTATACCGGCCCGGGCTTTGCCGGCGGCCCGATGTTCGCGGATGCGGTCATCATCGCCAGCCTGGGCGTGGCCGGGGCGGCGGTCATCGCCCCCGCCGCTTCCCTCTACGGCGGGCTGGCAATGAATCCCGGACTATCGGAAAGCTACGGCGCGATATCGGGCGCGGTAGTGGGTGGCACGGCCGGCGCCGTTACCGGCGCCGCGCCGGGTAAGGCTCCGAGCACGACTCCGCCGCCTGCGGATCCGCAAGCGGCGATCGACCATTGCATGACCGATTACGGTTACAAGTTGCGGGCGGCGTCGTCTTAAATCGCGCGCCCTATTTCTCCACCCAGGCGATGCGCAGCACGTTGGTCGCGCCGGGCGTGCCGAAAGGCACGCCGGCGGTAATCACCACGCGGTCGCCTTTCTCGGCGAAGCCTTCCTGATGCGCGATGCGCGTCGCCTTCTGCACCATGTCGGTAAAATTGCTGACATCCGAAGTATGGACGCAGTGCAATCCCCAGACGATCGCAAGCTTGCGCGCCGTTTGCTGATTGGAGGTGAGGGCGATGATCGGCACGTCGGGGCGTTCGCGCGCGGCGCGCATGGCGGTGGTGCCCGAAGTGGTATAGGACGCAATCGCCGAGGCGCCGATGGTGTGCGCCACTTGGCAGGCGGCAGCGCTGATGGCGTCGGACGAGGTGTGCTCCGGCATCGCCGATTCAGAATGCAGCATGTTGAAATAGATCGGATCGACCTGCACGCGGCTGATGATGCGGTCCATCATGGTGACGGCCTCGATCGGATAGGAGCCCGCCGCGGTTTCGGCCGATAGCATCACCGCATCGGCGCCTTCATAAACCGCGGTGGCCACGTCCGAGGCCTCGGCACGGGTCGGCACCGGCGCGCGCAGCATCGATTCCAGCATCTGCGTCGCCACCACCACCGGCTTGCCGGCGATACGGCAGGCATGAACGATGCGGCGTTGCAGGGGTGGCACGTCTTCGGGCGGCATCTCGACGCCAAGATCGCCGCGCGCCACCATCACCGCCTCGGAGAGCTCGATGATCTCGTCGAGCTTGCCGATGGCGGCGGGTTTTTCCAGCTTCACCAAGATGCCGGCTCGGCCGGCGATGAGCTTGCGCGCCTCGGCCACGTCCTCGGGCCGCTGCACGAAAGACAGCGCCACCCAATCGACGCCCATCTTGAGCGCAAAATCGAGGTCGGAGCGGTCCTTGGGCGTGAGCGCCGACACCGGCAGCACCGCGTTCGGCACGTTGACGCCCTTGCGGTCGGAAAGTTCGCCGCCGGCCACCACCTTGGTCTCGGCAAAATCCTTGCCGCAATTTTCGACCCTGAGGCGGATGTTGCCGTCATCGAGCAGCAGCTCGGTGCCGGGGGCGATCGCGGCGAAGATTTCGGGATGCGGCAGATTGGCGCGCGACGCGTTTCCCGGCGCTTTGTCGAGATCGAGCCGAAAGGCCGCGCCCGGGGCGAGCTTCACCTTGCCGCTGGCGAAGGCGCCGACGCGCAACTTCGGGCCCTGCAGATCGGCCATTACGCCGATAGGCCGTCCGGTCTTCTTTTCCAGCTCGCGGATGACGTCGAGCCGTTCGCGGTGTTCCGCTTGCTCACCGTGGCTGAAATTAAGACGGAAAACGTCGACCCCGGCGTCGAACAGGGCGGCGATCTTATCGGACGTGGCGCTGGCCGGCCCGAGCGTGGCGACGATCTTGGCGCTTCTTCGGCGTCGCATCTTTTTTTGATCCTGTACTCATGGGTTTTAGCACCAGGATGGCGCGGAAGTCGTTCACATTCGTGCGGGTGGGCCCCGTCACGATTAAGTCACGGAGCGCGTCAAACGCGCCCCAAGCGTCGTTTCCGGCAAGCTTGGCCTTGAGATCGAGTCCCAGCTTTGCCGCGCGCGCCAAGCTGCCGGGGCCATAGATCGCGCCGGCATTGTCTTCGCTGCCGTCGATACCGTCGGTATCACAGGCGATGGCGTGGATTTGCGGATGCGATTTCAAGTCCAAGGCAAGCGCCAGCAGGAATTCGGCGTTGCGCCCGCCGCGGCCCTTGCCCGTGACCGTCACCGTGGTCTCACCGCCCGACAGCAACACGGCGGGAAGCGCGAGCGGCTTGCCGCCGCAGCGGAAATGCCCTCGTGCCAGGGCGCGGGCGATGCCGGCATGGACCAACGCCACCTCGCGCGCCTCGCCCTCGATAGCGTCGCCAAGGATGACGGGTGTGACGCCGTGCCGGCGCGCGAATTTCGCCGCGGCTTCAAGCGACATCTGCGGCGTGGCGACCAAGTGATAGCGCGCGCGGGCCAGGCGTGGATCGCCCGGCTTCGGGGTTTCGTCCCCGGTCCCGCCCAGCCGCGCGGCGACCGCCGCTGGCGGCGTGATCGCGTATTTCGCCAATATGGCGCGGGCTTCGGCGAAGGTGGAAGGATCGGGCACGGTCGGTCCCGATCCGATCACGGCGGGATCGTCGCCCGGCACGTCGGAGATGGCGAGCGTCACCACGCGGGCCGGATAAGCGGCGGCGGCAAGCCGGCCGCCTTTGATGGCGGAGAGATGCTTCCGGACGCAATTGATCTCGGTAATGGTGGCGCCGCATTTCAACAGCGCGCGGGTGACCGCGCGTTTATCGTCGAGGGCGACGCCGCTGGCAGGCAAGGCAAGCAAGGCCGATGCTCCACCCGACATCAAGCAAAGCACCAGATCGTCCGGCGCGAGGTTTCTGACGCTGTCCAGGATGCGTGCCGCTGCTTTTTGTCCGGCTTCATCGGGCACCGGATGGCTAGCCTCAACCACCTCGATGTGCTTCAGGGGCAGGCCGTGGCCGTAGCGCGTCACCACGATGCCCGAAAGCGGCGCATGCCAATGGGTTTCGACCGCTCGGGCCATCGCCGCCGCCGCCTTGCCGGCACCCACTACCAGGGTTCGGCCCCGAGGCGGCTGCGGCAGGAAGGGCGGCAAAACGCGCCCGGCATCGGCCGCTTCCAGCGCGGCATCCAGAAGGCCACGCAGCAAATCGCGCGGCCGCATCGGGGAGGGCTTCACCTTGGTTCTCTAACCTCTCGCGCGACAGGATAGGATGGCGGCTCGTCCCCTCTCAACTCTGCTCGATTCGGTTGGCCTCGCTCGAAACCGGCATTTCGATTGATCGCCTCTGGCAAAACCGATGCCGCCACCCCACAATAGAAGAAGCCCTTTAAGGGAGACTCCAGGATGGATGATCGCACCCGTATTGAACTCGAAGCCGCCGCTTTCCGCACGCTGGTTTCACACCTGCGGGAAAGAACCGATGTGCAGAACATCGACATGATGAATCTGGCCGGCTTCTGCCGCAATTGCCTGTCACGCTGGTATCGCGAGGCGGCCGAGAAGAAGGGTATGAAGCTTACCGATCCCGAGGCGCGCCAGATCGTCTACGGCATGCCCTATGAGGAATGGAAGGGTAAATACCAAAAAGAAGCCACGCCGGAGCAGAAGGCCAAGTCGGCGGCCACGCATAAACACTAGAAACGACGTCAAGGAACGGGGGAATTCATGCCGAATGTCGGCGGCATCGCCGGAGACCGTCTACGCTCCATCATCGAGCGAATCGAACGGTTGGAAGAGGAAAGGCGCGCTCTCGGCGAAGACATTAAGGAAGTCTATGCCGAGGCGAAAAGCGCCGGTTTCGACCCGCCGACCCTGCGGCAGATCGTCCGCATCCGTAAAATGGATCAGGATGATCGGCACGAAAAGCAGGCACTTCTTGACACATACATGAATGCTCTGGGTATGCAGGAAACCGGGCGAAAGCGAGCCGCAGGCTAGACTTAGCCTGTGGATAAATTAACGGTAATGGCTGTTGCCTATTCACCACATTTGGAAACTGGCTTGGATTCGGGGAATATTGGCCTATTCCAATCTAGGCCTACAGCGATATAACATGGCTTCAGACAAGGCGAATCCTTGCGGCCATTTTGCCCGATAATCACAAGTAGCGGGGGAGTCCTACCGATGAAAAAAGTTCTAATGTCTCTGGTGGTGGCGATCACCATGTTGTTCGCAGCCGGAGAGCAGGCCAAGGCCGATGGCGACGTCATCCTCGGTGCGCTGACCTGTATCAAATCCGGCCCGGGCATAACTTATGTCCTGTTCTCCAAGTTCCCGGTCACCTGCACCTATAACGGCGTCGACCCCTCGCCGCAAACCTACACCGGCATCAGCGGTATCCTGCTCGGCCTCGATCTCGAATGGGAGCCGCAGGGCGCCATGGTTTACCTGGTTCTCGGCGGCGCCAACACCGCGCCCGATCTGGCTGGCGACTACGCTGGCGTCAAGGCTTCTGTGACCATCGGCGCCGGCCCGCAAGCGCAAGCCGGTCTCATGGGCTTCGGCAACGGCATCGAGCTGGTTCCGCTCGGCCTCGGCGGGCAGCTTGGCGCTGGCGTGACTGGCGGTATTGGCTATCTGCAGTTGGCAGGCGGCGCTATGCCGATGCCGATGCCGGCAAAGGCTCCGCAAGTCTTCATCGTCTATTTCGAGTTCAACAAATCGGACCTGACCGCAGCCGGCAATACGGTGGTTGGCAACGCTGCCGGCTATTACAAGGCGAACGGCACGCTTAAAGTCGCGGTTGCCGGCTTCACCGACACCTCCGGTACTGCGCAATACAATGAGGGGTTGTCGCATCGTCGCGCCGACACCGTGCGGTCCGCGCTGATCAAGGACGGCGTACCCGCCGCCGCTATCAGCACAGCTTGGTATGGCAAGACTCATCTTGCCGTGCCGACACCGGATGGCGTCAAGGAGCCGCGTAACCGGCGCGCCGAGATCACCATCGGTCCGTAACAGGCCTAACGCATACGCTTAGACGACAACGGCCCGGGCGCAAGCCCGGGCCGCTTTCTTTGGCACCGGCTTCCGTGGCAGACTTGGGTCGCCCGGACGCGGAACGGCGCCGGAGGATTTTGAACTTTAGGACGATTCATGGCCTTGGCATCGCTGCGCCCGAAAGCGCTATCGAGTGACCTGAATGCGGCGTTGCAGGCGCGCTTCGGCAAGCGGTTCTCGACCGCGGCGGCGGTGCGCGAGCACCACGGCAAGGACGCCTCCTATCATCCCGCCATGCCGCCCGATGCGGTGATATTCGCCGAAACCACCGCGGACGTTGCCGAGGCGGTGAAGCTCTGCGCGGCCGCCAAGATGCCGGTCATTCCCTTCGGCACCGGGACCGGACTCGAGGGCAACATCCTTGCGCTCGAAGGCGGTGTTACCGTCGATCTTTCGCGCATGAACCGGATCCTGCGGGTTTCGGCCGACGATCTCGATTGCACGGTCGAGGCCGGCGTAACCCGCAAGCAATTGAACCAGCACCTGCGCGATACCGGGCTGTTCTTTCCGGTCGATCCGGGCGCGGATGCCTCGCTCGGCGGCATGGCGGCGACGCGCGCCTCGGGCACCAATGCCGTGCGCTATGGCACCATGCGCGAGAACGTGTTGGCGCTGACCGTGGTGCTGGCCGATGGCCGCGTCATCCGAACATCGCGCCGGGCGCGGAAATCGGCTGCGGGCTATGACCTGACCCGCCTGTTCGTCGGCTCCGAGGGCACGCTGGGCGTCATCACCGAAGTAAGCCTGAGGCTCTACGGCATACCCGAGGCAATCCGCGCCGCTTGTTGCGCCTTTCCGAGCATCGAGCAGGCGGTCGAGACGGTGGTGGCGACCATTCAGGCCGGCGTGCCGGTGGCGCGCATCGAATTGATGGATGCGGTGACCGTGGATGCGGTCAATCGCTATTCCAAGCTCGACTACAAGGCGGCGCCGACCTTGATGTTCGAATTTCACGGCACCGAGCGAGGCGTCGAGGAGCAGGTCGAACAAGTGCGCGGCTTCGCATCCGAGCGCGGCGGCAGCGAGTTCCGCTGGGTTGCCGGCCATGAGGAGCGCAACAGGCTGTGGCAGGCGCGCCACGACGCCTATTTCGCCACCCTCGCCTTGCGGCCCGGCTGCGAGGGCTGGGCAACCGACGTCTGCGTGCCGATTTCGAAGCTGCCGCAGTGCATCGCCGAGACCGAACGGGACTTGGCGCAATCCGGGCTCATGGCGCCGATCGTCGGACATGCCGGCGACGGCAATTTTCACCTTGTCTTCCTGCTCGATCCGAAGAACCCGGACGAGTTCAAACGGGCTGAGCGGGTCAACGCCCGCATGGTCGAGCGCGCCATCGCCATGGATGGCACCTGTACTGGCGAGCACGGCGTCGGCTGCGGCAAGACCGAATTCCTGATCGCCGAGCATGGCGAGGCGTTGTCGGTGATGCGGACGCTCAAGCGCGCGCTCGATCCCGACAACATCATGAATCCGGGAAAAATCCTGCGCAGCTAGTCGAGCTTCTTGCCGTCGAGATCTCGGACGGTCTTTTCGGCTTCGCCGCGGTTCTTCTCCCGCTCGGCCTTGGGGCGGCCGAAAGCGATGCGGTTTTCCGCCGCCCGTTTGCGCTTTTCAACGCGCTTTTGCGCCTTGCGGAAGCGGTTGAGATTGATCGTCTCAGCCACGCGATCCCAACTCGCCGCTGCGATAGCAATCGCGGATGAACAGGCGCAAGGCGCTCGACAGATTGCCGCCCCGGCCGGTGTCGATCTTGCCCACCAGCGCATTGAGCGAGAGCTTGCGTTTCCTCGCCATGGCCTGCAGATCGCGCCAGAACGGCTCCTCCAGCGTCAGGCTGGTGGCATGCCCGGCGATCCGGATCGAGCGCTTGCGTGGCTTGGTCATCGTTCCCGTCCGAGGGCATAGATAGCCGCGGCGACGCGGTCAAGCCGGCCGCGATTGGGAGCGGCGACCGGCGTCTAGGGGTGGCGTTGCTGGGCGAGGGTGGTGAACTGGGTGCGTTGCTCGGGCGACAGCGTCGCCAGGAAGGTCATCAGCGCCACGGTATTGTCCTTCTGCGCGGCGCGGCGGTTCTCGGTGGCCTGGTCGATCAGTCCGGCAACCTTGTCCTGGTCGGGTTGCGGTTGCGCCAACTCGCCCCACACCGCATCGGCGATCGGCCGATTCTGCTCGCGCAGCTGACGCTGGCGATCGCGAAACGCTTGGGCGAATTGCTGAAAGGCGGCGAGCTGGTCGCCGTCCAGGTGGATGTCCTTGGCGATCTGCTCGAAGCGCTCGACCGGGGACGGTGGCGGCGTCGGCACCGGAGCCGTGTTTCGCGTCCAGATCAACCCGGCGACGAAGAACACGTTCAGCGTCAGCGACAGCGCCAATGCGACGAGGCCGAACCGTCCACGCCTGCCTGCGGGACGGCCGGAGGGGGTAATGCCGGTCACGAGTTCGAATCCTCGCCGCTAAAGATACCCGCGGGTTGATCGAACAGGTCGGGGGCGGAAGATTCGGCGCGCGACTGCGCGAAATTACCGTAGGTGTCGCTGCCGAGCGCGAAGCCGACCAGGCCGGTGACGACCAGGCTCGCCGCGATGGCGAGGCGAGACAAAGTGACGCGCCATTCCGACCTTTGCGCGGGAGCATGGCGGAAGGGCACGACGCGCGGATCGACGGCCGGAGCCGCGCGGGAAGCCACCAACGCCGCAGCCCGGGCGATCATGGCCTCGGACGCCGCCGGGGCCGTCGTCTGCACCGCCGCCCGCGCCGCCAAAATGTCGCCGATGATTTCGGACTTGGCGGCGAGAAAGGCTTCGACCGCCTCCGTGGCCTTGGTTCCAAGCCGGCCCTCGGCATAGGCGGCGAGGGTCAGAGGATCGCCTAAATCCTTGACCTTAATTCCAGATTCCCGCTCGAGCATACGGAAGCGCCGCCACAGCGCGGCTTCCTCGGCCCGGTTATCGCCTTCCGATTCAGTCATAGGTCATCTCCGCTTCCCTAATTTAGGCATAAAACCTTCAATCCATCCCCGTCTCAACCGGCTTTCTCGCCGACGGCTTTGCCGGTGTCGTCGATGGCGAAATGGCTCCTGAGCTTGAGCATGGCCTTGTGATGGGTGCTGCGCACCGTCTGGGGATCGACCCCCAGGGACTTGGCGACCTCGGTTACGTCCATATCGCGCTCGTAAAGCATGGTCAGCACCAGTTTCTGGCGCGGCGACAGCAGCTCGTCCGGCAACTTGATCCGCTCATGCATCTGCGGCGTGACCGCCAGCGCTGATTCGGGTACGGCCTCATAGGGCGTGGTCTGGGGCTGACGGCGGCGCAGCACGTCGCGCGCGGTCGAACGGGCGACGATGGTGAGCCAGGTCGAAAGCCCGGCGCGCGTCGCATCGTAGGTCTTGAGCAGCCGGAAACCGTCCTTGCACAGGCGCAAGAAGACTTCCTGCACCAGATCGTCGATATCGGCGCCGTCGCGCGTCTGGGAGCGCACCGCCGACAGGATCAATCCAGCATAGCGCCGCACGAAAGCGTTCCAGGGCGCCTTTTCGCCCCGGATCAGAGCCGCGAGGTCGATGGTCTCTGCCACGCGCTACCTTGTTATTCGTTCAAAAATCCACGCTTCAAGCGAGCTTGGCGAAAAAGTCGTTGCCCTTGTCGTCGATGACGATGAAGGCGGGGAAATTAACCACCTCGATTCGCCACACCGCTTCCATGCCGAGCTCGGGGTATTCCACCACCTCGACCCGCTTGATGCAATCCTGCGCGAGGCGCGCCGCCGGGCCGCCGATCGAGCCGAGGTAGAAGCCGCCATGCTTCTTGCAGGCCTCGCGCACTTCCGCGCCGCGATTGCCCTTGGCCAGGGTCACGAAACTGCCGCCCGCCGCCATGAACTGGTCGACATAGGAATCCATCCGTCCCGCCGTGGTCGGGCCGAAGGATCCCGAGGCGAAGCCGTGGGGCGTCTTGGCCGGGCCGGCATAATAGATCGGATGGTCCTTGGCGTATTGCGGCAGGCCTTGGCCGCTGTCGAGCCGGTCCTTGAGCTTGGCATGGGCGATGTCGCGCGCGACGATGAGCGTGCCGTTGAGCGCGAGGCGCGTCTTGATCGGGTATTGCGACAGGAGCTTGCGGATTTGCGCCATCGGCTGCTTGAGGTCGATGTTGACGACGTCGCCGCCCAGTTTCCCCTCGTCGATTTCGGGCAGGTATTGCGCCGGGTTGGCCTCGAGTTGCTCCAAGAACACGCCGTCGCGTGAAATCTTGCCCAGGATCTGCCGGTCGGCGGAACAGGAAACGCCGAGGCCGATGGGTACGCTCGCGCCGTGCCGGGGCAGGCGGATCACGCGCACGTCGTGGCAGAAATACTTGCCACCGAATTGCGCGCCGATGCCCAGGCCGCGCGTCAATTGCAGCACTTCCTGTTCGAAATCGCGGTCGCGATAGGCCTGCCCGAACTTGTTGCCCTTGGCGGGCAGTGTGTCGAGATAGCGGCAGGAGGCGAGTTTCACGGTCTTGAGGTTCATCTCGGCCGAGGTGCCGCCGATGACGATCGACAAGTGATAAGGCGGGCAAGCGGCAGTGCCCAGCGTCTTGATCTTCTCGTCCAGGAACTTGATCAGGGATTTCGGATTCAGCACCGCCCTGGTCTGCTGATAGAGAAAGCTCTTGTTGGCCGAGCCGCCGCCCTTGGCGACGAACAGGAAATGGTATTCGTCGCCTTCGTCGGCATAGAGGTCGATCTGCGCCGGCAGATTGTCGCCGGTGTTGACCTCGTCATACATGGAAAGCGGCGCCACCTGGCTGTAGCGCAGATTGGTCTCGGTGAAGGTGCGGCGGATGCCGGCCGACAGCGCGGCGGCGTCGTTGCCGCCGGTCCAGACGCGCTGGCCCTTCTTGCCCATGACGATGGCGGTGCCGGTGTCCTGGCACATCGGCAGGACCTTGCCGGCGGCGATATTGGCGTTCTTTAAGAGGTCGAAGGCCACGAACTTGTCGTTGGCCGAGGCCTCGGGGTCGTCGAGGATGGCGCGCAGTTGCTTCAGATGGCCCGGGCGCAGCAGATGGGCGCAATCGACGAAGGCCTGGTGCGCCAGTTCGGTCAGCGCCGGCAGCTCGACCTTGAGCACGTTTTGGCCGGCAAAATCGGCGGCGCTGACGTAATCCGAGGTAAGCTTGCGGTAGGGCGCGTCGTCCTCGCCCAGCGGGAACAGCTCGTGAAAGTCGCTATCGCCCATATTCTATTCGGCCCTCGAATCGGGAAAACGGGCCGAGAGAAGCCCTATTCCGCCGCGCTCGTCAAGCCGGGCCGTTTTTCTTGCGGAACTTGTCGATGTTCACCACCTCGGCGCCCTCGTCGGATTTGGCAGGCGATCCGGCGGCGGGCTCGGCCGTGCCGGCCGGGCGGCTTTCCTCGTTGGCGGCGGCGGCTTGCTGGAATTGCAGGCCGAATTTCACCGCCGGGTCGGCGAAGGACAGGATCGCCTCGAACGGCACCACCAACCGCTCGGGCTTGTCCTGGAAGGACAGCGTCACCGCGAAATGGTCTTCCTCGACCTCGAGGTCCCAGAACTTGTGCTCGAGCACGATGGTCATTTCCTCGGGGTGCTTGGCGCGGAGATTGGCCGGCAGCTCGACGCCTTCGAACCCGGTCTTGAAGGTGATGTAGAAGTGATGCGCGCCCGGCAGCCCGTTGGCTGCGATGCGCGCCAGCGCCTCGCGCACCACGCCGCGCAAGGCCGCCTCGACCATCTTGTCGTATCGCAGCAGGTCTTTCACGGCGCCGTCACCCTTGCGGTTGACCCGAGACCGAAATCAGTGGGGGGCTTCTGTTGCCCGGTGCCCCCCGGACCGCGCTTGCTTAGAGACTAAGCAGCGAGTGCGATAGTGTTATCGTTCGCACTTGGTTGTTGGCCCGATAACGGCGGTACCATGCCGGGCGAAAGTTGCATCTTTACTACGCGCGTCGATCCTGGTTCGCCCCCGTAACGCGCGGAACCTTTCGGGTTCCGCGAAACTGGTGGAGGCGCCGGGTACTGCCCCCGGGTCCGCAACGCATATTCCATGCGCCGTTTATCGCCATAGCCGGTTGCCCGGCACCTCCAATATAGGCCTTTTCCGTTAACGCACAACCAAGACCCGAGTCCTCCTTGGAGGCGGCCAGGACGGCGGCTAAAGTGCGCCTCCCATGCCCTTGACGCCCGAGCAGAAAGCCGAGATCGAAAAGCAGCGCGCCGAAAGCGCGCCCACGCGGCGCGCCACCGTGCCCGGCCTCGAGGCGATTCTCTACCAGGCGATTCCGGTGCTCGATCACGGCTTCGTCCGCGTCATCGACTACATGGGCGACGACGCGGCGGTGGTGCAGGCGGCGCGCGTCTCCTACGGCAAGGGCACCAAGAAGGTGAGCGAGGACAAGGGCCTCATCCACTATCTGATGCGGCACCGTCATACGACGCCCTTTGAAATGTGCGAGATCAAGTACCACGTCAAGCTGCCGATCTTCGTCGCGCGCCAGTGGATCCGCCACCGCACCGCCAACGTGAACGAATATTCCGCGCGCTATTCCATCCTCGACAACGAGTTCTATCTGCCCGCGCCCGAGCACCTGGCGGCGCAATCATCCTCGAACCGGCAGGGCAGGGGCGAGGTGCTGACCGGGGCGGAAGCCAAGCGGGTGCTCGATTTGCTGCGCGAGGACGCCGAGCGCAATTATCGCGGCTATGCCGAGATGCTGAACGAAAGCGAAGACGGCAAGCCGGCCGATCCGGGCCGCCAAGGCCTGGCGCGCGAGCTTGCGCGCATGAACCTGTCGCTCAATTTTTACACCCAGTGGTACTGGAAGACCGATCTGCACAATCTGTTGAATTTCCTGTCCTTGCGCGCCGACGACCACGCCCAGTACGAGATCCGGGCCTATGCCGCGGTGATGATCGACACGCTGGAAAAATGGGTGCCGCTCACCGCCGAGGCCTTCCGCCAGCATCGGCTGGGCGGCGCGCAGCTTTCCGCATCCGCGCTCGACGTGGTGAAGCAGCTCATCGCCGGCAAGAAGGTGACGCAGGAAGAAAGCGGGCTCTCCAAGCGCGAGTGGTCTGAGCTAATGGAGAAGTTGGGGCGGACGTCTCAGTAACTGCCGCATTACGATCCGCGGCGCCGGGCGCTGCTGATCGCCGCCGCTGTTGAGTTTCTCCCAAATCCCCGTCGCCATCTGCTTGTAGACCTTGGCGTGTGGGCTATAGGGATGCGACAGCATCACAGGCTCGTCGACGATGGAGGCCGCCGTTAGCTAGGGATGCGGCGTTTTGCCTTGACTTTATGTTCACTTTATGTTCTTATCCTCCAAAAGGCGTCGGAGGAAGCATGTTCGCCGCAGCCAACGAGATTTGGTTCCGGCTTTCGCCGGATAACGACGCCTTTGGCCTTTCCTGCGGTGAAGATGGCGCGTTCCTTGGCGACGTACCGCTCTTGTCGTGTGCGTGGGACGAGATCGGTCGGAAATTGTGGAGGGCACAGCCGCCCGCCGATCTCAATCTAACCTTGACCGTCTGCTACGGCTTGGCGGTCGATTTTGCGGCAAAATCATCCGGCCTGACGGTCATCGCGAATGCATTGAATCGGGGCGATGTGGCGCTTGCGCGGATTGCCGCCGTCCAAATGCAACTTCCCGATTTGCCGCGCATCGAAAAGGGAATTGGGTCGGAAGACCGTACGGCTAAACTTGCGTTCCTTTTGCGCCGCGGCGGTCTTCTAAAAGAAGACTGGGATCCTGAAAAGCATCCGCGCTGGCCGGCTGGCAGTCCTGACGGACAGGGTGGCGAATTCGCGCCGGCTGATGAGTCGCTTTACGATGTTTCTGCCGATGATGGGTCGCGGCCGAAGGAAGAGGCGTCATCGACCCAGCAGATAGCGATGTCTCCTGAATGTATAGAAGAATGGACAAAAGCACGGGCCTTTTGCGGTGCACTTGAATCAAAAGGATTACTCGGTACGGATGGCTATTATGGTCTTGGACGGACCGTTAATCAGTGTGTTCGTGGGCAAGTCTCAGCCGCTTGTGGTGGCAATCCTGTTTGAGGTTAAAATCATCTCAAGGAGCGTTGTATGCGCAAAATGACGCCGGAAAAATTTGCCGCAGAACATAAATTGTTTTGGAAAAATCCCGAAAAATATATCGAGATGGTCAATGGCTTCATCCGGGAAAACCCGGATGATTCGACTGAATACTTCAGCCGTCATCAAGCGTGGGCGAGACTTGGCAAGCTGGATAAAGCCCTCGAAGATCTTAATCAGTCGATCAGCCTGGAGGACAAAGTAATAAGCCGCTTGGCGCGCGGCTCAATTCTGTGCCGCATGGGCCGTTACCAAGAGGCTCTTGGAGATTTCAACCGGTCGGAGGAATTCGACCCGGTGGGATGGGCCGATTGCTGGGGGCCGCTCTATCGGGCGAATTGCCATGCGCGCCTAGGAGACGAGAGGGCAGCATTGGCTGATTGCGAACGGCTTCCCGAGGATTTTTGGTCGCCCGGAATTTACGGCGAGCCTGCCGGCAACAAGACGGAGATCACGGCCGAAATCCGCCGCCGCGCCAGGGCCGCAAAACAAAACCCGAAGAGTTGAGTAGATACCATCTAATGCACAATACCAATTTGGCCTTAAGGCCTTAAGAGAATATGAAATTCTCAAATGAAGCGGCGTTCTTACAAGAAGAATCTAAGTAACGAAGAGTTGGTTGAACGCTATATAGACGTGGGAATGCGTAGGCACGAGACGAGCAAGCTATTTTATCGAGGTCTCGACTATGTCAAGCCCTACGGCATTCTCGTGCAAGAGACGGGAAAAATTTTTGACGAACTCCAATCGCGAAATGCCGAAGCGCTGTTATTGCCGCTTCTCGATCATGAGAATCCGGGCGTGAGGCTATGCGCTGCCACGCATTGCCTGCCGCTTGCACCGGAGCGCGCGATTGCGACACTCGAGGCGATCAAGGCAATGCGAAATCACGTCGAGCAGACAAGAGCGGGAATGACCCTTTATATATGGGGAACCCCCGCCCTCCATGAGAAGGTTCGGATCTGGAATAAGCCGAAATAATCCGCTGAGTATAAGAACCGGCCATGCGCCATCAAACCCTTGAACAAATGCGCGCCGAGCATGAAATTCTCCGGCACGACCCGCAGAAATACGTTGAGATGATGACCGGCTATATTCAAGACGATCCGAACGATGCGCACGCATATTTCTCTCGACATCAGGGTTGGGAGAAGCTCGGCCGGTTCGATGACGCATTGGCCGATCTCGATAAATCGCTGAACCTGGAACAGCATTTCATTGGGTATTTCGCCCGCGGCGAGTTGCTCGTCCGCATGGGCCGATATCAGGAGGCGCTTGCGGATTTCAATCGCGCGCTGGAACTTGATCGCGAAGAATGGCTCGGCTCTTGGGGCGTTCTCCACCGTGCCGATTGCTATGCGCGTCTTGGCAATGAGGAAGCGGCGCTCGCTGATTGCGCTCGGTTCGGTGATGACTTCTCGCATCCCGGATTCGGCGGCCTGCCGGGCGGCAACAAAGCCGAAGTCACCGCCGAGATCCGCCGCCGCGCCAGGGCCGCAAAACAAAACCTGAAAAGTTAGGTAGAGATCGTTTACTGCACTACGATCCGCGGCGCCGAGCGCCGCTGCGCGCCGCCGCTGAGTTTCTCCCAAATCCGCGTCGCCATCTGCTTATAGACCTTGGCGTGTGGGCTGTCGGGCTGGGCGAGCACGATGGGCTTGCCGCCGTCCGAGGTCTCGCGGATGGCGATGTCGAGCGGTATCTCGCCGAGAAACTCGACGCCCAGCTTCTCGGCCTCTTTCTTCGCGCCGCCATGGCTGAAGATGTCGCTGCGCTCGCCGCAATGCGGGCAGAGGAAATAGCTCATATTCTCGATGAAGCCCAAGACCGGCACGTCCACCTTGCGGAACATGTTCAGGCCCTTGCGCGCGTCCAACAGTGCGATGTCCTGCGGCGTCGAAACGATCACCGCGCCGGCGAGCGGCACCTGCTGCGCCATGGTCAATTGCGCGTCACCGGTGCCGGGCGGCATGTCCACCACCAGCACGTCGAGATCGCCCCAGGAGACGTCGCGGAGCATTTGCGTCAGCGCGCTTTGCACCATCGGCCCGCGCCAGATCATCGGCGTGTCCTCGGCCACCAAAAAGCCCATCGACATGCATTCGACGCCGTAATGGCTCATCGGCTCCAGCACCTTGCCTTCGCGCGAATGGGGCCGGCCCGAGATGCCCAGCATGCGCGGCATGGAGGGCCCGTAGATGTCGGCGTCGAGCACCCCCACCTTGCGGCCGATGGCGGCGAGCGCCAGCGCCAGGTTGGCGGCGGTGGTGGATTTCCCGACGCCGCCCTTGCCCGAGGCCACGGCGATGATCGATTTGATGCTCGGCACCAAGAGCTTCTGCGGGCCCTGGGCGTGAGCCTGGGGATGGGCATGGCCATGCGCGTGCGGCGCGGCTTGCGGCTTCGCGCCCGCTTTCTCGGCAGTCAAAACCGCTGTCACGGAAAGTACGCCGGGCAGCGCCTCGACCGCCTTCTCCGCCGCCTTGCGCAAGGGTTCCATGCGGGGCCCGCGCGCGCGGTCGACCTCAATGGCGAAGCCGACATGGCCGTCGCGCAGCTGCAAGCCCGTCACCATGCCGAGGGTGACGATATCCTTGCCGTGGTCGGGATCGGGCAGTTGGGCCAGCGCGGCCAGGACTGCTTTCTCGGTGACGTCGCTCAATGGAAACCCGCTATAACTTGACAAGCCCGGCCGCTCCGCCCGTTATGGCGGCAACCGGCTTTCCGACATATAAGACCTAAGACGGGCGTCTGCAAAGCAAGCTTGAGGAAACGCGATGTCGTGGAACAATCCGGGCGGCGGTGGCCCGTGGGGCGGCGGTGGGGGGAAGAATCCCCTGGGCGGCTTCAATCCGCCCGATTTCGAGGAGTTCCTGCGCAAGGCGCAGGAGCGCATCCGCAAGCTCATGCCCGGCGGCATGGGGCGCAACCGCGGCTTCATCGTGGTGCTGGCGGCGGTGGTGGTGTTCTGGCTCGCCAGCGGCTTCTACCGCGTCGAGCCCGACGAGGAAGGCATCGTGCTGCGCTTCGGCGCTTTCGACCGCACCACCAGCCCGGGCCTTAACTATCACCTGCCGGTGCCGATCGAGGAAGCCATCACCCCCAAGGTGACGCGCGTCAACCGCATCGAGATCGGCTACCGCTCGGACACGCACGGCGACATACCGCAGGAAGCGCTGATGCTGACCGGCGACGAGAACATCGTCGACATCAACTTCACCGTGTTTTACCTGATTAAGAACGCGCAGGATTACCTGTTCAGCATCCGCGATCCCGACGGCACGGTGAAGGTGGCGGCGGAAAGCGCGATGCGCGAGGTGATCGGCCATACCGAGATCGCCAGCGCGCTGGCCGAAGGCCGCGCCAAGATCGAGACCGACACCCAGACCCTGCTGCAGCAGATCCTCGACAGCTATCAAAGCGGCATCGAGATCACCCAGGTGCAGCTGCAGAAGGTCGATCCGCCACAGCCGGTGATCGACTCCTTCCGCGACGTGCAAAGCGCCAAGATCGACCAGCAGCGCCTCATCAACGAGGCGCAGACCTACGCCAACAACCTCGTGCCGGTGGCGCAAGGCGACGCCGCGCGCGTGGTGCAGGAGGCGCAAGCCTACAAGGCGCAGGTGGTGCTCCAGGCGCAGGGCGACGCCGCACGGTTCGTCTCGGTCTATAACTCCTACGCGGCCGCGCCCGACGTCACCTCGCGCCGGCTCTATATCGAAACCATGGAGACGATCCTCAAGAACACCAACAAGGTGATGATCGACAAGGGCGCCTCGGGTTCGGGCGTGCTGCCCTATCTGCCGCTGCCCGCGCTGCAACAGCCGGCGGCGCCGGATCAGTCCAAGAGCGGCAACCCATGAACCTGAAACCCCACATGCTCGCCGCCATGGCCGGCGCCGCCGTCGTCGTCCTGGTGCTCGCCTGGTCCATGATCTTCACGGTGCAGCAAACCGAAGAGGCCTTGGTGTTGCAATTCGGCAAGCCAGTGCAGCCGATCAACGATCCGGGGCTCCATTTCAAGCTGCCCTATCAGGACGTGGTGATCTACGACCGCCGCATCCTCGATTTCGAGCCGCCGGCCGAAGAGGTCATCGCGTCGGACCAGAAGCGGCTGGTGGTCGACGCCTATGCCCGCTTCCGGATCTCCGATCCGCTGCAATTCTATCAAAGCGTCGGCACCGAGGCGGTGGTGCGCGCGCGGCTCGGCACGCTCATCAGCGGCAGCCTGCGCCGCATCATCGGCAACGTCGAATTGCAGGCGGTGGTGTCCGATAAGCGCGCCGCGATCATGCAGCAGGTTCGCGACGAGGTGAACGGCCAGGCCAAGGCCTTCGGCATCGACCTGATCGACGTGCGCATCCGCCGCGCCGACCTGCCCGAGGAAAACAGCCAGGCGGTGTTCGACCGGATGAAATCCGAGCGCCAGCGCGAGGCCGCTTCCTTCCGCGGCGACGGCGCGCGCCAGGCGCAGGCGATCCGCGCCGACGCCGACCGCCAGCGCATCGAGATCCTGGCCGACGCGCAAAAGCAGTCGCAGATCCTGCGCGGCGAAGGCGATTCCCAGAGCATCAAGATCTATGCCGACGCTTACAGCAAGGACCGCAATTTCTTCGCCTTCTACCGCTCGCTCGAGGCCTATCGCCAGGGCCTGTCGGGCTCGAACACGACCTTCGTAATCTCGCCCACCAGCGATTTCTTCCGCTATCTCGAAAACGGGCCGCAGGGCCTGGGCCCCACCGCGCCGTCGCGCTAATCCTATCGTCGCGAAAGACCTCGCCATGGCGTGGCCGCGGCCTGCCTTGGTGTTGCCGCAATCCGGCCGATCCGACGCTAAACCGGCGGGTGAGGACTGGCTTGGCGCGCGGTTTCCCCTTAAGATCGCGCCTCCCCGCCCGGCCGTTATCAGCCGTTATCAGGAGCGTTTTCGTGAACGTGGTTTTTCGTCTTGCCGCCCGGGCTCACCGTCCGCTGGCTTTCCTGCTGGTTCTGTTTCTGGCGGCGGCGCCCGCGGTCAATGCCGCGCCCGCGCCCGACAGTTTCGCCGATCTCGCCGCCAAGCTGCTACCGGCGGTGGTCAACATTTCGACCACCCAGACCATCAAGAGCGACAAGGACAGCAAAGACGACCAGCAGGGTTCCGACGATTCGCCGCAATTGGCGCCGGGCTCGCCGTTCGAGCAATTCTTTCAGGACTTTCTCGACAAGAACCGGCCGCATAACAGCCAGCAGGAATCGCTGCCGCGCCATGCGACGTCGCTCGGCTCCGGCTTCATCATCGATCCCTCGGGCCTGGTGGTGACCAACAACCACGTCATCGCGGACGCCGACGAGATCACCGTAACGCTCCAGGACGACACCAACTTCAAGGCCGAAGTCGTCGGCAAGGACTCCAAGACCGATCTGGCGCTGCTGCGCATCAAATCGTCCAAGCCCTTGCCGTCCGTGAAATTCGGCGACAGCGATCAGATCCGGGTAGGCGATTGGGTGCTGGCGATCGGCAATCCCTTCGGCCTCGGCGGCACGGTGACGGCGGGAATCCTGTCCGCCCGCGCGCGCGAGATCAATTCCGGGCCTTATGACGATTTCCTCCAGACCGACGCCGCGATCAACCGCGGCAATTCGGGCGGCCCGATGTTCAACATGGGCGGCGAGGTGATCGGCATCAATACCGCGATTTTCTCGCCCTCGGGCGGCTCGGTCGGCATCGGCTTCGCCATCCCCTCGAACCTGGCCAAGCCGGTGATCGACCAGATCCGGCAATTCGGCCATCCGCGACGCGGCTGGCTCGGCGTCAACATCCAGAGCGTGACCGACGAGATTGCCGAAAGCCTCGGCCTCGACAAGCCCCGGGGCGCGCTCATCGCCAGCGTGCAGGACGGCGGCCCGGCCCAGGTCGCCGGCATCCAGCCGGGCGACGTGGTGCTGAGCTTCGATGGCAAGGACGTGGCCGACATGCGCCACCTGCCGCGCATCGTCGCCGAAACGCCGATCGACAAGACGGTGAAAGTCAAAGTCTGGCGCAAGCGCAAGGAGCTGCTGCTCGACGTCAAGGTCGGCGAACTTAAGGATTCCGATCAGCAGGCTTCGGCTTCGTCCAAGCAGGCGCCGCCGCCGCCCGCCGGCACGGCGGTGAAGCCGTTGGGATTGGCGGTCGCCAACCTGACGCCGGAATTGCGCGAACGCTTCGGGTTGACCGAGGATGCGACGGGGGTGGTTGTCACCACCATCGATACCGACGGGCCGGCGGCGGAAAAGGGCATGCGCGCCGGCGACGTCATCGTCGAAGTGGCGCAGGAAGAAGTGAAGTCCACTTCCGATGTCGCCCAGAAGATCGACAACGCGAAGAAGGCCGGGATGAAATCCGTGCTGCTGCTGGTCGACCGGCAAGGCGATTTGCGCTTCTACGCGCTGAAAATCGTCAAAGGCTGAGAGTCCGGCGCGGTCAGGCGGCGATCTGGAGAGCCCCCTTCAGACCCGTCAGGATATATTGCACGGCGAGCGCCGCCAGGATGATGCCCATGACACGGGTGATGATGTCGATGCCGGTATCGCGCAGCGCCTTGTGCACCCATTCCGCCGCCAGCATGCAGGCGAGCGTCACCGCCAGAACGACAACCACAAGGCCGGCCACCTCGAGCTGATCGCCGAGGCTGTAAATGTTGTTGTCGGTGAGCAGCACAACCGACATGACGGATTTGGGCCCGGCGATGAAGGGCATGGCGAGCGGGAACACGGCGACGTTGCGGCCGCGGCCGCTTTCAGCATGCGGCTCGCTGCCTTCGTGCAGCACCATCTTGAGCGACATCAGCAACAGGATAAGCCCGGTCGCGATCTGGAAGGCGTCCAACTCGACCTTCAGCTCGTCGAGCACGATCTGGCCGACCGCGATGAAGGCGAACAATACCCCGCCCGCGATCAGCACCGCTTCGACCGCGATATTGCGCCGCCGCCCGGCGAGCTTGCGCGTGGTCGCCAGGAATTCCGAAACCACCAGCAACGGGTTCACCGCCACCAGCAACAGAACGAAATCCTGCAGCAGCTTGTGCCAATTCATTATCGCGTTCTCCTGGGCCGGCTGTCCGCGGCGAATTCGTCGCGATGGTAGCCTTGCGCGTAAAGCAATGCAGTCAGATCGGCGTGATCGACGCGATGGCGCGCGCGCGGCGCAACATGGGGCCGGCCGTGAAAGGCGACGCCGAGGCCGGCGGCGCCGAGCATCGGCAGATCGTTTGAGCCGTCGCCCACAGCCAGCGTCAACGCCAGCGGGCAACCCTGTTCGGCGGCGAGCCGGGTCAGGGTTTCAAGCTTGCTGTTCCCGGTCTTGATCGGCTCCCGGACCGTGCCGGCTATCTTGTCGTGTGAAATCACCAGCTCGTTGGCGAAGTCGAGATCGAAGCCCAGCTCCTCGCGGATGCGCGCGGTGTAGATGCGGAAGCCGCCGGAAACCAGCGCCGTCGTCGCGCCATTGGCGCGCATGGTGGCAACCAGCTCCGGGGCGCCCGGCGTGATGCGGATGCGCTTACCCGCCTCCTGCAACAGGCTGGCGGGCTTGTCTTTCAGCAGCGCCACGCGTTCCTTCAATGCACCGACGAAATCGATCTCATCGTTCATGGCGCGGCGCGTGATCGCGGCGACTTTGGCTTTGATACCGGCAAGATCGGCGATCTCATCCAGCATTTCATTGGCGATGACGGTCGATTCCATGTCGGCCAGGAGCAGGCGTTTCTTCCGACCCGCCAGGTATTGCGCAATCAGATCGACCGGTGTCATGGCCAGGTAGCCGCGCGCGGCGGCCTCGGCCTGGTCGGGGTCGAGCCCGTCGAAGGCGATATCGCAGGCAAGATTCGGAGCAAGCCAGGCCGTGCCGCCGAGATGCGCGCCCAGCTTTTCCAGCGCGCGGGCGGCGGCGGCGGCCCAGGATTCCACCAGGGGGCCCGGCTCGGCCGCGACCAAGGTGAGGACATTGCCATCCATCTGCGCGACCTTATCGGCGGAACGTGACGGAAAGGCAAGAAGCGGGCTAAGAATCGGAACATGAGCGAATCGGAAGCGCCCATCATCGTCATTGCCGGTCCTACCGCCAGCGGGAAATCCCATCTCGCTTTGGCGGTGGCGCGGGAATTCGGTGGCGCAATCATCAACGCCGACAGCATGCAGGTCTATCGCGATTTGCGCGTGTTGACCGCCCGGCCCGGCGAGACCGAACTGGCACAGGCGCCGCATTTCATCTATGGCGGCATCGACGCCAGCGAAAGCTGCTCGGCCGGGCGCTGGCGCGGCTTGGCGCTGACCGAGATCGCACGCGCGCGGACCGCAAGGCGCTTGCCGATAATCGTCGGCGGCACCGGGCTTTATCTTTCCGCGTTGCTCGACGGTTTGGCCGATGTGCCGTCCCTGTCGGCGCCGATCATCACCGAAACGCGGGAACTTCACGCGCGGCTGGGCGGCGAGAAATTCCGCGCCGCACTGGCTGAACTCGATGCGGAGGGCGCCAAGCGTCTCCATGCCGGCGATACGCAACGCTTGATCCGCGCCTATGCGGTGGTGCGTGCCACCGGCGTTGCGCTGTCCGAATGGCAGCGGCGGCAGAAGGGCGGGGCAAAGCCCGACGCCGCGGCCGTTGTCCTGTTGCCGCCGCGCGATGCGCTTTACGCGGCAATCGATGCGCGGCTTCGATCCATGTTCGATCAAGGCGCGGTCGAAGAGGTGCGGGCGCTCTCGGCACGCAAGCTCTCGCCCGATCTGCCCGTGATGAAGGCGGTGGGGGTGCGCGAGATCGCAGACTTCCTGGCCGGCAAGCTGACCCGCGAACAGGCGCTGAATGCCGCACAACAGGCGACCCGCCGCTATGCCAAGCGCCAATACACCTGGCTGCATCACCATCTGAAATCGGGAAAGAAACTGCAAAAACTGACTGTGGAAGAGAAATTATCGGAAAGATTATTACCAGAAATATTATCGTTTATTCGTCAGTTTCTGTTGACCACCAGGGTTTAGGCCACTAATTTCGATTTTTCGCTTGGCAAAAGCGGTTCTTGCGGCTTCCCGGCCCGGTTTTGATGGGTATGGGCGGCGCGGGTTCGCTTCGTCTTGGATCAGGGGCTTTGGAGAACGTCATGGCGGCCGATCAGGCGGCGCGGCAGATGTCGGGAGCGGAGATGGTCATCCGCGCTCTGGTCGATCAGGGCGTCGATGTCATATTCGGTTATCCCGGCGGCGCCGTGTTGCCGATCTACGACGCGCTGTTCAAGCAGAACCATGTGCGCCACATCCTGGTGCGTCACGAGCAAGGCGCGGTGCACGCGGCCGAGGGCTATGCGCGCTCCACCGGCAAAGTCGGCGTAGTGTTGGTGACCAGCGGGCCGGGCGCGACCAACGCGGTCACCGGCCTGACCGACGCGCTGATGGATTCCGTGCCGCTGGTGTGTCTCACCGGCCAGGTGCCGACGCATCTGATCGGCAACGACGCGTTCCAGGAGGCCGACACCACCGGCATCACGCGGCCATGCACCAAGCACAATTATCTGGTCAAGGACGTGAATCGGCTCGCGCAGGTCATGCACGAGGCCTTCTTCGTCGCGCGCACCGGCCGGCCTGGGCCGGTGGTGGTCGATTTGCCGAAGGATATGCTATTCGCCAACGGCACTTACCTGCCGCCCGAAGCGGTGCCGCCGCGCAAATCCTATAAGCCGCAGACCAAGCCTGATCCCGCGCGCATCGAACAGGCGGCCGCGCTGATGATGGCCGCCAAGCGGCCGCTATTTTATGGCGGCGGCGGCATCGTCAATTCCGGTCCGCGCGCTTGCCAGCTCTTCGCCGAGCTGGTCAAGCTGACGGGCTTTCCCTGCACGCTGACCTTGATGGGGTTGGGCGCATTTCCGGCCTCGAACAAGCAATATCTCGGCCTGGTGGGCATGCACGGCACCTTCGAATCGAACAACGCCATGCATGATTGCGACGTGATGATCAATGTGGGCGCCCGTTTCGACGATCGCGTCACCGGAAAAGTCCCGGCGTTCTCACCCGGTTCGAAGAAAATCCATGTCGACATCGATCCGAGTTCGATCAACAAGAACGTGCGCGTCGACGTTCCGCTGGTCGGTGACGCCGCCGAAACCCTGACGGCGCTGATTGCCGCCTTGAAGGCAAAGGGCTTCAAGCCTGACCCCGAAAGAATCGCGCCGTGGTGGAAGCAGATAGCATCCTGGCGGGCACGCAATTCTCTCGCCTATGCCAAGGATGACAAGGTGATCAAGCCGCAATACGCGATCGAGCGTCTCTATGCGCTGACGCAAGGCAGGGACACCTACATCACCACCGAGGTCGGCCAGCATCAGATGTGGGCGGCGCAACTTTTCAAGTTCGATCAGCCGTTCCATTGGATGACCTCCGGCGGGCTCGGCACCATGGGTTATGGGTTGCCTGCCGCCATGGGCGTGCAGGTCGCGCATCCCGATGCGCTGGTGATCGACATCGCCGGCGAGGCCTCGATCCTGATGAACATCCAGGAGATGTCCACCGTTTGCCAATACAAGCTGCCGGTGAAGGTGTTCATCCTCAACAACCAGTACATGGGGATGGTGCGCCAGTGGCAGGAGCTGCTGCATGGCGGCCGATACAGCGAAAGCTATACTGCGGCCCTGCCCGATTTCGTCAAACTGGCCGAAGCCTTCGGCGCGGTAGGGCTGCGCGCCGAGAAGCCCGGCGACGTCGATCGCGTCATCAAGGAGATGCTGGCCGCCGACAAGGCGGTGATCGCCGATATCGCGGTCGATCCGGCGGAAAACTGCTTCCCGATGATCCCCTCGGGCGCGGCGCATAACGAGATGCTGCTGGGGCCCGGGGACAAACAGTCTCCCGGCTCGGTTTCCGAAGAGGGCATGGTGCTCGTCTGAGCGCCCTGGACATGCCGTGACCGCCAGCGAAACCGCAGAAAAGCACACCATCGCCGTGCTCGTGGATAACGAGCCGGGCGTGCTGGCGCGCGTTATTGGCCTGTTTTCGGGCCGCGGTTACAATATCGAAAGCCTGACCGTGGCCGAGGTGGACACCGCCAACGGCTTGTCGCGCATCACCATCGTCACCTCGGGCACGCCGATGATCATCGAGCAGATCAAGAATCAGCTCAATCGCCTGGTGCCGATTCACGCGGTGCGCGATTTGACCGATGAAGGGCCCCATGTCGGACGTGAATTGGCGCTCATCAAGGTGACCGGCCAGGGCGACAAGCGCATCGAGAGCCTGCGTCTGGCCGACATTTTCCGCGCCCGCGTCGTCGATTCCACGGCCGAGAGTTTTGTCTTCGAAATGACCGGCTCGACCGAGAAGTTGAACGCCTTCATCAGCCTGATGCAGCCCCTCGGGCTGGTCGATGTTTCCCGCACCGGCGTCGTCGCGATCTCGCGCGGCGCCGGAAAATTCTGATTTTTGTCCCCGGAGGAAAGTGCCATGCGCGTTTACTACGATCGTGACGCCGACGTCAATCTCATCAAGGGTAAGAAGGTTCTGGTCGTGGGCTACGGCAGCCAGGGCCACGCCCATGCGATGAATCTGCGCGACAGCGGCGTCAAGGACGTGCGCGTGGCGCTCCGGCCCGGCTCGGCCTCGGCCAAGAAGGCGGAGGCCGCCAAGTTCCAGGTGATGCCGCCCGCCGAGGGCGCCAAATGGGCCGATGTGGTTATGGTGCTGACGCCCGACGAGCTGCAGGCCAAGCTCTATGCCGACGATCTCAAGGCCAATATGCGGGCCGACACCGCCTTGGCTTTCGCGCACGGCTTCAACATCCACTTCAAGCTGATCGAGCCGCGCCCCGACATGGACGTGTTCATGATCGCGCCCAAGGGGCCGGGCCACACCGTGCGCTCGGAATACGTGCGCGGGGGCGGCGTGCCTTGCCTGGTCGCGGTCGAGCAGAATCCTTCGGGCAACGCACTCGAGATCGCGCTCAGCTACGCTTCGGCGATCGGCGGCGGCCGCGCCGGCGTGATCGAAACCACCTTCAAAGAGGAATGCGAGACCGACCTCTTCGGCGAACAATGCGTGCTTTGCGGCGGCCTCACCTCGCTCATCATGGCGGGCTACGAGACGCTGGTCGAGGCGGGCTATGCGCCCGAAATGGCGTATTTCGAATGCCTGCACGAAGTGAAGCTGATCGTCGATCTGATGTACGAGGGCGGCATCGCCAACATGCGCTATTCGATTTCCAACACCGCGGAATACGGCGATTACACGCGCGGCCCGCGCGTCATCACCCCGGCGGTGAAGGCCGAGATGAAGCGCATCCTCGACGATATCCAGTCCGGCCGCTTCGCGCGCGATTGGGTGCTCGAGAATGCGGCCGGCCAGGCGAGCTTCAAGGCGATGCGCAAGCGCGGGGCCGAGCACGATGTCGAAAAGGTCGGCGCCAAGCTGCGCGCGATGATGCCGTGGATCGCGCAAAACCGCCTGGTCGACAAGGCCAAGAACTAAGCCGAATCGGGCCCGGGAGACACAGAAGCCTTGCGATTCCAAGGGGAAACGCGATAGACATAGTCCCAGGTCTCAATTCTTCCGGCTATTGGGGTTTGGGCTGGCGGGCGGCCAGGCGGGTCGGGCCGCCGATGCTCAAGGGATAGGACAGATGGCTGAAAGGGCGAAAACAGGAATTGGCAGCCGGGCGTTTCAACGCCGGTTTTCCCCTGCCTGCTCTTTCGGCCTTGCGCGGAGGAACGACGGTCAGCTGCGACTTAGCTGCCCCTGAGCGCGGGCGCGGAAGGGCCCGCTCGCGTTCGAGGGGTCATTTGCCACGGCTCTAATCGTATCTCCGAGACATGAGGATTCGCGCCATGGGCGCAACCAGCACTCCTAAGAAGTCCAACCCCGGCACAGGCCGGGACAAGAACCGCGTCATCATTTTCGACACCACCCTGCGCGACGGCGAGCAATCGCCGGGCGCGTCTATGAATCTCGAGGAGAAGATCAAGATCGCGCTCTTGCTCGAAGAGATGGGCGTCGACGTCATCGAAGCGGGATTCCCGATCGCCTCCAACGGCGATTTCGAAGCGGTGCGCGAGATCGCCAAGGTGGTCAAGAACTCTTCCGTTTGCGGCCTGGCCCGCGCGGCGCGCGGCGATATCGACCGCTGCTGGGAGGCGGTGCAACACGCCAAGCGCCCGCGTATCCACAGCTTCCTGTCGACCTCGCCGTTGCACATGAAATACAAGCTGCAGATGGAACCGGCGCAAGTGCACCAGGCGGTGATCGACAGCGTGTCGCACGCCCGCAATCTCTGCGCCGACGTCGAATGGTCGGCGGAGGACGGCTCGCGCACCGAGCATGATTTCCTCTGCCGCGTCGTCGAAAGCGCGATCAAGGCCGGTGCTCGAACCATCAATATTCCCGACACGGTCGGTTACGCCGTGCCGGAGGAATATGCCGCGCTCATTCGCATGCTGTTCGACCGCGTGCCCAATATCGACAAGGCCGTGATTTCGGTCCATTGCCACAACGATCTGGGATTGGCGGTGGCCAATTCGCTCGCCGCGGTCGCCGCGGGCGCGCGCCAGATCGAATGCACGATCAACGGGCTGGGCGAGCGCGCCGGCAATGCGGCGATGGAGGAGATCGTCATGGCGCTCCGGACGCGCCAGGACACCATGCCGTATACGACCGGCATCAAGAGCGAATTGATCACCCGCGCCTCGCGGCTGGTCTCGGCCGTCACCGGCTTCGTGGTGCAGCCCAACAAGGCGATCGTCGGCGCCAACGCCTTCGCTCATGAGAGCGGCATCCACCAGGACGGCATGCTCAAGCACGCCGGCACCTACGAGATCATGACGCCGGAATCGGTCGGTCTCGGCAAGTCCACCCTGGTGATGGGCAAGCATTCGGGCCGCCACGCCTTCAAGATGAAGCTCAAGGAGTTGGGCTTCGAACTGGGCGATAACGCCCTGAACGACGCCTTCCGCCGCTTCAAAGAGGTTGCCGACCGCAAGAAGGACGTGTTCGACGAGGACATCGTGGCTTTGGTCGACGACCAGATCCAGCAGAGCGACGAACGCATAAAATTCGTCGCGCTACAGGTCATCGCCGGCTCCAAGGGCCCGCAAAGCGCCGAGATCGAGCTCGATTTCGACGGCGTGCGCAAAACCGCCAAGACCGAGGGCAATGGGCCGGTCGACGCCACTTTCAACGCGGTACGGGCGATCGTGCCGAACGCGGCGCGGCTCATGCTCTATCAGGTGCATGCCGTGACCGAGGGCACCGATGCCCAGGCCGAGGTGACGGTGCGTCTCGAAGAAGGCGGCAAGACCGTGGTCGGCCAGGGCGCCGATCCCGACACGCTGGTCGCTTCGGCCCGTGCCTATATCCACGCTCTGAACAAGCTGCTCACCAAGCGGGCCAAGACCGCGCCCGCCGCACTCACGGCATAAGGAATAGCGGTTCACACCACCAAACTGCGGATAAAATCATCAAGATGTTCGGCAACCTGTTGGGAATGCTGTCCGCCGATATGGCGATCGACCTCGGCACAGCGAACACCCTTGTCTACGTCAAAGGCCGGGGGATCGTGTTGAACGAGCCCTCGGTCGTCGCCATCGCTAACATCAAGGGCCGCAAGCAGGTACTGGCGGTCGGTGATGAAGCCAAGATGATGCTCGGACGCACGCCGGGCAACATCCAGGCCATCCGTCCCTTGCGCGACGGCGTCATTGCCGATTTCGAGGTGGCGGAGGAGATGATCAAACACTTCATCCGCAAGGTGCACAATCGGCGCAGCTTCGCCAGCCCGCAGATCATCGTCTGCGTGCCGTCGGGCTCGACCGCGGTCGAGCGTCGCGCCATCCAGGAATCGGCGGAAAGCGCGGGCGCCCGTCGGGTCTTCTTGATCGAGGAGCCGATGGCGGCGGCGATCGGCGCCGGTCTTCCCGTCACTGAGCCGACC
>Ga0209006_10000731_pt1 | contig 30402 bp, 24 predicted proteins | sample JacPin_JW_Ref_O2_FD_188567 | JGI IMG/M metagenome (GOLD analysis project Ga0209006, IMG submission 188567) | Forest soil microbial communities from Algoma, Ontario, Canada - Jack Pine, Ontario site 1_JW_Ref_O2 (SPAdes) (version 2) | ecosystem: Environmental > Terrestrial > Soil > Boreal...
TCACGGTTCCCATGTGTCCGAGCCCGATAAATCCGATTTTCATGGCGTGCTCCGTATCAATTGGGCAAATCGCGTTGCAAAGGCGCCATGAACTCGGGGCCGACGGGATCGGTGATTACCGTGTTCACGATGCACTCAACCAGCACGCGGTCAGCGGCACTGAGCGACCAGCCTGCGACCTCGAGCGCCGCCTCGAGTTGATTCGGGTGCCGCCCACCCCAAAGTGCGACGCTAATCCCCTTGTCCAGCATCCAGCGCACCGCCAGTTGGATTACGTGACGATGAAAGCGGCGCTGGGCGAGTTCGTCGAGTTGCCGCACTGCCTCGAGATACTGGGCGAAGCGGGGCGGCTGGAATTTTGGGTCGACGCCACGCAGATCGTCGCCGTGGAATACAGTGTCCGGTCGCATGCGCCCGCTCAACAGGCCGCGACAGAGTGCGCCATAGCCCAGGGTTGCGATGCCGTTGGCCTGGCAATAGGGGAGAATCTCCGCTTCAATGCCGCGTTCGAACAGGTTGTACGGCGGCTGCAGGACATGCAGCGGGGCCACTTTCCGGAAGCGCTCGATCTGAGCTACCGAGAAATTGCTGACGCCGATGGCGCGGATCTTGCCCTGTTCGTAAAGCGATCGCATCGCCTCGGCGGTTTCCTCCACCGGCACCAAGGGGTCCGGCCAATGAACTTGATAGATGTCGATGTAATCGGTGCGCAGGCGACGCAGCGACTCATCGACTTCTCGCAGGATCCGCTCGCCGGTGGCGTTCCGATAGATCTTGCCGTCGCGCCATTCCAGTCCCGTCTTGGTGGCGATGACGGTCTGAGCGCGCACGCCGTCGAGGGCGGCGCCGACGATTTCCTCGGACGCGCCGAAGCCATAGACCGGCGCCGTATCGATCAGATTAATGCCCTGATTCAGGGCCGCATGAATCGTGGCGATCGCTTCGCGCTGGTCGCTCCCACCCCACATCCAGCCGCCCATCGCCCATGTGCCGAGTGCCACGCGCGACACCTTCAGCTGGGTCTTTGGAATCTGTACGAGTTCGGTTTCGGTTGCCGGTACCTGAAGCTGAGTTGCTGACATGGGCGGAGCCTCCTGTTCGAACGAATGGGGGAGACTATGGATGCCGTCGATTTAGCGCGTATTGCAGAATCCTGTCGCGTCGGTTACGGGTGAAACAAAGGCTAGTACAGGACCTCGACCGGAGCGCAGAACATATAGCCCGCACCGCGCTCAGTGACGATGAATTTGGGTTGCGAAGGGTCCGGCTCAATCTTTCGGCGCAAGCGCAGCACCTGGATGTCGATCGCGCGGTCGTAAACCTCGTTGTCGTACACCCGGCTGGCCTCCAATAGCTGATCCCGAGTGAGAATTCGTTCCGGAGCCGACAGCAAGGCCGCGAGCAGATTGAACTCGCCGTTGGTTAACACAATATGCCCGCCAGACACTTGCTTGAGCCGCCGGGTGCGCAGATTGAGCTCGAAGGCGCCGAATCGATACGCACGAACTTCGCGTTGCCGCGGCGATGCCGGACTTGCGCTCTTCGTCCGCCGCAACACAGTGCGAATTCGGGCCAATAGTTCGCGGGGACTGAACGGCTTGGTGATGTAGTCATCTGCGCCAAGTTCCAGCCCCATTACGCGGTCGGCTTCGTCGCGCACCCCGGTGAGCATGACAATGGGGATCGATGATTGGTCGCGCAGCGTGCGGGCGATGGCCAAACCGTCCTCGCCGGCCAATCGTAAATCCAGGACGACGAGATCGACCGCCTCCTCGCCGAGGATCTTGGACATCTCTTCGCCGCTCGACGCGACGCTGACGCGCAGCCCGTTCTCCGCCAGGTACTCCTTCAAGAGTGCGCGGATTTGCGGGTCGTCGTCGATGACTAAGATGTGCGGGCTTAGGGTCTCCGACATAATTAGTGCCTCCCAGCCATCAATGAACGGTTTCCAGGACGCGCGCAAGCGACTCGGCCAAATCACGCCGGTGTAATGGTTTGCGCAGCACATCGCTCAAGCCAATGTCCGCCGCACGGTTTGCGAGCTGCGTGCCGCCGTATCCGGTCATTAGAATAATCGGAATTGTGGGCCGAAGTCCCCGGATTGCCTGCGCAAGTTCAGTGCCAATCATCTCAGGCATTGACTCGTCCGTCAGCACGAGATCGAAGCGTTCTGGCGCGGTCCGAAATGCCGTCAGCGCCGCGCTGCTCGAGGCGAATCCGACCGGCTCATAGCCGAGAGCGGCAATGATCTCCTCAGCGAGATCTACGAGCGCACGTTCGTCATCCACGATCATCACGGTTTCGCCGTGTCCCCGAGGGAGCGTTCCTGAAGCCTCAACAGGCGGGATGGCGGTTTCGCCCGTGACGGGCAGCCAGATCTCGAAGCGGCTTCCAGCGCCCACGGTGGTCGTGACGTCAATGGCGCCACCGAGGTCTGTCACGATGCCATGGACGAGGGAGAGTCCGAGACCCGTGCCTTCACCGACCTCCTTGGTCGTGAAAAAGGGATCGAACATCCGGTCGAGAACGGCCGGGGGAATTCCGCCGCCGGTATCGCTGACGATGAGCCGCACATAGGGCCCGGGCGCGAGCGTACCGCGCGACAGTGTCCGGGGGTCGCTGACTTCGGCGCGATCGAGAACAACGCTGAGCAGGCCGCCGGACTCCATGGCTTGTACGGCGTTCGTGCAAAGATTCATGACTACCTGATGCAGATAGGTTGCATCCCCGGTCACCGCCGCATTGGCGGCGTCGATCCGAGTCTGCAGACGGATGTCCGCGGGTAGAGAAGCTTGAAGGAGTTCGAGGGTCTCGATTACCACCGACTCGACATTCACCGGTACCTTATCGCCGAGGCCGCTGCGGCTGAATCCCAGGATGCGTTCGACCAAAAGCTTTGCACGCTCGGTCGCATGCATAATGTTGTCGAGGTAGCGCCGCAACTCGCTCTTTGCGGGGCAATGCTGAAGCGCGAGCTCGCCGTAGCCCAAAATCGCCCCCAGGATGTTATTGAAGTCGTGGGCAATCCCGCCGGCGAGCGTGCCGATTGCCTCCATCTTTTGCGATTGCCTCAATTGAGTTTCGAGCTGCTCCTTGTCGATCTGCGCTGATTTCTGCGCAGTGATGTCAATCGCGGAGCCGACGAATCGGTAGGGTTTGCCGTCCGAGTCGATCAGGCAGCGTCCGCGCGCGTGCAACCAATGCCACTCGCCGTCGGGCCGGCGGACGCGATACTCGCATTCATAGTGCGGGCTGAGTCCTGCAAAATGATTTTGCAACGCCGCCTCGAAGCGCGGCAAATCGTCGGGGTGAATGACGATCTGGGCCATCCACGAGGCGCGAGAGAAGATCTCGCTGTCGGCGGAATGCCCGCCCAGCAACTTCATCTTAGGCGACAGGAACAGGCGGTCGGCCTGAACGTCCCAGTCCCAATGGCCCTCATTTGCCCCCTCCATGGCGAGAGCGTAACGCTCCTCGCTCTCGCGCAGCGCTCGCTCCCCGGCCGTTACCCGGCGCAATTGGCTCAGCAACGCCGCGATGGTCAGCGCCCCGAGAAGCGTAAGCACCAGTGTCCGCCCGGCGACGCGGATCGTCTCGCTGCGCCACGGCTGCAGCGCAGCGGCGGATTCGCGCGTCACCGCAATTCTCAGGCGGGTATTCGCCACGGGAGCTACGGCGATAAAGTCCATTTGTCGGTCGATTGGATTGAGCAGCTGCGCGGACGGGAGTGCGCCGGCAGCGGCAAGCGCCGGAAATGTTTTGCCCAGTGCGTCCGGCGTGCGTGGATTACGTACCAGCAATGTCCCATCGTCGCGTATCAACTGAATCGCGCCGCCCATGCCGACATTGACCGCTCGATAAAATTGATTGAGGTCCTCAAGATCGACGAGAGCCGTAACGATGCCAACGAAGCGGCCTCTCTCATCGTCGAGCCGGCGGGAAAAAACCACGCCGGTACGGCCTTCGGAACGAGTCACCAACGGTTCACTCATAAACATGCCCGGGGCGGTACCGTCCCTCTGAGCGATGAAGTACGAGCGATCGGCCACGTTTAGAGTCGGCGCCGAGGGCCCACGCGACCCATAAAGCGAATTGCCCTGCGAGTCCACGATCCTCACCTGGCGCACCTGCGGCACTGCGGCAGCGCGGATCGCCAGCGCGGCACCCAGCCGTTCGGGCGGAATCTCGTGGCTGTCGCTGCCATACCATCGCGCGGTGTCGACCAGCAGCAGATCGACAGCCCGCAATATCCACGCGGTTTGTTCGGCCAGCGCATTCGCCGTATTGCCAATCTCGCGTTCGGTGGCTGCGCGAGCATAGCGATATGAGCCCCAGGCGTCATACGCGGATGAAGCGGCGAAAGCCAGAATGACGAGCACGCCAAATATGACCACCCCCAGCCGAAGCCGCTTGACGCGGGTCGAGCCGGCACCCGGTGGAACATCGCCGCTTGCTGAGAGTATTCGCCGCACCGCCGCTATTTTGGCATACCGATGATTCCCTGCACCGCCTCGAGCAGATCGCGATGCATCAGGGGTTTTGCAATGACCTGCTGTACCCCGAGACTCCGCGCGGCCGCGCCCCCCGCCGATAGCCCTGACCGAAACTGGCCGGAGATCGCGATGAGCGGCGCGCCCGGATGCGCTCTCTTTATATCGCCTACGCATTGCGCTCCGGCGTGTTTGGGCATGTAGACACTCACGATCACCAGATCCGCAGCCGTTTGGCAGTTCGCGTCGCGCAGCTTACCCGAACAAACGCGGTATCCGGCCTCGCTCAGCCACTCCTGCAGTAGCCCACGGGTGAGGTAGTCCTCCTCGTAAATCACAATTTGCTTCATGGCTTAGGTCATATTTCGGCCAGCGCTTGGCGGTCATATCAAGGAACGTCACGGTCCGTCGGTGATGCGCAATTGTTTGCGACGCGCCCTTAGGTTGGGCAGCAATCATTTCCCGAGCATTGCGTTGATCGACGCCCGTGTTACGAATGAAATTCGCGCTGCGCGCCGATCAAGTGCGTTATCTTGGGTCCATCGCCAAGTTGAAAGCGACGTACTGCCTGCTCGGATATCCGATCGGCACCGGTCACGCGCCGGTGCAAGCGCAAATGTTCGAGCCAGGAATCGGTGAGAAAGGTCTCAATGAAGCGACCGTCGTCGGCCGGGTCCTCGAAAATGCCCCAGTCGTAAGCGCCGTCGCGACGGCGCTCGCGGGAGTTTTGAGCGAGCGCATGCAGAAAGGCGTTCCGGTTCTTAGGATCGATACGGTATTCCACGGTTACCAGAACAGGGCCTCGGTCGGCTTCGATGGCATGAGTCGTGACCGGGTCGGGCCACTGCATGGAGGGGGAGAAATCAACATTCGCTCCTGTCTGTAATTTCCAGCGCCACGTGAGGGGAATTCCGATTGCCGCGCCCGCCGCAGCGGACAGCAGCGCCGCCGGCAAACCGGCGACGGCCGCAAGTTGGCCCCAGATGGCGCTCCCGATGGTCAGTCCGCCAAACATGACAGTCACATACATGGCGAGACCACGACCGCGAACCCACTCGGGCAACGCAACCTGCGCTGACACGTTGAGGCTGGCCACGGCGGCGATCCAGGAGGCGCCCGCTATGAAACTGGCAACAATTGCGGTGGCTGGGTGGCGAGCGAGTGCAAACAGTGCAGTCGCGAGCGCGGTGCCGAGACTGGCCGCTGCAACGAGGGAATCGGCGCCTATCTTTTTCCTGAGCGGGTGCAAGAGGAACGCGCCGCCCACGGCGGACGCGCCAATCGCGCCGAGCAGCACGCCGTACAGCGCGGGGCCGCCGGCCATCCGCGTGCGAGCGACCAATGGCAGAAGCGCCCAATACGCGCTGCCAAACACGAAGAATGCGACCGTGCGAATCAGAGTTGCCCGAAGATGAGAGTTATACCGTGCGTAACGAAGCCCGGTGCGAATCGCACTTCCAAAGGTCTCCGGCGGCAGCGCCGCAGCGCTTCTCGGCGGTGCGCGCCACCATATGAGAGCTGCGATGACCCCGATATTGCTGAAGGCATCAAGCCAGAAGGGCGCGGCAATGCCGAATATACCGATGATGACACCGCCGAGTGCGGGCCCGATAGCACGGCTCACATTGATGCCCACACTGTTGGCGGCAACGGCCGATGGCAAATCGGGTTTTGGCACCAGTTTTGCTACCACAGCCTGCCAGGCGGGTGCAGTCATCGCGGAGCCCACGGTGACAACGAAACTAAATAACAGCAAAGTGACGGGTGTGATCAGATGCAGCCATACCAGAGCGGCAAATGCCGCGGAGACCAGGGTGATGGTCGACTCACCCACGATTAGAAAGCGCCGCTGATTGACGATGTCCGCGAGCGCGCCCGCCGGAATTGCAAACAGAAACATCGGCAGACTGTTGGCGACCTGGACCATCGCGACGATGAACGCATTGGGGTCGAGGCTCGTCATCAGCCACCCGGAAGCCACGCTGTACATCCAGCCTCCGACGTTCGAGACGACCGTCGCAACCCAAATTACGGTGAACGCCCGATGACGAAACGGATTCCCGGCCGGGGCGACTGGCTGCGGATTCGAGGTAGTCAGAGGATCATCCTCACTACCGGTTGTTTGGTCCGAAAGTAAGAACGGCGGCAAGATCGAATGTCATGTCGATTGTCCTGCGGCCACGCGCTCATTCCACTTCGCGATATTTACGCCCTTGATTAAAAGCCAAAGACAAAATGACGATTCTCCGATCAACGGCGGTAGCAAAATAGCCGGCGTTATCAGGTTTGCCAACGCAGGGGCAAAAAGCGCCGCGAAGCAGGCCGTCAAATAACTCACCCCGGCAATTTGCATCAATATTCCAACAAGCTTGGGTAAATAGTCGGATTTAAAGATCAGGTAGCCATTCACGAGGCACGTGAAACCGAAAAATATCAGGGCAATGTTGAAGGCAATGTCATGCGAGCTGAGGGCAAGGTTGGCGAGAGCCTGCAATTGATGCGGGTCAAATGCCTTTAGGTAGTCGGCGCTCTCCAGCGTAGGCAACACTATAAGAAGAAAAAGCTTACTGATGGCCTCGACAGCCAAGGACACCAGATTAAACAAGACGGCGAGCACAACCAGTTGCCTGCTGACTGGCCTGAGCAACAAATATTCAATCCATAGCAGGGGCACAGCACATAGCACGACAACAAAGTCACCAGCGACGCTGAGGCGCCACAACTCGGGTGAGGCCAGGATGTTGGCGGCCGTGGCAGCTGCGTCACCCGATACGATTAGCTTGTTGCCGACGAATCCTTCCGCAAAGGCGCCGAGAACGATGATTGCCAAGTAGAGGGCACCGCCCAGTCGTGCATAGCGCTGGGGAAAATGATCTCGCGCACTCTCCATGTTTGACCTCGCACGGCTCATCATGCCGCTGTTTTCGATTCGATAAGTTGCCGCTTTCGCGCGGTGACCCGCCAGCTTGCAACTCCCTGCGGAGCATGGACTCGAGAGAAGCTATAGGCAAGGCGTGCAGCGAAGCCTATCCTAGAACTGCGCGTGGAAGCGCACGGCGAATATCGATACGGGTCCGCGATCGCGGTTGTAGGCCGGGTTCTTGGCGAATTGATAATCAAGACTTAGGTGAGCCTGGGGCACCAGCCCCAAGTTGTAATAGGTCTCGAGAATCTGTTCCGGCCCGGCATGGGGCAATTGGCCATCACCGATGAGAATGCCGAGGCCGCCGGCGTTCAAGAATTCTTCGCGCGCAGCCGAGATGTGATTGACGATGCCGGCCAGACCAACCGTGTCATCGGTGCGACCCCAACGAGATCCTTTCAGTGATAATCCCGCGGCCAGGGTTCGGTCGATATCCGAGAATTCGTAGGTTTCGACATTCCCGGCTGATTTGCCCACCCGCGCAAACATTCCCAAATCCTGAACGATCTGCTGTTCGAGGCTGAGGTCGGCCCCCGGGCGATTTCGAAGCCGGCGCACGGCGGCAATGTCCACCGGTTCGCCGCTCGCCTGCGCGATCTGAACGGCCTCATCGAGCAATCCCATGCGGCCCCGACTGTTGAAGACCGTGACGAGTATCTTGCCGGCGTGCCCAAGAATTTCGTGTCGTTTTTCGACTTCCAGGTCGATTTGAAATTCATGCGCCCCAGGCTCGAGGTGCACGCTATTCGGTACGTTCGACAGGTCAAACAGACCCAAGCGCGTGGTCCACTCGCCCTGATACCATTCGGCGGCTGCACCCACGGTATAGCCCCAGGCATCGGCCGCATAATCGAAGGTTCCCGTATCTATCGCGGCCCAGTTCAAGAAGTCATTGCGTGGGTCGTGCGCATATTGATTGGCGTCAAAGATGTCCGCTACGCTGAACTTGCCCACCGTGAACACCCAACGGTTGGTGCTGTGAAATCCCGCGAGCTGGTTTGGCCCCGCCTCAATCGCCTCGCGATCGCCGTCCAGGTCGAGCGACTCGCGTACAAAGAGGCGCTGCAGTCGCAAGTAGGGCTGATTCTTGCCGACCTTGTAGGCTTCGCCACTCGGAAAGCCGGCGAGGCCGAGCGTGTTGTCCAGGCCAAATCCCTGGTCGATCTCCGGATTGATCCAAATCTCGGCGCCTGACCAGAGTTGCGCACCGGCATAGAGCGTGAGGTCTGTCGTTTCGCGCCCCTGGTTCGGCGAAAGACTGTTCGGTCCCGCATAGGGCGCCCTGAACGAGTCCGTCGCTTGCTCCACATAGGTGAATTGCCCGTGTAAGGCAAAGCGCTCTTCGGTGAGGGTGCTGTCTTGGCTGTCATCGGCGCAGAAAGCACGCGATGCGAGAAATGAGAGTAACGTCGCCACCGCAAGCACAAATAGTAGGGCACTGGCGCCGGTGCGGCGCACTTTGACCACAGCAACCGCGCTGCTCTCCCTTTGCATGGGTATAGCCTACTCGGTGTGCCGCGGTACCGGCGTAGAGTGTATAGGGTGGGGGGCTATGCTAATATAAGGCGATGAGTCATACGATTCGCGACCAAAAGAAGCTGCTGGCGCGCGTCCGCCGTATTCGAGGACAGGTCGAGGGGATTGAACGGGCCCTCGAATCCCAAGCGGGGTGTGAGCAGGTCATGCATCTGATCGCCGGCGCACGCGGCGCCATGGCCGGACTCATGGCGGAGATCGTGGAAGACCACGTGCGTTCGCATCTGGTCGACACTGAAAGACATCCCGGCGCGCTCGATACCGAGGCGGCCGATAGTTTGCTGGACGTTGTTCGTACTTATTTGAAGTGAGCGCTGCCATGACCGTCCTTCCCATGCCCCTTGAGGCACCGGTTCATCACCATATCTTTCTCGGTGAAGCTCACACGCAGAGCGAGCGAAAAACCTGGACCGTGATCTGGCTCTGCGGCGCAATGATGTGTGCCGAGATCGCCGGTGGACTTCTGTTCGGATCGATTGCACTGGTGGCGGACGGTCTGCACATGAGCACCCACGCCGGAGCGCTACTCCTTGCGGCGCTCGCCTACACTTACGCGCGAAAGCATGCCGGCAATCCGAACTTTACCTTCGGCACCGGTAAGTTCGGCGATCTCGCGGGTTTCACCAGCGCCATTGTTTTGGCCATGATCGCTATCTTGATCGCGTATGAATCGGTGACGCGTATTTTGTCTCCGATCCACATTCACTTCGCCGAGGCGATCCCGATCGCCTGTGTCGGCTTGGCGGTCAATATCGCAAGCGCCTGGCTTTTGAGCAGTGGCGGCCATCACCACGGCCATGCTCATGGTGGAGAGGGCGAGCACGACGAGGCGCACATCTTACCCACGCCCGGCGGAGATCTCATCGTCGAGGTGTTTGAGGATGGCGTGCCACCCCGCTTCCGATTGCGCGCGGCGGCTGGACCGGCGCCATCAGCCGAAGCCACACTGATCACCACAACGCGACCGGATGGCGCCCGGCAGGAATTTGCCGTGGTCGCGCGCGGAGAATATCTGGAGTCGGTCGCGGAGATTCCGGAACCGCACGCTTTCAGCGCACAGATCCGGATCGGCGCCGAGACCTACACGACGGTCTTCGAGGAACATGACCACGGACACGGCGCGACCGGCCGGGACAACAATATGCGCGCTGCGATCATCCACGTGGTCGCGGATGCGGCGGTGTCGGTCCTGGTCATCATTGGACTGCTGCTGGCGCGCGCATTCGGGTGGCTCTGGATGGACCCGTTAGCCGGGATCATCGGGGCTTGCGTGATCGCAAGCTGGTCTTTTGGACTGATTCGCGACACCGGCGCCATCCTGCTCGACAGGATTCCTGACAGCCGATTGGCAAGCGAGGTGCGCAGGTTGATTGAGAGCGACGGCAGCATGCTGGCCGATCTCCATTTGTGGCGCCTCGGGCCCGGCCATTTGGGGGCCATCGTGTCGGTGTGCGCGAAGGAAGGTCGCACGGCGGAGTATTACCGGGCGAAATTGGCACGCTACCCCTCGCTCTCGCACGTCACCATCGAGATTCAACGCCCAACGATAGCTGCGGCTGCGCGGCGGTAGAGGTACTTCTGTCCACGTAATGGTGCAGCGCCCTCCGAGTCGATTTGACAGCCAGTTGCCTAGGCAATTATTATCTATCCAACTGCTGCCGGAGCAACTGTGCCGGGGGTTTTTATGCTAGACGGCGTTTCACTCGATCAACTCCGCACCTTTATCGCGGTAGTGGACGAGAAAAGTTTCTCGGCGGCGGGTCGGCACCTCAGGCGCGCGCAGTCCGTGGTCAGCCAGACCCTGGCGAATCTGGAAGGGCAACTCGGGGTGAAGCTGTTCGATCGCAGCGCCCGCTTGCCGGTCCTGACGGATCAGGGTCGCGCCCTGCTCGCCGATGCGCGCGCGGTGGCCGGCGACGTAGACCTTCTCAAGGCCCGCGCAAAGAAATTGGCCGGCGGCCTTGAACCGGAATTGAGCGTAGCGGTCGACGTGATGTTTCCGCCGGCGCTGCTTACCGCCGCTGTCGCCGCCTTCCAACAAGAATTCCCTTCGACGCTGTTGAATTTCGAAGTCGAATCGAGCGCCGTGATCGAGCCCGTGTTCGACGGGCGCTGCGATGTGGGCCTGGTCGGCTCGTGGTTTCGTGTGCCGTCAAACATTACCTGTGAACCGCTGGTGACGGTGAGCGTTCCTACGGTCGTTTCCCCTCAACACCCGCTCGCGGCTTATCACACGCCGATTCCCGCAACCGTGCTTGCGGAGCACACTCAGCTCATCCATATGGATCCTGCGGATATTGCGCCAAGCCGAGTTGCGGTGCGGTCCGCAAGATTCTGGCGCCTCTCTCACCTTGGGGCCAAGCTTGCGTTTTTGCGTGCAGGGCTCGGGTATGGTGCGTTACCGCTGCACGTGATCGAGGCAGACCTGGCAAGCGGCGCGCTCGTTCAAATCAGGCTCGAGGACTCGCCGCCCGAAGGCCTCGAGACAGCGATGTCGGCCATCTATCGGACCGACAGCCCCTTAGGTCCCGCGGGGCGTTGGTTCATGGGGCGGCTCAAACAAGAAGTAGCCCAGCAGAGGAAAGAAAATGCGAGTCCGGATCGGCCACCCGAGTTCGGCCGCCAGCGGCAGGCGATCCTTCAGTCGTCACTCGCGCAAAATTCCGCCGGGCAAAAGGTTCAGAAAGTGAAGCGAGCACCAATTGTCGGTGCAAGGTTGTTGTTGGAGAAATACGGGACACCGGGGCCGTGAGGAATGGCGATGGCCAGACCGCCGCTGACGTTTGAATACGCAATGCCGGCGTAAGCGTCGAAACGCTTGGTGAAGTGATGATCCGTATAGACTGAAACCTCGTTGAGGTACCCGGAGCAGGAACTGCGGAAGCCGGCGGCCGGCGAGCAGGTCGAGGGAATACGGAAGTCGTTCTGGGTCTCACGATAGTAAGACAAAGTGATATCGGTTTTGCTGTCGTAAGCGTATTTCACACCCGTCCAGTAGACCTGTACGATCTTGGTGGAATCAAGATTGTTGTCCTCGACGCCGCTCAAAAGATAACCGCCCTGTGCCGTGGCACCGACGCCCAATGGCTCGGACGGATTATTCATGCGGATGTGTTCGTAGCCGGCAAAGAACTTGAACGGGTCCCAGGTATATTTGGCGGCGACCATCACGGCGGTGTTGTCGGTCACGATGCCATATTCAGTGTTGCTCGTTCCGATCAGATTGGCGCCGTTGATGGTGTTGGTGTTGACGCTGTTGACGGTTGACTGGTACGGCGCCGACAGACTCCCAGGCCCCAGCAAGGGGTTCAGCACACTGATCGCCTGAAAGACATGTTGGTAGACGACGTCGGCGGAGAAGCCCGCGTAAATGGCGCCGAGGTCGAATCCATCGGCGGAGTTATGCGGCCTTTCCGGCGTACAGTTTGCGGCAGTCCAGGTGGCGGCGGCGGAGTAGCAGCCGGCCTGACCGTCGGTGAATTTATGCATCGCCGCGAAATGGACCGGACCATAGGCGATGCGATATTTCACGGCGTCGTCCCAACGGGTGTCCTGCGTGTCACCGCCCCCGGCCATCAGGCCGTTATAGCCGATGAACGAAAAGGAATAGGCGCCGCCGGCCGGATCGTAAACAAGCATCGCATCGGTACCGAGCGCGCGTTGACGCCCGAAGGTCAGCGTGCCGAATTGCGCGGATGAGATACCACCATCGAATTCGTCATTGAAGGTTTGGCCTGCCCGCGCGCCGTCGCCGGCGAATGAATAGCTGCCCCGGGGGAGGCCGGCGTTTACGGTGTTGGTGGCTGCCAGGTTCGAGAGCTGGCCGGACTGCGGATTGATGCCGGTGGACGCGGTGAACACAACGGACCAGCCCTCCATAAACTCTTCCTTCGCCTTGATGCCCAGAGTGGTTTGCGACAGGTTGTTCGGCGCAATCAGGAATTGGGAGTGATTGCCGTTGCGGTTGATCAGCGATTCGCCTTCATAGTTATAGGCGTTTTCCGGCAAGCCGTGGCTGACCCAGCCCACGCCGATGTCATACGCGCCGAACAGGGTGATGCCGTACCAGGTCAACGGGCAATCGGTGGCGAAGAACTCCTTGACGCTGGTGCAGGATGCGGGTGGTGCAGCGGGCTCGCCGGCTGCAGCATCGGCGGCGCAGGCCGCATGATTCAAAACGAACGCGAGCGCCGCGAGAGCGCACCACCGGACTGGCCGCATTGTCATTTCTCCCTGAACCGTTATCACAGCGAAATATACCGCCAAACATAACGGTAGTGATAGTCGATGGCGCGTTCTTTTGTCGGCCGCCCGCGATTACGCTTTCAGGTATACCGGAAATGCGGTAAGCGATCGCCAACCGTGGACCGTGCTAAGCGCATCGGCTCCGATCAACTCTTCTCCCGCCAGCCTCCGCCGAGTGCTTTGAATAGTGCGATCTGGTCCTGAATCAGCGCGGCGTCGGAGGCAGCGACCGACGCGTCAATGTCGATCAACGACTGTTCGGTAGTGAGCAATTCGAGTTGCGTCAACGCACCCGCGATAAACTGATCGTTCGCGAGATCGAACGCCTGTTGCGCCTGAGCTTGCGCATCGGCCAGGGCCTGTCGCCGATCGAGTTCCGTGCCGTAGATCGCCAGGGATTGTTCAGTCTCCTTGAGGGCCCCCAATACCGCTGCATCGAAGCCTGCGAGCGCCGCGCTTGCATTGGCCTTGGCTTGTTGGACGCGTGCACGCGGCCCTGCTTGGTTGGGAAAGCTCCACTGAATGCTCGGTCCTACCCCCCAGGCTCGGCCAACATTCGTGGTCAGCTCCGGAAGAGTCGCGCTGGCGCCGCCGAAAAACCCGGTGAGGCTGATACGCGGATACAGGTCCGCCGTTGCGACGCCAATGCGTGCCGTTGCGGCGGCCAGGCGACGTTCGGCTTGACGCACATCCGGGCGGCGCCTGAGCAGTTCGACGCCGTCGCCGACAGGAATGAGGGCATCCAGTTGCGGAGGCCGCACACAAGCCAGCGCTTCCATCGGGGCCCGAGAGGGCGTCCGGCCCAGCAGCGTCGCCAGTTCAAACAGCGCGGCTTTTCGCTGGCCCTCCAATGGCGGAATGCCGGCGCGAACCTGCGCGACCAAACCCTGTGCCCTGACGACATCGAAGAGTGAATTGGCACCGGCTTCATGGCGCTGGACTGTGATCTCCCGTTCGTGGCCGACGACCTCGAGAGAATGATGGGCCACCGCGAGCTGCTCACCGAGCGCACAGATCTGCGCGTAGGCGCGCGCCGTCTCGGCAGCGACCGTAATCCTAATGGCATCCCGAGCAGCGGCATCGGCGGCGGCATCGGCGCGCGAGGCCTCGATGGAACGGCGCACGTGGCCGAACAGGTCAACTTCGTAAGAGACATCCAAGAGGGTATCGAAGATCCAGGTGTTGGCCGGCCGACGGCCGCCGAGTTCGAGAATCTCCTCCGTGACCGGATCCCGGCCGTAGATGCCGCCGGCTTCAAGAGTTGTGCTCGGGTAGCGTGCCGCCTTTACCCCTTCGAGAACGGCGCGCGCCGCCGACAGATTGGCTTCAGCCGCTTTCAGATCATTGTTGGCGGTGAACGCTTGCTGTAGTAACTGATCAAGCAAGGCGTCATGGTACAGCTGCCACCATTCGTCCGGAGGCATCGCAGTCGTTTCCGCCGTTGGCGTCAATGACACGAGGGGGGCCTGCGCGCCGTCCAACGGGGCAGGGGGCTGATAGCGCGGGCCCACGGCGCAGCCATGAAGCGCCGCGAGTGCGAAAGCCAGCCCGATCCAGGACGCGCGTGCCAACGGAAGATTACGGATCATTGTGCGGATACGTCGCGCGGCGCAAACGGCGATACATGCGAGGCAGGCCCTGGCGGCGCCGCTCTTCGCGTGACGATTAGAATGAGCGTCACGGCTGTGAGTGCGGCGATGACGACGAAGCCGTCAATGATTCCCTGAGTGGTCGCGACAGCGCGCATGACGTTGCCCAGCACGGCCGCGCCTCGAGCCGGGGCGGAACTCGGACCTCCGGCCTGCGCCGTGGCCGCGGCGTACATTTGCAACCTGTGAATCGTTTGCGCATCGCCGATTTGGACATGCAGGCCCAGCAGGTTTGAGGCCACCTGTTCACGCACTCGTATCAAGGTCGTGATAAACGCCTGGCCGACTTCGCCGCCCATCAGGCGTGCGACCTGCATCGCCGCACCAAAGGTCAAAGCGTCCTGCGGTTTCAGATGCAGGATGGCGAAAAAAATGACGCCCGAGAGCGCAAAGCTTTGGCCGACCGATTGCAAAAGTTGCGATGGCAGAAACTGATCGGTGCCCCAGAGGGGGGTGAGGCCGTGAGCGACCATGAGGCACGCGATGCAAATGAACAGGAAACCCATCGAAGCGACGAGTCGCGGATCGGTTCGGCGCAGCAGATAACCGGCGGTCAGGCACACCAACATCTGCGGCACAGCAATCCATACCAGGGTTTGACCTACCTCGAGCGCTCGAAAACCGCGCACGACTTGCAGGAACTGCGGGATGGCGAAGGAGGTGGACAAAATCGTCAGGCGCAAAAAGGCGATCAGCAGCAACAGACGCGGCAGGGGAGAGGCGAGCACGACTTTCAAATCGACCGCGGGGCGGGTCGAGCGTGATTCGTGAATCAAGAACGCAACCAACAACAGCGCGCCGGAGAGCATCAGACCCCACACCAACCCGGAATTGCTCCAATCGAGGCGATTGCCTTGATCCAAGGCAGCGTAGATCAACGACAAGCCGATACCGCCTGAGGCGAGTCCGAAGTAATCGGCGGGCGGTCGGCCGGGGCTAACAGGATCGGGCCCGACACCGAAGCGCAGGCATAACGCCATACCGACTGCGAGCGGCACGTTCTGCCAATAAATCCAGGCCCAAGAAAGGTGTTCCAGATACCAGCCTTCCAACGAGGCCGAGACATTCAGAGAGACTTCCAAATTCAGGGCATAAATGGCGATGCCGTAGGCCCATGCTCTGGGGGGCGTGTTTCGCAGCACGAAGCTCAAGGTCAGCGGCACAAAAAAGCCGCTGGCCAGGCCGCTTGCGAACTGCAGCGTCAAAAACGTATGCAGATTGGTCGCGAATGGCTCGATCGCGGCGATGATTGCCAATGCAGAAGCCGCTCCGATCAGAACGCGCCGGGCGCCAAAGGAAGCGCCGGCCCAGATGGCCACGGGACATATGAGCATCTGTCCGCTGGTCAGCGCCGTCGTGATCCAGGCGCCATCATCGAAGCCGGTATGTATCGCGCCGCGAACATCCGCGAGGCCGAAGCTGGAGAGCCGCGTATTCAATGTCGAGATGAAGGTGCCCAGCAGTACCGCCAATAGACCCATCCAGGGAATTGCGGTGGGCGGGGTCGGCACCGGCTGCTCGCTCATGGTTTGCTCGAATGGGTGTCGATACGGGGAATCACCGACATGCCTGGACGCAGCAGATCGGTGAGTCCGTCGCTGTCGTCGATGGCGATTTTGACGGCGATACGCTGAACAACCTTGGTGAAATTGCCTGTGGCATTGTCCGGCGGCAAGAGTGCAAACTGCGAACCCGCACCCGGTGCAAAGGCGAGCACGTGGCCGCGCAGCCGGTGACCCGGAAAGGTATCCACCGTGAAATCGGCGAGTTCGCCGACGCGCATGTGCGTCAGCTGGGTTTCCTTGTAGTTCGCGATGATCCACACATTTGGCAGCGGGGTGAGGCTGGTGACCTGAGTTCCGACTGCCACATACTGCCCTGGTTTCACTTGGCGCTGTCCAATGACACCGTCCTGCGGCGCAAGAATGCGTGTGTATGAGAGATTGAGCTGCGCGATCACCAAGCTGGCCTCTTGGGCAGCCACCGCCGCCTCTGCCTGAGCTTGTTGCGCGGCGAGCACGTCGAGCTGTCGGGCCGCTGCGCTCTGCTGCGCACGGGCCTGATCGAGCTGAGCCGCCAGCTGCGCGTGCACGGTCTGCAACTTCTCGCCGGCCTCGGTTGTTGAAGATCCGGTCTTGAGGAGACGTTCCTGCCGCGCCAAATCGCGGTTGTTTTGCTCGGCATTGGCCTCAATCGATTCGACCGTTGCTTTGGCCGCGCGCACGTTGGCATCCTGCAATAACCGCTGGGCTTTGAGCGCCTGGACTTGGGCGGCCGCGGCTGCGATGCCCGCGATGATTTGCGCAACCGTGGCGTGATAGTCATCGTCGACGATTTCGGCCAATACCTGGCCCGCGCGAACGTGCTCGAAATCCTGCACCGGTAGAGCTCGGACGTAGCCCGCGACTTTCGCGGAAATAGGCGTCAGATCCGCCTGAAGATAAGCATCGTCGGTGGATTGCCAGCGCGAGTCGCCTTCCCAACGATTCCAACGGGTGGTGATGATGATCAACAGCGCGAGCGCGACCAGAAAAATCCCTGTGCGCCAGACAATATCGTAGCGAAAGGCCGCCTTAAAGGTATTCCAAGATAGCGCCACGGTATCCCCGCATTTTGCCAAATGGTGCCGTCGTATCCCAGCGCACAGAACAACCGGGATCCTCCCTCCGACGTATTGTTACGCACAGGTTTCGGTGTGTCTAGAAAGCCAGTTGGATCTTTGAGTGAGTTTTCGTACGAGGCGCGACTCGGCGTGCCGAAACAGGAAGAACGTCCCGCGCGATCAACGTTCCATGCGCGAGCACGAGCCGCAAGTTCTCTTTGCAGGGCAGTAGCTCAGATGAATTGAAGCGACCAGCCTGCACGGAACTGGAGGTTCCGTGCAGGCGAACTGATCAAATACCTACAATCAAATATCTACCAAATGTGATACCAGGCCTTGTGTACGTTCTGCGTGGCCTGCGCCTTTTTGTTATTTACGGCCCTCTGAGACGAAGGAGAGCAAGTCAGGTGCCCACCTCGCGGAGGGAAAATTACGACAGCGCCTGCACCGGCGACTTCCAGCATAATGGAAGCGCGGAACACATCCGCGGCGCGGGGGGATCAAGACTTAGAATGAAAATAGAGGCAATGCTGTGGATCGTGGTTTTTGTCCTGGTGGCGCTGGCATTTCTTTTTCCGAGGACTCGAGCGTTTAGCCTCTCAGCCATTGGCGTGGCCATTTTTGCGATCGTCGTCATCGTCGTCATTGCCACGCGCGGAGATCCGGTTGCGCCGATTGCCGCGGCGCCGCCGGCGGTTGAGCAAAAGCCGGTCGATTTCGAGCGTTTTCACATCGAGAATTTGGACAAGGCGGATCCGGAGGCTAAAAACCGCATACGCGTTGCGGAAATTCGATTCGATCAAATACGCGCCGAGGCTGGAGCGGAACGCGGCAGCATCGGCAGGATTGTGGCGCGGCTTTACAACGACTCCGCGGCTTTCACATTGACCGACTACGGCTACGATCTTGTGGTCCAAGACTGCATCAGAGGGACCTGCACCACGGTCTTCGAGCAACATGGATTGTCCGCTGCCTCGGTACCGCCCAACCAAGCACGCGACGTCGAGATCGCAGTCCGAGACGGAAACGCGCGCGATCAGCCGCCGATCAAAATACTCGGTACCGCGAACGTCCTGCTTACGCCGGCCGCCACGCGTGCACAACCAATCAGCTACCCAAAACCCTAGGATTTCCGAGCTTTCTGTCCCTTCGGGCTTTTGGTCGGGGGATCGGCGTCGACGACTTGGAGCATGGGTCCACTGGTTTGCGGATAGAGGGCTTCATTGGTCACAAACAATGTCGCGCCCGGCGTCAGTATTCCATTGAGCCGGGCCGCGAAGTCGGCAGGCATCTTTATTCTGGCAACCGCGTTCGGATCTACCTGAGTACCTTGTTCTCCGATGTGACCGGGCACGCCGATCCTCAACCATCTAAATTTCGTTGGATCGGGAACGTAGGGGTCGGGCACGCTGCTCGGGCCCTCGCTGAGCACCAGCGCGTGATCGACCAGCGGCGCATCGCCTGTGACTGTCAACCGCGCTCGGCCGATCTCTATTCCATTGCGATACACGACGACGAGTTGACTGGCCTGACTGAGCACGATGCTGACCGGCCCGCTCGGAGACAACTCGGGTTGCCAACTCTCGTCCTCCGTCGGCGTAAATGTTTCGGGGTCGATTGGCTGGCCGCCGACAAACTTCACTGGCGCGAGATATCCTGGATGCGCGACCTGCTCTGGCTCGCTTTTGTCGGTACCGATCACAACGGTCATGCCGTTGGGCGAAATGTCGAAGAGCAGCTGCGCGAATTCGCTTGGCAAGTGAATGCAACCGTGCGACTCGGGGTAACCAGGCAATCCCCCGGCGTGCAGCGCGATGCCGCCCCACGTAAGTCGTTCCATGTAGGGCATTGGCGCGCCGTCGTAGATGGTCGATCGATGCTCTTTTTGCTTTTGCAGGACCGTAAAAACCCCGGTAGGGGTCAGGTGACCCGGACGGCCAGTGCTGACCGTAGTCGCCCCGATCAGGATACCGTTGCGGTAAACATAACCTCGCTGTTCTGTGATGCTGACGACCATGACCACGGGACCCGCGGTCACGGCTTCGCCCATCCACAGAAACTCGCCTTTCTTCAGTTGATTAATGGGCGTGTCGATCGGAACGGAGGTTTTGGCGCCCCAGAAGGGCACCGAATCGGCCAGCGCCGGAGCCTGTACCGCCGCGCCACCCATGACACTCAGCACCAGGCAAAGCGGTCGAATCGCTCGTCCCAAGACAGACATGTGAACTTCTCCCTATGAATCAAGTCAGTAAGTAAGCTTACTGTCGCCGGAGTTGTATGTCTTGGTACTTTCGCGCCGTTTTTTTATCAATGTTGCACTCGCGGGTCTTGCTTCCGCGTCCGCCGGGGCGAGGTTCGCTCTCGGCCGAACGGACGGCGGCGACGGCCAGATCGACCCCGGTTTGCTGCGGCGCGCGCTGGATGCTCTCCAGCAACATCACAACCGCATCAGCTACCGGGATTTTATCGGCGTCGCCGACTTCTCCCTTCCCTCGCGCGCACCCCGATTTCACTTGGTGAATCTCGCCGACAGCAGCGTGCGCTCGCACTTGGTTGCGCATGGCAGGGGCTCCGACCCCGCTCACACGGGATGGCTCGAGCGCTTCTCCAACGAGCCTCACTCGAATGCGACCTCCGCCGGAGCGTATGTAACGGGTTCCCTCTACGTCGGCGCTCACGGTCGCTCGATGCGGCTCGAGGGACTGGACGCGACGAACAGCAACGCCTTCTCGCGCGCGATCGTGGTGCATGGGGCCTGGTACGTGAATGAGGAAATGATCGGCCACTCCGGCATGCTCGGCCGCAGCCAGGGCTGCTTCGCCGTCGCCAACTCCAGCCTGCCCGAAATCGTGGCGCGGCTGGGGCCCGGCCGCCTGATCTACGCGGACAACGGCAAGGTGGCTGCCTAAAGAATCATAGGCCCGGCGGGCTCAACTCTCGCTGCGGCGACGGAAGCGCTTAAGACCCTCCTTTGTTTCGGTCCATTGCCACGCGAGAAGCGCCGGAACGCCAAACACGATTCTCGTCATCCGCTTCGCGAGGGAAAGGGCGAGCGCGGCATCACTGCCGATACCCAGCACGTAACCCACCGCTACCAGTCCCAGCTCTTGCACGCCAAGCCCCGCAGGCACGATGAACAGGAATTGCCGTGCGGCCTGCGTCAAACTTTCGAGGATCAACGCCTTCGAGAACCCGACGGATACCCCGAGGAACCACAAGGTCGCCCAGGTCTCGAGGCATTCGGCGAGCAGACCGGCAAATTGCCAGCCAAATGCCCGCGTCAAACGTGCGGGTGCTCGAAGCAGGGTGCCTATCGCGGCATCGACGTCGGCGCCTCGGATGGCGACTCCCGAGTTCTGCAGGTTGGGCCCGAACCGTGCGGCCATGCGTTGCAGACGCTCGAATACCGAGCCATGCCGCAACAATACGATCAATAGGGCAATTACCGGCGCACTCGCGGCAAGGCCTAACAGCAGTTCATTGGTCAGTCGCATTGCCTGAGTAACTTGCAGCAGGAACACGACGCCGAGCGCCACGAAAAGGTACTGACCAACCACTGTCAGCAGCACTTCGACGATCACGCTCGCGGCAGCCAATGTGCCATCGACGCCCGTGCGCGCAAGCAGCCTTATCCCGACAAGCTCACCGCCGATATTCGCGACCGGCAATAATCCGTTGACAGCCTGACGTACGACTGCGATCAAGAAGAGCGTCCACAACTTACAGCGTGCGACAATGATCGCGCGCCAACCGGCCGCATCGAGCAGCAGCGGTAATACATGCAGTGGCAGCAGCAAGAGCAGCATCCAGCCGGCTTTCGACAGCAGTTTGATGATGCCCACTGCGCCTTCACGGGCGATGAGCAGAATCATCACGCTGAGACCTGCGATCAGGGCAATACGCGCCGCGAGCTTCATTAGGTGACGGCGATACGTCTCTTCAACATGAAGTAACGCACGGTGATGACAATCGCGAAAATCGGCGTGCAGACACTGGATGCGACGAGAATCGGAACCAGCCAGCCGAGCCAAGTGAAAGGCGCGAGCAGGAACAACAAATCATCGGGGTGAAAGCGTTTGACGCCCTTGAAGTCGAATGCTTTCACTCCCGGTGCGCTTAGCCTCTCCAACAATTCAGAACTCCACATAACGAGTAGCATCGAGCCGCACGCAAGGATCCCGAGCGGCGTCGCGTATTCGCCGAGTGAGCTGTGGCGCAGACCAATGCCGGCACCGAGGAACCAAAACGAGTCCAGAATCAAATCCGAGTAGAAATCCAGCACCTTGCCGCTGTTGCTACGCAGATTCCCCATGCGAGCCAGTTCACCATCGGCTCGATCAAGAACGCAGCTGACAACCCACAGGATGCCGCTCCACACCGCGGTATTGCGGCTTCCCACCGCTAGCAATGCGCAAGCGGCGAGGCCGGTCAGCAACCGCAGCCCCGTCAAATGATTCGGCCGTACCCAGGTCCCGAGCAAAGGCCGGACGAAGATCCGCGCGAAGAGATGCACGTAACTCTGATAAAAGACAGAATCGTTCTGGGGTTGGTCGTTCAAGAGTTCCCTTGGACCTGCGCCGCTAGACGCGGAAGCGATATTCCACGCCGGGCGCGCGCTCGATATCGGGCGGGAAACTCGCGCGCTTGTCCGTGTAATAGGAAGCCCGATGATCTCCGTCCGATGCACGGTTGTAGGTCACATACAGGACACGCCGCGCGTGAGAGGTCAGATTGGGTCCCGATGCGTGAGGAACGAAGCTGTCGAAGAACACCACATCGCCCGGGCCCGTGGGGACGGGCATCAGTTCGAAGCCAGCCATGTCGGAGGCAGCGAGCGGTTCCCACTCCCGGCCAATCAGTCCGGATTGGCGGGGGCAGTTCGCAATTTCCAAGCAGCCATTCTCGCGCGTCGCCGGATCGATCGATATCAATGCAGTGACGAACAGCGGCGCGTAGCGAGACCATCCTGCCTGCTGATCCTGATGCGGCTCGAAACCCGCGCCGCCCGACATTTTGAAGTTGATCTTTTCTTTGAACAGAACCGACGGGCTGCCGAGCAGTTGCTCGACCGCCGACTCCAATCGGCTGCCGCGTATGAGCTTGTCGAAACCCGCGTGATATGAGCAAAAATTTTCGACACGCTGGAAGACGCGAGCCTGTGTATCCAGAAGGCTCGCTTCGCGATAGAGCATCTGTTTGCCCGCGACCTCCGGCAGCTCGCAGACCTCGTTCGCGAATCGCATCAACTGGGCGCTCTGCGCGGCGGAGAAGAAGCCGGGGACCGCAACCCAGCCTTTAAGCTCATAGTGCTCAAGCGCTGAGGCGCCGAGTTCCGCGCGACTTCTCCCCATTTTCCTTTGTTTCCTTTTGCCTTGATCGCTTTCGCGCTCGAACGCGCGATTTCATCTTGCATCAGCGCTCGCTCTTGCGGCAACCGTTGCCGCCGGAAGAACAGGTGAATGGCGTGTCGATTTATAGTTAGGTATGTTTTGTAACATATGGAAAAACAAAGACTTAAGTACACCAAAAAAAGGGCCAGCCACCCACCTCAAAATCGACGATTTCATTCGCACGAACCATCGACTCAAACCCGCTTCCTGATCGATGATTCTTGCCGCCTCAGACTGTCGTCACTCCATTCTTGCTCCGGTTCGGTGAGTTAGACTCGCAATCGAAAGATGACTCGATATGCCTGTTAACGATCATGGCGACTACGAGGGAGTGAATCGTGCGGACTAGTTGGAAAAAAACATTTTGGGTAGCCGGCGTAGTAGTGTTGGGGGTTCTTGTCTCTGTGCTCTACGTACGAGGTCGAGGCGGACACTACCCAAGTTACACAGCCGCCAGTTTTCCGAAGCGCTCATCGCCGCTGGCGGGTGCCGCAACGGGAAGTGATGCGCTCGTGCAGATCGATGCGGGAGCGCTGCGCGGGACTTATATCGGCTCGACCGTCGCCTTCAGAGGGATTCCATATGCGCGCCCGCCCGTGGCCGAATTGCGGTGGGCGGCGCCTCTACCGGTGGTCCCCTGGCAAGGTGTGAAAGAGGCGAGTCAGCCCGGAAGTGCTTGCACGCAACGCGCGGCGGGCCTCGTTCCCTTTATCGCCCCGATGGCCGAGGCGTATGGCTCAAATTTCGCGCAGCCTCCGGTCCAATCGTCCGAAGACTGCCTTTACCTCGATGTTTGGGCGCCGCAGTGGCCCGCGAAACAGGCGCTGCCGGTCATGGTCTGGCTGCACGGGGGCAGCAATACTGTCGGAAGCGGGACCCAATCGACGTACGACGGTGTGTCGTTGACCCAGCACGGCGTTGTATTGGTCACCTTGAATTATCGACTGGGGGTGATGGGATTTTTCAGTCATCCTGAGCTCAGCAAAGAATCGCCGCATCACGGGTCGGGAAATTATGGATTGTTAGACCAACTCGCTGCACTCGCCTGGGTAAAGCGAAACATCGCTCAATTCGGTGGAGATCCTGACAATGTCACCTTATTTGGCGAGTCAGCCGGCGCGATCGACGCCGCACGGCTCATGGCCTCGCCGCTCTCGACCGGATTGTTTCGACGCGTTATTTCCGAGAGCGGTCCGGCGTTTGAGCAGTCGCGATCATTGTCGGAGGCGGAAGCCTTCGGGAGCGCGGTGAGTGCTCTGGCGCCGTCAGACTCACAGTTGACGGCACTGCAACGACTGCGCGCCCTGCCTGCCGCCGAGGTTGAAAAACTGGTGATCCAGGCGAAGGAACATTTCCCTGCCGACATCACTTCAGCGACGACGGACGGGTGGGTGCTGCCCCAATCGCCTCAGCAAGCCTTTCTTAGCGGTTCAATTCAAAAAGTGGATTTATTGATCGGCATCAATGGACGCGAACTCAGCGCCTTTCGTCTTTCCGCGGCAGCGTCCAAGCCGTCGGGGAGTCAGAATAGCGTCGCAGAAAGTGGCGGCTTTAAAAGATTCTCGGCGGCCGCCCAACCGTATTTTGGAATCTGGACCAATGCGGCCATCGCGCTCTATTTCGGCAAAATCCTGGTGAGTCGAACCGCTGGACTCGATCAGGTTGCCAATGATCTGATCGCCGCTTGCCCTGTCGGCGCCATGGCGAGTCTCGCCAACGATTCCGGCCAGCGCGTTTTTGTGTACCGCTTCGATCGATCGATTCCGGGCAAGGGTGAGGCTGAGCTTGGTGCATTCCACAGCCTGGAAGTGCCTTATGTTTTTGGAAGCTTGGCTGACCCAACCTGGCAATGGCTGCCTTTCACCACGGATGATGCGGCGCTCTCGAACCTACTCCAGACCTATTGGACCAACTTCGCAAAATCCGGCGATCCCAATGCTCAGGGACTGCCCAATTGGCCTGCCTGGAGCGACGCCAGGATGGAGTTTCTACTGGTCAATAGGGATGCAAGCGTTTCAGCGCAGCGCAATTTCGCTCCTCTCTTCAGCCGGCTGGCTGCAAAGGAGCTGCGAGAAAGTTTCGGCGCCAAGTAACCGTTCTTGATTTGCGCGCCGTACGTCATGTGCCGAGCGCACTGAATGGAGGCGCATGCTCGCACACGCCGCACCAATGTCGTGCGCTCAGCGATCTCGATTCAAAGTAGATGAGGAAAACTGCCGAATAAATACGCCGTACGCACAATTCACTACAACAAATTTACAGCTCGCGAACTCACCATTAATTCCAAGGGGGAATGGCGTCGATGAAAAAATGGAGAGGATGCGATGGCCATTGGTGTTTGTTCGATGGTGCATGGGAGATCTGCGACGAGAAGCTCCGTGGTCGCGTCGTTGTGCGTCATGGCGTTGTTCTCCGCGCATCAAGCGCACTGTGACGCGCCCGCGGTTGCCGAAAATTCGAACCCGATCGATGAAATTGTCGTAACCGCGCAGAAACGCGTCTCCACGGTACAGACCACGCCGATCAGTATTTCGGCGGTTAGCGGAGATGATTTGCTGGCTCGCGGCGTCGCCTCCTTGGCCGCTTTGGCCCAGGGCACGCCCGGCGTTTCGCTGAAGAGCGAAGGGCCTAGCCAGACGGAGATCGAGATGCGCGGCATGACCTCGAGCGGCGGCAACTCCGCGACGGTGGGCTTCTATCTCGATGATATTCCCTTGACGGGACCGGCAAGTGCTCAAAATGGTCACGTGGTGATCGATCCCGACCTTTATGACCTGAATCGCATCGAGATTCTGCGCGGGCCCCAAGGCACGCTCTTCGGATCGGGTTCGATGGGCGGCACGGTAAGATTGATTACCAACCAGCCGAACTTGTCGCAGTTTCAATCGACGGCACAGAGCGTCTTATCAGGTACCGAAGGTGGTGGTTTCAATCACAAGGACAGTTTGATGGTTAACCTGCCCCTTGTAGACGACACCTTGGCATTACGGATGGCGGGGACGGAGAATTATACCAGCGGTTGGATCGATCGCATCGTGGTTAGCCCTTTTCCATTAGCCGGTGGAAACCCCGTTGGCACCGTGCGCGGCGATGTCCAGAACGCGCCCGTCGAGAAGCAATATCCGGGCTCGAATGCCTATCAATCCTATGCGGCGCGCGTGAGTCTGCTGTGGAAGCCGACGGAAAATCTGACGGTCACGCCCTCATACTTTCACCTGACCAGCACGCAAAACGGCATCAGTGCCTATGACAGCGCTCCGGGTACCCTGGCGCACTATCAACCTTTCGATATCGCAGAACCGTTGACCGATTCGCTGACGGCCTACAGCGTCAATGTGAATTACAGTTTCCCAGCGTTCGACGTGACCTCGAGCACCGCGCGTTGGAGCCGATACTCCACTCAGGTAGAGGAGGCCAGCGAGGCCTTCAATAATCCGCTCGAAGGAATTACCTACGCCTCTAACAACGGTCTTCCAAACCCTGGATATTATGGCGCGACCGGATCCGGCCCCGAGCACGGTGCAGAACTCGATCCTTCTCATCAGTTCAGCGAGGAGCTGCGATTGACGTCGAAAGGGAGCGGAAACCTCAGCTGGGTCACCGGGCTCTATTACAGCGACTTCTATTCGTTGTGGGACTTCAACGGGACGACGCCGAATTACTCTGCGTTCATGGATCTCGGCACGCTCGCGCCGGCAACGACACCCAACTGGTTCGATGCGTACTCACCTACCACACTCACGCAGTACGCCGGTTTCGTCGACGCCGCTTATGCGCTGACCGATGAGCTTAAAGTCGATGTCGGCGCCCGCGTGAATCACTACGATTATCGCTTCTCTTCCTGCATCAGCGGCTGGGGATCGGGCAACGGAGCCGCCACGCCCTCATGTTCCGGCCTTATCGCGCTGTCGTCGACTAGTTTCAATCCAAAATTTAATCTGTCCTACGTCTTCAGCCCGGACCTGATGGCGTATGCAACCGTGGCGAGCGGCTTCCGGCCGGGCGGAGGCAATGCTGTCTACCCGACCACCGGTGCCGCCTGGGGAGGAGCTTTCCAGCAGCAGGGTTACACAAGCGGCAAGTGGCCCTCCACGTACGAACCAGATCGTGTCTTGAGCTACGAGCTTGGCGAGAAAGCCAGAATGCTCGATCGACGCCTGACGGTGAACGCCAGTATCTATTATGAGGACTGGCGGCACGTCCAACTCGAGGCGTTTCCCAACGACTGGGCGCTGAACATCAATGGCAATTATGCCCATATCTACGGCGCCGACATCGACACGCGCGCCGATCTGGGCGCGGGATTTGAGTTCGAAGTCGCGGCCGGCTACCTATATGAATATCTGGACGGGGGCCCGCATTGGGTGATCGCCCCGATCCACAAGCTGCCGGACGTCGCGCCGGTGAATGGGACCGCCGCTCTCGACTACTCCAGACCGCTTGGTAGCTCATACACATTCACGGCCCGAGTGGAGACCACGTACACCGGCCCGCGCTATTCGATCTCTTTCCCGAATCCCTACGAATTCACCGGTACGTACATCCAATTACCCTCATATACCCTGACCAATATCCGGGCCGGAGTTAAATTTCGCGATACGTGGAGCGCCACGGCATTTGTCAATAACGTCACGAACAAGCATGCGCAGCTGGAGAGCATGTTTACGGAAAATGAGCCCCAACCTAGTTTTACCCGCATCGAAACCAACCAGCCGCTGACCGCGGGCGTCGATCTAAACTACCGGTTTCGATAGCCTGAGAATTGGCACAAGGTGCTGTGGCCGGCAGCATGGCTGGCGCCGGGTGTCACAAGGCTGGAGAAAGAATTTGCGTAAGTAGTTGTATTGGAGCGACACTTACGTTTACGCATATCGGCCGAGGTCTAAAGCATGCCGGAGTTCCAATTCAACGTGAACGGCAAAGAGGTCGTGGCGGACTGCGACGATCCGGCGATGCCGCTGCTCTACTTCCTTAGAAATGATTTGAAGCTGCACGGGCCGCGCTTCGGTTGCGGATTGGGCCAGTGCGGCGCCTGCACCGTGCACCTAAACGGCGGCGCGATTCGCTCGTGCGTTTATCCAATCGGCGTGATCAAGGGCAATGTCACGACGCTTGAGGGGTTGAGTTCGCCGCAAGGGCTGCATCCCTTGCAGCAGGCCTTCATCGATGAGCAGGCGGTGCAATGCGGCTACTGCATCAACGGCATGATCATGCAGGCCGCGGCGTTTTTGAAGCGCGTACCGAAACCCACCGAAGCGCAAGTGCGCGACGAGCTGGGCGCTAATCTTTGCCGTTGCGGCACGCATTTGCGCATCGTTCGCGCCGTGATGCGCGCGGCGCGATAGGAGCGCTCATGGCAACAGTATTCAGTCGTCGCACCGCGCTGCAACTGTCGGGCGCTTTGATCGTCAGCTTTGCGATTCCGCTCGAGCGCGGACTCGGCGCACCTCAAGCGGCAAAGAAACCTGTGGACCTCGGCAGCGTCGAGAGTTTTTTGGCCATCAACCCGGATGGCACCGTGTCGGTGTACTCAGGCAAGGTGGATTTGGGTACCGGCGTGCGCACGGCGCTCACCCAAATAGTGGCCGATGAGATGGACGTTTCATTTTCGAAAGTCGTTCTCATTCAGGGCGACACGGACTTGACGCCGGATCAAGGTCCCACGTTCGGTAGCTTATCAATCCAGAATGGCGGCGTGCAATTGCGGCAGGCGGCGGCGACTGCGCGGCGCGCCTTGCTCATCGAGGCGGGCAGGCGCTTTAAGGTTCCGCCGGAGAGCCTGAGCATAGAAGACGGTATGGTGCACGCGCCGCAGGGGGAACCGGTGCCGTTGGCAGCACTCCTCGACAAACAAGGGCTGTCGCTGAAGCTCGACAAGACAGCACCCTTGAAAGCGCCTAAGGACTTCAAGCTGGTGGGAAAGTCGCAGCCGCGCCTCGACATCCCAGACAAGATTACCGGCCAATTCACCTATATGCAGGACTTCGCGCTGCCGGACATGCTTCACGGCCGTGTAATACGGCCCCCGGCGATCGGGGCCACGCTGCTGGGCGTCGATGAAACGTCCATCGCAGACATTCCCGGCATCGTGAAAGTCGTGCGTCAGGAAAATTTTCTCGGCGTGGTGGCAAAAACGGAATGGGCAGCCATCAGAGGATCGCGGCGCTTGGCGGCGACCTGGTCGGAGTGGTACGGCCTACCCAATCGAATGGAATTGTGGGAACACGTTCGCCACACCAAGATTGTCAAAGATGATGTCACCAGCAATACCGGTGACTCCGCCAAGGCATTGAGTGACGCGGCGCAACGCCTCGCGGCCACTTATGATTTCGCGATCCACACGCATGGCTCGATCGGGCCGTCCTGCGCGGTCGCGCAATTCGTAGGCGATCATCTCACCTGTTGGAGCGCGTCTCAGTCGACGCACAACCTGCGGAAGCAATTGGCCGCGATGTTTTCGTTCAAGGATGAGCAGGTGCATTGCGTCTACATCGACGGTTCGGGCTGCTATGGACGCAATGGCCATGAAGACGCGGCGGCTGATGCTGCGCTACTCGCGCGTGCGGTCAATGCGCCGGTGAGGGTGCAGTGGATGCGGGCCGATGAGCATGGTTGGGACCCGAAAGGACCGCCGACCCTGCTCGATATGCGCGCGGGCCTCGATGCCAGCGGCAAGATTACCGCCTGGGAATCGGAGCTTTTTATCCCGAACGGGGGTGCAGGCTTCGTCGCCTTGGTCGGTGCCGATCATGCGGGGCTGAATAGTCTCGGCTCCTTGAGTCCCGGCGGCGTCATTCAGGACCTGGCCATTCCTTACGCCATCGATAATGTAAAAACCACGGCGCATCGGCTCGAGAGCACGCCCTTCAAACCGGCGTGGATTCGCTCCCCCGGCCGCATGCAAAACTCCTTTGCCAATGAATCCTTTTTTGATGAGATTGCGGCGCACGCAAAGACGGATCCGCTCGAAGCGCGGTTGCGCTATTTGCAAGATGAGCGCGGCAAGGCGTTGTTAGAGCGCGTGGCCACCTTGAGTGCGTGGCGCACCTGGACCCGATCGTCGCATGGCGCCAAGCACACGGGCCACGGGCTCGCGTATACGAAGTACGAGTTGGTAAGGACCTACGTCGGCGTGGTGTGCGAAGTCGAGGTCGATCGCGATAGCGGCGAGATCGCCGTCAAACGCTTCTTTGTCGCGCACGACTGCGGTCAAATCATCAATCCCGACGGTTTACGCAATCAAATAGAAGGTAACGTGGTGCAGACAGTGAGCCGGGTGCTCAAAGAAGAACTCCTGTTTAGCCAGTCCAGAGTCACGAGCGTGGATTGGGCCAGTTATCCCATATTGCGCTTCCCCGATGTTCCCGAGGTCGTGATGGATCTGATCGACCGTCCTGATCAGGTACCGTGGGGTGCCGGTGAGCCGACAGCGGCCATGGTGCCCGCGGCGATCGGCAATGCCGTGTTCGACGCGATTGGAGTGCGGCTGCGCTCCGTGCCCTTCACGCCGGCCAAGGTTTTGGCGGCCATCCGAAAATCATAAGGAGATCGCCGTGCCGCGGACTCG
>Ga0209006_10000732_pt1 | contig 30363 bp, 26 predicted proteins | sample JacPin_JW_Ref_O2_FD_188567 | JGI IMG/M metagenome (GOLD analysis project Ga0209006, IMG submission 188567) | Forest soil microbial communities from Algoma, Ontario, Canada - Jack Pine, Ontario site 1_JW_Ref_O2 (SPAdes) (version 2) | ecosystem: Environmental > Terrestrial > Soil > Boreal...
GGCGGAGCGATTACGGCAACTCTCCGAGGCGAAATCTCAGTTGGCGGCGGCGAAAGACAAGTATTCCGACGATCATCCCGACGTCATGCGCTTGAAGCGCAGCGTCGACAGTCTCGAGGAGTCTGTGGCAAAGGAAGCGGATGTTGGAACCAAACGCACGGAAGCCGCGCATGCGGACAATCCCGTCTACATTCAGGTTAAAGGCCAGCTCGACTCCGTCGCCGTCGAGCGGGTCAATGCCATCAAAAAACGCGATGACTTGCATGCCAAGCTTGACCAGTACGAGAAGCGTATGGCGGAGTCGCCGGAGGTCGAGCGGCAATATCGCACGATGGCACGGGACCTAGAGAGTGCGCAGTCCAAGTACCAGGAAATTCTTTCCAAACAAACCGAAGCGCAAGTGTCGGCGAATCTCGAGACGGAAAAAAAAGGCGAGCGCTTCACTCTCATCGAACCGCCGCAACCTCCGGAAAAGCCCATTAAGCCCAATCGAATGCTCATTTTAATTGCCGGGCTGTTCATTGCCATTGTCGCGGGAGTCGGCGCGGCCGTTGCCAGGGACTCGCTCGACGCTTCAGTGCGCGGACCCGGCGACATCCATCTCATGCTGCGCGTACCGGCGCTTGCATCAATTCCTATCATCGTCACAGCCGCCGACCGCGTGCGTCGCAGGAGATTGGTCGGGTTCTCGTGGGGCGGCAGCATTGCGGTCGTCGCTTTGGCGGCACTGACACTACATCTCTTCGTCAAACCCTTGGACGTGGTTTGGCTGAGCTTATTGCGGCGATTTGGCGTATAGGTCATGGATCGAATTCGCAAGGCGTTGGATCTGGCGCGATTGGAGCGGGTACACCATGAAGCTGCATCTACGGCGGCGGTGACCGAATTCGACGCCGTACCCGCGGCCAACGGATCGCCAGCCTCCATCGTCTATTCACGGACTCGCGTGTTTACTCCGTCTGCCGGCGTTCTCGAAGACAACCGGATCATCAATCCGGCGTCCACGGATCCGGCGGCGGTCGCATTTCGGATGTTGCGTACTCAGGTATTGCAGCGAATGGATGCCCACGGCTGGCGTTCGATTGCGATATTCAGCCCGGGCGCGAGCGATGGCAAGACGACGACTGCTATCAACCTCGCTATAAGCCTGGCTAGTGACCAATCTCACACCGTATTGCTGGTGGACCTGGATTTCAAACATCCGAATGTGGGGGCGCGACTCGGCCTGGCCCCCGAGTTCGGTGCAGATGATGCTATGACAGGGCGCGCTCGCGTTGAAGACTGCCTTTATCACCCGGAGGGATTCGACCGGCTTGTTCTCATGCCGGCGCGGTCGACGCTCGGCAACTCTTCGGAAGTTCTCTCGGGTCCACGCAGCCGCGAGATCGTCGGCGAGTTACGCGCACGCTATCCTGAACGAATCGTGGTGATTGATCTGCCGCCGGTGTTGTTAACCGATGATGCCCTGTCATTTGCTCCGCAGGTTGAATGCGGGTTGGTGGTGGCCGCTGAGGGGCGCACACGGCGCAAAGATCTCGTGCGGACCGTTGAGTTGTTGCACAAGACGCCCCTAGTCGGGACAGTTCTCAATCGTGCCGCCGATGCGCCGGCGGGTTACTGAGGCGGTCTCCCCATGTATGAGCGCCATTTTGGCTTCAGGACAAAGCCGTTTTCACTGACGCCGGATCCGGCATTTCTTTATCCGTCGCGCCAGCACGCCATGGGCATGACCATGCTCGAATATGGTTTGGAATCGCAGGCGGCGTTTTCTTTGTTGACTGGCGATATCGGTTGCGGCAAAACCATGCTCGTGCGGCATCTGCTGCGCGGTTTGGGCGATCGAGTTGTGGTCGGACTCATAAGCCACACCCATGGCCAGTTCAAATCCATTCATAGCTGGGCGCTTTCCGCACTGGGAGTCGTGCCGGCGGACAATTCAGACGTCGGGCAATATTCAGCATTGGTCGATTCGTTTGTAAGCCAGTACGCTGTAGGGCGTCGTACGCTCCTCATCATCGATGAAGCGCAAAATTTGTCGCTCCAGGTGTTGGAAGAGCTGCGCCTGCTATCCAACGTAAATTCTGAACAGGATCTTATATTACAAGTTCTCTTGGTGGGTCAGCCGGAGCTGCGTGAAAAGCTGTCGAACCCGGAAATGATTCAATTCGCGCAACGCGTGTCCGTCGATTTTCACTTGAAGCCTCTCGATCGAACCGAAACTCTCGCATATGTGCGCCATCGGCTCGAGATAGCAGGAGGGTCACCCGCGTTGTTCTCGGCGGATGCCATTGAGCTTGTGCATGCGCGCACCAAAGGAATTCCGCGCTTGGTGAATCAGCTGTGCGATTTCGGGTTGCTGTATGCATTTGCCGATGGCCGTAAGACGATTGATGCTGATTTGATTGCCCAGGTGCTTCGGGATCGCGGCAACGGCGTCGCGCTTCCCGCAATGTCTAGCGCAATGGAGTTGAGAATGGCCCCTGTGGGAATACCCAACAACGGCGCGGCTTAAGATAGGACGCCGATGTTCCGCCGAGTCCTGCTGTTGGGCCTGGCGCTATATGCCTTTGAATCAAGAGCCGAAGGTCTAACGCCAGATCGGCTCGGCCTGATATACAACCGCAACGTTCCAGCCAGCGCGCGTATCGCACAATACTATGCGATACAACGGCATATCCCTCCTGGGAACCTGGTGGGTTTGTCCGTTTCCGATTCTCCCGTCATCAACCGCACTGAACTCTCGCGTTTGCGTACCCAAGTCCTCGCTGTGCTGCCCTCAAATGTACAGTCCTTGCTCGTGATCTGGTCCAAACCCTATGCCGTCGAGTGCATGTCGATTACCACAGCAATGGCAGCGGGCTTTCAGCCTGGGTTCTGTGAACCGGGTTGCGCGGACACTACGCGCAATCCATTGTTCGACAACAACGGTTGGCTGCCCGCAGACACGGTCGGTTGGTTGCCCGCCATGCTGTTGCCCAGCGAGCATGAAGCAATGGCCCGTGCACTGATCGATCGAGGAATCGAGGCCGATGGCTCGCGACCAGGCGGCACGATGTACTTGGTTCGGAGCCAGGATGCGATACGCAATGTCAGGGCGGTGGAGTATCCCGACACCGAAACACTGCTATCAAGCCGCCTGCGGGTGCGAGAGTTGACGACGCCAGTTGACGCGGCGCCGTCGGACATCGTGGCCTATTTCACCGGTGCGACGCGCGTCGATGAACTAGACAAGCTCGGATTTCGGCCAGGCGCCGTCGCCGATCATTTGACTTCGGCCGGAGGCGTGCTCCAAGGCGGCAGCCAAATGTCGGCCTTGGCGTGGCTGAACCAGGGAGCAACCGGCTCCTACGGTGCGGTATCGGAACCCTGCAACAGGATCACCAAATTTCCAAACCCTGCAGTTTTTATGAACCACTATCTCCGCGGGGATACGCTGCTCGAGGCGTATTGGAAAAGTGTGGAAATGCCAGGCCAGGGGCTATTCATCGGCGAACCATTGGCACGCCCGTATGGCGATCCCCATTAAGGAAGATCGCCGCATCATGCATAGCGAAATTCAGTCCGCACCCCAACCCGCACTGCGGGTGGTGTTCGTCAATCGGTACTACTACCCAGATGAGTCCGCGACCGCGCAGTTATTGACAGACCTGGCGATCGGCCTTTCGGCGGGTGGAATCGAAGTGCACATCGTGTGCTCGCGCCAGCTTTACGAAAACCCGATTGCGCGACTTGCGGCACGCGAGGACGCGCGTGGAGTCGTGATACACCGCGTCTGGACTACGCGGTTTGGACGCCGGCGCTTGTTGGGTCGCGCACTGGACTACACGTCTTTCTATATAACGTCTGCCGCTGCCCTGATCCGATTGCTTCGCCGCACGGATATCGTTGTCGCGAAAACGGATCCGCCGCTGATTTCGATAGTCGCGGCCGCCGCAGCGCGGCTCAAAGGCGCCTTTCTGATCAATTGGCTGCAAGACATATTTCCCGAGGTGGCATCGCAATTGGGAGTCATGCCCTTGCCAGCGATTCTTGGACGCTTCCTGCGTACTCTTCGGGATACGTCGCTACGGGTCGCCAAAGCCAACGTGGTACTGGGCAGCCGAATGCTCGAGTACCTCGGAACTCGCGGCGTGCCCAAATCCAAGTGCAAGATCATCGAGAATTCGGCGGACCCCGACTTGATTCGCGCAAAATCCATCCGCGACAGCTCGCTGCGGTCGCGTCTGGGATTGACCGACAAATTCGTGATCGGCTATTCGGGGAATTTAGGGCGTGCGCATGAATACGACACCATTCTCGGCGCCGCCGAGGCCTTGCAGTCGGACCCGCGTTTCGTGTTCTTATTCATTGGTGCGGGAGCCAATATGGCCGCCCTGCAATCGGAAGCTGAGCTGCGCGGCATGCCTAATCTTCGCTTCCTTCCCTATCAGCCGCGCGCGGAGTTGGAAGATAGTCTCGCGGCGGCAGACCTGCATCTGGTCAGCCTGATTCCCTCTCTGGAAGGGCTGATCGTGCCCAGTAAATTCTATGGCATTCTGGCCGCCGGCCGTGCGGTGCTGTTTATCGGCGATCGAGACGGCGAATTGTCACGGGTGATTCGCGCCGCCCATTGCGGGCTGGTGATCGCGCCCGGCAACTCGGAAGCGCTCGCTGAAGCGATAAGAACTCTGGAAGGCGACAGAGATCAGCTTGCCGCGATGGGGCTGGCCGCGCGCGCACTGCTGTGTTCGTGTTTTTCGACGAAGCTCGCGCTGGCAAGCTGGAGGACACTGTTGACAGAAGTGGCAGACCGGGCGACGGCGGCGGTTTGAGCCAAGACACGCACTCACATTGCCAGATCGTGTTGGCGACGCCTTGCCTCGATCACTTTCAGGTCAATCAACATTTCATAGGCGGCGCGCATCCGGCTGAAATGAAATCCTGCGCGGCCATCCAGAATTCCAAGCCTGACGATGTACAGGTAAAGAAAAATGATCATCGGTCGCAGCGGCATACGGTAGAGCATCCGTTTCAATGCCCGTCTGCGATCGATCGGGTCGCCGCTCATCAGTGCACCCATCGCGATCGGCTCATCGCGGACACGCGCCTTGGCCGCCGCCTCCATGGTGGAATATCGATTGTGCCGCTCGAACCAATAGGCAATCCCGTTATTGAACGGATAATGATGCAGGTGGGCGTCCAGGTGCCCGACCCTTCCATCGGCGATGTATTCCTCGTTAACCTCGCGCTCCACGCGTATGCGCCCGACCCGTACCAGTCGGCCAAACCACGTTGGGTACCCGCTGCTGCGCCTGAGCCATTTGCCGAGAAAATAGTCCTTGCGGCGCATGCGGAACATCGCGACATCGGCACTCGCGCCGCTAACGGCCTTTGCAATCTCGCGCGCGAGTTCGGGGGTCACCCGCTCGTCCGCATCCACCATCAGCACCCAGGGATGTTTGTAGTCAACCGCCGTCAGCGCCGCGTTTCTCTGCGCCGCGTAATTGTCGAAATGACGCTGCACTACGCGCGCGCCTTTTTCCTGCGCGAACTGCAGCGTGCGATCTTTGCTCATGGAGTCGAATACCACGATGTCGTCGGACCAGGCGCAGGAATCGATGCACGCCGGAAGATTGATCTCCTCGTTGAGGGTCAAAATGAGTATCGAAACGCCGCTCATGCAGTCTGCACTTCGCCAAGTTCAAAGACCTCGGCGCATCGTTCAGCAAAGCGGGTATAGGTGAATGGACCGCGGCCGGTCACAGTTGCGCGGCCCGCGACCCGCAACCGTTCACGCAGTTCCAAGTCCGCTCCGAGACGCTCGATCGCCTCCTTGAGCGCGATACTGTCGCCGAATCTCACCAGCAATCCCGTTTCTTGATTTCGAACTACATCCAACGCGCCCTTTTCTCGGGCGGCAATCACTGGCGCGCCGAAATACATCGCCTCGAGAAAGACTATTCCGAAGCCTTCGCCGCCGCTCGGGAGCACGAACGCCGCGCATTTTTCATAATACGAAATCAGATCAGCATCCTTGGCGTCAGCCAAAAAATGCACTCGATGCGAAACGCCGCAGCGCTCTGCGACCTGCTGCAGAAAGGGCAGGTCATCCCCGCTGCCGATGACGCAATAGTGCATGCCATCATCAGCAAGCATGCCTAACGCTTCAATGACGGTCACAATCCCCTTGTATCGGTCGCTCCTTTCCAGGCGGGTGACCGACAGAATGAACCGATCTGGAAGGGAGTGGGCCGGCTCGTCCCGCGCTGCCGATCGCCAAGTTTCCGAAAGCGCATTGGGAAACAGGACCAGCCGCTCCGGCGGAATGCGCGGCGCCTGATCGAGAATGCGGCGGCGAGTGTAACGGCTGACGCATAGAATCTTTCGGGTACGTGAAAGCGCCAGGCGGCGCAGGAGACCAATGCCGGTCCAGACTTCGATTCCATGTGCAAAAAGTGCGATGCGCTTGTCGCGCTGGAAGATTTTCAATGCCAGTGCGGCAACGACAGGCCCGAGAAAGTTGACGTGGCCAACGAGCACCCAATCAAAGCGGCTTCCCCAGAGAGCGCGGAGGACACCGAGTGAAAACGGTCCGCGGCGACCCGAGAAGCCGCTCACGGTGATGTTGGGGTATGAAACCGCGGCGACGGTTGATCTCGGATTGTCGTTCAAGCTGAGCACTCGGCATGTCACATGGCATCCGCCATATGCCGCGAGCATTGTTTGATTGAAGCGCTGAATGCCGCCGTTGGCGAAGATTTCCGTGGTCAGAAGCAACAGGCGCTTCGGCGGAGGTATTGGATTCACGCGACTCGCCGGTAGTTCATCGCAGGGAGAGCCCGCTGCCGATCGTGACGTTGCATGAAACACAGCAACATCAGCACACTCCACAATAACGGGTGCGATTCGCGTTCGCCATTCAATTGCTGGCGCAGCAACTCGCGTACGCGTTTCGGCTCGAGCGGCAGCCGCGACATCAACGCCTCATCGTAAATTAACGCGTGGGCCCAATGTCGAAGCGGTCCTCGCAACCACTCGGCGATGGGCACCCCGAACCCCATTTTTGGACGGTAAACCTGCGCGGCCGGCAAGTGTCGGCACAGCACCTTCTTCAAGAGATACTTGCTCTGGCCATCGCGCAATTTGAATTGCAGCGGCAATCGCATGGACCATTCGACCAGGCGGTAGTCCGTCATCGGACAGCGAGCCTCCAAGGAAAAGGCCATGGTCGCGACATCGACTTTCTGCAGGAACAAATCCGGCAGGGTGAAGCCGGCGTCAAGCCGCATTGCTGTTTCGGCGCCATGAAGATCGATGGTGAATCCAGCCGCGAATTGCTCGAATCGTCCCTGCGATCCCCACCCCGAGTGGCTCAGATCGGCCTTCAAGAGAGTAGGATAATCCTTGCCGGTGCTGCGCAGATAGTTGAACAACTCAACCGGGCCCTCCGACTGCAGGGCGCCGGCGAGAAGCCTGGCGCGATGCCAGGGCAGGCTTCTCAACAGTCGCCGCACCGTTCGCTTGAATGTAGGGCTGCGACGAGTCAACGGCATAATTCGATCCATCAGCGGGTAGTAGTGATAGCCGCCAAAGAGTTCATCCGCGCCATCGCCTGTCAAGGCCACTGTGACATGGCGGCGCGCGAGCCGCGCCACGGCCATGGTGGGAAACGCAGAGGAATCGGCGAAAGGCTCGTCGTATTGATCAATATAAGTCGGCAACAATTCGAGCAATCCGTCGACATCCACATTTTCCACGATGTGCTCGACACCCAAGGTTTTTGCAACGCCGGCGGCCGCGGGGCCCTCATTGAATTGGGCCTCCTTGAAGCCGATGGTGAAGGTCTTCGGATGATCGACGCCCGCGGATTTCATCGCGGCCACGATCAGCGCGCTATCCACGCCCCCTGAGAGGAACGCACCGAGCGGCACATCGCTCATCAGGCGCATCTTCACGGCACTCGATATCAATGCCTGCAACTCGTCTACCAGTTCTTCCTCGGGACGTGCCAGCCAACTTTGCTCGGGCTCGATACAGCGGAAGTCCCAGTAGCGCACCCGGCGGCTTCCCCGCGCATCGATCAATAAATAGTGAGCTGCAGGCAGCTTTTGCATGCCACGATGGAATGACAAAGGCGCCGGAACGTAGCCCAATTCGAGATAGGTCTGCAACGCCTCCGTATCAATCTCGATACTGCCTTCTTCGAATAGCGCGGTGAGGGAACTGGGTCGCGAGGCAAATGCGAATTCCCCGTTGCGCTGCGCATAATAGAGGGGCTTGACGCCCATGCGATCGCGGGCGATGAAGAGTGTTCTCTCGATCTTGTCCCATATCGCGAAGGCAAACATTCCGTTGAGGTGCGATAGGCATGCGACGCCCCACCGGCGGTAAGCTTCAATCAGCGTCTCCGTATCGGAGGAACTTCGCCAGGGCATGGCGGGATTGAGATTTGCTCTCAGCTCCTGGTGGTTGTAGATCTCTCCGTTGAAGACGATCGCATAGCGGTGATCATACGACTGCATCGGTTGATGACCGGCCGCCGACAGATCCACCACGGCAAGACGCCTGTGCCCAAACTGCACATGCTCATCACGCCAAATGCCCGAGTCGTCCGGGCCCCTCAGATTGAGACGATTCAAAGCGCTGGCAAATGCCTCGGGCAACGGCCGCAAACCCGACGGGCTGAAAATCCCCAGAATTCCGCACATATCGGCAAGTATGGCGCGCGCGTATGACGCATATGTGATTCGCGGTTGTCTAAGCTACCGCGACGCGAAAAATCTCTTGTAGCCGGTGCTCATAGGTGTGCTCGGCGTAAGCGCGCGTCTGGCCGCGCTGCGCGATCGAAGCTGCGCTTTCCGGGTGCCGCAAATAATGGCGGATTTTTTCGATCAACTCACCAATAGAGTCGAAGGTTTCGATTTCCTCGCCAGGCGAAAAGTGCTCTTCAAGCACGGGCCGGGAAGTGACGATTTGAAAGGCCCCACAGCCGGCGAGTTCGAAGGCACGCGAATTCAGGCCGTTGATTTCTGCAAAATGTAATGTATTCAAAGAGATGCGAGCGCCAGATGCGGCGCGAGCTTTGTCGTCCGTGAAGATTTCGCGCCCCCTGGGGCGCTCGCGCAACCGATATAGAAGCCAATCCGGTACCGTGCCCCAAAGCTTCAGGTCAAATTCGCGCAGCTGCTGCAAGATTTCCTGCCGGTAGTAGTACAGGGTACATGCGATACCGACATCGCAGCCAAAGCGCGACACATCTTCCGCAGTCAGCTCGATGCGCCGATGCACGCGCGGGTTGCAAGCCTCCGCCAAGTAGTAAAACGACGTGGATTTGATCATGCGGGAGAACAGATCCTGCATATAACGATCCTTGAGGAAGATCGCATCGTATCCAGCGCCGAGCAGGTATTGGCGACCCAGCGTCGTCATTTGATCCTGACACCAGCACACGATGGGCGCCTTGGTGGCTTTGCGCAGCCGTGAAACCGTCTTTGGCGAAAGTTGGCTGCCGAGAATCACGAGAATCAGGGTTGGCGAAAACTGTTCGACTTTACGCAGCAGCCTTGGCTCCGCCCTGCGCTCGGGCTCGCGAAGGAATATGTCTATTGCTTTTGACGCCAGCGCGCTCGAGAGCCGCCCCCAGTTCGCGCCAACCAGGGTCGTGTCCACGATGGCAACTTCATGACCCAGGTTTTGCAGCGCGTCGACGACGTGCCACTCCATCGCGTCCGGCAAGTATCTGGATCCAATGACGAGGACCCGGTGGTGCGCGCGCTGCAACTAGCCACCGCTCCGCTTAGAGTTGGGGTTCATCCGAATGTTCTTGGACAGTAGCCAATTTCATGCTGCACGAGATATGTGTAAATCCTGTTACATGGCTTGGATGCGGTTTGATCGCTGAAAGAAATCGTTCATGTTCGACGAGTAATTTAAGGGATGACTGCGAAAACTACGTTACGCACCGGTGCCTTGGTGCTGGCCGGTCACGTTGCCGCGGCCGCCGTCGGCGTTGCCGCGTTGCGAATCTACACGGAGCTGGCGCCGCCGGGCGTCTTTGGTGAGGCAAATCTCCTGTTGAGCGCGCTGGCCTTGGGCATGCAGGTAGTCATTGCACCTTTTACGGCTTCGCAGCTACGCTTTCATTCGCAAGCACAGGCGCGCGGAGACGGCGGCCAGTTCACGCGGGAATCGCTCGTTTGGTCGCTGCGCGCCGCGCTCGTTTTGGCAATTGTCTGCAGCGTCGGATTTTCGCTCTGGCGGCAATGGCACGGAGAGTCGGCGGAAATCCTTGCTGCGGGAGCGTCCGCGATCTGGCTCATCGCCATGACAGTGCGAAATGTCTTGATGAGTCGACTGCAGGCCGAGCGCCGACAGGCTGCCTACACGGCGATACAAGTGCTCGAGTCCATCCTCCTTGCGGTTCTGACCGCGCTGGCGTTGAGACAATCGGCGACGATCGGGTCGTACGTGGTCGGACAGGTAGTCGCCATCGCCGTGCTCTTGATGCCTCTCGTTCGTCTCGCTCCTTGGCCGAAGGCACTCAAGGGAGAACGGGGTCGCGCGAATGCCGGATTTCTCTCCAATGTCTTGAGCTATGGAGTGCCATTCGTACCGATGTCGATGCTGACGTGGGTGGCGAATCTGGCCGATCGGTATGCTGTGGCATTCTTATTGGGCGCGAGCGCCGTCGGCGAATATGTTGCGCCGTTCGCCATCGCGAGCCGCGGCATGGCGCTGGTCAACGTAGGATTAAATGATTTTTTCAGGCCGATACTCTTCGACGCTGAAAATCAGGATACCGCCAAGGCACAGCGCGTATTTCGTTCATGGATAGCGACGAGCGTTTGCCTCAGCGCGGCGGCGCTCGTTTTCCTGCACTTCGCAGGAGGCCTCGTTTCATCAATTCTGCTCGCCAAAGAGTACCGCGCCTCAGCTGTCGGCGTCATGATGTGGGTCGCTTTGGGTTACGGCATATTCGGCGTGAACCAGATCTTTGAGACGCGATTGCTGTCGCTCAATCGGTCGGCACGATTGCTGCCTTCCATGGCGCTTGGGGCTGCGACGAATATCTTGTTCAGTTTGGTGCTTGTTTCCCGCAACGGCATTATCGGCGCAGCGGAGGCCACCTGCGCGAGTTTCGCATTGCAGGCCATCGGTGCCGCGCTCATGCTCTATCTCGCTCTGAGACAGGCGCGAATCGGTCAAGCGCAGTTGCCGGCGTAGCGATGGAATTCCAATGTTAGGCTGGCGTGATCAAGCAAAATCGACGCTCAATTCCATTGCTCGCCTCTTTGGAGCGCGAGTCGTGGGTGCCGATTGGGGACCACAAGGTGTTCCGACCGCTCTCCGGCGCGCCAAGGCTCGGGGGTTCCATCCTGGCGGCGTCATTGATGTCGGCGCCTCAAACGGTCAGTGGACGCGCGAATGCCAAGCCGTATTTCCCGAGGCGCACTATCTATTGATTGACCCGCTGGATGCCAACAAGTCCGCCTTGGCCGCGATGGCCAAGGACGATGCTCGCGTTTGCGTCTGGCATGGTGCGATAGGTGCGGTCCCCGGAAATTTGGTTCTGCACTGTCATGGAGATCAATCCAGTTTCTTCCCCAGTAAGGATTTCTTGGGATCGGAAAAATCGGTGGAAGTCCGCACCTTGGATTCATTCTTGACCACGGCCAATTTACCGTCGCCGTTGCTCATCAAAGCCGATGTGCAAGGGTATGAGTTGGAGGTGCTCAAAGGGGCGGGGCGCTGCCTCGAAAGCACCGAATTGCTCCTGCTGGAATTGTCATTCCGGCAATACTACGAGGGTGGCGCGTTGGCGCACGAAGTCGTCTCGTTCCTGGGCGAGCGCAATTTCTGTATGTACGACATCTGCACCTACATTCAACGTCCCGCGGATAATGATCTGGTCCACGCGGATCTGATGTTCGTACGGCGCGACTCGCGGCTTCTCGCCCGTGAAGGGTGGTTTTAGTGGTGAGAGATCTCAAGCAATCCCTAAAGAAACTTCCGCTTGCGGTCGCAGCAAATGCACTCGTGAAGGCCACCTTGGTGGAACGGGACGCGGCGATGATCCGCCGGCGATATCTGGCAAGAGCGCAGCATCTTGGCATCCAAGCGCCGTCTGATGAGGCCACATTGAGAGCAACGGTGGCGCAGCGTATTGGACGGCGCGCGGCGGCTCTCGGCTGGCCGAAAAAAATCGGTGGCCTGCATGTTTTTCTCGTTTACCCGCTGACAAACTGGGAAGGCATTTTGTCAACCGCCCTGTCTGCCTTCGGCAAGGTCACGACATTCGAGTGGCGTTCGCGGGGATTCGACGATACCGCGCCGAACTGGGTTGAAGTGCGCGATTCCATGAGCAGCGCCTTATTGGACGCCTTCCATGCGGCGTCGCGAGAACGGGCCGTGGACGTAGTCGTCGCTTATTCTTCGGGATATACGCTGAGCGCCAAAGTCTTCGCTGAAATGGCCGCGCATGGGGCCGTGACGACGAATTTCTGTTTTGACGACAAGACTCTGTGGCCCGGCCCCAAGCTCGGCGATCGTCACGTCAGTACGGCTGAAATCTGCAGTACCGTCGACTTGAATTTGACCAGCGATCCGCAGGGCACGCTGAAGTATTTCGTCGAAGGCGGACTTGCCATGTTCCATGCCGAGGCTGCCGACCCGGATTTGCATCGACCCCTCGATTTGCCGTTCGAGTTCGATGTGTCCTTTATCGGGGCGCGATTCGGTTGGCGCCCGGTGCTCATTAGAGAATTGCGTCGATATGGGATTGAAGTCGAATGTTTCGGCACTGGCTGGCCGAATGGCGCCGTATCGAACGAGGATATGCGGGCGATCTATGCGAAGAGCCGCATCAATCTCGGTTGCGGCGGAGTCGGCTACTCGAGCAGTCTAGTGTGCCTGAAGGGTAGAGATTTCGAAGTACCCATGAGCGGCGCTTTGTATTTGACCCAACACAATCCCGAACTAGCGCTGGTTTTCGATGTCGGCCGCGAGATTGTCACTTACAGCAATCCGGCCGATTGCGCGCGGATAATTGCGGAACTGTTGAGTGATCGTGATCGCGCCGCGGCTATTCGAAAAGCCGCGCGCGAGCGCAGCATTCGTGACCACACATACCAAGCACGATGGTCACACGTATTTGAAACGATCGGCGCACTGAAATAGCCTCGCCTGCATGCGCCAAACGCCGGCACTGTTAGCTACCGCAATTGCGATCGCGATACTGCGGACGGCTCCGGCGAGCGCTACGCCTCCGTCAGTCTATTCCCGGCCAAATTACCAAAGCCCCGTACATGGTGATCCCGACGACTTGCTCCTGATACCCGGCGACGGATTTGCGCCGGACGACATGGTCGTGTATCGCGCGCTGGAAGACACCACCCGAAGGCCATCGCCGCCGCAGTCGATTCCGACGCGGTCCGACGGGCACGAGGGCATCGCGGCCGTGGTATCCACGGCCAACATTCCCTATTCGTTGACGATAAAGCTGCCTGCGGTGATGGTGCCGGGCCAGGCGTACGCGTTGTGGGTTCACACCAAAGCCAATGAATGGAGCGACGCCGTCAAGTTCAACGACGCGCGCCCGCTCTGGATAGCGCCGGACTACGTCAATGTTTCAAAGCCCCTGGCCAACTTGCCGCGCACCATCAAGATCGTGGGACGCAATCTAGAGGCCGCGCCCGGAGCGATCACGCGGGTTAGACTCGTCGGCGCGCAAAGCTACACCCTCGATGTGCATCGCGCGGACGGCTCGAAACTCGCTACCGCACGTTTTGTCGCGGAGGTTGATCTACCGGCGAGGATTTCCGCAGGCGCTTACGTGGTGCAAGTCTCGAGGGACGGCGTCGGATGGATATCGGTCGACCAGCAAAAGCTAACAGTTCGGGCCGATCCATCGATTTCGCGCAAGCTCAACGTGAGTGATGCGGCATTCGGCGGCTGCCGCCCCGCTGCCGATGTCACGCCGTGTTTGATCGCGGCAATCTCTGCGGCGCGCGTCGCCGGCGGCGGAGAAATAGATTTTGACGCGGGCACGTGGATATTAATGGATCGCAGCATGCGGCTGCTTCCCTCCCGCGATGGAATCGTACTTCCCAAAGGCGTGAATCTGCGCGGCGCCGGCGCAAAGTTGACCCGCTTGATCCGTGAGAAGCCGCAGGGATCTTGCACCGGAGCGGCATTCAGCCTCCTCGGGGGCAGTATCGTAGAAGGATTTGCATTCGTTGACGCGAATATATATTCGCCAAACGACCCGCCGTGTCCGTTCTTTCAACTGGGCGCGCTCTACGACGGTTCTCGACGACTCGATCTTTCGCAGCAAAGGCCGGTCGATGAAATCATCATCACACGAAATATTTTTGATCGACCGAGCGTCGCGATTGCAGACTCCGGTGCGCCTATACGTCATTTAATCCTGACCCACAACGAATTCGGCGCCTATCGCCTCGGGTTGGATCTAAGCGGCAATCGCTACGACACCACCAAGAAATATCGCATCGACGATTCCATCGTGGCGTTCAATACGTTCAAGCCCGGCTCCTACATCGACGCCAAAATAGGGCAGGGCGTCATCGCCACCTCATTGGGGGCGTCTCATCACCTTGATTTCAGCGGCAACTCCGCCGACGGAGCCTCGCCTGACTATCTGTACGCTCCAACGGACGCGAATGGCTGGCGGGCCGCATTTTTTTGGTCGCTCAATAACAACCAGGAGATGAGTCTGGTCGACGGCAATGTGGCCACTTGCACCGGCGACAAGCTCGGCGATGGTGAGGCAATCGCCTACGACGATAACGGCAATACCTCTGCTTTCGCGCAAGCGATGACGGTACAGAACGCAACCGAAGACGCGTTGATGGTATCAGGCCAATTGACTCACACCCAGAATGATCGTCAGGTTCCCTTGTCGGAGTACTACTCTGAGCATTGGGTCCAAGTCGTTGAGGGGCCTGGGCTCGGGCAAGCGCGACAGATCGCAAGTTACGCGGTCGATCCCCGGACTGCGCAAGTCACATTTAGGGTGCGGCCATCGTGGGATGTTTTGCCGGTGGCCCGAATGAGCCGCGTCGTCGTCCAGCGTCAATTTTGGCAGGTCTATACAGTCAACAATCGAATCGACCAGCGACAGCCGTTGTGCCGGAAGAGCAATCGCACCGAGCCAAAAGGGGGCGTCATAACGATGTGGGCACCGAGCACCGATTCGGTGATCGAGGGAAATGTGCAGTTCGACGCCGACGGCATAAAGTTTCAGCAGGGATACAGCGCCATCGATCCGGCGTGTAAGGAATGCACCTCATGGGCGATGGCGCAGATGTTTCTCGAGATTCGCGACAACGCGATTCACGGCAAGTACGATTGGGACTCCAATTGTAGTGAATCGGGAATATCAGGGTGGTATGGAGCCTCTCCAACCCCTTCGTCGCCTCCACCGGTTATGAGCTATGGCGTTTCGATAGTCCGTAACACGGTTGAGCACGCCGATGGGTTGCGAGGGGGCGGCATTTCAACAATGCTGTCTTGGCATGCCGGGCCGTCGCCGCACGACTGGCCTCTGGTGCGCAATCTGCTGATTCAGCACAATCAAATCGAGGATATCGACGGCAGCTTGCCGAAGGGTCGCTGCGCCAATTCGCAGCGAAGTCGAATCGGAATCAACCTTGACCAAACAGATTTGGTCCAAGGGACGATCCTGTATGCGAATTCGTGCCGCCAGGTCGCCAAGCGGCTGTTCAACGGCGCCAGCCGGACATTACGCGTGTGTGCGTCAAGTGTTAGGGATTCTTGCGAGTGCGAAAACTAGTTTCGACATGATGCGGGGTTTTTTCTCGTCTTACTAAGTCAGTCAATCTGATTGTGGAAGCCATGCGTGGCGCGAACGCCAGCGGTTGGTGACTAGGAATTCGAACTGTTTGAAAATATTTTGCGTGCTATGAGAGGATTTCCCTCTGAGTGTCGCTCTGAAAAAATTGCTTGCCTTTTCTGCGAGTCCGAGGGGCATCTAAATGCGGCCAAACGCCTCTATGAGCGACATGGATTTCGATCGATTTCCGGCCGCGACATCTTAAGCAAAGCACTGCGAGCAAGTGCATGAGCGTTACATCTCTTCCGCGCAGCGCCTCTATTTCTTATCCGATTCTCGAGAAATGAACGTGAAAACAGCGAGTTGCAACCAGGGCAGGGGAGGGCGCTCTTTGACTCCGCTAATTATTTCTCCGCACCCGATGAACCTTCGCGTCGCAACTCTTCCGCAAAACCGTCGCTTCACTCCCGAGAAAGCGTTGCATCTCTCCCCGCGAATGCCATTTATACTTTTAAATTCAATATCTTACACATTCCAACTATATTCTCTCCTGTAGTTACCTATAAATCCTTCTTCGAAAATCGTGTCGGCCTGAAAATTGCCACAAGAAGTGGCAACGGACCACAGTCCGGAAGGCGAATCGAAGCCACGCCTTTGATTCGCCGTGCTGGGCGAGGGTATGGACACCCGAACGGCCCGGCCGACGAAGAAGGCTCATATGAGCTTGAATTACGGCTCAAATGGACCTAAGATCGACACAACGAGGTACCCCATGTCCATGCCCGCAGAGCGCGTCGAGGAAATCCTAGGCTTGAAGCCCACCGCCCGCGGCATGGCCGGTTTGGCCGCGGCCGTTGAAAGAGGACTACCGCGCAGCGCGCTCATCCGCGTCATCGCTCGCACCGGCGTCACGGGCAAAGCCCGCCTCGCGTTACTCCACGGCATTGTCCCCTCGGCCACTTTCAAACGCCGCACTCGATTGAAATTACACGAGAGCGAAAAAACCGAGCGCCTTGCTCGAGTCATCGCACTCGCCGAATTGTTGTGGGACGACCCCGCAGCCGCACAGCGTTTTCTGAGCACACCACATCCCGAACTGCAGAACCGCACGCCGCTCGACAACGCCGCGACCGAACTCGGCGCCCGTCAAGTTGAAGATCTCGTGATGCGCGCCATCTATGGCCTGCCGGTCTAGCTCTTAAGCGCGCGATCGCGTGCGTCTATACCGAATAGCGGACTCACGCTTCAATCCTGAAAGCGGGGAGGGCGCGCGCATGTATGGCGCCCGCTGGAACTCACCCGGCCGCGCAGTCATTTATGCCTGCACCACTTACGCCGGCGCGATGCTGGAGAAACTAGTCCACACCGGCCGCCAAATTCCCAAACACCAAGTCTGCGTCACTTTCGAATTCTCCGACGACCTGAGTTTAACCACACTGGATGAAACGCATCGCATCGGCTGGCGAAACGATGATCTGAAAATCAGCCGCCAAGCCGGTGACGCCTGGCTTGAGCGCGCAGAGAGCGCAATTCTGCTCGTGCCCAGCGTCGTCTTCGACGTCGAGCGCAACGCCCTCATCAATCCCGCACATCCGCACGCCGCTCGCATTCGCACATTGAGCATCGAATCCATTCGTTGGGATGATCGCTTATTTCCACATCCTTAGTTTGTATTCCCACCATCTGTTCTTCGGGGAGGCAGCGTGACACGCACGAGCGATCAATTGCCGACCTTCGCCGGCGGTCCATCTGAATAACCCGACTTTAATTGCTAGAATGCAGCCGTCTTAAAGCTTAAGAGTAACCGCATGAAAGATCGCCGCCGATTTCCGTTCGCAGTCCTTTCCGCCTTCTTGATGTCATTATCAGCTGTAACCGCCCATGCCGCGGCGGCCGATGGCGCCGCGGCCGCACCGCCAACTCCCGTCGCACAATTTCAAGCTTTCAAAATTGGCAGCTATAGCGCTGTCGCACTCAAAGACGGTGTGATCGAGATGCCGAACGATGGCAAAAGTTTCGTCGTCGGCCAGTCGAACGAGGCAGTCGGCGCGGTGCTGAAGGCGGGAGGGGCCCCCGCCGACCACTTTGAGTTCAGCATTCAGCCGCTGCTGGTGCACGCCGGAAAGCACGTGCTGTTGTTTGATACCGGCGTCGGCAATTGGTATGGCGACATCGGCGGCAAGCTGCCTGACTCCATGAAGGCGGCAGGCGAGAAGCCAGCCAGCGTCACGGACATCTTTATTTCGCATGCCCACGGCGATCACATCGGCGGACTCATCACGCCTTCCGGCGCGCTCGCATTCCCCAATGCCACCATTCATATGTCCGCGCCCGAATGGAATTGGCTGTCGAACCTCACCGAGACGCAAGCGAAGAACATGGCGATTCAACACGTCTCGGTGTTCGTAATGACAATCAAGCCGAAGGTTTTACCCTTCCAGCCCGGCGCGAATCTACTGCCGGGTATCGTCAAGGCCGTTGAGCTCAAGGGGCATACGCCCGGTCACTCCGGGTATCTCATCGGCGAAGGGCCCGATAGCGTGCTGGTCTTCGGCGATGCCATGCACAGCTTTGTGATTTCTGTCGGCAAGCCCTCTTGGCAGGTGGCTTTCGACAGCGACCAGCAGCTGGGAGCCGCGACACGCGTCACTCTCGTCAACAACTCGGTCGCGACCGGCCAGCGCCTCTATTCCGAGCACTTCCCATTTCCCGGCATCGGCAAGATTGTGAAAACTAAGGATGGCACGTTCTGGCAACCGGAATCGCTGCACTAACTTCTCCGTCGGCCGGGTATTCTCCGTCGGCCGAGCTGTTCGTCCGTTGCGCTCCGCTATCCTGCTGCGCTGACGGTCCGGCCACTACTTCCTGTAGTGGCGTTCGCCGCATGCGGCTCACCCTGCACTCGCCCGGCACGGCGAGTAAAAGACGTGACTTTTGCTCGCCTTCCGGATCTGGAACGAAGCGTTCTTCGATCCGTTGCCACCGCGTCGCTTCGCTTCCTGCTCCGCTAGCGGACCTGCCCGAACTCCTGTTCGGGCGTTCGCAACCGTGTTGCTCACCCATGTGGCAATTGGCTCTCGACTAACAGCTCCGTCGACACTTCCTTCCATGGAGACAGGCCTGTCGCAACGACAGGCCCTCTTGGCGCGCCAGCGCCGAGCGGCTCGGCCGCGTCCCCTCTGAGTCTCCACTCCATTCGCTTCCGCACCAAATATTGGACTAGGCTATCTATCTAGAATGGACCGCTGTCGAGGATGCCATGACAAAGCACCGAATCTACGCAACGAGCTTCGCAAGTGTCTATCCGCTTTACGTGGCTAAAGCACAGAAGAAAGGGCGCACGAAAGCCGAAGTCAACCAAATCATTCTTTGGTTAACCGGATACAGCCAGAAACAGTTCGAAGCGCAACTCGAGGGACAAAAAGACTTCGAAGCCTTTTTTGCGCAAGCACCTCACCCAAATCCTTCGCGGACTTTGATAAAGGGTGTGATATGCGGGGTCCGCGTGGAAGACATCACCGAACCCACCATGCGGGAAATTCGCTATCTCGACAAGCTGATCGATGAATTGGCGAAGGGTAAGGCCATGGAGAAGATCTTGCGGACGTGACCTTAACAATTCGCGGCTACGCTGAAGGCGATCACTGGGGCCGCGTTATCGATTGGCTCAATTCACACGGACTATGGCATTGCACCCCAGATACATAAGGAAAAATCAACATGGGTTTCTCAATCACGTGGTGCGCGGTTCGCGAACAATGCGCCGACCAGTTCGTCCAAAAGCTCGGCCTAACCCCAACAGCCGAAACCGAAGAAATACCCGAATCCCTGGACTGCATGGCGAAGCTCGACACCGGCTGGCGCGTGATTTGGCACAACAAGTACGGCTGCCCGTACCTGAAACCGAAGGATCTGGCCCACCTCTCGAACGATCAAGACATCCTTCTGTGTCTCATCGAAGAGCACGTCATGGCCACCTCCGCCGAACTCTGGTCCAGAGGCAAGCGCCAATGGTGGATTTCACATGAAGGCGAGAACGGCCCCAAAGGCTTGGATGTTGACGGGAGCCCACCCGAAACCCTTGCGGCTATCCGCAATGAAATGGAAGCACTACAGCTCGCCGAAGGCGGCGACGCAGCCGGCGTCGACTACCTATCTGAAATCCCACTAGGTGTCGCCAAGTCGCTCGTCGGATTCAAGCACGACGAAATCTGCACTCATCTGATCGGCGGATGCTTCGACGTGATGTCGAGAGCAGTCGCTCCGACACGCAGCGTCCTGTCACAACTATTCGGACGGAAATAGCAGCGCATGGACGAACGATCAATTCTAATTGCCGCTTTCGTTGGCGGCGCGCTCCTCCAAGCAATCATCCTGATCCGGGCCGACTGGAATTGGCTGAAAATAGGCGTCTCCATATTCATTTCGCTGGGCGTTGTCGCCGTTGGCAGCGACAAGGCCAATTACAATCAAGATCAACACATCTACTTGGGGCTCTTCTTCTTCGCTGGGTTGATTGCTTTCCTCTTCAAAGAAGACATCCTGCCGGCGGTCAGCGAAAAGCTTCTGCTTTCTTACACTTTGACTTTCTGGTTTGCCTTTTTTGTCTATTACTTTAAAGGCACGCCGTTTCAGATCGGCATTCTCTGCATTTGTTTGCTCCCCACCGCCGCGACCATCGTTCTTGCCCTTAAGCGAACCGTGCTCACTACCTTCTGGAAGATCGGCGTCTACACCTGGTTTCTCTGCATCATCGTCGCTCTCGGACTGTTGAGATATTCCTTCGCGCAACTTTCCATCTTTTACGACAATCGCGAACTGCCTTGGCTCTCTCCGTTTGAAAGCCTGGTTGGGGGCATGGCGTTTCTCTACCTCGTGGTCAATGCCGCATACCTCTACTACCTCATTCCCATTCCCGGCAAGGGGCAATCCTGGGATAGCCGGATGAAGGATTGGCATCAATTCACCGATCTTATGGTGCAGCGATTCGACGGAAGCCCGCCGACTCATGCGAGAACGCTTCTGATATTGATCTTGCAGAGCGGCGTGCTGCTCCTAGACTACTCCTTCCATCTACTGCCCGCGGGGTTTCTGATCAGTGGATTCATTCTGCTCCCGGCAGTGATCCTTTCCCTGAGGTCCTCACAGCAGGAAGGGCCGGAGGAGGGCGCCAACACCCCGGCTGCAGCGCGCGTGCCACACTCGCGGCACTTGAAGAAGCTGCTGAAGAAATCGCGGCCTGGAAGTCCGTCGGAATGAGTTTCAATCCGAACAAGGCGCACGGCCCAAAGATATTCAAGGCAACATGGGCGCTCGCGATCTGCGCCATCGGATGCGCCGCATTAAGCTACGCCGTCACGCACTGGACCTTTCCACCAGTAGGCTACGAAGGAATGCTAGTCCTAGCCGGGCTCGCAATATGGATTGGGATCCTTTGCATCGGTGGAACGATAGTGCTTAGCGGCGTCATTCTCATCAAGCGCCGCGGCTTTCCAGTCACTTGGCCTCTTATCTGCTGCGCTGCCGCGGGGCTGCTGATGTATATGGCCGTCCGAGAATTTTAAATGTGCGATCACAGTCACCGATCCTCGCCGACCCTCCGAAGACATCCGACGACAGCAAAGCCGCAGTCGCATTTCGACCCTACGCGCAACTTGGCGACAGCCTACACGCAGCGGATGCGACTGGAACGCCCCTGCATCAAACTTGATTTGCCCGACGAGCGTGCGGCGGCATTGGTGTAATGCTGGTCGCGCACAATTTAAGGAGGCATCCGCAATGAAGAAGATCGATCTCGATTCGGTTCCGGCCGAGACCGAGTGCAACTATCCAACCCCCTTCGATGAGCCCTGCAGCCTGCAATCCTGCCAGCGCCTGGCGCGGCATGGAGGTCTCAAGCTATTCGGCGTGAATCTCACCGTCATCGAGCCCGGCGGCTGGTCGAGCCAACGTCACTGGCACAGCCACGAGGAGGAATTCATCTGGGTCGTGGAAGGCGAACTCACTTTGGTGACCAACAGCGGCGAGGAGCTGCTGCGCGCCGGGGACTGCGCCGCGTTCCCGCGTGGCGTTGAGGACGGGCATCACCTGATCAACAAATCCGCACGCCCGGCCCGCGTGCTCGAGATCGGCAATGCGGATGCGCAAGATCGCTGCGTCTACTCCGACATCGACATGGTGGTGGGGCCCGGCCGTGAGCCTTACCGACATCGCAACGGGACGCCCTATCCTCCGAAAGCGGGCTGACTAAGAGAGTAACGCGGTCCGGCAGCGCATCTTGCCCCGTTGTTGCCGGTCACCATATTCGATCTCAGGCCGCGGAGATTTTCCCGCGCTCAGAAAAAATAAAATCCCGGCGCATGTAAAGTCAGCGCAAGAAGCGACGCGACAACCACCTAATGTCTTTCATTGTGCGCTGCCGCTAACGCATGTTCTGATCCGAAACTTTCGATCACCCGATTTGCCGCACGGCAATTCCGTAGCAATAGCAGCACGCGTGAAGCATCGACGCCAAAAGCTGGACCGCCACCGCTCCGTGGATTAGGCATCAAGGCGAAGGCTCTGCGCTGGGGTCTAGCCGCTGTGTCCGCGCCAATTTACGCCGCAGGATTTGCCGCCGGACGGCAGGCTTGCTTGAAGTCAATTGTCGTGCGTAAAGCCTAGCGCAGCAAATTGGGAAACGGCAGCGCTGAGGCGGCATCCCCGGGATTTGCGGTTGCGGATCGCCCGGGATGTGCTGCGCGGACCGAAGTGTCGCTCTGATTGCGCGCAAACAGCGCATGCAAGACTCCAATCGCGATTAGCGTACGAATCCAGACCGTGCAGGTCATCGCAAAGCCATCCTCAAAGCGAAAGCAAAATCCGTAGGCCGTAATGCAAAAAATCAAAAAGCGCGTCACGGAGATCTGCCGGGAAAGATCGCAGCGTCGATTGATGCTACCCAAAAAGAAACCCAGCAACGGGCACCCAGCAATAATTCCCAGCCAACCAAAATTCCAATACAGCTCGCCGAGAATGGTCGTGGAGACATAGTTTTCACGCGTTTCCGTGATGTGCAATTCGCGGTTGAAAAGCTGACCGATTGACGTGTCCGGCTTTGATGGCCAAATGGCTCTCGGCACGAAAGCCTCAAAGAAAAGTAGCAAGGTGTGGCCGTATTGGAATGGCGCAGTGACTCCGGCGCGTTCGATGATCATTTCGATGGTAGGCTTATACGAAGCGCGCGATAGGAAGCTTCTCCCGCTATATACAACCTCTTTCTGGTGTTGCCTGTCGGCGGTCAGCGCGATTTCTATGTTCTTTACCAGATTCATGGCAGCATCGGCTCGGGAAATGCCGCGGTCCGCCAATACTTCGGCGCGATAGGCTTGGAATACCGGAAACGTTAGAATTACAACCGCGAACACCGCAATGACCCATGACTTCGGTATTCGTCCCTCCACCAGAAACTTGGCGACGAGAACGATCACAGCCGGCTCGATGGCGATCTCTTTGCTGTCTTCGACGAATCCAAGTCCAAATTCGCAGATCACCACGGTCAGAATCAATAGACCGAAGAGTCGGCTTTTCGTGGTGACAAAGCCGTAGGCGAGCAGCGCGATGCCCAGGGGGTGCAGCATCCTCCCGACGGTGAGCACCATACCGGTCACGGCCGACAGGCCGCGCAGCGGATCCCACGCGCGCTTCAGTATTTGGACTTGCCAGACCCACGTCGCGACGACGCCAACCAGCCAAACCAGGAATCCGACGATCGCCACGGTGGTCGCCGGCCAGTCCTTCACGGCGGCCTTGCTATCAGGACGGCCGCCAAGTTCAGCGATTGCTCGGTAGCCCAACGCAATCAACGCGGCGCCCAGAACGATTGCAATCTCCGCTTTCCCCGCACTGTCGCTTCGGGCAAGCGGCGCTTGCGCAAAAAACAAATCGAACAGGTCGCTTGCGCCGAATGTCATGAAATAGACCGGCAGGAATATGCAGAGCAGCATGTAGCGGCCGTTCAATTTATCGACAAACGCAATGGGACTTGCGCACACGGAAAACAATGCGCACAGATACAGCAAGCGTGGATCGCCGCCGCCTGCGGTGGCGCCGATGCCGGCCACGGCGATAAAGCCCGCGACCGTACCGATGTAGAACAGCGATCGATTCATCTTGCGATTTGCCTGCTCACCGGCGTGTAGCCAAGTGCAGCCGTGCCTCGACGTCGGTGCCCGATGACGCGATGATGTCGTCGTAAACGGCCTCGAGCTGGAGCGCGATTCCGCCCCATGAGAGTGATTTCTCCACGGCAAGTCGCCCTGCGACACCCATCGACTTTCGAAGCGGCGCATCGCCGTGCAGTTTTTGAACTGCCGCACTGAGGGACATCGGATCCCCGTCGGTTACGATGCCCGCCCGGGCTTCGGCGACAAACTGAGCCAAGCCTACCTCGGGCGTCACGACGACGGGGCAACCCATGGCCATGGCTTCCGCGACGACATTGCCGAAATTCTCCGAATAAGAAGACAAAACAAACATTTCTGCGCGCTCGTAGACGGCCCATTTGTTTTCATCGCTGACCGGCCCTATGAAGTGCACACGATTGGCGATGTCGATGCCATGAACCAAGGCCTCGAGATCCTTTTGATAGCCCTCATCGTCATTTCCCGCAATGATCAAGGTAAGGTCGGGAACTTGCTGCCACGCTCGAATCAATCGATCCAGTCCCTTCTTCCAATTGATTCGCCCCAAATACAGCGCGTATGGGCCGGCGATTTGCGGATACTTCTCCGACTCGAAGGTCTGATGCTGCGCCGGCCAACTGACGCCGTTCGCAACGCAGACGACTTTGGTTAAATTCAAATTCAATGCGGCAATATCTTGTGCTTCAAGATCTGCCGTTACATGCAAGGCCGCCGCGCGCGCCAGCGTGCGGCGCTCAACGAGGGCAATCCAAGCGGATTTTATCCAACGGCTCTTGCGGTGAATGAGCTCGCGGACCAGCTGTCCCCGCGGCGACACAACGTAGGGAATGCGCGCCGCATACGCGGCCCGCGCCGCCGCCCACGTCGGCCAAAGAAACACAGAATGAAGATGGACGACGTCGAAATCATTTATGGTTTCTTTGAGGCGTCGCGCCAAAGTCGGCGACCAATACAGGCGGCGAATCGCGGGAACACCAAAATAGGTGACCTGGACACCGTCCATGTCGACCGGACGCCCAATCGGGACATCCGACACCCCCGGTCCGTCGACATTTGTCGTGTAGACATGCACACGGTGCCCGTGCTTCACCAAGGCGGCGCAGAGCGCGTGCACCGATCGAATGGGACCCCCGTAACGTGTTGCCGGATAGTACGAGGGAACCACATGTAGGATCGAAAGTTTGCGGGCAGGCATGGAGGCTACAGCGGAGCGGGTTGTTGGGCCGTGGCTGCGACGCGGGTGACCTGACCGCCGGTTCGCTTGGCAGCCACAGGCAGCGCAAGATAATCACCCAACGGCGGAACGGTGTCCGTTCGTGCCAGCCTCACGGCAAGTAATGGACCCTTGATGCGCACGAGCCGTAACAAATCGACTTCGTAAGGAAACCAGTCGCGCAGCTCTATCGCGCGCAGCTCGCTCGATTGAGTGGAATCGCGTGTCCCCGCCCCGAACTCGAACCACACTGCCGGCCGTGAGGCCTCGAGGGTCCCACGTAGGCCGCGAAGCACGGAAGGCTCCAGACCTTGCACGTCGATCTTGATTGCATCGACCTGCGAAATGCCTCGCGCTTGCAGGTATCGGTCGCCGTGCGCGATTCGCGAATGCGCGACAAGCTTGAGCGGTCGATCATATTGTTCCTCGGGCAGAAATGTTCCCAGCCCGTGGTTGCGGCACTCGATCGAGTAGAACGGAAGCTCCGCGTCCTCAGACCCGAGGCCGACATGATGCAGAATGACGTTATGCAGTTCATTGAGCGACATGTTTTGCTCGAAAGACGCCCAAAGGGACGGATTTGGCTCGAAGGAGTGCACCTGCTTAAAGTGCTGAGCGAATCGCAGGCTATGTGTCCCCACGTTTGCGCCGATATCGAGCAGCACGCGCCGCGAACTGGTGCTGATAACGTTCAGAAATTGTTCGATCTCGAGCCCTTCGTAGTCCCCGAAGAGATACATTTCCCGTTCAATATAAGATTCGATATCGCCCGCGAATAATAGCGATCCATTTCGCACAAGGAATCTTCCCTCGGTGTCCGCAGGGACGAGCCATCCGGCTGCCCTGTGCCATCCGCGAAGTCGGCGTAAGCCGCGCAACCGGCGTACGAGCCGAGCACGACTGGAGGGCGGATGCGTCTCTTTCATGAGACGCATGATCACCATTATTGATTTCTAGATTGTTGCACGGGACAGGCTTTGTGCCAGACCGTGCCGGTCAGCCCAGATGTAACGCTGCTGACACACTTGCTCGGTATCAATGCGCCACGTAACCACAGGCTCCATCAAATGCTCGCTGCCGCCAGCTAAGTCCCGGAGAATTTCGCATGTCCGTGCAGTCGATTGCGGGCGAGGCTCCCACGTCCCCGGTTTGGCGTTTGCCGTGGGGACTTATCCTCGTCTGCGTGGCGGTGGGACTATTGAGTCTCTGGCCGTTCTGGGATGGCTTGAGCCGTATGTGGGGCTGGTGGATCGATGCACCCGAATACAGCCACGGGCTGCTCATCCCGCCCATCGCGGCATTCTTGATATGGCAGCAGAAGGATCGATTGGAACGCCTGCGCTTTCAGGGGAGCTGGTGGGGGGCCGGCCTGATACTGATCGGCGGCGCATTCTTGGTCATGGGCGAACTGGGCACGGTCTATACCATCGTGCAGTACGGGTACGTGATCACCCTGTTCGGACTGATTCTATCCTTCTTGGGATGGCCGGCGTTCCGGTTAATTGCGATTCCGCTCCTGATACTGCTGTTCATGATTCCCTTGCCGCAGTTCGTGCTCGCCAACCTATCCACCAAGCTGCAGCTGCTGTCCTCGCAGATCGGCGTATTCGTCATTAGATTGGCCGATATCAGCGTGTTTCTCGAGGGAAACGTCATCGACCTCGGCGGTTATAAGCTGCAGGTCGAGGATGCATGCAGCGGTCTGCGGTATTTATTTCCGCTCATGACGCTCGGATTCCTGATGGCCTACTTTTACAAGGGCGCGCTGTGGAAGCGCATCGCTCTATTCCTGTCGAGCATCCCGATCACCGTCTGCATGAACAGCCTGCGCATCGGCGTCATCGGCGTTACGGTGGAGCATTGGGGCATTGCGGCGGCCGAAGGCTTCTTGCACGAATTTCAGGGGTGGGTGGTCTTTATGATCAGCGCGCTGCTGATGTTCGGCGAGATCGTCCTACTCAATCGCTTCGGGCGCGAGGCGGGCGATTGGCGGCAGCTGTTCGGCGTCGAGTTCCCGGCCTCGACGCCCAGCGGGGTGCCTGTGCGACAGCGCGACGTCCCAAAGAGCTTCGTGGTCGCGGGGATTTTGCTGGGCGGCTTTATTGTCGCGGCCCTATGCTTGCCGCGCGCGGCTGAGATCTTTCCGGCGCGCGCATCGTTCTCCGAATTTCCCTTGCAACTCGGCGGTTGGCATGGACGCGCGAGCTCCCTCGACGGCGTCTACTCGGAGGCGCTGAAACTCGACGACTATCTGCTGGCCGACTACACGGATGATTCGGGCAACGTCGTGAATCTCTACATCGCCTATTACAACTCACAGCGCAAAGGCGAGGCGGCGCATTCGCCGCGCTCCTGTTTGCCAGGGGGCGGATGGCAAATGCACGATTTTGGTCAGCGTGACATGGCCAATGTCCGGATCAATGGACGCACACTGCGTGTCAATCGCACCTTGATCGAGATGGGTAACCAACGCCAACTCGTCTACTACTGGTTTCAGCAGCGTGGACGTGTGATAACCAACGAGTTCGCCGTGAAGTGGTATTTGTTTTGGGATGCTCTGATCAATCATCGCACCGACGGCGCGATGATCCGGGTGATCACTCCGCTTGCTCCAAGTGCGCCGCCGACGGGCGCAGACGCGCGCGTGACCGATTTGATCGCCAAATTTGCGCCTGATCTCAGCCGTTTCGTTCCGAATTGACCATGCATTATGTAATTCCCTTTATCGTCAGTATGGTCGTAACCATGGTCTGCTTGCCTGGGCTGGTGCGTCTGGGCCGCAAGTGGCTGATGGTCGATCATCCGGGGGCAAGAAAGGTTCATGCCGTAGCCGTTCCCAGAGTGGGGGGCGTCGCCATGGCCTGCGGCGTTTTCATCGCCTCAGTGTTCTCCATCAGTCTACAGACGGCGGATATTTGGTTTCTGGTGGCAGCCGCCGTGCTGACGATATTCGGAGGGCTGGATGATCGCTTCGATTTGGACTTTCGGATCAAATTCGTCGGTCAACTGACGGCCGTCGCCATCGTCATTGTTGCCGGCGACGCGCGCATAGAGTCGATCGCTTTGGATGATCGTCTGTGGTTACCGGCCTGGTTGTCCTGGCCGATTACCGTTCTGTTCCTGGTCGGTGTGACCAACGCGGTAAATCTCGCCGATGGCCTCGACGGTTTGGCCGGCGGCACAACGTTTCTGTGCTTCTGCGCCATTGCTTTGCTGTCGGGCGTCGGCTTTCCGGGATCCTCGACGGCCTTGAGCCTGGCATTCGCCGGTGCGGTACTGGGCTTCCTGAGATTCAACACCTATCCGGCGAGTGTCTTCATGGGCGACGCCGGCAGTCAGTTGCTGGGCTTCAGCATCGGTGTCCTGAGCATTCGCGCCACGCAGAGCGCGTCGAGCGAAATCAGCGCGGCAATTCCCATCTTGCTGTTGGCCGTTCCGATCCTCGATACCCTGAGCGTGATGGTGCAACGCATCGCCGAAGGGCGCTCGCCCTTCAGTCCCGACAAGAATCACATTCATCACAAGCTTCTGGCGTTGGGCTTCGACCACCACGAAGCGGTGATGCTGATTTATGCCATTCAAGGCGCTCTGTTCGTCACGGGCTATTTTCTACGGTTCGAATCCGACCTGCTGATTCTGGGTTTCGTAACCGTATTTTTCGCCTTGTGTATCGGAATTTTGCAAATCGCGGCGCGCAGCGGCTGGCGGTTGCGTTCGAATGGACAAGGTTCAAGCGGCGCCGCCGTGCCGCGGCTGATGCGCGTCATTCATCGGCCCGGCCTGCTGCCGCTGCTTTCGTATGCCGCCATCGCAACCGCGGTCGGCGTCTATGCGACGCTCATTGTGGTCGAAACTGCCACCTTGAGCGGCGACTTCCGGATCTTGATCGTCGCGCTGCTCGCCGTAGTGATCGGATGCTCCGCAGTGCTGCGCGGAGCTCCGTTGAATCTCATCGAAAAAGGCGCGCTTTATGTGACTGCGACCGCGCTCGTCTATCTGGATGCCGTGGTGCTCCCGCCGAACCGCTTACTGTCCGCGCTGGGCTGGGCGGCAATTGCTGTAGCCGCCGTGGCGACGGCGGTGCGGCTGCGCTTGTACAACGACCGGCGCTTTCTGCTGACACCGCTCGATCTCATCGTACTATTCATGGCGTTGGTCGTCCCAAGCCTGCTTGATACGCTGCATCTGCCGCATGGCGGCGCCTTGGCGATCGCGAAACTCGTGATCTTGTTCTACGCGCTGGAAATGCTCGTGACCTCGTCGGAGCGCCGCGCGGTGTGGGTACGAATCGCGGCGGCCAGCGTACTGGCCGGACTGGTCGTGCGGCCACTGGTGGCGTAGTCGCCGTGTCATGCGCACGTCATTTACCGTTCGTATACTTTTTGCCCACTCGCGACCCGGGATGCTCCAATGTCAGTCCTCGTCCTAAGACGCCGTACGCTGCTGCCGGTTTTTTGTCTGGCCGCGCTCGTGCTGGCCGGCTGCGGCGGAGCGCAATCCCGAAAAATTAAACATCTCGAAAAGGGGCAATCCTTCCTCGCCGCCGGGAATTTCGAAAAAGCGCGTGTCGAATTTCGCAACGCACTGCAGATTGCGCCGATTGACAGTGAAGCGCGCTACGACAATGGCGTGGTCGCCGAAAAAATGGGCAATTTGCGCGAGGCGGGACAATTTTATCAAGCTGCCATTGACAGCAACCCGGAAAATTTTGTCGCGCGCAGCAGTTTGGGCCGAATCTACGTGTTGGCGGGTTCGCCCGATCGGGCCCTGGAGACAATTAAACCGGGTTTGGAAAAACACCCGGACGACGCGGCGCTGCTCACGGTGCGCGCGGCGGCGGAAATTCAGCTCAAGAATGCAGATGGCGCTTTGAAGGATGGTGAACGCGCGGTGCAGCTGGCGCCGGACAGCGAAGACGCCGTCTCGGTTCTCGCCGGAGTCTACAAGGCGCAAAACCAAACGGCGAAAGCACAGACGCTTCTGCAGGAGTCCATCAAGCGAAATCCCAACACGGTCGATTTGCGCCTGGTGCTTGCGCAGCTCGACGGAAGTCTCGGTCACCAGGCGGAGGCGGAAGCCTTGCTGCTCGATCTCGTGCGCCTGAAACCGAAGGAAAAATCGCATCGCCTGAGGTTGGCGCAATTCTATTCGCGCACCGATCATATTGACGAGGCGGA
>Ga0209006_10000733_pt1 | contig 30359 bp, 32 predicted proteins | sample JacPin_JW_Ref_O2_FD_188567 | JGI IMG/M metagenome (GOLD analysis project Ga0209006, IMG submission 188567) | Forest soil microbial communities from Algoma, Ontario, Canada - Jack Pine, Ontario site 1_JW_Ref_O2 (SPAdes) (version 2) | ecosystem: Environmental > Terrestrial > Soil > Boreal...
CCCTTGCGAGGTGGATACAGTTTGCAGGGCCCCTTAAAGCTTCAAAGCTGACCCTACTGGTAGAGGCGTCAGCCCTACTACTCCAAGATATTGGGGCAGGGTTGATAGTGATGTCAATAAAATTCTTTTGCGTAAGGTGGAAATTGTGCATGCGAAGTCAGCAATCGGCAGTTAGCGATGAGCATTGAGCCAGACACCGTCTGTGATCTGGCTGACCACCAAAGGTGCAAACTGGTAGTACACTTGCGCCTCGTGGCTCCCGGTGGGAGCGGAAGGGATTCTCAATGCACATCGTCAAATCGGTTGGAGTGCTTTCGATGGCCAAGATCATGGGGTTGATCCAGGCCTGCATGGGGCTGATTTTCGCGCCTTTTTTTCTGTTGATTGGCATGCTCGGGTCGTTGGCGGGGCAGGATAAGAATCCGTTCGCCGGGGTAGTTGGCGTTTTCCTGGCGCTGCTGATGCCGATCATGTATGGCGCGATAGGATTCATCGTCGGCGCGATCGGAGCTCTGCTCTATAACTTGTTTGCGAAGCTGGTGGGCGGCATCGAACTGGATTTGGACGTCCGGCCACAAGCCCTGGTCGCACCTTATCCGCTGGTTCCGCCGCCGACTGCCGGAGTTTGAAATGCGTTTGATGATTGGACATCGCGACGATTCGGAGTGGGCGCACATGGTATTGCAGGCCATCAACAGGCAGACACAATGCTAGAATCATATGTTTTGTGTTGTGGTCGGAATTCATAAGGTATCCTCAATGCCGTCAACTATGCTCGCTGTGGTTAAGCCCGAGGCCGCGCCGGGCGCGGATGTTCGCGAAGTCAAAATTCCCGCCTTCGGGCGCACAGATGTTTTGGTGAAGGTGAAAGTCGCATCCATCTGCGGCACCGATCTGCACATTTATAACTGGGATCGCTGGGCGCAGAACCGCATTCATCCGCCGCTGATTCCGGGGCATGAGTTCTGCGGTGAGGTTGCCGCGTTTGGGGATGAAGTCACCAGCGTGAAGGAAGGCGACTTTGTTTCCGCGGAAATGCACGTTGCCTGCGGCAAGTGCCTGTTATGCAGAACAGGCGAGGCACATATTTGCCAGAACGTGAAGATTATCGGCGTGGATGCCGATGGGGCGTTTGCGGAGTACGTGGTCATCCCGGAGTCGAACATCTGGAAGCTTGATCCCGCCATTCCTCTTGACTACGCATCGATTCTCGATCCGCTGGGCAACGCGGTACATACGGTGCTCGCGGGGGAGATCGCGGCCAAGAGCGTTGCCATTACCGGATGCGGACCGATCGGACTGTTCGCCATTGCGGTAGCCAAGGCGGTGGGCGCGACTTCTGTTTTTGCAATTGAAGTGAACGAGCATCGAGCCGAAATCGCGCGGCAGATGAAGGCCGATTATGTGCTCAACCCGGCCAAAGAAGATGTCCGCGCAATAGTGGCTGAGAAGACCGGTGGTCTCGGCGTGGATGTGGTGCTGGAAATGGCGGGGCATCCCGATTCCATTCGCACAGCGTTCGACATCGTGCGCCGCGGAGGGAGAATTTCTCTGCTCGGGCTGACATCCAAGCCGATCTCGCTGAACTTTTCTGAAGACATCATTTTCAAGGGCATTACGGTGCAGGGCATCAACGGACGCAGAATGTACCAGACGTGGTATCAGATGACGGCGCTGCTCAAGGCGGGTAAGCTCGACCTGCACCCGGTCATTACTGACCGCATTCCCATAAAGGATTTTTCTAAAGCCATGGAGCGGTTGAAGACCGGGGAAGCCAGCAAGATTTTGGTGTATCCGAACGGTGTGAGATAGGTCGACCTCGGGTGCCGGCCTTCCGGGCCTTGGTTTTCATCTCCTGCTTTCCCAGCGTTGACGCACCGGGCTAACGAAATGACGCCCCCTGCCGGAGCTGGTAGACAGCCGTTTCTCCTGGTTGGTGCTGAGAGACCTGCGGGCTTTTCCTTTGAGGCACGGCCTGTTTCCCGACTGATGTGATATCCGTCACAGACTCGCAACTGCGCATTCCAATAAGCATTGATTTGATACTGAAAAGGGCGATTGCCATCCCCCACGAAAATTTCGGAAATTGATGGGTATTGGGAATGGTGCCCCCATTCCGGGCTCTGTTGAGTTTGTTGGCGGGTGTCCCTGCGCTAACGCGCTGGGCTAACGAATGGCGCCCTGCCGGGGCTGGCAGACAGCCGTTTCTCTCGGTGCTGCTGAGACGATGGGCTCCGAACTAAGGCTGTAAACTAATCTATATATAAGCGGATTTGACGGTAGAGACCATGGCCCTCGACGGATTTGTACGCTGCACTTGCATACGGGATGGCAAAGCCAAGCCACATCCCTTTCCCGATAAGTTGACCTTCGACGAAGGCAGCGAACCGACACTCGCCGGCGATCCTTCTGACGACGAGTGGGAAGCTCACGACCTGTGGATGGAAGATTGCTGCGAGCATGGCGGATTTCTGATTTCTGAATTCCTGGGGAATATTACGCGGGTGCAAAATCTTCGCGGCTTCCTGCGCGGCTTGCAAGGGAAGCCCGGCCCGAGGTTTCCGATTTTGCTGGAAGAAGTTCTCTACAACGGTACGCACAGCGGCGACTGGGTTCCCAAGGAGCATACGCAGACACTGTCGCAGGAAGTTGAGACCGTGCTCCGGTCGATCGACATCCTTACCGAATCCGAGAAGGAATTTTTCACCGCCATGAAGCGGCTGTGCGCTGCCAGCCTTGAAACCGGGAATCCGATTCTGTTTTAGATCAAGACCGGCCACGGATTTGACGGATTTTCACGGATCACGCGATTCTTGACACCGGTGCGTCCCCACCCATTTCGTTCCCCGCCGCCAACCTATTAGACTCACTCTGGCTCTTAATCCGTGAAATCCGTGGCGAGGTTTTATGACCACTGCAACGCGCACCAATCCGCTTTCTTATCTCACCGACCAACTCGACGAACTCAAGAAGAAGGGCACGCACTTCAAGCTGCGCGTGCTGGAGGACGAGCAGGCGGCGGTCTGTACGTTTGACGGCAAGAAAGTCATCAACCTGGCATCGAACAATTATCTGGGGCTGACGACGCATCCCAAGCTGCGCGAGGCGGCGCTGGACGCTACGCGAAAGTATGGCGTGGGGTCGGGCGCGGTGCGGACCATTGCCGGGACGATGAAGATTCACATGGAGCTGGAAGAAAAGATTGCGCGCTTCAAGAACGTGGAGGCGTGCGTGGTCTTCCAGTCGGGCTTTGCGGCCAATGCGGGCACGGTGTCGGCCGTGCTGGGCAAAGAGGATTTCATCATCTCGGACGCGCTGAACCACGCTTCAATCATCGACGGCGCGCGGCTCTCCCGGGCAAAGATTCTGGTTTTTCGCCACAAGGACATCGCCCACGCCGAAGAGCAACTCGCCAGCATCAAAGACGAGCCGGGCAAGAAGTTGCTCATCACCGATGGCGTCTTCTCCATGGATGGCGACATCGGCCCGCTGCCCGAGCTTTGTGAGCTGGCTGAAAAATATGGCGCCATTATGATGGTTGATGACGCGCACGCCTCCGGAGTGCTGGGCCGCAACGGACGCGGCACAGTCGATCACTTCAACGTACACGGGCGCGTGGATATTCAGGTTGGGACTTTATCGAAGGCGATTGGCGCGCTCGGCGGATACGTGTGCGGGACCCGCGATCTGATCGATTTTCTCTATCACCGTGCGCGGCCATTTTTGTTTTCCACGTCGCATCCGCCGTCGGTAGCCGCGACGTGCATTGCCGCATTCGATGTTCTGGAAAACGAACCGGAGCGTATGGAAAAACTCTGGGAGAACACGCGCTTCTGGAAAAAAGAATTGGGATTGCTCGGCTTCGATATTGGCGGCCGCAGCACTCCGCCCAGCGAAACTCCGATTACGCCGATCATCATTGGCGACGGCAAACTTACGATGGAGTTTTCCCGCGAGCTGTTCAAAGAATGCGTGCTCGGAACCGGCATCGCGTTTCCAACCGTTCCCGAGGGCAAGGCTCGCATTCGCACGATCATGACGGCGACGCACACCAAGCAGGAACTGGATGAGGCTCTGAGTGTGCTGGGGCGAGTAGGGAAGAGGATGGGGATTTTGAGTGGCGCGTAGCGAAACGGAGATCCGAAAGATGCGGCCGGATATAAGATCGGCTCCAGAGGCGGGGAAAATCTCTGCGCGCGGAGAGCGAACCGCAGGCGCTAAAGCGCGGGTAATTTCGGTGACAGTAACGGCACTATTGAACTCGTGCCCTTCCCGGGTCGTTACGAACTACGTCTCTGCAACCGGTTCTCGCCGTTCGCGTTTGATTATTGAACGGAATCTCCAGCGAAGAATCCGAGACAACAACTACTTCTGTGCCGGCGCTGCGATCTCCTTCTGGTATCCCGCTGACAGCGTGCCTTTGCTCTTCGCGATCGGCAGCAGAGTCGGATAGAACTGGACGAACGTGGTGTCGACGGCGGCGTGATCGGCGTGGCAGGTGTAGCAGCTTGCTGTTATTGGGACCATCTTCGAGGTCTTGGCGCCGTCGAATCCGAAGAAGGCCCACTTGCCGGGGAAACGGGCCTCGTCTTTCACGTGCACTTCGACTCCCATGACGTCGGTTCCCTGGAAGTTGCCTCTCTGATTGATGGAGCCTTTGCCCTCCGCGCCGCGCACTTCCAGCACGAGCATGGTTTTGTCCGGCCAGGTGCCGGTTTCGACGAACGCTTTGTACGACTCGGGATTCACGAAGACGTTGTCGAACATGTGGTGGTCCATCGCCATGCCCGGGTTGTAGCTCATGTCGAAACCGGTGGTCAGGTAAATCCAGTCGCGATAGTGCTCGGGGAATTTGAGTTCGGCGTCGCTGGTATATTCCGGGCCCGAAGCTGGCGGCGTTGCGGATTGCAGGACCGCGGCCGACGACAAGAGAACCATCACGCTGAGCAGTAAGGTTTTCGGTTTGGTGATCATGCGTGCAGTATGACGCTTCGCGCCGCGCAGGGATAGACCGTACGCTGCATGGGACGGGTGGTTGGCTGCATTGTCCGAGTGCGCGGCTGGTCTGTAGAGTACGATTCTGCTTATGGATGTCAGGCTTATCGATTTCAGACCACGTTCGGAGTCGCCACGGTGGGTGTGGATTGCGGCGATCTGGTCATGCGTGGGATTGTTCGACGCGACGCAGACGGTTTTTGTGATGCGGTCGGAAGGCATGCACCACGCCTGGGTGCGGCTGTTTGTGACGTTGTTGCTTTGGTGGCTGCCGTGGGCATTGGCGACTCCACTGGCGCTAAGGATGGGGCGACGTTACCCGGCGGCGAAGTGGAGACGGGCTTCCACGTGGGGCGTGCACCTGGCAACCTGTTTTGGTATTGGCCTGGTTTCAGCGGGGCTGACCACTTCGCTCGAGGTGACGCTGAATCCGTGGCTGAATTCTGCCCCTACGGATCCATTTGCTCATCTTTGGTTGCACAAGTTTTATAGCGGGCTTCTCTCGTACGTGATTCTTTATGGCACGATCCTGCTGGTGGGTTTCTTGTTGGACTCGCGCGAGCGACTGGCGCTGCAACAGACCGAGACGGCGCGGCTGAATGAACAGCTTTCCAAGGCGCAGCTCAACGCGTTGCGAAGACAAATTGAGCCGCATTTTTTGTTCAATGCACTGAACGCGATTGCAGGCTTGGTGCGCGAGAAAAGAAATGACGATGCGGTGAGCATGATTGCGGGGTTGAGCGACTTTCTGCGGCGGGTGGTGGCGGATTCAGACCGGCAAGAGGTGCCGCTGGAAGAGGAATTGGAGTTTGCGCAAAAGTATTTGGATATTCAGAAAGTGAGATTCGCCGAGCGGCTGCAATTCAGCGTGGACGTGCCGAGGGAACTTTTCGCGGCGCAGGTCCCGAATTTGATTTTGCAGCCCATGGTCGAGAATGCGGTGAAGCATGGAATTGCGAAGCGCGTGCAGGGAGGCGTGATCCGGATTGCGGCGGTTCGGTCGAATGGCAGGTTGGAGCTGAGCGTTTATAACGATGGTCCGGGTCTGGCTGCGGGGTGGGAGCAATCGCATAACGGGATTGGGCTGTCGAATGTGCGAACGCGTTTGCAGAGCTTGTATGGAGAGGCGTTTGAGTTGAGCATGCGGAATCGGGAGCCGGGCGGCGTGGAAGTATCGCTGTCTGTGCCATTCGTTTCCGGTTTGGGCAAGGAGTGAAAGGGTGAGCCGGGAAGAACGGTCGGCAAAGATAAAGATACGGGCGGTGATTGTGGACGACGAACCGCTGGCGCGCAGCAATCTTGCGGTGCTTCTGCGGCTCGACCCGGAGGTTGAAGTCATTGGCGAATGCGGTTCGGGCCGTGAGGCGCTGGAAGAAATTCGCGTGGCGAAACCAGATTTGGTTTTTCTCGACGTGCAGATGCCGGAATGCGACGGCTTCGACGTGCTCGAGTTACTAGGTAAGGATTTGCCTCCGGCCATTGTTTTTGTGACCGCCTACGACCAATATGCGCTGCGGGCTTTTGAGGCGGGTGCGCTCGATTATCTGTTGAAGCCGTTTGACAATGATCGATTCGATTTGGCGCTGGGGCGGGCGAAAGAGAGAATTGCGCATGGCAGGAATGTGGCGAGAACGAGTGGCTTGGCCAACGCCGAGCGATTGGTGGTAAAGAGCGCCGGGCGAGTTGTGTTTGTAAAGATCTCCGAGATTGATTGGATTGAGGCGGCCGACTATTACGCTTGTCTGCACGTAGGACCGAGAAGCCATTTGCTGCGGCGAAGTTTGGCGGAATTGGAACAGGAGTTGGATCAGGCGGTCTTTTGCAGAGTGCATCGGTCGACGATTGTGAATCTGGAGCGGGTGAGAGGCTTGAAGCTTGGCGAGGATGGAGAGTATGAGGTGCTGCTGGAGAATGGCATCGGACTTAGGTTGAGCCGAAGATACCGAAAGGAACTGCAATCGCGGATGGGCGTTCGTAAGGTTGCAGGCCGCACCTCCGGGGCTCGATGCTGATTTCTTCTGTGGTAGGGTTTTGTTCGGGGGCAGCAATAGTCGCAAAGTCAACAATTACCTTCTTGACTTCGCTTTATATTCGCCTAAAATAGCAGCCATGGCGATTACCAAGAGACAGCGGGAAGTCTACGACTTCATCTCGCGCTTTGTGGCCGAGCACGGATACTCTCCATCATTTGAAGAAATCGGAAACGGACTGGACCTGAATTCGCTGGCCACCGTTCACAAGCACATCACCAACCTCGAGAAAAAAGGGCTGCTCACGCGTGACTACAATCGCAGCCGCTCGATCGACCTGCTGCCGCCCAAAGGAAAACTTAAGCAGGCCATGAGCGTGAACACCGGGCTTGTGCTGCCGCTGATGGGGCGCATCGCCGCCGGGCAGCCCATTGAAGCGGTGGAGAATCCGGAGACGATTTCCCTCGCCGACTTTGTGCGCTCGAAGGAAGTGTTTGTGCTGGAAGTGCGCGGAGATTCCATGCAGGATGAAGCCATTCTCAACGGCGACTATGTGCTGGTGGAAAAAGCCAAGACCGCGCACAACGGCGACATCATAGTCGCGCTGGTCGATAAGAGCGACGCCACGCTCAAGCGCTTCTACCGCGAGGGGGACAACATCCGCCTGCAACCTTCGAACGCGACTATGCAGCCGATTATCGTGCCGGCGGCGTCGGTGGAGGTGCAAGGGAGGGTGATTGGGGTGCTAAGGAAGTATTAGAAGCCACCAGATAAGTGTTTGGGAAGGGCACGACTTCAGTCGTGCCGTCCGGGACCAATAAAGATGAGGGCTTTAGCCCTGAAGGTTTTTGCTGCGGGCGTCCGAAAACTATGAATTCTCGCCGGCGCGTTCTGGACTGCTTGATCATGACTCGCGCAATCGCCGGAATCTGTTTGTGCCTCGCGCTCATCTCGCCGGGACATGCGCAGGACCAATCGCCGGCGCAACGCGGGGCGAAGGAGAAGATTGTGACGAGTCATGCCATTGGAACATTCGACGTGAAAGTGACACCGCAGGCACCCGCAGACGGAGCCGATGCCGATGTCGGAAGAATGACGCTCGACAAGCAATTCCATGGCGATCTTGAGGGAACCAGCAAGGGACAGATGCTGGCGGCTTCGACCAGCGTGAAGGGCTCGGCAGGTTACGTCGCGATGGAGAAAGTTACGGGAACACTGAAGGGCCGCAGTGGCAGCTTCGTCTTGCAGCACAGCGGCACCATGACCCGCGGAGCGCCGCAATTGATGGTCAGCGTGGTGCCGGACTCCGGCACGGGTCAACTGGTAGGACTGGCGGGCACAATGACCATCAAGATCGCCGACGGCAAGCACTCGTATGATTTCGAGTATTCCCTTGCGGGAACGCCGTGAATAGCGACCATGAGTCCGCGTGGCGTTTAATCGTTTGATCAGTACAAATGGAACTCCACCATTACCGCTATTTCTATTGAAACCGGCTCTCCATCTTTGCGGGAAGGGAGGAACTGCCATTTCAATATCGCATCCACGGCTTTCTGGTCCAGACCAACTCCCAAGGGCCGCGAGACTCTTACGTCACGGACTCGACCGGCGCTGTCCACAACCAACCACAACACGCAGGTGCCTTGGTACTTTGCGTGGCGCGCCTCGTCTGACAAAATCGGATCTTGCTGATAAATGACCTTTGGTGCGGTAACGCCGTTGCCGACCCGCAACATTGGTTTGGATGCCTTTTGCATTTGGGCTGTTTCGGCCAGATCAGACTGCGAACTTGCTACGAGAGTGACTCCCGGAACCAGCGAAAAATCCTCAGAGATTTGACAGTTAGGATATCGTTGCCTGCCTTTGCCCGTCACAGCTGAAATAACGCAAGGCCTCCAGTATTCGGGCACAAGATCCACAAAATTGTCGCCCACATTCAGAAATATCTGGAAGAGTACCCGATCTGCGGCCTGAACGGTTGCCAACTGAAGGTCGGCTTCCAGCACGAGCGATCTATTTTTTCCTCATCCTTGTCCAAATTTCCTTCTTTGTCATAGTCGTGTAACTCCTGAAACTGGCCGCCCGGCCAGCCCAAATGGAGGCGTCGTGCCTCAATCTTCAACTGTGCACCAGACAGAGTCACGTTTTTTACCTGCACAACCCCGGTTACCGTCCAATCGCCCGGTCCCGGCGGATCGCTAGCGTGGCCACTCGAGTCGTACTTTAGATGATCGCCGGAGTAAAAGCCTAGGATGGTGAAAGTCTTGCCCTGGTACACGTCGCTAAGGTGTTGCTGAAGGTTGCTGTTGGTCTGTGACTCGGCAACGTTCGCCGCGCAAAGACATATCACCGCAATAGCAAAGAAAATCGTCCGGAAGCGCCAAGACTCATGCATAGCCGTGAATTGTATCGCGGGAATAAATCAAGAATTAAGCGAAATGACATTCAGCGGCGCTTGTAAAGTACCGCGAACTCAAACCCCGCATTCGGCGGAAACATCTCCGCTACTTTTCGCAGGCGCTCGGCCAGCGCAGAGGGCGCCAGCAGCGGATAGTCGCGCTCCCGCAGGTCGAAATAGTCTACGTCGAGATAGAGCGACAGCAGATAAATCGAAATCGTGTCGGAGAACGTTGCGGCCAGATATTCGTTCTTATATTTTTCCGCATCGGGACCGGCGGCTGTAGCCTGCTTGCGCGCCTCGTAGGCGTCGAGCGAAGTCTCTCCGCGCACCCCTGCTTCCACTTGCTTCCACGCCAGTTCGGCGAAGTCGCCAGAGACTCCGGCGCGCTCCACCAGCGCATGGCCCACGTTGATATAAAACTCAAATGCCACCGAGAACTTATCGTCCATCAGGCGGGTGGAGATGAACACGCACTGCGAATCACCCAGACTCAGATTGCGATGGCAGACCGCATTGTCGCTGAGCCCCACATCGTAACGGTCGGCGATAACGGTCTCGTCTCCCTGGCTGACGGTAAGGGGAACGAAATAATAAGCCTTGCGCTCGAGCGCCGCTGCGGCGCTGCCCGGAACCGCCGCGATCATGCGCTCCAGGTCGAAGGAATTCATGGACGTTTCTCCCGCGACCGCGTAGCAAATTCCATTGGCCGCCTGGGACACCGGCGTTTGCCGCACGACTTCGGCCGGGCTGCGCGTAATTGCTGGAGCTGCCTGCGACATGCTTACTATCTTATACACTAGCGGGGATCAGGTCTCGCGCTATGGAGCGCGGCAGGTCAGGATTCCGGAAGGGATGGCCGCCATGACAGAATTCCCTAGGTTCGTGAAACATCCGGCGAACCGATGGGCTAAAAAGCCCGTGCTGATTTCACATGACTTACGCGGCCCTGAAGGGCCGCTCTTCCACGGAACTCCACGCGTTCTTGAGTTTTTCCATCATTGAAGTCGTGCCCTTCCCAACCGTTTATGAGACGCCTTCCAGTAAAATTGTTTCACGGGAACTCATGGCGACTTTTCCTAGCACTCGCACTCTGCACTGGTACGGTATTCCCGTGCGTGTCCTGCTCGTGACTTTCATTGGCGCGTTGTTGTGCTTCGCAATCAGCCTGCTGCTGGCCATCCTCGGCACGGTTATCGCCGCAAAACTGCGTGGAGTGCATCCTGACATGAGGATCGCCTATCGCCTGATCGCCCTGCCCGCAGCGGTGGGCGCTGGAGTCGCGATCCTGGTCACAATGCTGATCATGGAAATTCGCCGCTATCGCCAGATGAAGGCCTTGTCCGCGATAGAACGAATGAACTAAATCCCGGCGACGGCGACCGGCTACAATTAAACCATGCCGCGCATCGCAATCCCGATGCCTCATTCCTCCGACCCAGAATATTCCGAGCGCGCAATTCCTCAATACGAACGTGCGGTGCAACTCGCCGGCGGAGAAGCGGTTCGCATTTCCCTCGACCAATCAGCGGCAGAGATCATGAAAATTGCGCGGGGCTGCGATGCAGTGCTGCTGCCCGGCAGCAAAGCTGATATTGATCCCGCCAAGTTCCACAGCGAGCGTTCGCCTCACACGGCATCCGCCGATGCGCGCCGTACTACCGTCGATGAACTTCTGCTGCAAGATGCCTATGAAGAGCGCAAGCCTATCTTCGGGATCTGCTACGGCCTGCAAAGCCTGAACGTTTATCGCGGCGGCTCGCTCATCCAGCACATTCCAGATTTTCTCCCCGAAGAACTTCGTGCGCGGGTGAATCACGAAGCGGGAAAACAGGTCGCAATCGCACACACGGTTGAAATTGAATCCGGGTCAAGATTGGCGCAGTTCGTTGCAGCAAACGGGCATGTCCCGGAAGTCCAAAGTCCGAGGTCTGAGGTCCGAAGTCCGATTATCGTGCCGGTGAACTCTTCGCATCATCAATCCGCGGCCGCCATTGGCCAGGGGTTGCGCCTCGTGGCCCGCTGTCCTGACGACGGCATCATTGAAGCTCTTGAAGGCACTGCGTCCGATCACTTCGTCATCGCCGTGCAATGGCACCCAGAACGATCCGTTGAATTCGACGAGCCTTCCCGCACCATCTTCCGTGCCTTCGTCAGCGCCGCGGCAAAGTCACAAGCTTCGCCCGCAGGAACTTAGCGATGGCAATTCGCTATCACGTCGGCGGCGATCTGCTCCGCTCCGTCTTGCACGTCAGGAATCGAGTGCGGCGCGTCCTTGATGCAGCCGTAGCTGGGCGGCGGCGTAATCAAGGATCGGTATAGCATCCCCTGGCGGATCGCAGAGGAAGTGTCCAGCCCGCCGAATAGAAACCGCAACTTCGTATTGGGATAGCTCAGTGTCGCGTCGGGCGAGGTAACTGAATCGTTCAGGAACTGCTCCTCATATTGCGTGCTGTTGGTTTGCAAGCTGGAAGAGCACCACGTTCCGGGATAAGACGGGTCAACATATTTGACCGCGTTGTCGTAGCCCACGCCCATCCCAATGCTGGTGTTGGAACAGTACTCAATCGCCGCTTTTACATTGTTGATACAAGCATAGTCGACGCGGCCAAACGGTGGACCGCTGGTGATCTCGGCAAACTTCAAATAGCTGCCAAGTCCGTAGTGGGCCAGGCCCTCGCTGATGATTTGTCCGCCCGCGGAGCTGCCTGTAGCGCACAGCGGAACACTGACCGTTCTTTTGTAAACCCATTGCACGACCGTCGCATAGCGGCAGGCTGCAGCTCGCACGCCCGCGCCGCCAGCGTCATATTCCCAGCCGAGGCCGGTAGAAAACGGAGCGCCGTAGGTCAATTCCACCGCCGTGAGTTTGGCGTTGACAATGTTTTGCACGGTCACGGGTCCATAGGGATAGGAGTCTTCGTAAGTGTCGTTGACGTCGCCTCCGCTGGTGAGGATCACTGTGCCCACGGGCTTGGGCGGCGCGATGATTTTCACGTAGGCGGTGTACTCCGGTACGAGTGGGCAGGTGATGTCAAGAGCGTAACAGGCTGTGGCTTTGATGCCGGTGGTGGGACAGGTAATCGTTGAGGCTGCGATTGTGCCCAGCGCATCTGGTGGGTGCACAGTTGACGGATGTATATCCGCAGAATCCAGGTTCTGGGCGGCTGAGAATGGAATCAGCATCAAGAAATAGAGCGGTAAAAAGAGTTCGGGGATGATTCGTTTCACGGGCTTTCTCCTAGGGCAGGTGATTTCGCCCACCGCTCTTGGCTAATCGAAATGATCACCGGACATCCGAGGCGGACTCGGGATAATACTTGAAATCAGATTCAACTCAGGGGAGAGATCGCACGTCAATCGAGACCGGCGTTGCAAAAGGAGCAACATCCAATAACGGAGCCTATTTTAGTACGGTTTAGCTGTTGCGTCTTTAACCCAACGTGCTACTCCGGTTGGCGAAGCCAGGGTAGAGTTGAGAAGGCAAGCAGCACCTGAAACTTTTGGCGTATTGAATACTCCAATCTGTTAGCGAGGGTGAGTTCGTACTGCCTACGGGGGATGACCAGATGCCTGTTTCGTTCAAAGCAACTTTGATGCTTTTGGGATTGCTGGCCGGCGCGACTGCGTGCAACGCCAGGGAAGGCGCCGGAGTCGCGGTGCCGAGCCCGGTGGTGGATGAGGCGAAGGCGACGGCTCCGGGAAAGGAAACAGCCGTGATTGCCGGCGGCTGCTTCTGGGGCATCCAGGCCGTATTTCAGCATGTGAAGGGCGTGGTCAGCGCGACCTCGGGTTACTCAGGTGGCTCGAAGCAGAATGCCGAATATGAAACCGTAAGCACCGGCGAGACGGGCCACGCGGAATCTGTGCAGATCGTTTACGATCCGTCGCAGATCAGTTATGGCGAATTGTTGCGCGTTTTCTTTTCCGTGGCGCACGACCCCACGCAGCTCAACCGCCAGGGGCCGGACAGCGGCACGCAATATCGCTCGGTGATTTTCTACGGCAGCGACGAGCAGAAGAAGATTGCGGAGGCTTACATTGCGCAGCTCGACCAGGGCAAAGTTTTCTCGCGGCCGATTGTGACGCAGGTGGCGCCGCTCAAGGCTTTTTATCCGGCCGAAGCCTATCATCAGAATTACGCGGCGAATCATCCGGATAATCCGTATATTGCGTTCAACGACGCGCCCAAGGTGGAGCATCTGCGGAAGGAATTTCCGGCGCTGTATACAGGAAAATAGAACGACGTCGGGCCTCGGACTTCGGACCTTAAGGGGTTGGGTATGAGGTCCGACACCCGAGGCCTGCGGTCCAGTATTGTGAGCAGGAGGAAACGATGTTCGATTCCGATCTGGAAGCAGAAAGCATAGCGAATCCGCAGCGCCGTATGTTCCTAAGCGGCGCAGTTGCGGCGGTGGGCGGGTTGGCATTGTGGTCGTGGAAAAAGCCGCACATAGTGGCATTCGCAGTGAAGGCTGGCGTGCCGAAAGAAGTCACGATTGTGCGGTTTTCCGATTCCGGTCAGCGATTGGAAAAAGTCCGCGTGATGCAGGTGGTCAAGAGCGACGACGAGTGGCGCAAGCAGCTTTCGCCCAACGCGTTTCAGATCACGCGGCAGGCCGACACAGAGATCGCTTACAGCGGCAGATATTGGAATCTGCACGACAAGGGAATTTATCGCTGCATTTGCTGCGACAATGCATTGTTCAATTCAGCGACGAAGTTTGAGTCTGGTACGGGCTGGCCGAGTTTTTGGGAGCCGATCGCCAAGGAAAACGTCATCGAGATTCGGGATATGTCGTTGGCCATGGAGCGCATTGCAGTTTCTTGTAAGCAGTGCGATGCGCACCTGGGACACGTGTTCGATGATGGTCCAGCTCCAACACATTTGCGTTATTGCATGAACTCGGCGTCGCTGCGATTTGTGCCGGCGGTTTAGCCGCAGCCTATCGACCGCCATTTCCATCCGCGACTACAATCGGAGGAATGGATTCCAATCTTCCCGCTTTCCGTGAACCCACTTCGAGTGAAAAAATATTCAATCGCATCTTCGGATTTCTGGTTGGGATTGGTCTAGGATTTTCCTATAACTATCTTCTTCAAGTTCGCGGCCGCAAAAGCGGCAAGCTATATTCGACTCCCATCGATTTGCTCGAACTGAAAGGCAAGCGATTTCTGGTGGCTCCGCGAGGACGAACCCAGTGGGTGCGCAATGCGGAAGCAGCGGGAGAAGTCACGCTGAAGAAGGGAAGCAAGCGGCTGAGATTTCGTTTGCGTCCGCTCTCCGATGCGGAAAAGCCCGAGATCCTGAAGGCTTATCTGGATACGTTCAAGCGGGAAGTGCAAACTTATTTCCCAGTGGCCGCAGGGTCGCCGGTCGAGGCATTTGTTCCTTTGTTGGGGAACTATCCGGCGTTTGAATTGCTGTCGGCTGAAGCGTGAGCGCTTAGTCTAGCAGCGATCCTGACCCCCTATTCGCGGTCGCTGTTGTGATTTGCCTCGGCCGAGCTTGCGTTCGGCGCATGGTTGTTTAGGCTTACTTTATCCTGCGGGAGCGCACGGCTTTTCGTTGCTTGCGAGGTAGAACTTTCTTTTGCAGATCTCGGCGAAGGTTTCGGCGCTGTTGATCGCGCATTACTGGCATGACTTGTGCTGCTGATGGAGTTGCTCATAAGAACGCTATCGGCTGGGGGGCGTTGCGGCTTTAGCGTTGTGGCGTGCAGCAGCCAATCTTCCGTAACGGTTACTATGGAAGCCGGAATTCTCGGAGACTACTCCAGCACGCTGTCTTCGAGTTTTTGCTTTTTCCAGATGGCGGCGGCCTGCACAAAGGCGACCACAATTGGGTGAGGTTTGTCTGCAGTCGATGAGAGCTGCGGCTGGAAAAGCGTTGCCAGAAAAAAGCGGCGTGACGGAGATTCGATGGCTCGAACTTCGTTTTGCGCGCCACGCGCGACTACTGGAAATCCTGCTTCCATGGCGCACCACTCGTAGTCGGGATTGACTTCGAAGTTGCAGAAGAATTCCTCGGTCGCCATTTCTTTATCCTTGCCATAAAACGACTGCAGGTAGGAACCGGGACGCAAGCGAATTTCCGGACTTGTTCCGGAGAGCTTGGGCGCATCGCCGTGGCGATCTGGAACCGCGCATGCAACGGGATAGATAATGATGTTCTTCGACGCCGATTGATTCTCGGCACTGTCGGCGTCTTCAATGCCCAATACGTTGCGCGCGAATTCAATCAGCGCGTATTGAAATCCGCCGCAGGTTCCAAGAAAGGGCCAGTCGCGGCTGCGCGCGAATTCGATGCCCTTCAGCATGCCGTCGAAACTCTTGTAGGGGCTGCCGGGAGCGGCCCACAGGCCGTCGTAGCTCTCCAGAATCTTGCTCGCATGAGGATCAGTCAGCGATGGGGTGGGCAGCCACTGCGATTCGATTTGCAGATCCAGCTTGCACGCGGCATGCTGCAGCGAGGCTTCAGTAGCGTGGTGGGAGCGGAATTCGGGATTGAAGTCTCCAAGAATTCCGATGCGCACGCCGTCGCTCACGTGAGCATTGTACTAGACGAGCGTTGAGCTTCTTAATTTGATACGGCGCAGAGTTCTGCATCTTAGGCCAAGTTTGAGCCGCCGCCTTAACAACCACAAATGGGGCAAGTACATCCAAGGTCAGTGCCTGAAACTCATAAAACGGAAGATGTGTTGCCGAGCACGTCGTCGTTTCCCTCGGCGGAGCCTCGGGAACAGAGGGAATTGTTCCGCGACGTTCTTACCGCGCTCGAGCGCAGCGGAATACCGTATGCGGTGTCGGGAGCGTTTGCGCTTCGCCAACATACGGGCATCTGCCGATTTACGAAAGACCTGGATCTGTTCACGACGGCTGAGAATTCGCCAGCGGCTTTGTCATGTTTGCGACAGGCGGGATTGGAATGTGAAGTCTGCGACCCGGTGTGGTTGGCCAAGGCCTGGCGCGACGGATTCTTTGTCGACGTCATTACCGGCATGAGCAATGGGTTGATTGAGGTGGAGGACTTGTGGATCGAGAGATCGCGGCCGGCAGTGGTCTATGGCGTGGAAACCAGAGTTCTGGCGCCGGAAGAATTGGTGGCTTCAAAACTGTTCGTGACGCGCAGAGAACGTTTTGACGGAGCCGACATTGCGCATGTTATTTACGGGACTTATGGTCACTTTGACTGGAACCGAGAAATGGAACTGGTGGGTGAACACTGGGAGATGTTGCTGTGGGCGCTCGTGTTGTTCCGCTACGTGTATCCGGCGCAAAGCCATTATGTGCCCGCGACTGTTTGGCGAGAGTTGCTGAATCGATTTGAGCGCGCGACGGCGCAGGCCGATCCGCAGGCTAAGTTTCGCGGAAGTTTGGTGGACGACAACATGTTTGCCATAGATGTGAACGAATGGAGGCTGGCGAATCTGCTGGAAGAAACGAGACAACGGCGTTTGTTGCGGGTCAACGGGGAGTCGAGTAGAAGCGAGCGTTGCGAAGGGAAGGAGATATGAGAATTGCCGCCAGCGCGGACTTGCATTTCACTCCGCAAAGTTATGAGAAGTTGAAGGATCAGTTTGAACGCGTGCGCGACGATGCGGATGTGCTGGTGCTGGCCGGAGACCTGACCAACTACGGTCAGCCGGAAGAAATGGAGCCGCTCTTGAATGTGCTGGTCCGATTAAGATTGCCGACTGTAGTGGTGTTGGGCAATCACGATTATGAAAGCGGCAAAGAAGAAGAACTGCGAAAAATGTTGATTGGTGGCGGCGTGAAGGTGCTTGACGGTAGTGGCTACGAGCGTGATGGCGTGGGCTTCGCCGGCACCAAAGGTTTTGTGGGAGGGTTCGGGCGTGGAATGCTGACGGCCTTTGGCGAGCGCGAAATAAAAGAGTTCGTGCGGGCCTCGGTGGATGAAGCCATGAAGCTGGAACGGGGAATGTCGCAACTGCGCACTGAGAAGCGGGTGGTGGTCGTGCACTACTCGCCGATTGCGGAAACCGTGCAGGGCGAAGCTCCGGAGATTTATCCCTTCATGGGCACATCCCGGCTGGCTGAGGTTATCGACCGGCACGGAGCCGATTTAGTGGTGCACGGCCACGCGCATCACGGGAAATCGGATGGGCGCACGGTGGGCGGCGTGCCGGTACACAATGTGGCCATCGCACTTTTGCAGGCGCAGCAGCCTTCGTTGGCCTATCGGGTGTTCGATGTGTAATTTTAGAATGTTTGTTAATGAAATCGTGCGAGACAGTTTCAGCCATGGCCAATAAAAGAATGGGCAGCAAACTGGCCCACTCTTCTATTAACGGCTGACTCCTATTACTGGCTTACTTCCTTACCACACGCGACACGCATTCGCCCTGACCATGCGTTGTCCCGCTTTGCAGCCAAAGGCCTGCTGAAATTCCGGCATGTTCGACATCACGTTATCGATTCGGAATAAAGGTAGAGAATGCGGGTCGGTGGTCACGGCCATGCGGGCGATCTCGGGGCGGACATTGGCGCACCAGGAATAGGCGTTGGCAAGGAAAAACTGCTGGCGGTAAGTCCAGCCGTCTTGACTCTTATCGTCCAGCGACTTTCCCTGCTGCTTCAGAGTGATTTCGAGCGCATTCAAGGCCAAGTGGATGCCACCATTGTCAGCAGTGTCTTCGCCCTGGGTGAGCAAGCCATTTTGTTTAACCCCGGCGCCGGCTTCCGGCACTTCCTGCGTGTATTCGTCGGAGATGCACTTACCGCGCTCGTCGTATTGTTTGCCATCTTCCGCCGTCCACCAGTCGCGGAGATTGCCGTGAGCGTCAAACTTGCGTCCCTGATCGTCGAAGCCATGGATGATTTCGTGACCTATAACCATGCCAATGGCGCCGTAGTTCACAGCGTCGTCTTTCGTGGGGTCGAAGAACGGTGGCTGCAGGATTCCGGCGGGAAAATTGATCGTGTTCAACTGCGCATCGTAATAGGCGTTGATGGTGGGCGGCGTCATCGTCCACTCGCTGCGATCGACGGGGTTGCCGATCTTCGCGACCCAGCGCTCGAATTCAAACGACGAAGCATGCGCAACATTGCTCAGATAACTGTCGCGCGTGATCGTAACGCTAGAATAATCGCGCCAGTGCGACGGATAACCAATCTTGTCTTCAATGCCCTTCAGTTTGACTAAGGCTTGATCTTTTGTCCCCGGGGACATCCATGTCAGGCCTTGAATGTCAGCGCCGAGGGCCTGTTCTATGGCATGAACCATCTGGATCGTGCGGGCCTTGCTTTCCGGAGGAAAGGCGCGATCAACATAAGCCTGGCCGAGAGCTTCGCCCAGATCGCGGTCGGCGGCGCGGACACAGCGTCTCCAGCGCGGCTGTTGTTGTTCGGCGCCAGCGAGCGTGCGAGCGAAGAAATCAAAATTTTCATCGACCATGGCCTTGTTCAGGTAGGGCGCAGAGCGATGAATGACCTCCCAGCGCATGTAAGCCTTCCAATGCTCCAGCGGATGTTCCTGCAAAAGTTTTTCTTCGGCCCGGAAAAAGTCGGGTGAGGTGACGATGTAGTGATCGCTGGCGGGCGCTTTCACTGCCTTCAGATAGACCACCCAGTCAATCGAGGGCGTCAGTTCGCGCACCTGGGTCAGGGTCATTTTGTTGTTGATGTTCTTGGGATCGCGGCGTTTGACGTTATCCATCTGCGCCTTGGCCATGGCAGTTTCCAGTTCAATCACTGTGCCCGCGTCGGCTCTCGCCTGAGCGTCGGACTCTCCCGCGAGCGCAAACATCTTCTGAAGATGAGCGCGATACTTCTGGAGGATTTCAACGGATTTGGCATCGGTGTTCAGATAGTAGTCGCGGTTCGGCAAACTCAAGCCGCCTTGATCGATCTGTGCGACTACCTTTGAGGCGTCGTCATAGTCCTGCTGCCCCGTGAATCCGAAGAAGGGCGAGTTGGTCTGGTTGTCGGCCTGCTGCCAGGCGCCGGGATATTCGTGGTGCAGATGAGCGATTTCCGAAGTAATATCCTTCTTCGACTTCAACGCGGCAATGCGTTCGATTTCAGGTTGCAGAGGCTTGAGGCCAGCCGCCTCAATGCCGCTTTCATTCATGCAGGCGGCCCAGTAGTCGCCAATCTTTTGCTGCACCGGACTGTGTTGCGCGTCACCATTGCTGGCCGCTTGCAGAGTTTCACGCAAGGCACTTTCATTCCAAAGTTCCAAGCCGCTGCCGGTGCTCCAAAAAACCTGGTCGGGAGGAATCGGATTCGCCGATAGCCACTTGCTGCAGGAGTATTTGTAGAAGTCGTGGCACGGATCGAGCGCCTTATCTTCCAGATTCGGATCGAAGTGCTCTAGTTTTACGTCTTTCTTCGTCTCATCGGTGCCACTAGCACTTCCGACACCGTGTTGCGAGAGCGCGGACGTCTGGGCGAACAGGGTAGAGGAAAGAATCAAACACAACAAGGCAGCAGCAAAAAGCCTCAAATTAGACATGGCACCTCTTTGTTGTGAAATTTGTGGGACAGTAAGTGACTGCGTAGTAGCTCGGAAGAAGATACGCATACCGTGGTGCGCCGGTTCCGGCTGTCATCTCAATGACACACTTCGTTAACCCGACACCTTACCACAGACGGACAGAGGGTTGCGCGGTTAGCAGAGTGGGCCAAAAAATACGCAGACAGACAGGATGAACTTAACGCTAACCTCCAGAGATCAGGCCGCTTCCGGAGGCTGTCTTCGCTTTTTATTTCCCTTAATAGCTTTCACCGCACCATCCAGTTCTGCGACTTAAGCGATAGCGAATCGTGGGGTCCGTGAGTTCTTCGCAATGTGCAGCCAAAGAACGCAATTGTGTTGGGGAGATTCCTGTGGTACGTTATGGGAAATTTCACGCCTTCGTTAACTATCTGAACAGGGACCCCGAGGGAATTTGCACGAATGCGTGTGCATAAGAAAGCGCCACTATGAAGGAAATTATGGATCCCCTGCCTGCAAGCCAGTCCGTGGAAAAAGAAAGTTTCGCGAACCGGAAGCTGATCCGTCCGACCTTGCCGCGCCCGGAAAATAATGCCAACCACGGCAATCACGGTGGCCATAATTCCGGCCCTGCCGCCATGCCCCGGGAACGAGTCGAGCGGCATGACCGCATGGAACGCAATAACGATCGCAGCCACGAGCGTAGTAGTAACGATCGGAGCAACGACCGCGGCGATCGCTTTGCCGGCGTCGGCCGCAGACCATCTCCGCCGGAACAAACCAACGCCGAAAATTTCTACTATCAAAAGCAGATGCAGACGCGGACGCCAATGGTCATCGTGCTGCGGGATGGCGAAGAAGTCCACGGCTTCATCGAGTGGTACGACCGGGACTGCATCAAAGTGAACCGTGATGGTGGGGAGCCCAACCTGATGATCTACAAACCGGCCATCAAATACATGTATAAAGAGGGCGAAAACAGCGGTCAGTGATCGGTGGTTGGTTTAAGAGTCAAAGTATTCTGCCGCGCCACTGGTCATCGACCACTGGCCGCTTATTCTGCCGGCTTCTTCGGGCTCTCCAGACCCAGGTACTTCATCACCATCTGCAAATCTTTCCAGGCTTCGCCCTTTTGCCGCGGATCGCGAAGAAGATAGGCGGGGTGATACGTCACAGCGAGTTGCGCTCCCGGCCAGGAAGGATCGCTGCCTGCGCCCGCGGGCAGGAAGTCATAGAAGCGGCCGCGCAACTCCGACATGGGAGCGTTGATGGCCAGCAGATTCTTGGCGGCGACTGCACCCAGAGCGACGATCACTTTGGGCTTGATCACGGCAATCTGGCGCATAAGAAACGGCGAACACGTTTCGCACTCGTCGCGCTCCGGTGTGCGATTGCCCGGCGGGCGGCACTTCACGATGTTCGCAATGTAAACGTCTTCGCGCCGTATACCCATGGCTTTGATCATGTTGTTGAGCAACTGGCCGGCGCGGCCGACAAATGGCTCTCCCTGCGCGTCTTCATCGGCGCCGGGACCTTCGCCTACGAACATTAGGTCCGCATGCGGATTGCCTACGCCGAAGACGATTTGCTTGCGCCCTTGTTTGTGCAATTTGCAGCGGGTGCAGTCCGGACCAAGATCGTCGCGGATAATTTTCAGGGCAGCTATAGGATCGTCCACTCCTTGTTCAGGCTTGGACGGCAGTATTTGGAGAATATCTTTGTCGGCGACAGCGGCTACTGAAGCGGATTTTCTGGCGGGCATTTCCTCTCGCAGTTCTGGTTGAAGTGCAACGTCGGCGATGGAATCCACTGTGGTGCTTGATCCACGCCGATAGAAATCATAGATGCCGAGTTCGTGATAGTAACGAATGCGTTCATTCAACGCGCGACGCAAGTCTGGATCAAGGAACTGAGGCATTGGATGGAAACAGGATTATACCCGGTGCCGAGAAGCCCAGCGGCTGAGGAAAATTCTCTGATTGTCATTCCGAGCGAAGCGAGGAATCCGGGTTTTTGCCCGCGCATCGCGTCTCTGAGACTTCAGGCAGAAACCTAGATCCCTCGCTTTGCTCGGGATGACAAGGCTGTGAGCTTTAACAAGATTGTGAGTGTCACGCTTTGACAGGCGATTTGCGCTGCTGGCGGAGATGGATGATCTGATCGAGCACGCGCTGAGCTACTTCCCACTTTGTAGTCTCGGGAACATCGACGACTTCATCGCGCGTGATGATAGTCACGGCGTTGCGATCGGAATCGAAGCCGATGCCCTCGCGGGATACGTCGTTTACGACTATAGCGTCGAGATTTTTGGAGACCAGTTTCTGGCGGGCATTCTCCAGCGCGTTTTCGGTCTCTGCGGCGAAGCCGATGACTAGCTGCGATTCCTTGTGCGAAGCAATTTCTTTCAGGATGTCCGGTGTAGCTTCCAGTTCCAGAGTCATCGGGCCTTTGCGTTTGAGTTTTTGTCCAGCGGTCTGTCGCGCGCGATAATCGGAAACCGCGGCAGTTTTGATGACGATGGTGCTTTGAGGAAGCAAGTTGAGAACGGCAGCGCGCATTTCTTCGGCAGATTCAACCCGGGTAGCTTCGGCGGTTCCGGGCGGTGTGAGCGACGATGGTCCGCTGACCAGCAGCACGCGCGCGCCGCGGCGCAAAGCTGCTTCGGCGAGCGCGTATCCCATGCGCCCGCTGGAGCGGTTGGTCAGGTAACGCACGGGATCGATTTTTTCGCGCGTCGGCCCGGCGGTGATTAAAACGGTTTCTCCCGCGAGGTCTTGCGAGGCGCCCAGCGCTTGCAACACGGAAGCAACGATGGTTTCGTTTTCCGCCAATCGGCCAGCTCCGGTCATGCCGCAGGCCAAATAGCCAGAATCGGGTTCAACAATGGTCACGCCTCTTTTGCGCAAGCTCTCAAGATTCGCCTGCGTCGCGGGATGGTTCCACATGTTGACGTTCATCGCAGGCGCAACCACAACTGGCGCGGTGGTCGCGAGATAAAGGGTCGTCAGGAAATCGCTGGCGATGCCTTGGGCGAAATGCGCCAGAACGTCGGCGGTAGCGGGCGCAACGACCAGCGCGTCGATCGACTGTGCGACCGCGATGTGCTCGATGGCGGAATCAATGTTCGGCGAATCAAGGCCGGCTTCATGCTCGTTGCCGGACGAGAACATCCCGGTGATGACTTTTTCTCCGGAGAGTGCGGCGAAGGTGAGGGGACGAACAAATTCCTGGGCGGCGCGGGTCATGATGACCTGCACGTGAATGCCACGGTCCTGAAGGAGGCGGACAACTTCCGCGGCTTTGTACGCCGCAATGCCGCCGGTGACGCCGAGAGCAACCTTCATAAATTGTTGATTGCTAATTTCCGATTGTTGATTCAAAATCTGCGCGACGCTGCCTGCCGTTCAACTCTTGCCGTGCAAATCAACAATCAGCAATCAATAAATCAACAATGCCTCTACTCCTGCCCCAGCGCCTTGTCGAGGCTTTCGCTGGCTTGCTCGGCGGCGGAGCGAAGTTCAGGAATTTCCCATTTGACCTTGCCGGCGCGAATTTCATCTTGCGCGATGCGGCAGGGCTTGCGGGAACTTGTGTCGACCACCGGCGGGGCGCCGGACTGCAGTTGCCGCGCCCGCCGCGCCGCGACCAAGATATAGCGATAGTTGCTGTCGAAGCCTTCGATTAACTTCATCTGGGTTCTCCGTTGTTCAGGTTCCACTCAAGTGCAGAAAATTGCCGTAACACATGATACCGCGAAATCAGCGTCCGCCCGAGGTAGCCGAAGTAACAAACGACGCCAGGATGGGTTGGACCCTCTCGCGAATGTTCGCCAGACGGCACTGATCGGCCCAAGCCAGCATCTTCTCGTCCGCTGGCGATCGCGGCTTGCCGGAGCGCAACAGGCGTTCCGAACGGACTATCGCTTCCAACCGCTCGACAGATTCGTCGAGGCGATCGTTCACCAGAATATAGTTGTATTTATCGTAATTCTCAATCTCACGACTGGCCGTGACCAAACGGCGCTGAATCACTTCTTCTTTATCCTCGCTGCGCTTGCGCAGTCGCCACTCTAGAGTCTGGCGATCGGGAGCCAAAATGAAGATGCTTACTGCTTCCGGCAGTTTCTGCTGGATTTGTTTCGCGCCCTGCACATCGATATCGAGCAGCAGATCGCGGCCTTTCTCCCGAGCCTCGCGAAGAAAACGCTTTGCCGTGCCGTAGCAGTTGCCAAAGACGTCGGCATATTCCAGAAACTCGTCCGCCTTGATCATTTCTTCAAATTGGCCGCGATCGATGAAATAGTATTGCTTGGAATTTTTCTCGCTGCCGCGGGGCGGACGTGTGGTGTAGGAAATGGAGAAGTCGAGATCGGGAACCAGCTTGAGTAATTCTTCCACCAGCGTCGATTTGCCAGAGCCGGACGGGGCCGAAATAATAAAGACCAGCGGATTGTAACTGGCGACCATTCCAGGGCTACTCGTTCCAGGGCTACTCATTCAAGGTTCTGCACCTGCTCGCGCGATTTTTCGATCTCGGCCTTCATGGCAAGTCCGGCCTCGGTAATCTTCAACGCTTCTCCCGCCAGACCGGAAGTCTTCGAGAGCATCGTGTTAGCTTCGCGATTCATCTCTTGCAGAAGGAAGTCAAGCTTTTTGCCGACTTCTCCCCCTTGCTCCAGCAAGTCGAGGAAGTGCCGGATGTGCGTTTCCAGTCGCACAACTTCTTCCTGAATGTCACTGCGGTCGACCAGCAGCGCGGCTTCCTGCATCAGCCTTTCCTTGTCGATGCCATTCTTTTCCATGCTGGCGCCGAGCAATTCCTGAAGACGCGATTGCAAGCGCTCGGTGTAGTTTTGCAGCACGGCGCGGCGGTAGAGTTGCACACTCTTACCGGCCTGCTCCAGGTGCTCCATGCGCTGGCGCAATTCGCGCGCAATGCCCCGGCCTTCTTCTTCGCGCATCTGGTTCAAACGGTCAAGCGCTTCGCCAATTTTTTTCATCACCGGCCCGTCGATGTCGCCGGTCTCGCCATTGGAAGAATCAAGCGCGCCCGGCATACGCAAAACCGAATTGAGATCGGGATTGGATGAAACAGAGAATTCGGCGGCCGCGGCGCGGAAGGCGGCAATGTAGCCGCCGATCAGTTCTCGGTTCAGCGCGAAACTCTCGTTCGTCGAACGCTCCAGGCTGACGGTCACTTCCACGTGGCCGCGCGCGATTTTTTCTTTCAGCACGCGGCGCAGTTGCATCTCGAGTGAGTCAGCGCCCGAGGGCAGGCGAAAATGCAGATCGAGAAAACGATGATTGACCGATTTCAGCGACAGTGAAAATGCCAACTGTCCGTTGGACGATACCGGTTGTTCGGCATCGGGAGCGCGCTCCACTTCGCCTCTGACTTGCGCGAAGCCCGTCATGGAGCGTATGGGCGCTGAGACTTCCTTTTGCGCTTTCTGCGTTGCACTTTTCAAGATCCTGCCACCGCCTTGGGAGCTTCCATATTAGCGAATTGCAATTCGTAGAGACGGCGATAGGTGCCGAGCCTGGTCATTAAATTGTCATGCGAGCCGGTATCGGCGATCGTGCCATTTTCGATGACCACGATCCGATCGGCGCGGCGAATTGTCGACAGCCGATGCGCGATCACAAAAACGGTGCGTCCCTCCATAAGATTGTGTAAGGCGGACTGTACCAGCGATTCCGACTCGCTGTCGAGAGCCGAAGTAGCTTCATCCAGAATTAAGATGGGCGCATTCTTCAACAGAGCCCGCGCGATGGCGATGCGCTGCCGCTCTCCGCCGGAGAGCCGTACGCCGCGTTCTCCGATAGAAGTATCGTACCCCTTCGGCAACCCACGAATAAAATCGTGGGCCAGTGCCGCGCGCGCGGCAGCCTCGACAGTTTTCATGGGAACGTGCGGCTGTCCGTAGGCGATGTTGTTCCGCACTGTGTCGTTGAACAGGATCGTATCCTGAGTGACGATTCCCACCTGCTCGCGCAACGAGGCAAGCGTGACGTCGCGGACATCGTGTCCATCGATCAGCAGACGGCCAGCGGTGACGTCGAAAAAGCGCGGGATCAGATGAACGAGCGTGCTTTTGCCAGCGCCACTGGAACCAACAAAGGCGAGGATCTCGCCGCGTTTCACTTCAAGATCGATGCCGCGCAAAATTTCGCGCGAGTCTGCTCCGTCGCCCTGATAGGAAAAGCAAACGCCGTCGAAGCGGACGCTCTGGGAAAAGCGCGGCAGCGGCTTCGCGCCGGGTTTATCGACCACATCGTCCGCCGTTTCGATGAATTGAAACAACTGCGAGGATGCCCCGAGAGCTTGCTGGAAACTATTGTTGAACACGGCAAACTTGCGCACCGGGTTATAGAGAGCGATGACTGCGGCGACAAAGGTAACGAACGCGCCCAAGGTGAAATCATTGTGAGCGATCCGGCCACGTCCTAGGAGCAGGAGTAGCGCTATAGCGACAGCCCCGAAAATATCCATCAGCGGCGAGCTAATCGCGGCGGCGGCCACTGAACGCAAGTTGGCGCGGAACAGTTGTTGCGCCGCACGTCGAAACCGCGCAACCTCCCACGATTCCATGCCAAAGGCTTTTACGATGCGATTGCCCGTGATGGTCTCGTGCAGAATATTCTGCACGTCGGCCAGTTGATCCTGGCCGTGTCGCGTCGTGGTGCGGACACGGCGGCCAATTCTCACCGCGGAAAAGATGATGAATGGGACAAACAATACGAGGACCCAGGCCAGTTCGCGGCCGAGGATCACCACCGCGATCGCGGTAAAGATAAAGGTAAAGAGCTGCTGCAGAAATTCCGCCAACACGCTCGACATCGCAAATTGCACGCGCTCAATGTCGTTGATAATCGTCGAGATCAAACCGCCGGTCGGGTGCTTCTGGAAGAACTCCGCGGAGCGCCGCAAAACTGAGTCGTAGAGATCGTTACGCAGATTGGTGATCATGCCGAAGCCTGCGTGATTTACCAGATAGGTGCCGCTATAGTCAAAAAGTCCTTTGAGGACAGTGGATGCGACCAAGGCATAAGCAACAATCGTCCAGGCATTGTGAAAGTGCGTGGGAACGAAGCGCTGAAGGTAAACCGGCTGCGAGCTCCAGGGAGCCGTGAAAAGCAGAATGTTTTCCGAACCGGACGCGGGATTTAGCACGCGATCCAGAATGGGCTTGAGCAGAATCAGCCGAAAGGCTTCGAGAAAGCCCACGCCGGCAAGCAGCAAAACTCCGGGCAACAATTGCGGCAGAAACGGAAATACGTAGCGTACCAGGCGCGTCAGTTGGCGCATGGCCCTCCACGGCGGATCGGGCCGCAATTGCGGGCGGCGGCTGAGATAGACATGGGATGCGATTTTATTTTACTTGAGTTCAGGAGTCGAGAATGTCTTATTTCGGGATGTCCCGATGTACAACCTTGACTCTGTATTCCGCCGCGCGCAGGCGCTTGGCTACGTCTTCGGCGATCATGACGGAGCGGTGCTGTCCGCCAGTGCAACCGAAGGCGATGGTCAGATAGCTCTTGCCCTCGTGAATGTAATGCGGCAGCAGATAGACGAGAAGGTCAGAGATGCGCTGAATAAATTCCTTCGTCTGAGGGAATGAGCGGATGTATTTAGCAACTCGCGGATCGCGTCCGGTGAGCGGGCGGAATTCGGGCACAAAATGCGGGTTGGGCAAAAAGCGAACGTCGAAGACGAGGTCGGCATCTTCGGGGACTCCATGCCGGAATCCGAAACTCACGCACGAAACAAGGATACCTTTCTCGGACGACTTTTCGCGAAAGCGTTCATTGATGTGCGCGCGCAATTCGTGAACATTGAACTTGGATGTGTCGATGACAAAATCGGCCTGGGCGCGAATCGCAGCGAGATGACGGCGCTCAGTCTTAAGAGCGGACGTTACCGGCGTGTCTGTGCCGAGGGGATGCGGTCGGCGCGTCTCACTGAAACGCCGCACCAGCACGGCATCGGAAGCTTCGAGATAAACGACTTTGGTCGGAATCAGACGGCGGACGGATTTTAGAATGCCGGGAAGGCGATCGAGTTTCGATCCTTCGCGGACATCGACGACGAGTGCCGTGCGGCGGATTTCTCCCGATTGCATGGCAAGCTCAGCAAAACTAGGTATCAGCTCGACAGGCAGATTGTCGACGCAGTAATAGCCCAAATCTTCGAAAGCTTTGAGCACCGAGGCTTTGCCCGACCCGCTCATGCCGGTGATGATTACAAGTTCTGGCGCGTGCTGTCGCTCGGCGGAGCGAGGTTTGCGTTTCGCCGCAGGAGTTTTGCGTGCAGCCCTTGACGGGTGTGATTTGCGAGCAGCCATCGAATGGATAGTACATCGAAGGCGTCGAGATTGGCTTGCGATAAAGTATCCGGCGATTGCCAATCAAGGTGCGCCGCAAACCATGACGGAAACTATCATGAGCTACCAAGGGTGTAGAGGAACACGAGAGAATGCGGTTGCGCGTTGGCCGCTTCGCATTGTCCTCTGAGTTGTCATCCCGAGCAAAGCGAGGGATCTGGGTCCTTGCCTAAGGCAGGCTAACACGCGAAGCAGGCCGAAAACGCAGTAGTGGTGCCGGTTCGCGCCTACAGGCCAAACGGCTTAGCAATCTTCTAGATTGGTTTCACCGTTTCGCTCCGACGCTGAGGCTTAGCTTATTACTGTTTGGATTCTTGGGACTCTGGAATCGCAGTTCCGCATGGAGTTGCTCTCTCAATAATGCACCTACCAGCAAAGTTGCAGCCTTTTTTGTTTTTTCATCAGCGTTTGGGTGTTCCCATACCATAATGCCAACTACACCTCCCGGCAGAGTAGTTCGTCCTGCGAGGGGAGCGAACTTCCAGCGGGCTAGGTCGAGAGCCTGTTTTATACGCTCCGCGATGGCCACTGACTCCTTCGAGTCCCAATACGCGACTACTTGGTATTCTTGGCCTGAAAAGTCCTCAAGCGCTCTGCCAATGGATTTAAGCTGGTGATCGGACAGTTTTCGATCAGCAAGTTCAGCAGTGATTACAGCGGTACCATGTGCCGCACTTGTTGCTAATCGGTGGGCCTCTGCGACGTGTGCTCTCGCCTCATCTGCTTCCTTTATCGCCCTTTTAGATGTTTCGACGGCTTCTCCAGATTGTGTTATCGCAAGACCAGAGTCATCGAGAGCCTTCTTTGCTTTTTTGTCTGCCTCCTCAGCCTTTTCACCGAGAGAACCTATGACGTTCCCGGATAGCTCGTTAGTTTTGACGAGGCATATAAGTTCCATCGACAATGCGGCTACGAGCAAGATGGTCGAGAATCTTTCAATGCGATCCCTATGTGCTCTCGTTAAACACTTTCTTCCTAAATCCGCAACCAGTTCTCCACCGCACGCGATGATTACCAGACCCTCAAAAATGTATTCTGCTATTTCCCAGCGGTGTAAGGATTGCGACAACGATGAGAGATAGGAAGCCGTGACAATCATCTTGGCTCACCAACGAAAGGAGCGTAGGGTCCCGCTTGTTTGATCGCTTCGCGCACGATCCGCAGAGCATTTTGGCTGCTCTCAAGGGGCTTGCATTTGTGCGCGTCGAATCTTGCCTGAATATCCCCATCCTTGAACTGAACGTTACACCGTTCGCATACGCCAATGACCGGAGGGCTTTCCTTTACGATCCGCAGTTTTCGCTTCTGCATGATTGCAGTCTAGCGCGTCTGGCACGGAGGGCATAACCTCTGTGGAAATCAAACGGCACCCGAAACCTAGATCCCTCGCTCCGCTCGGGATGACAATTATGCAGCACAACCAGCGGCGTTCATTTGTCTCCACACGGCTGGGACAGGTAAGCTAGTTCGCCATGAAGAAGTTTCACGAATTGACGGAGCGCGAAGTGCTGGCTTTGGCCATCTCCCTGGAAGAGGAAGACGAGCGCGTGTATGCGGATTTTGCCGAGGGTTTGCGGCTGGATTATCCCGCTTCGGCGGCGATGTTTGAAGGCATGCGCGAAGAAGAGTCCGGCCATCGCCGCCGCCTGATTGAACTTTTCCAGCAGAAGTTTGGCGAGCACATTCCGCTGATCCGGCGGCAGGATGTGCGCGGTTTTGTGGATCGTCCAGCGCTGTGGCTGATGCGTCCGTTGCGCATTGAAGCGGTTCGCAAAGAGGCGAGCACGATGGAAGTGGAGACGCGCCGCTTTTATGAAAAAGCGGCTGCGCGCACGCAGGACGCCGGCATGCGGCAGCTACTCGACGATCTGATCAACGAAGAGCGCGCACATGAGGAGCGCGCACAGGAACTCGACAAGCAAAAACTGCCGGCCAACGTGAAGGCCGATGAGGAGCTGGCGCAGCGGCGGTTGTTCGTTCTGCAAATCGTTCAGCCCGGTTTGGCCGGGCTTATGGATGGATCGGTCTCGACGCTGGCTCCTGTTTTTGCCGCCGCTTTCGCTACGAAAAGCACGCAGGCTGCTTTCCTCGTAGGGCTAGCTGCTTCCGCAGGTGCGGGTATTAGTATGGGGTTTGCCGAGGCGCTTTCCGATG